>JAEEGG010003389.1_pt1 | contig 39800 bp, 26 predicted proteins | sample 9134161 | NCBI WGS metagenome assembly JAEEGG01 (sample SAMN16246543, study PRJNA631951) | gut metagenome | biome: gut microbiome; feature: rumen; material: CR-attached | host: Bos | place: Iran: Karaj | collected 2018-10 | reverse complement strand
CGCCCCCACCGTGCAAAACCGTGTAAAACCGTGGCAACAACAGCTAGTATAACCGCCCCCACCGTGAAAAACCGTGCCCACCCGTGGCAACAACAACTAGTATTACCGTCCCCACCTTGAAAAACCGTGCCAAACCGTGGCAACAACAACTAGTATAACTGCCCCCACCGTGAAAAACCGTGCCCACCCGTGGCAACAACAACTAGTATAACCGCCCCCACCGTGCAAAACCGTGTCAAACCGTGGCAACAACAACTAGTATTACCGCCCCCACCGTGCAAAACCGTGCCCACCCGTAGCAACAACAACTAGTATTACCGCCCCCACCGTGAAAAACCGTGTAAAACCGTGGCAACATCAACTAGTATAACCGTCCCCCCACCGTGCAAAACCGTGTAAAACCGTGGCAACAACAGCTAGTATAACCGTGCTACGCTCGTACCCTCGGCTGCTCGCTTTGGATAAGTCGCTCACGCTCGGCCATCAGCAAGCAAGCTTGCCTGTCCCTCGCTCAATCGCGATTATCAGCGTCTTGTGCCAACTGCCAAAGACAAGCTCTTAACCTCCGCGCCTCTGGGTTCATGTCACAAGCGTACAGCTCGAAAAAAAAATCCCTGTTCGGGCGGAGTTGCGATTCCGTGCCCGGACAGGGATTCTTCCCTTCAGGGGATAGAGGGGGGCTTGTGTTACCAGATCTTCACGCGGTCTTCCGGTGCAAGATACCACTCGCCGTCGGTCACATGGAACAGGTCGTACCACTCGTCCATGATTCGTGTAATGCCAATGACGCGGTTACGGCCGTTAGAGTGCACGTCGGTTTGCAGTTGACTTATCAGATCTTCCTCTGACGGATCCCCCTGCATCAGATAGGCATAGTGGAGGAAGAACTCGCGCAGCTGGTGGTTGATGGTTTCTTGCGAGCGTCCCTCGTCAATCAGCTTCTGGCGATACAGCTCGAAGGCGAGTCTCACGCCTCCGAGGTCAGCCATGTTCTCTCCGAGTGTCTTCTTTCCGTCGGCATGTACGCCGTCGTATGCCCAAAGCTCGTTGTAGCGTTCTATCATCTGCTGCTGGCGGTCCTCAAATTCCTTGCGGTCGGAATCGACCCACCAGTTGTTGAAGGTTCCCTGTTCGTCGTAATTTGCTCCATTGGCGTCGAATCCGTGACACATCTCATGGCCGAAGACCATGGCAGTGGCATAGCACATGGCGTCGTTGTCCTCAGGCAGCATCTCTTCTGTCAGGAAGGCGGGGAGAATGAAAAGCTGGTTTAGCGTGGGCTCATAGCATGCGTTGAAGATGCCGAGGTGGAAGAAGTGTATCAGCATATCCCAGCCTTTGTCGGCGATGGGCTGTCCCACGAGTGCCATCAGGCCCTCCTGCCGCTGCTGGCGTAGTTGCTGAATGTCTTCATAGAGCGTCTCGCCGGTGAGCGTGAGATGAAAGTCGGGCAGCTCGTCAGGTATGCCAATGTTGAATTTCATGGCGGCCAGCTTCTGGCGGGCGGCAGCCTTTGTGGGGGCGCTCATCCAGTCGAGGTTGGAGATGCGCTGGTCCATCAGGCTGCGCATCTGCTCCATGATGGTGCGGCATTGTTCGGTTTTGAGGCCTTTAAAGGTGGGGTATTCCAAGATGGTGAGCAGCTCGGGAGCGGAATGTTCCAATTTTTGGTAGATGACATTCTGGATGTCTTCGTCAGGATCTTCGTCCTCTTCTTCGCCGGATTCCGTCTGGTCGGTGGGTTTGCCGGGGAGCAGGTAGATGTACTCGTTCAGGAAGTGATAGACCATAAAGTAGGACATCACCTTCAGGTCTCCCTCGAGGAGGTATTCCACGATGGGCTGCACCTTCTCGTCGATGCGGCTGTTGTCGTCGGCCACGCCGAGGGCTTCGTAGATGTCGGCCTCTGTCATTCCTTCCGCACCACGGCTGCGGGCAGGCAGCTGCGAGGGCTTCAGTGCACGTGTCGGCATGGCTGTCTGACGGTTGTTGAGATTGTCGGAATAGACTTCATTGTGACACTCGGCCACCATCTGCTCTATCTTGATGATTTCGCGGGCAATGGCTTCCAGGTCGACATCGTCGTCGTCATCATCATCGCCTTCGTCCTCGTCCTGAAGGCTGCTGAGCACTTCCACAATCTTATCGATGGCATAATCCTCGTCTATTTCTACCATCTCCAGCAAATCTTCATTGGGATTGCCAGAAGTCAGCACCTTTACGAAGCGGCCCTTGTCGGAAGACACCGTGCGCTTCACAAACGGCGTGTAGCCCGCATCCACCATTTTGGCTATACCGGCGATAATCATCTGGCGGGTAGGCTCTTCGTCCATGTCTACGGCGAGACCCATGTCGTAGAGGAGCGAAAGGAGTTCGCCAAAGGCCTCTTCGAAGTCTTTATCCTGGTCAATCAGCGAAACGATGTGCTGCGCCAGCGGGTTGTCGCTCTCGAAGAATGCCTCTTTCTGCTTGTTCCACTGAATCCCGGCCAAGAGTTCTACCTTGCCAGGGTCATACTCGCTGTGGTTCTTCAGCCATGTGCCCAGGGCATACTCGAAGAAATCGTCACCGGGCTTCACCGTGCGGTCCATCATCTCGTCGTTGATGAACGACTCACCCTCCAGGGGGTCTACGACGGGCTCTACCGGATTGTCGATTTCATCCGTACAAGCGGTGAACACCATTGAGCCGCAGAATGTCAGGATGGCGGCTAGCATCCAAAGCTTCAGTTGTTTCATGATTTTTGTTGATTAGAAATTCACTTCTTGGCACAAAGTTATGAATAATTTTTGAATTTTAACGCCATTGCCCTTTTCTTTTAATTTTTTTTAGATGCAATTTGCAGGAAAAGCCGTAACTTTGCAGGCGCAATGACCAACTACTACTGAAAAATGATGAAGAAAACGCTTGCAATGATGCTGCTTGTGCTGGCCGCTTCGACCGCCAAGGCACAGACCACCGAGCCGGCACGTGGTGCCGACGTCAGCTGGTGTACGGAAATGGAAGCCGACGGACGCAGGTTCTACACGGCCGAAGGCACGGAAACAGAGCTGATGGCCCTGATGAAAGACATCGGCATGACGGCCGTCCGCCTGCGCGTGTGGGTGAACCCTCAGAGGCAGGGCTATGGCCCCTGGTGCGACAAGGCCGATGTGACGGCCAAGGCCCGACGCGCCCATGCCCAGGGTCTGGACCTGATGATAGACTTCCACTACAGCGACGTCTTCTGCGACCCGGGAACCCAGCGCACACCGCTCGACTGGGCTGGCTATACCATGGAACAGCTCAAGGCTGCCATGGCCGCACATACGAAAGAGGTGCTGCAGGCACTGAAGGACGAGGGCATAGCGCCGAAGTGGGTGCAGGTGGGCAACGAGACCAACAACGGCATGCTCAGTCCTCTGGGAAAGATTGACTGGAGCAAGAGCGGCTCCGCCCGCTATAAGGAATATGTCGAGCTGAGCAATGCTGGCTACGACGCCGTGAAGGCAGTGCTGCCCGAAGCCACCGTCATCGTCCATCTGGCCGGAACGGAGAATGCCAGCTGGTTCTTCAGCGAATTCCGCAGCGCCGGTGGCAAGTTCGACATGATGGGCCTGTCGCACTATCCCACGGAGAACGAGTGGAACAGCACCGCATCGACAGCCACCCACAGCAATGTCAATGCTGCCCGATGGGTGAAGGAGGCAGCAGGCAAGCTGGGCGTTCCCGTGATGATTTGCGAGACGGGGTTCGACGTGAGCAAGCCCGCCCTGGCATCGACGGTGATGAACGACCTCTTCGCCCGCATGAAGGAGATCCCGCAGTGTGCCGGCATCTTCTACTGGGAACCCGAGACAGACGGCCAGTGGAAGCCAGCCTATTACGACATCGTGGAATGGACCGACGACAAGGGCAACACCCAGCGGGGGTGGAGGCCATACGCCATGGGAGCCTTCTATACCAACGGCAGACCCACTGCGGCGCTCGATGCCTTCAGCGGAAAAACACATGAGGAGACCAACACCTTCCCCCCGGAGCTGACAGTCTACGACAAAGAGGGGGCAAAGGTGCTGGCCACGTTCCCACAGACGGGCGAAGGGGTCTATGCCGGACAGCTAAACGCCACAGAGGCCTGGATGAACTTCCACGTAGTCGACGAATACCATCATGTATGGTACGGAACAGATCCTGCCGACAAGACCGCCCTCTCCGCTGCCGACGGCCACTGGAACTTCTGGATAGACAGCAGCCAGACCGGCATCTACGACGTAGAGGTGAACCTCAACACCATGAAATGGACGCATGCCTACAACGCCGACGCCACAGCAGGCGTCACCACCGTCACGGCAGGCACGTCAGACCTCGTCGAGTGGTATGACCTCCAGGGCCGCCGCCTGTCCGCTCCCGCCAAAGGCATACGCTTGCTGAAGAAAGGACACAAAACACATAAAGTCATGCTAAGGTAGAACGCCAATTATGAATAAGGAGATGAGGAGTAAGGAGATGTGGAGGTAGAGTAGATTAGTTCTGCTGTCAGTATCTCCTTCCTGCTCACAGGAAATTAACGTAAAGTCTAATCTACTTTACCTCCACATCTCCTTACTCCTTTACTCCTCGATGTTGAGCGAATGCGAAACTTTAATTATTCACTAATTATGGAAAAGATTATTCACTAATTGTGGAAAAGAGAATTCACTAATTGTGGAAAAATCTACTCCACTAATTGTGGAAAAGATTATTCACTAATTGTGGAAAAATCTACTCCACTAATTATGGAAAAGATTAGGCTACAACATAGCAGTTGACCTGAATTGACTTTTCCGGCGGTAGCCGCTCCCCTCCCTTCAAGGGGAGGGGCAGGGGTGGGGTCTCTAATATCCTGCCGCGAGTTTGTTATCGTCTGTGTTTTCTTCGTGGAAAAAGTTAGAGACCCCACCCCTACCCCTCCCCTTGAAGGGAGGGGAGCGGCTACCGCCGGCGAATTCCTGGGTCAGCTGCTATATCATTGCCAAAGATTATTTTCCTAAATTTTCCCCCAATTTTCCCTAATTTGTGTTCTGTTCGTCAAAATCTTTGTTCTATTTGTGTTTACGGCATGGGGCGTACTCGGCTTTTCGTTTCGCCCGTCGAAGAATTTACGTGTCATCGGCTTGCCGCTTCGAAGAATGTTCTGTTCATGCTGTGCAATGACTCGTCGACTCCTTGCCCCAAAGCAAAGGGCGACAGCGTGTGGGTACGCTGTCGCCTCTTCTTTCGTTTGTTCTGTCTGCTGCGGGCAAACGGTTATTCCGGGTCCATGTCTTCCGTCGCTGTCGTCGTTGCGGGCTTGGTGGCGCGGGCGCCGCTGGCATCGAAGTATTTGTAGAGCACCTCGATAGCATCAGCGGGCGTAATAGAATTGTCGTTGTTCATGTCGGCATTGTCCAGGTTGAAGCCTGTCTGTTCCACATTAAAGTAGTGGTACAGCACCATGATGGCATCGGCAGGCGTGATGTTCCTGCTGTTGTTCACGTCGCCCAACATCTGGTTACCATTAGTCACGGAAATTCTCGTCGTAAACGGCCCTGCCTTGAGATTTTCGACAGTAGAGCTTCCGGATACCGTTGCCTTCAGCACGACGTTATGTAGCCTGACTATACCTTGCAGGCTCTTCATCAGGTTCAGCTTCAGGTTCAGTATCGTGCCAGAAGTGCCGACAAACGGGCTCCCGGTGCTTACTGTGACATGATAGGTGTTGGGATATGTCGCATCACGGGTGTAGCTCACCGTGTGGCCGCTCAGCCTGCTCTGTACTGGCGTGACATCCGCCAGTGTAACGCCGTCGGGCAACGAGAGGTCGAAAGTGAGGCCTTTCACGTTTTTGGCACTTTCGTTATTCAGAGTTAAGGGCAGAGTGAACGTAGTGCCGGAATTGCCTCCAAATCCTTGGATATAATTATTGTCGAAAAACAGCTGATTGTTAGAGTTGTATTGGAAATATTTATCTAATTGTGTGCTGTGTTCAGGGCTAGCAGATGGTATATAGTTGAATGTGTGATAGACCTGAGACCTTGTGCTATAAAAAGTATTTAGATTATTTAGATTAAATTCGTTCCCTTCTTTTCCTGTAGTATTGTCATATACAAATACTTGCGGATTAGGGTAAATATACACAGCTGAAAGATTTTGATAGTTTCTGATTAATGCCGCCGCTATTGTAATCATACTTTCAGGGCTAAACTTGTTGCGCATGATATACAGATTATTTATGTTGCTAATCGGAAGATACAATTGTTGCAGGCTATTGTCACTACAGTCAATATTAACGAGACTATTATTATTAGTCAGGTCTAGCTCCGTCAACTTATAGTTTCTGTTACAATATAGAGATGTCAGTTTGGTGTTCCTCGACAAATCCACTGAGGTCAGTTTTGGCGCATCCTGGATAAAAAGAGTTCGCAGTTCGGAGAGATAATCTATGCCTATGAGATTCTGGTAATTCCCACGGTTATTTATTTCCAAGTATGTTATGTTGGCAATCTCCGCTGCAGTTATCTTTCCGTCCTCTCCGAAGACTAGGCTCTTGATAAAGCTGCGGAAGGCCTCGTCGGGGAAAGTCTTTGGATTGATATACAAGGGGATTTCTTGCGTAATAGGTTGGGTTTGGGTGACATAAGGTTGCCAATAATTATCAATTAAAGTATTAACCTGACTGAGAGACAATGTGTTCCCTTCAGCAGTTTTGTCTTGGAAAGGGAAAAGCACTGCAGGCTCATCCCAATCTGGAGTCCAAGCTAACACAGGCAGGCTCTCTATAAGTTTGTCCATTTCTTTGCCGAAAATTCGGTTTTTAAAGCACCAAACCCAATATAAATAAGCATTGTAAGAGAAATCTAACGATCTCAATTCATTATCAGAACAATTTAGCACTCTCAATGCGGTAAACCACTCTATGCCCTTCAGGTTCTTGATTCCTTTGCCTCCTAAATCCAGAGACGTGATGCCGTCAATGGTGTTGTAACTAATAGACGATCCGTACTTGCTTTTAATGAAAGAACGGAAAGCGGGGTCAGGGAAGTTGGTTTCGTCTACGGTGACAGCTGGGGTATTATTATTAGTTAGATTCACCCAAGCATTTGAACTTTGCGAATACTGACAACCAAACCAATATTTAATGTTTGTGGTATTATAATCCCAAGAGACTGTATTTCCCCCCTTCTTTTCTGTCTCGTCGTCATATTTGAAGTAGAGATAGCCAGGTGTGATTAAATTATTATTAAACGGATATGGTACGTTAGCATAGGGCAAATTCTTTAGAAGGTTTCTCATGCCCGTCTGCCCAAATTTGTTGTGATGACAGGTGACCTTTCGGATATAGGGGTTCTTGGAAAGGTTCAAGTCCCCAATTTTATTGTAGCTGACGTCCAGTTCTCTCAAGCTGGTGAAGAACTGTATGCCGAAAAGCGACTTGATGCTTTTACGTGAAGCATCCATGGTGTTAACGGCACTCAACTCAGCATCGCTTAAGGTCCCGTCCGAATTCGTGTCATACTGTTTTACGAATGCTCGGAATTTTGGGTCGGGAAAGTTCTTACTCTCAATTGTTACAGAAGCGACTGTGGCTAGGGGCATCAGCGCAGCAAAAAGCACCACCCCCACTTTGACTAAATTTAATAAATTAAACGCTTTCATAATTGTATTGTTTTATTGTTTGTAATGTTATCATCGGATGGATGTTCAAAAGTATATATACAGCTGCAAAATTAAGGAAAATAAACGAAACGGCCAAATTTTTCCGTCACTTTTTACAAAAATTATAAAAAAGCGAGGGCCGTGATATAGCAGATGGTCTTTGTATGCGGTAGCCGCCAGGCAGAATGAATGTGAAATTCAAGTTCCGGAAGTGCCGCCTGTCCAACTCGTAGACCCCTAAACTCCATAGACCTGCAGAACTTGAATTATAAAAATTACGGACAAATTATATTAATTATGATAATTTGTTTCAAAACAACTTATTATTGGAAACGAATTACCGTAATTACCGTAATTGGTCCGTAATTTTTATAATTTTTTTCTTGGTTGATACTCTTGTTGTTGGAAACGAATTGCCGTAATTACCGTAATTGGCCCGTAATTGTTATAATTATTTTCTGGCAAAAATATAGCAGTTGACCTGAATTTGTTTTTCCGGATGGCGCATTCCCGACCTTCGGTCGCCTACCCGTAGCCTTTCCCCTCCCCTCAAGGGGAGGGGTAGGGGTGGGGTCTCTAATATCCTTCAGCGAATCTTTTATCGTTTGTTCTTCTCGGCGGAAAAAGTTACAGACCCCACCCCTGCCCCTCCCCGTAAGGGCAGGGTTCAAGAGGGGAGTGGCTACCGCCGGAGGAGGATTCCTGGGTCAACTGCTATATTATTACCATTATTTTTGCAGATCGTCTGTGGTGCGCTGCAGCATGGCCTTGCTGACGCGGAGCAGACGGTCGGCATCTGGGCTGTCGGCGACGATGAAGTGGCGGGCGTCGAAGTCGTAGAGCACGTGGCCGGTGGAGTCGACTATCCATTGGACGTTGTTGTAGTTGTTCACCGCCGTGGGGTAGGTGTAGGAGCGGGAGAGGACGTCGCGGCTGAAGAGGAAGTCGTCGTGGGGCAGGGCGAGCTGGCCGAGGAGGGTGGCGGCGAGGTCGCTCTGGTTGCAGAGGGCATCTACGGTGCGTGGCTGGCGGACAGCTCCTCCGAGCCAGAGCATGGGTATGTGGTTTTTCTCGCGCGGGCGCGACTGGTCTATTTGCCGGTAGTTGATGCCGTGGTCGGCGGTGAGGACGATGAGCAGGTTCTGCCAGGCGGGTGTCGCGCGAGCCTTATTGATAAAATCGTAGAGGCAGTCGTCGAGATAGGCGAAAGCATTGAGTATTTCGTCATCGTGGCGGTGCAGCGGCACATCCCATGGCTCGTGGCTGGAGAGGGTGCTGTAGCCCCAGAGATGACGCTCCCTCAATTCTCCTGAAGTGGAAAAAGGCGGCTCCTCCCCTTCGGGCTGGTCAGCAGGGGCATTCTCCCCAGTGGGGAGGCTGGCAGGAACCTTAGCTATTTGCTCATAAAGCGTCTGGAAGGTGATGTCGTCGCGCACGCCCCATTCTGCGCTGTTGCGGTCGGCAGCGCTGTAGTCGTCCATGCTGGTGAGCTGCTCCCATCCTGTGGCGATGAGGTAGCTGCGCATATTGGTGAAGTTGATGTCGCCGCCATAGAGGTAGCTGGTGGCATAGCCCTGAGCCTTCAGCGAGCCGGCGATGCCGGGCAGCAGGCGGCTCTTCTCGGGCATCTTCATCACCGAGATGCTGGGGAACGACGGATAGCCGCTCAGCGTGCAGAGGGTGCCTCGGTCGGTGCGCCAGGAGTTGGCATAGCACTGGGTGAAGCAGATGCCCTCCTGCTTCAGCTGCTGCAGGTGGGGCATGGCGCTGGCAAACTCCTCGCCGGCGCTCTCCATGAGGATGATGACAATGTCGGGGCGCTGCGTGGTGAGCAGTGTGTCAGAGCCGGTGCTGCTGGTGGTGTAGACATCGGCCGTGAGCCGCTGGCATTCGTCATCGTCCATGAAGTGGTATTGCGACAGGTCGCCCAGCTGGTGGCTGGCGGAGTAGAGGAAGTTGAACACGGGGTTCACGGCAGCATGGTTGAGAAACTGGTTCTGAGAGTAGTACACCTGGCCGATGTTGGTGGTCGACTCGCTTAGGCCGCCACGGATGCCGACGACCAGCAGGGGGATGAGGAGGATGAAGAGGAGCGTACGGACAGCTTTCCGCTTTACGGATGGCTGACTGTCGGGCCGTTGGCACCATGCGCTGCAAAACCGTAAATTGTAAAGAAGATAGATGCCTCCTGTCAGCAGGATGGTCAGCAGCAGCCTCAGCAGCAGATAGCCCGTGCTGACGCTCTGCGTGATGCCTTCGGGCTGACTGAGATACTGCAGGCACGAGGCGTCGAGCTTGAAGCCCCAGAACTGGTAGAGGCTGGTGTCGGCCACGAAGGCCAGGGCGAAAGCCAGGGCCACGACGGCGTAGTAGACCTTCAGCACCCAGCGGGGCACGCGCAGCCATACCGACGCCATGCAGGCCAGGAAGGGCACGATGAGGAAATAGAGCGCCGTGGAGAGGTCGAGCGACAGCCCGTGGCGCACCACATCCGAATAGTCGCCCGGTGTCACCCCGTGCCCCGCTCCGTTGCAGCGCACGAACACCACCTTGGCCGCGATGAACAGCAGCACCGTCACCGCGTAAGTCTTCAACAGATAAAGCAGTCGCTCCTTCATGATTTCTTTTTTCCTCTTCGTTTTTAACTAAGCGCTGCGGCGAATACACCGCACACCTGACCGCCTGGCGACGGGAGAGCTTGGCTCTAAACGCTTAGCTCTTGGGGCCTGACGCTTATTCTTGGCTCCAAATTCTAAATTGCTGACTCAAATGTTGATTCCGTGCTCGTTTTTCACCTCGTCCATCACGAAGGTGCTCTCCAGCGAGCCGAGGCTCTCGATGGCCCCCAGCTTGTTGAGCACAAACTCCTGGTACTGCTTCATGTCGTGGGCCCGGATTTTCAGCAGGTAGTCGTATTCGCCGCTGGTGTTGTAGCACTCTATCACCTCGGGGATGCGCTTGATGCGGCGGACGAAGGCCTCGGCTATTTCGCGGTTCATCTGCTTCAGCTTCACCTTGCAGAACACCAGCAGCCCCTGGCCCATCTTCTCCGGGTCGAGCACGGCCACGTATTTCCGGATATATCCCTGCCGCTCCAGCCGCTTCTGGCGCTCGAAGACGGGGGTGGGCGTCAGGTGAACCACGTCGGCCAGCTCTTTGGTGGTCAGCTTCGCGTTGCGCTGCAGCGTGCGGAGTATCTGTAAGTCGGTACTGTCCAATGTTTCCATACGGTTTCCTTGGTATTTGAAGTTTTTTCTTGGGCGTGCAAAGACAATCGTTTTGTTGCAGGGTGCAAAATTAGGCATTTTTTCTGAATCGGGCAAGGATTTTGGTGGATATTTCCAGCGAGGGGGATGCCTGGTGGCTTTTTCTCGCTCAGGGGAGGGAAGGGATGGCGGCAAGTATGCCGCACACCCGACAGGAGGGTGCTGAGGGGGCGCGCTAGAGGGATGATGATGGTCGTTTGGGAGGGGGAGTTACGCAAAATCGTGGAAGGAAGTTCATTTTTTGTTGGAAAAACAACGATAATAGAATAAAAATTAGTACTTTTGCACGCGATTAATCAACAAAGGAACACATGGACGACCAGTTAAAACAGATTGGAGAGCGGCTGCGCGGACTGCGCGACGTGCTCGACATCCCGGTGAGCGAGATGGCTGAGACCATCGGCATCGACTCGGAGAAGTATGAGAGAATAGAAAAGGGCGAGTTGGACATCACCATCTCTAACCTGATGAAGATTGCCCGTAAGTATGGCGTGTCGACCGAGGAGCTCATCTTCGCCGAGTCGCCCCACATGAAGAGCTACTACGTGACGCGCAAGGGCCAGGGCATGAGCATCGAGCGCACGAAGGCATATAAGTACCAGTCGCTAGTGGGCGGCTTCGTGGGTCATAAGGCCGACGTGTTCATCGTCACCGTGGAGCCGAAGCCCGGCGCCCGCACCATCTATAAGAACAGCCATCCCGGGCAGGAGTTCAACCTCGTGCTGGAAGGGGCTATGGAGCTCTACATCGGCGGGAAGACCATTATCCTGGAAGAGGGCGACAGCATCTATTTCGACTCCACCAAGCCTCACGGCATGCTGGCCGTCGGCGACAAGGCAGTGAAGTTCCTCGCATTCACGGTGGAGTGATTCCGACATTTCGGCATTTCGACATTTCGACATCTCGAAATCTCGATATTTCGACATCTCGATATTTCGACATCTCGAAATTTCGACACCCCGAAATCCCGACACCCCCGAAAGAACAACATAACGAAAACTAGGTAAACAATGATAGAGAGATTTTTAAAGCAGACGAAGTTCACGTCTGTAGAAGACTATAATAAGAACCTGGAGTTCATCATCCCTGAGAACTTCAATTTCGCCTACGACGTGATGGACGAGTGGGCCAAAGAGCGCCCTGACGGGCTGGCACTGCTGTGGACGAACGACGAGGGGGCAGAGATACGCACCACCTTCGCCCAGCTGAAGGAGCAGACCGACCAGGCCGCCAGCTACCTGCAGTCGTTGGGCATCGGCAAGAACGACCCCGTGATGCTCATCCTGAAGCGCCGCTATGAGTGGTGGGTCATCATGCTGGCCCTGTGCAAGATTGGTGCCATCGTCATCCCTGCCACCCACATGCTGACGAAGAAGGACATCGTCTATCGCAACACCCGTGCCAGCGTGAAGGCCATCATCTGCGTGGACGACCCTTACGTGACGGGACAGATACAGCTGGCAAAGGACGGGAGTCCGACGGTGAGCAGATACATTGTCGTCGGGACGAATATTCCCGAAGGCTTCCACGACTATCTGAAGGAGGTAGGCCAGGCTCCGAAGTTCCAGCGTCCCGCCTTCGTCAACGACAACGACGACACCATGCTGATGTACTTCACTAGCGGCACCAGCGGCGAGCCGAAGATGGTGGCACACGACTACCTCTACGCCATGGGACACCTGACCACCGGCGTCTTCTGGCACAACCTGCACGAAGGCTCGCTCCACCTCACCGTGGCCGACACGGGCTGGGGCAAGGCCGTCTGGGGGAAGTTCTACGGACAGTGGTTCGCCGGAGCGACGGTCTTCGTCTTCGACCATGAGAAATTTGATGCCGACACCTTGCTCCGCCAGATGGAGAAGTACCGCGTGACCAGTTTCTGCGCCCCGCCTACCATCTATCGCTTCATGATACGCGAAGACCTGTCGAAGTACGACCTGTCGTCGCTAGAGTACTGCTGCACGGCCGGCGAGGCCCTCAATCCCGCCGTCTTCGACAAGCTCAGGGAACTGATAGGCCTTAACATCATGGAGGGCTTCGGACAGACGGAGACCACCATGACCTTGGGCACCTTCCCCTGGATGACACCGAAGCCCGGCTCGATGGGCATGCCCAACGCCCAGTACGACATCGACCTGCTGCGTGCCGACGGCACCTCGTGCGAGGATGGTGAGAAGGGCGAGATTGTGGTCCGCGTGGGCGACAGGAAGCCCATCGGCCTGTTCAAATACTACTACCGCGACGAGGAGCTGACACGCGAGGCTTGGCACGACGGCGTCTACCACACCGGTGACATGGCCTGGCGCGACGAGGACGGCTACTACTGGTTTGAGGGACGCATCGACGATGTCATCAAGTCATCGGGCTACCGCATCGGCCCGTTTGAGGTGGAGAGCGCGCTGATGACCCATCCCGCCGTCGTGGAATGTGCCATCACCGGCGTGCCCGACGACATCCGAGGCATGGTGGTGAAGGCTACTGTCGTCCTGGGCAAGGAATGGAAGGACAAGGCCGGCGATGCCCTCGTCAAGGAACTGCAGCAGCACGTGAAGAAGGTTACCGCTCCCTATAAGTACCCCCGTATTGTGGAGTTCGTCGACGAGCTGCCGAAGACCATCAGCGGAAAAATCCGCCGGGTGGAGATACGAAAGAAGGACGCAGGCCAGGCCTGAGCATGAAGCAAAAGGAGAAATATATTCCTTGGTTGGTTCTGGTCCTGTGGGCATTGGCCTGCTGGATGTTTTTCCAGCTGGCCTATAGCTACCACTTCTTCTATAAGGAGCAGAACCAGCTGTTTCTGCTTTCTGCCGACTATATCGATACCTACCAGGGGACAGGCTGGCTGGCCAGACTGGTGGGCGACTGGCTGACGCAGTTCTACTATTACCGCTATGCCGGAGCACCCATTCTGACAGGGGTGCTGCTGCTCATGGGCGTGCCGCTCTACGACATGGGGGTAAGACTAGGCTTGAAAAGGAGCCTGGCACTGGTTTTGCCAGTCCTCGCGATGACAGCCGAAGCCGTCTTCCAGCTAGAACATAGCTTCCCTCTGAGCGAGGCCGTACGGGCGGCGGCTTTTGTCTGGGTTCTCTGGGTAGTAGTGGCGGCGGCGAAATCATTTAAGAATCGTGTGCCGGCTGTCGTCATCGCTATTGGCTCCATCGCTTTCATGTGTGGAGCTGTGTGGCTGTCCGGCATGCCTAGGGCAGGCAGGTTTGCCGCGCCGGAATGGCAAATAGAAAGGATGCTGGCCGTGGACAACGAGTACCGCTTCGGCAACTACGACAGGGTGGTGGAGCTGGTGGAGCACGAGGAGCAGCCGCCTGTGGAGATGAAGTTCTTCTACAACCTTGTCATGGCCCAGCGCGGCCTGCTGCCCGACCAGCTGCTGCGCTTCGTGCCCAACGAGCTGGGTACGCTGCACAAGATAGGGCCGGAGACACCGCTCTACACCATCAAGAACATGAACGAACTCTACTGGGTGCTGGGCGACATGACCTTCACCGAGCGGGCGGCGATGATGGCTAATGTCTTCTCGCTGGGGAACCGCAACGTGCGTATGGTGAAAAGGCTGGCCGAGTGCAACATCGTCAGTGGCGACACGCTGGCCGCCCGCAAGTATCTGCGCCTGCTGGAGCAGGCCGTGGCCTACGGCGACTGGGCGCGGCGGGCATGGCAGCTGCCCGTCTATGAGCAGAAGCGCCAGCTGCGCAACCGGCAGGACACGCTGGCCGTCAACGACAACTCGCATTTCATCATGATGCAGCTGCTCGACTCCAACCCCGACAACCTCATAGCCTTGGACTATATGCTCTGCACCGAACTGCTGCTGAAGGACATCACTAACTTCAAGCGCGACTACGACCGCTATTGCTCCACGCGACCACGCCTGAAGAAGCTCTATCAGGAGGCCCTCTGCATCTGGCTGGCAGGTACGGAGGCACCGCAGGAGGAGTGGCAGCGGCTCGTCACCATGCCCGATGTGATGCAGCGCTTCCTGCAATATAACCAGCAGCGGGGCAGCGAAGCCTTCCGTGACACCTATTGGTACTATTTTGATAAGCCCACCCCCAACCCCTCCCCAAGGGAGGGGAGTTAAGATAGAACTTTCAACAGGATACTTCAATGGAAACAAATAATAATATACTAACTAAACATCCCTCCCTTTGGGAGGGCTTGGGTGGGCTTTCCCTGGGTGGGCTTCTGCTCTTCTTGTTCATTCTTTCCTGTACTCCTACGCCGAAGGATGTGCGTCAGGTGGATGCTTTGCCTCCCATCTATCCCGACTACTGCGAAGTCACCATTCCCGTGAATATCGCACCGCTGAACTTCCTCATCAATGACGACGGCTGCGACGCCCTGGAGGTGAAAGCTGGTGCGCTGACGCTGAACGCGCGGGGCAACGAGGCCGAGTTCGACATGGAAGACTGGAAGGAACTGCTGTCGGCGGGGAAAGACGTGGAGGTAAGCGTCGCGGCCCGTATCAACGGTGAATGGCGGCGGTACAAGCCTTTCACCTGGCATGTGGTGAGCGATAGTCTGGACTCTTGGCTCACCTACCGGCTCATCGAGCCCGACTACGAAGTTTGGAACCGCGTGGAGATACGCCAGCGCTGTATAGAAAACTGGGAAGAGGCGCCGCTGGCCGACTACGAGCATCAGGAGAACCGCTGCATGAACTGTCACACCTTCGGCTCGCAAAGCCCCGGCAGGAGTATGCTCTACGTCAGAGGAAACGGCGGCGGTGCCATCCTCAATGAGAACGGGCGGCTGCGCAAGCTCAACCTGAAGACCGACTCGCTGGTCTCGGGCAGCGTCTATTTCGGGTTCTCCCCGTCGGGTCGCTACATTGCCTTCTCCACGAACATCATCATCCCTGCCTTCCACAGTCAGCCCCGCAAGCGACTGGAAGTCTTTGACTCGAAGAGCGACGTCTACGTGGCTGACCTGCAGGAGCACCGCATCCTCAGAAGTCCGCTGCTGGAGCAGTCGGATGTCTTCGAGACCTTCCCCACCTTCTCGCCCGACGGCAGATATGTCTACTACTGCACCGCTGACAGCGTGTCGCTGCCCAGCGACATCCGCCAGCTGCAATATGCCCTGGTGCGCATCCCCTTCGATGAGGCCACCGCCACTTTTGGCACAAAAGCAGACACGCTGTTCCCCTCTGCTGCAATGCCGTCGCAGCAAAGCAAAGCCTCCGTCTGCCACCCGCGCATCAGCCCCGACGGCCGCTACCTGCTTTTCACTGTGGCCGACTATGGCACCTTCCCCATTTGGCACCCAGAGGCCGACCTGCAGATGCTGGACCTGCAGACAGGAGCCGTCGACACCCTGGCCATCGTGAACAGCGCCAAGAGCGACACCTATCACTCGTGGTCGTCGAACAGCCGCTGGTTTGTCTTCGCTTCGAAACGCGACGACGGTCTCTATGGCAAGCCTTATTTCTGCTATGTCGACCATGAAGGCCGTGCCCACAAGCCTTTCTGTCTGCCTCAGCGTCATCCCCGCTTCTACAGCAACACGCTGAAGTCGTTCAATGCGCCTGAGTTGGGCAAGGGCCGCGTGCCCTTCGGACCCGATGACGTGGCTCGTGCCATGCAGTTGGAGGCAGAGCCGTTCCAATAAGAGCCGGGAAAACTACGCCTTCCAGAGGAAGGTCTGCACCAGTCCCCTCATTGCCAGATATGCCAATAGTGCCAGCCAGAGCGCATGGTTACCCATGAGCGGATGGAGCGTCAGCCACAGGGCAAAGAATACTGCTGCCGCCCAAAAGCACGACACAAACATGCCCCGGCTGCGGGTGGTGCCGATGAAGATGCCGTCCCACACAAAAGCCGCCATGCCTGCTGCGGGAATGAGCACTGCCCAGGGGAGATAAGTATGTGCTGTGCTGACGACGGCTCCGTCGCTGGTGAGCAGGCGCAGCAAAGACATGCCCCCCAGCCAATAGACCAGCGTGAAGAACAGGGCAACGCCACCGCCCCACAGGAACAACCGATGCACGGTCTGCCGGAGCATCGGCTTGTCGCCCGCCCCCAGATAGCGGCCAGAGAGCGCCTCGCCGGCATTGGCAAAGCCGTCCATCATATAGCTGTAGATCATGAAGAACTGCATCAGCAGGGTGTTCGCCGCCAGAATGAGTGGCCCCTGTGCCGAGCCTGCCGACGTGAACCAAAGGTTCACGCTGACCAGGCATAGCGTGCGGAGGAAAATATAGACTTCGATGGAAGCCTCTCTAGCTTCATCCCTGACCCCTCTCCAAAGGGAGAGGGGAGTAGTTAGTCTTTTCGTAATATTTCGGCGAAGAAGGTATATGTTCCTCTCTCCCGTTGGAGAAGAACTGGAGGCGAGGTTTCCCACTATCCCTGCCAGGAACCCTGTCCACTGCGCCACCAGCGTGCCTATGGCCACGCCCCGTAGTCCCAGACCGAAGCCGATGACCAGCACGAGCGACACGGCGATGTTCACCACATTCTGCCCGATGGCAATCATCATCGGCACACGGGTGTTCTGCATGCCCACTAGCCAGCCCGTCAGCACATAGAGTCCGAGCACGGCCGGCGCTCCCCATATACATATATAATAATAGGGGATGCACAGGGCCGCCACTTCGCCATCTGCCTGCATCAGCCAGAACGTCAGCCAGCGGAGCGGCACCTGCAGCACCACAATGGCCAGTCCAAAGAGCAGTGCCGTGGTCAGCGAGCGGCGGAGGATGCGCCGCGTCTTCTCCCACTGCCCCGCCCCGTATGCCTGTGCCGTCAGCCCGCTGGTGCTCATCCTGAGGAAGACGAACAGCCAGTACATCACGTTGAAGATCATGCTGCCCACGGCAATGGCTCCAATGCTCGCGGCACCGCCGACATGTCCCATAATGGTCACGTCGCACAGCCCCAGCAGCGGCACCGTGATGTTCGACACGATGCTTGGCAGTGCCAGCCGAAGAATCTCCCGGTCAAGACTTTTCATTACGAGGACAAAGGTACGAACAACCGACGGAAAAACCAAACAAAAAAAGCAGAAAATATTTGCACAGATAAAAAAATATCCTTACTTTTGCAGTCCTGACAGCTAACTGCTGGAGCTTGACAAATAACAATTATCCACCTCTTTCTACAACATGATGAAAAAGAACTACCGCTTTGCATTTCTGTTGATTGTAGGACTGGCCGTCGCTGGCTGTATCGACAAGAACTACGATCTCGACAAACTAGACAAAACCATCGCCATCGGCTCTGAGAAGGGTTTCTACCTGCCCGGTAATAACTCTACGTCGGAAATCAGTCTCAGCGATGTCATCGATTTGGAAGGCAATGACATCATCTCCGTCTCCGACGGGGGCGACTACTACATCACCCGCAAAGTCGACGAGGGCGAGGTAGACCCTGCCACGCCCGTGGTGTCAGAATTGACGCTGACCAGTAACACCGAGGTGACCAACTTCGACTACAATCTGGCCGAGGTGGCTAGGGCGGCACGCACTCAAGGACCGCGCCTGGCAGCCGGCAGCACAGCCCGCGAGATTTACCACTTCGAGTTCAACAGCAACAGCCAGAATACCGACATTATCAGCCTCACCACCGCCGAGTTCACCACCAATATCAATATTGTGCTGGACTACTCCGGCGCCCTGAAAGAGCACATTGCCGACCTGAAGAGCTATAGTGTAGACTTCCCCGACTATTTCAACATTGCCTTGAGCGAGAAGAACAATGGAGCCGGACAGTTCGCTTTTGACAGCACCAGGAACATCCTCACCGTCACCAGTCCTACCGGCCAGCCCGTCATCCTACATCTTGTCATTAACGGCATGCGCTTCACCGACGGCGAAGCCTGTGCCGACGGCAACAGCGCCAGCTACTCGTCAGGGAGGTGCTCGGTTGTGGGCGGCGTCGTGCTCGATGTCGACTATCAGGGCAACATCAACGAAATGACGCAGGGGCTTGTCATCAACTGCACCACAAGTATGGACAAGGACATCACGCTGACCAAGGCCACTGGCTATTTCAATCCTGCCATCAACTTGGGCGAGAACGGCGGCTTCGACATCAACAACCTGCCCGAGATTCTCGACGACGAGGAGGCGCATCTCAACCTCAGCGACCCTGAACTGCGCATCTTCGTTAGCAGCGACGCGGACATACGCGGCATTCTCACTGCCGCCCGCATCATCGCTGTCGACACTAAAGGGCGTGAGACGGCCGTAGACGTCGATGTCGATTCCTCCCAATTGCTTATCGACCCCTTCACCGGCGAGGAGACCGACGAGAATGGCAACAAGCTCAGCACGACAAAGACCACGCTCGTCATCACCGACAACCCGCCGCAGCAGCATGGTTCCAAGAGCCACACCTACTATGCTACAACCAAAAAGGGTAGCAAGCTGGCCGACCTCTTCTACAATATCCCAAGGAGGGTGAAATACGACATCAGTGTGGCCGCTGACCCCACCTACGAGGGCACTGTTAAGCTGGGCTACAGGAATGCCGAGACGCAGGAGCCGTGGTACACCATCCAGCCTTCCTACGAGTTCTATGCTCCGCTGTCGCTCAACGAGGGTTCGGCCATCGTCTATTGCGACTCCATCACCGGCTGGCACAAGGATTTGGAGGATGTCACGCTAAGCCAAGGCTCCACCATCACGCTCACCGCCAATGTCTACAACGAGCTGCCCCTGACACTGAAGATGCACGCTAAGGCCATTGAGCAGGCAGGCGAGGAGCAGTGGAAGGACATGGACACCAACATGATAGAGGTGAACATCACCGACCCCGACGGTAACGACGTACGCATCAAGGCCGGTAGCGTGGGAGCACCCGCCGTGACTCCCGTCCGGATTGTGATGGACCAGAAGAATACGCGTGCCTTCAAGAAGATTGACGGCCTGGCCTACAGCGCCACCTGTCTGGCTCCTGAAGCCCCAGCCCTGCAGGGCACTATACTTAACGAGCGCAGCCAGAAGCTGCGCGTCGACAATATCGGCATCATCCTTAAGGGAAAAGTAATTATCGACCTGAACGACTAATAGCCAGCACATTATGAAAACAATTCTCAAGAGCATTCTCTTCTCTGCTGTCGCCATGATGGCAGCAGAAACCTGGGCACAAGACTTGTCTACGGCCTACTTCACCCAGGACTATAAATACCGCCACAACCTGAACGCTGCCTTCGGCAACGATCAGGGCTATGTCGCCATCCCCGTTTTGGGTAACCTGGGCGTGAAGATGCAAGGCAGCTTCGGGTTGGGCGACGTGTTGTTCAAAGATCCGTCTTCTGGCTACTATAACCGAACGTTTATGCACCCTGACGTGCCGGTGGATGATGCGCTGGCCGGTTTCAGCAAAAACAATAAGATTACCGCCGACTTGGGCCTCACCCTCGTTTCGGTCGGGTTCAAAGGATTCAAGGGCTATAACACGATTGAGCTGCGCGAGCGTACCTCCGTGGGCATAGCCCTGCCCTACGAGCTGTTCTCCTTTGCCAAGGATTTGCGCAACGACGAATACCAGTTCGACAAGATTGCTGCCAGCGCCCAGTCATTTGTCGAGCTGGCCTTCGGCCACTCCCACCAGGTGAACGATCAGCTGCGCATCGGTAGTAAGCTGAAGGTGCTGCTGGGCGTGGGGCGTGCAGAGCTGAACATCGAAGACATGACAGCCAAGCTTGTCGGTGACAAGTGGGAGCTGAGCACCAACTACGGCACCGCCAAGGCTGAGGTGAGCATGAAAGGCATACAGTTTAAGAACACCACCGACGACGTATACGAAAGTACTGGACAGCCCAACGTGCATGTCGACCTGGGCGAGACCGACATCGACGGCGGCGGCACCAGCGGTTTTGGACTGGGCGTCGACCTGGGTGCCGAGTACGCCGTGATGGACGGACTCAAAGTGAGTGCCGGCATCAACGACCTGGGCTTCATCAACTGGAGCAATAACTGGCTGCTGAAGCAGAAGAAAGGCACTTTCACGTTTGACGGCTTCCACGACATTCAGGTGAAGGACAACAGCGGGCGCAGCTTCGGCGACCAGATGGATGTGTACACCGACCAGATGTCGGACTTCGTTAACCTCGAGAACAAGGGCGACCAAGGCTCCACCTCCACTATGCTCCATGCCTCGGCTGTGCTGGGAGCAGAGTACAGACTGCCCACCTACGACAAGCTGTCGTTCGGTCTGCTGGCCCAGCATCGTTTTGCCAGCGACTTCTCCTGGACGGAAGGGCGGCTGAGTGCCAACTGGAGTCCGCTGCGCTGGCTTAACGGCGGTGTCAGCTTTGCCCTCAACGACTACTGCGCCAGCACAGGATGGGTGTTGAACGTTCATCCGCGTGGATTCAACTTCTTCGTGGGCATGGATCATATTCTCGGCAAGCAGTCGAAGGAGGGCATTCCCCTCAGTTCCAATGCCCAGTTCACCATTGGCATGAATGTCACCTGGGGCGGCAGCAAGGCACGGGAAGAAAGACTCAGGGTGCGAGAGAATAGCGTCAGAGTGATGTAGGCCAGTTCAATGCAGCCACATGAACGATTTGATAAAGATATATTTCAGCGACAGGGATCCGTTCATAGGATATGCCGAGACACGCATAGGGGGAAGGGCGGAAAACCAGGACTCGCTCTCCTATGCCGATACGCCGTTGGGCTTTCTCGTCACCGTCTGCGACGGCATGGGCGGTGGTCCCGGGGGCAAGACAGCTTCCAGCATCGCCGTTGCCGAGATTGTGAAAGGCGTGCTGGAGAATGCCGACAGGAAGGACCATACTCCGGCAGACATAGTGAAAGCTGCCTTGGAGCAGGCAAACACCGCCATCCTTACCACAGGTAAGAAACATCCCGAACTGAGGGGCATGGGGTCTACGGCTACCGTTGTGCTGCTCCATGAGCAGGCTGCCGTCGTGGCCCATGTGGGCGACAGTCGTGTCTACCAGCTTAGAGATCATGAGAAAGTATTCCGCACCTTCGACCACTCCGTTGTGTTCGAGATGGTGCGTCACCACATCCTCACCGAGGAGGAGGCCCGTCTGTCGCCGCAGTCGAACATCATCACCCGCGCACTGGGCATCGATGTCGACCCGGAAGTGGAAATCAACGTGGTTCCCTACGAGGCTGGCGACCGTTTCATGCTCTGTTCCGATGGTGTTCATGGCGCCATGCCCGAAAAGCAGCTAATCAAGCTGGCCACCTGCAAACACAGTGACTTGGGTGCTGTGGTCGACAGAATCGCCAGCGTCTGCGACGAGCTGGGACGCGAGGGAGGAAACAGGCACGATAACCTCACGCTGGCCATCATCCAAGCTAAGAAAGACTCATTAGCCCCCAGCCTTTGAGCACCCTGCGACGGTAAAACAATAATGATATAGTAAGAAAGACAGCTTGGACAATTGCCCAAGCTGTCTTCTGAGAAATCAAGCTATTTGACGGTCCACTCGAAGAGACCGGCAGAGTCGTTGTCGGGCAGGGTGACCTCCAGGCGCACGGCCTTGGTCTTCACGGGTTTGAAGTTGACGGTGCTGGGCGTGCCGGGATTGGTGGGGTAGGCATCGGGTTGTTCCACAGGCAGCCATTGTCCGTCGGCCGTCTGATAGAGCATGCGCCAGGCCTTTGGCACGGAGCAGCCGCCCCAGGGCTTGTCGCTGAACCAGTAGACCGTGGAGCTGCTTACTTCTGCCTCCTGCGGGAAGGTGTAGCTGATCCACTCGGTCGAGGCCTGTTTGGGCCACCAATGGGTATAGGGCACGGAACGGTCGTTCTCGCCCTTCGGCACGAGGCGGTCGTTCACGGAGCTGAGGGCAGGCAGGCGCATGCTGCTGCCCACCTTGCTCTCGCTGGCCAGCGTGGCGGGCTGTGCCGGGGTTGTGGCACTCAGGTCTTGTGCCTGCCAGACGCGCATCTTGCCCGAGCCGCGATGGCACCAGGCGTAGTAGGGAATGAGCGTCAGCTCCTGGTCTTTCGCCACCAGCTTGCCCTGCTTGTTGAAGTCGAGCGTCTGTGCGTCGGTGATGATGGTGGTGACGGGCGTGCCGGCCACCTCGCCCTTGCCGAGACGGAACTTCGGCTCCTGGTTGATGAGGGCGCTCATGATGTCGAATGAGTTGTCGGGATGCTCGGCGCAGTAGACCAGCGGTCCGCGCTCGATGGCCACCATGCCGCGGTCGGCCTCCACCTTGTGGTTGGCACGCACGGTGCGCGGCTCCATGTCGAAGTGAATCTGCACTTTGTCGCCCTTCTTCCACTTGCGGTCGATGGTCAGATAGCCGTCGTCTGTTGTGTTGACGGCGATGGTTTCGCCGTTAACGGAACAGGTGGCAGAGAGACGCTTGTTGTCGGTGTACTGATAGAGGTCGCTGGGCACCACCTTGTTCTGCAGCCAGCCGGGGATTCTGATTTTCATGGCGAACGGTCCGGCGCTGTTCTTGTCGACGTTGATAGTGATGTCGCCGTCCCACGGGTAGTTGGTCTGCTGACTGAGGCTGAGCTTCTTGCCGCCGACGGTCAGCGTACTGGTGTTGGAGAGGAACAGGTTCACATAGACATTGCGGTCCTTCACGGCATAGACATAGCCCGGCAGCGAGGGAATGAAGCGGCAGATGTTCGAGGGGCAGCAGGCGCAGCCGAACCAGGCCTGACGCTGGTGCTGGCCCATCGACTCCAGCGGGTTGGGGTAGAAGAAGCCATTGCCCTCGAGCGATACGCCGCTGATGAGGCCGTTGTAAAGCGTGCGCTCCAGCACGTCGTAGTATTTCGACTGGCCGTGGAGCAGGAAGAGACGGTAGTTCACGTAGACATTGCCGATGGCGGCGCAGGTCTCGCAGTAGGCGCTCATGTTGGGCAGCTCGTAGTTCCTGCCGAAGGCCTCGCCGCTGCTGGTGGCGCCGATGCCGCCGGTGATGTAGAGCTTCTTCGTGACGATGTTGTCCCAGATGTTGTCAATGGCGTCGATATAGCCCTGGTCGCCCGTCAGCGCGGCCACGTCGGCCATGCCGGCATACATGTAGGCGGCGCGGACGGCATGTCCGACAGCCTCTTTCTGCTCAACCACGGGCTGGTGGCTCTGGCTGTACTGGTTCTTGATTTCCGTCTTGCCGCGATAGTCGAGCAGGAACTTGGCCTCGTCCAGGTATTTCTTCTCGCCGGTGGCCAGATAGAGTCGGGCCAGGGCCATCTCAGCTATCTGGTGGCCGGGCACCACGCAGGCCTGTCCGGGATTCGGGCCAACCTCCTTGCACACCACGTCGGCATAGCGGCGGGCAATGTCGAGGAACTTGCGCTTGCCGGTAGCCTGCCAGTAGGCCACGGCACCTTCCACCATGTGGCCCAGGTTATAAAGCTCGTGCGAGAGATCCTCTTCCTTCACCCAGCGGCGGTCGCCGGCCCAGTGGTGCGGGTCGGCAGGGTTCTGGGTGCGTGCGGTATAGAGGTAGCCGTCAGGCTCCTGAGCCGTGCCGATGATGTCGATGACGGAGTCGCAGTAGGCCTCCAGCTTCTTGTCGGGGTAGGTCTGCAGGATGTAGGCGGCGCCCTCCAGGGTCTTGTAGGGGTCGGTATCGTCGAACGAGTAGCCCACGCCGTTCACTTTGAACACCTTCGAGGGGTCGGCCAGGTGGGCGGCGGCATTCTCAAAATTCTTGTAGCGTCCCTCGCTCTCACACTTCGAGAAGGCCAGGGGCACGGTGACATTGCGGCTGGCCTCCAGACGCTGTCCCCAGAAGGTGCCGGGCGTTACTTTCACACTGGTGAAGGGCACGGGCGAAATGGGGTAGCCACCCGATGCCGACTGTTTTTGCGCATGGCCTGCTAACACAGCTGCACATGCCATGACGACGATGCAAGTTAGTCTCTTCATTGTACGGTTATTGTTTAGAAATTAGTTTCAACTTGCAAACTTACATATTTTTTTTCAATTACACGCCAAAAACGGGGAAAAAATTTCCTTTTAAATAAAAATATGTGGAAACGTGTGTCATTATTCCTTTTTTTTTCGTATCTTTGCACGCTGATTTCAAATTAACGAATAGAATTATGTCTGAAGAGAAGAAAATCACTATGGAAGATCTTGAGGGTCTGTTGGGGGAAGAATCCGAAAACGGACGGGGTGGTCTGAATTTCCAGACCATCTTTGCCATGCTGGTGCTCAACTGGCAGTGGTTCCTGCTTTCGCTCATCATCTTTGTCTGCGGCGCATTCATCTACCTGCGTTACACTGCCCCTGTCTATCAGGTGTCGGCTCGCATGCTCATCAAGGATGAGGCCAAGAAGAGCAAGAACAACCAGATGCTGGCCAGCGTAGAGGACTTGGGTTTCCTCACCAATTCCACGGGTATCGACAACGAGGTGGAGGTGCTGCAATCGCGTATCCTGCTGCGTGATGTCGTGAAGGATCTGAAGCTCTATGTGGAATATCGCACCGAGGGCCGCTTCAACAACCCCATTGCCTATGTCAAGCATCCGTTCAATATAGACCTCGACCCGCAGCACCTCGACTCGCTCGACTACGCCCTACTGGAGAGAATGCTCTGGCTGAACATGAGGGTGTGGCGCGAGGACACGACCTACATGGTGTCTGGCTCGGCCATGTCAGGCGGCAAGGAGCTGTCGGCCTTTGCCTTCCGCATGAAGTCGCTGCCCGCCACCTTCAAGACCGACTTGGGTACTGTCACCATGACGGCCTCCGCTGGTCAGAACCTGGCCCCTGGCACCACCTACCTCGTCACCATCCGTCCGCCGATGAATGTGGCCACGCGCTATCTGTCGCGCCTCTCTGTGAATCCCACTTCGAAGATGACCTCCATTGCCGAGCTGAAGCTGACCGACCAGGACTACCGCCGAGGCATGGACGTGCTGCGCCAGCTCACCATCTGTTACAACCGTCAGGCTAATGCCGACAAGAACGAGGTTGCCATGCGTACAGAGGAGTTCATCAACGACCGAATGAACAAGATTAACGACGAGCTGGGGTCCACCGAGACCGAGATTGAGTCGTTCAAGCGCCAGAACGCCATGACGACGCTGGGCGTCGACGCCTCGCAGTCGGTGCAGATGTCGAACGAGTTCTCCGCCCGTCTCTCCGAGGCCGACGCTCAGGTGCAGATGCTCGATAACCTGCGTGCCTATGTGGACGATCCCGGCAACAAGTACCAGGTCATTCCCTCGAACGTGGGTCTGTCCGACGGTGCCGCCACCAATCTCATCAATACCTATAACAAGGCTGTGCAGGACCGCAACCGCCTGCTGAAGGCTGCCAGTGAGCAGGCTCCGCAGGTGCAGACGATGACCGCCACCATCGACGAGCTGCAGCAGAGCATACAGCAGGCCCTGTTGCAGGCCCGCCATTCGGCCGACATCAACCGTCAGGGCATACGGTCGCAGTTCTCGAAGTTCCAGGGCCGCGTCTCGGCAGCCCCCATCCAGGAGCGTGTGCTCAACCAGGTGGGCCGCCAGCAGGACGTGAAGTCTGCGCTCTACATGCTGCTCCTGCAGAAGCGCGAGGAGAACAGCATCGCCCTGGCTGCCACCGCCGACAACGGTAAGCTGATTGACGAGCCGCTGTTCGAGGGTCAGGTTAGCCCCAAGAGGTTAATCATCTTGGCTGGAGCCGTGCTGCTCGGCCTGCTGCTGCCTGCCTTCTTCATCTGGTTCCTCTCGCTGTTCCGCTACAAGGTGGAAGGCCATGAGGACGTTGCCCGCCTCACCGACTTGCCCATTATTGCCGACGTGGCCGTGGCCTCGGAAAGCGTGAAGGACAAGGCTGGCATCGTGGTACAGGCCAACAAGAACAACCAGATTGACGAGATATTCCGCTCCATGCGCACGAACATACAGTTCATGCTGCAGGGCGACCAGAAGGTCATCGTCTTCACGTCGACCACCTCGGGCGAGGGTAAGACGTTCAATGCCTCCAACCTCGCCGTCTCCTTCGCCCTGCTGGGTAAGAAGGTCATCCTTTGCGGTCTTGACATCCGCAAGCCGGCGTTGGGACGCCTGTTCGGCATCAGCGACCACACCCGTGGCATCACTCCGCTGCTGCGCCTGGACAAGGTGACGAAGAAAGACCTTGACGCACAGATACAGCCTTCGGGCACCAACGAGAACCTCGACCTGCTGCTGGCCGGCCCCGTGCCGCCCAACCCTGCCGAGCTGCTCGCCCGCAAGAACTTCGGCGATGTGGTCGACTTGCTTCGTCAGGAGTACGACTACGTCATCTTCGACACCGCTCCCGTAGGCCTCGTCACCGATACCATTCAGATTGGCCAGCATGCCGACATCTCCGTCTTCGTCTGCCGTGCCGACTACACGCCTAAGTCCAGCTTCGGCCTGCTCAACACGCTGGCTAAGGAGAATAAGATGCCCAGCCCCTGTGTGATCATCAACGGCATCGACATGTCGCGCCGCAAGTACGGCTATTACTACGGCTACGGCCGCTATGGCAAGTATGGCCGCTACGGCTACGGTAAATACGGCTATAGCCGCTATGGCTACGGCAACTATGGTAATTATGGCAGTTACGGACAGTATGCTGAGTCGCACTACAGCAACAAGGACGACGACTCCATCAAGAAGTAAATGATTATTGCAGTCGACTTCGACGGAACCATCGTCGAGAACAAGTACCCGGAGATAGGGCGCGAACAGCCCTTCGCTATCGAGACACTGAAGATGTTCGTGGCAGAGCGTCATCGCCTCATCCTGTGGACTTGCCGCGAGGGCAAGCTGCTGGAAGAGGCGCTGCAGTGGTGCCGTGACCGGGGGCTGGAGTTCTATGCCGCCAACCGCGACTATCCTGAGGAGACCACCGACAACAACCCCCATTTCACACGCAAGCTGAAGGCCGACCTCTTCATCGACGACCGCAACGTGGGCGGCATGCCCGACTGGGGAACCATCTACCGCATGGTGTCGCACGGCAAGAAGTGGCACCACATCATCGAGGAGGCTTACTCCGGCCAGATGGACTACACCGGAACCGGACGCTCACACAGGCAGAAGAAACACTGGTGGCAGTTCTGACTCAGATAGCATTATTACGAACTTTACGAATTTAAACGAATGATACGAATGAAACGATTTTTCTTTCCCCTTTTAGCCGTATTGACGGTGACCCTGCTGCTCTCTTCGTGCGGATCTACGAAGAACGTGGCCTACATTCAGAACAGCGACTACGTAGACTTCTCCAATTCGCAGTACCTCTACGACGCTCACATCATGCCCAAGGACATCCTCACCATCACTGTAAACACGGTCAATCCCGAAGCATCGGCACCCTACAACCTTGTGGTCTCTACCGAGCTCAGGACAGGTACCGGTGGACAGACTATCGGCTCGCAGCGTGCCCTGCAGACCTATCTCGTGGACAACCAAGGGTGCATTGAGTTCCCCGTGCTGGGCACACTTCAGGTGGGCGGACTTACCAAGTCGCAATGTGAGCAGATGATTCACGACAAGCTGTTGCCCTTCCTCAACGTAGCAGAGAATCCCGTGGTCACCGTGCGCATGTCGAACTACAAGATTTCCGTCCTCGGCGAGGTCAACCGTCCGGGTATGTTCAATGTGGGCAACGAGAAGATTAATATCTTTGAGGCGCTTGCTCAGGCCGGCGACCTCACCATCTACGGTGTGCGCGACAGGGTTAAGCTGATCCGCGAGGATGCCAGGGGCAAGAAGGAGATAGTCACCGTCAACCTGAACGATGCCAACATCATCAGCTCGCCCTACTATTACCTGCAGCAGAACGACATGGTCTATGTGGAGCCTAACAAGGTGAAGGCCCGCAACTCTGGCGTCGGACAGTCCACCACGCTCTGGCTCACTTCTACCAGCATTCTTATTTCACTTACTTCACTGCTCTATAACATCCTGAAATAATATGGCGGAACATCACCATCATCACCACCACCACCATCGCAGGGACGGCGCCTCACGTTTCAAGGAGCGCAGCCTGCGTTCCATCATCTGGCGCCGCAGGGCGGAGAAGTGGCTGAAAATCGCCTTGACGGTCATCGCCGTCATCATGGTTTGCGCTGCTGTCTACGTCTATTTGAGCTGACAACAGTCTTTTGTACCAATAGCTAGCTGACATGAGAAAACTTGTATCATTGTTCATGCTGCTGTGCGTGCTGACAGGCAACGCACAGACAAGAAAGGTGCGCGTAGTCATGCGCATGGGTTCGGAATTTGTGGGAACGCTGAAGGAGTTTAAAATCTTCGAGCACGTGCTACTCATCGTTGACGGGAAAGAAGTCCTGGTGCCCTATGGCGAAATGGCATACATGGACGACATCGTCACGGAAACAAAAACCCCAGCAACACCAGCGACTCCGGTCACTCCGGTGATTCCGGAAACCCCGGAAACCCCGGAAACCCCGGAAAGTCCGGAAAATCCGGAAAATCCGGAAAATCCGGAAAAACCGGGAAAACCTGCTAAGCCTGAAACCCCGGTTACCCCGGTTTCCCAGGTGTCCGTCCCTGATACTCCAGTAGCCCCTGTAACTCCGGTAGCGTCAGTTATTCCAGCTGCACCGGTGACCACCGTTGCCGCTGATGCCCCCGCCGCTCCGGTTACTCCCGCCGCCTCTGTTGCATCCTTTAAAGGCTTCCTGCTCGACATCAACAACAATGTCTATCTGCATAGTTCCAGTACCCCTGTCAACAAGGAGTTCGACGAGGCAGGTCTGGATGTCTTGAAGCGTCTGGTCAGGCGCTATGGCTTCTGGCATATCGTAGACAAGCCTGAAGACGCCCATTTCTCCATCAACTATGTGGTCACTACGGAAGGAAAGCCGAAAGTGGGTGTTGCCATCTCCTCCCTCCTCACAGGAAAAGACGAGGTTCTCGGCGAGGCCAAGCTGCCGGAAGACATTGCCGAATTCCGCAAGCAGGTATGGGAGCTCTACAACAAGCACATCCTGCCCCTTCAAAAGAAAATCGAGAAGGGCAACGTCCCCAGCCGCACCAAGAAAGACTTCACGGTGGAATAAGCCTAGAGCTCGATGCTTTGAGCCGGAAGTCAGGAGCCTGAATCTGGGGCCAGAAGTCAGCAGTTATGCCCTCCCATGTCTCCCGCTGTCGGGTGTGCGGCGTATTCGCCGCAACATTCAGGGAAAAAGAAGGCCCAAAAAACAGGAGTCAGGAAAAATCCTGGCTCCTGATTTTAATTCTTAACTCTTGTTTCTTATCTCAGTCCTCGGTTGTAGAGCGTAGTGTTGAGCAGCAGCAGGTAGGTCTTGTACTGGTTCTTGTCGAGCACGTAGCTCATGTAGCGTACGTCCTTCTTCACAGCCTGCTCAACCAGGGTCTTGCGCTCATCACCCTCTGCCTGTGCTGCCAGCTGCATCTCGTTGCAGAACTGGTGGTGGATGTCCTGCACGGCCTCAATCTGGTCGAAGGTAAGGCCTAGGGTTACTGCCAACTTGCGCATATTCACCGTCATGTCGTAGGCATTGGCGGCCTGCACAGTGTTGTTGTTCTCGTTCTCAGCGTTTGCCATAGACATAGTCATCATGGCGACAAGCATCAAAACAATCTTTTTCATCTTTTTTTCCTTTCTTTTCTTTACTCGGGGCCTTTCGCATTTTGTGTTTATGTATACCTGTTTGTGTTGTGTTCAGGCCCCTACTTTAATAATGTTGTTATCCTGTGTCGCAAGGCTTTTGTTCCTTTTGACGGTGCAAAGGTATGACGATTTTTCCATTCCGCAATGGCTTTTTATCCACTGTGTGCGGAAACAGCCCCTTTTGTTGACTCACGTCAAAGAATGATAGGATATTTTGATTTATCTCTGATTCCCCCTCTTTTTGGCCTGAAAAAGGCTCAAAGTGTAGGTGCTGGTAGCCTTATTTTTATAATATAATGTGCGCGCGCGCATGCGCGTGAATAACAGCAAAAAAAGGCGCTACACGAGCTACTTTGGGGGTTAATGCGTTGACTGTTGGATAGTTGTCTGTAGCTACAGACTTCTTTTTCGAGCTACAGAAGTAGCTACAGGCAAAAAAGGTGAGAGAAGTGCTGACCGGGAAACGGCGTTCGTTTTTTTCCAAATAGCGTTCGTATTTTTCCAAATAGCGTTCGCATTTTTCCAAACGGCGTTCGTATTTTCTCAAACGGTGGCCCCTTTTGTTCAAATTCTCTAGAGAATTTCGTGGCAAACGACCTGTAGCGGGACTGGTAGCGCCTCTGTAGCTACAAATAGCGCCCTGTAGCTACAAATAACTGTTTATTTCTCAGTGTGTTAACCTCAAAAGTAGCTCCTGTAGCGCCTTTTCTCCTTCTTTTATATACGCGCGCGCGCGAGGGATGGCTTCTGGAGTGCCAAATGACCGCTATTATTCAGCAGGCAAGTAAGCCTCATGCTCTTGGCAAAAACTTCTTTCCAAAAAACGGTGGTAAAAAATGCGCGTTTTCAGAATAAAATTCGTACCTTTGCATCGAACTAGTAGAATAACAACAATTGACAACAATGGACAACAAGCAAAACAAGTACATCTCCGTGAGTTATCAGCTCTATACTGTCGATGCCGATGGCAGCCGCCACTTGGAAGAGCAGACACAGCAGGGCAAGCCCTTTACCTTCATCACTGGCTTCGGCTTCTCACTCGATGGCTTTGAGGAGCGCATTGCTTCCTTGGAGCCGGGCGAAAAGTTCGACTTCACACTGACCCCCGCCGAAGCCTTCGGCGATTATATGGAGGAAGGTGTGCACAAGCTGCAGCGCGAGGTATTCATGATCAACGACCACTTCGACCACGACAACATCTACCCTGGCGCAGTCATCACCCTCATGGACGAGGAGGAGCACCGCTTCATGGCCCGCGTCATGCGTGTGGAGGCCGACTTCGTGACTGTGGACACCAACCACCCGCTGGCCGGCAAGACCTTGCAGTTCACAGGCATCGTGCTGGAGAACCGCGAGCCCACGAACACTGAGATTCAGAACATGCTGAACCACATGAGCCATGAGTGCGGGGGCTGCGACGACTGCGACGGCTGTGGTGAAGAGGGCCATCAGCATAAGCACGACGGTGGCTGCGGCTGCGGACACTGCCACCATTAAGACCATCTGGACGTTCATGCGTAACACTTTCGGAAACATTTTCACCCTGACTACCTACGGCGAGAGCCACGGGGCTGCCGTGGGCGGCATTGTCGACGGACTGCCCGCCGGCATCGACATCGACCTGGACTTCATCCAGAGCGAGCTGAACCGCCGACGCCCGGGCCAGAGCGGCATCACCACCTCGCGGCAGGAGGCCGACCAGGTGGAGCTGCTCAGCGGCGTCTTCGAAGGCAGGAGCACGGGCTGCCCCATTGGCTTCATCGTGCGCAACCAGAACCAGCACTCGCAGGACTACGAGAACCTGCGGTCGCTGTTCCGCCCCTCGCATGCCGACTTCACCTACCATTATAAATATGGTACGCGCGACCACCGTGGCGGCGGGCGCTCGTCGGCACGCATCACCCTGAGCCGTGTAGTGGCCGGCGCGCTGGCCAAGCTGGCGCTGCGGCAGGCAGGCATCACCGTGCAGGCATATACCTCGCAGGTGGGGCCGCTGGCGCTGGACCGCGACTACCGCCGCTACGACCTCTCGCTGACAGAGAGCAATGCCGTGCGCTGCCCCGACGCCGACATGGCCCGGCAGATGGAGCAGCTCATACAGACGGTGAAAGCCGAGGGCGACACCATCGGCGGCGTCATCACCTGCGTGGTCAAAGGCTGTCCGCCAGGGCTGGGCGAGCCGGAGTTCGACAAGCTGCATGCCGCCCTGGCCCATGCCATGCTGAGCATCAACGCCGTGAAGGGCTTTGAATATGGTGAGGGCTTCGAAGGTGTCTGCCAGCGCGGCTCTGAGCAGAACGACATCTTCTGTCCCGGCTGCGGCGATGCCGATGCCACCCGCATCACCACTGCCACCAATCATAGCGGCGGCATTCAGGGAGGCATCTCCAACGGGCAGGACATCTACTTCCGCGTGGCCTTCAAGCCCGTGGCCACCCTGCTCCGCGAACAGGATACCGTCGACGTCAACGGTCAGCCCACCACTTTCACCGCCCACGGGCGGCACGACCCTTGTGTGCTGCCGCGAGCCGTCCCTGTGGTGGAAGCAATGGCCGCAATCACCGTATTTGACCACTATTTAATGGCAAAAATGTCAGTATTTTAAAAAATATTCACTTTTCATGCAAAATTGTTGCTCAAAATTTTGCGTTCTTGGAAATTTTTGACTATCTTTGCAAACGCAATTAGGGCTTGTGAAAGTCTGAGTTGCTTTAGTTAAGTCTAGTTTAGTTTTTGTGTTGGTTGAGGGCTGCCAATTGGCAGCCCTCTTTTTCGTTGTCCACAAAAGTAGGAATAGCAGGTCAGCGCTTGCTGGTCACGTCTTTCTCGTACTGCTGGATGCAGGCGATGAACTCCTCGCCCACGGGCACGTTGTTCTTCAGGTTGAAGTAGTCGTAGACGGCACCGAAAGGCATCGACTTGGCCTCTTCCATCAGGGCGAGACGCTCGAAGTACTGGCCGTTGTCCTCATACTCGCGCAGCTTGGCCTTCGGCTCGAGCAGGGCCTGGAGGATGCACTTCTGCGTAGCGCGCGAACCTATAATATATGCGCCGATGCGGTTGATGGAGGCATCGAAGTAGTCGAGGCCGACGTGGGCGCGGTCGAGGGCGTCGCTGCGCACCAGCTCCTTGAAGAGGTCGAGCGTCTGGTCGTTCATGATGGTCACGTGGTCGGAGTCCCAGCGCACGGGGCGGCTGACGTGGAGCATCAGCTCGGGGACGTACATGAGCAGCGTGCTGACGAAGTCGCTTACGTTCTCTGTTGGCTCATAGTGGCCGGTGTCCAGCGTGTAGATGCATTTGCGGGTGGCGCAGTAGGCGGTGTAGAAGTCGTGGCTGCCCACGGTGTAGCTCTCCAGACCGATGCCGAAGAGCTTGGCCTCGAAGCAGTTCTTCACCCAGTCGAGCTTCTCCTCCATGATCTCGTCGAGGGAGGCGGCGAGAATTTCGCGGTATTTCTTGCGCTGCACGGGGATGTCCTTCATGCCGTCGTGCACCCAGATGTTCATGATGCAGGGGTCGTTCTGAGCCTTACCCATGGCGTCGGCAATCTTGCGGCAGCGCTTGGTGTGCTCAATCCAGAAGTCGCGGATGCCCTTGTCGGGGTTCGAGAGTGTGAGGTCGCCGCTCTTCGGGTGGGAGAACGAGGTGCTGTTGAAGTCGAGCTTCATGTTGTTCTCCTTGGCCCAGTCAATCCAGCTCTGGAAATGCTCCACGCTGCACTGGTCGCGGTCGACGAACTTGCCGCCGAAGTCGCCGTAGATTTCGTGGAGGTTCAGACGGTGGTTGCCGCCCAGCAGGGTCTTCACGAACTCGATGTCCTGGCGTACCTCGTCGATGGTGCGGGCTCGGCCGGGATAGTTGCCGGTGGTCTGGATGCCGCCGGAGAGGGCCTCGTTGCGCTCGAAGCCGACCACGTCGTCGGTCTGCCAGCAGTGCAGGGAGAGCTGCTGACGCTGGAGCTGGTCAAGTACTGCGTCGGTGTCGACGCCAATGGCTGCGTAGCGGTCTTTCGCCACGGCATAAGCCTGTTCAATCAGATTTGCTTTCATCGTTGAAATGTAATGGTTTGTAAAGTTGTAAATAGTATATTATGTTCCTTTGCTAATGGGAATGGCGTAGAACGCTCGGTCGGGACAGAAGTCAATCATCCACTGGTCGGCGATGATGTGGTCGTCGAGGGCCTGGATGTGGAGCTTGTGCGGGCCTTTGCTCAGGCGGACGGGGGTCTTTGTCAGTGCCTGCCCACGCAGCACGCTCTGCTTCCACTGCTCCGAGCGGTAGGGCGTCTTCAGCGAGATGACGACAGGCTCCTGGCTGTCGAGCGTCACCTGGTAGCGCAGGTCGCCTCGGTCGCCGGGCTGCGTGGGAATCATCGCCGTGTAGAGCTGGGCTTCACCATCTTGGGGACTGTCGAACTCATACGTCAGCGTGGCACCTTTGGGCAGGGCGACGGCATTCATCGAGTGGCCGAGCATCGGGATGATGGTTGGCTGGTCGTTTGGGGGATTGGCCGTTTGGCCGTTTGGGCGAGAAAGAGAATAGTCGCAGGCATTGCGGGCAATGAGACGCCCGACGGAAGGGTGCTGCGGAAACTGGGTGCGCACCTTGCCAAAGACGGGCAGGTCGCGGGGGGCGGCTGACATCAGGCCCTGCCACTTGCCGTCGTTCATCGTGTTGTAGTGCTCCGTCAGCTGCTGTATTTCCTCGTAGGCACGGAGGCTTTCCGTTTCGTAGGAGAGCATCTTGCGCGTCATGGCGGCTGCGGCATGTACGGGATAGAGCACATGGGCGAAGTAGGCATCCTGCCGGCCGTCCATCACCAGGGGGCGCCAGGTGTCCACAGTGGCCTCTATGCGGGCAAAGGCTTCCATGCGCCGGTAGCCCTCGGTCAGCGTGAACTGGGTGCTGCCGGGTACGGACTTGCCGCCGGGATAGCGTTTCTTGTCAAGCTCCACCTGCGTCCAGCCCATAAACTCCGGGCGGCGGATGGCGTTGAGCCGGTATAGCTCGCACATGGCCGGGAAGATGGCCTCGCCCACCTGCCCGCCGAACTGGCTGACGAGCCAGCGTTTCAGGTGATTGGCCACTGTTAAACACGGTTTTTCCCAGTTCCCGTTTTCCTCAACCGTATCAAACCGTGTAGAATCGTGACAAATGGCCACGGTTTTACACGGTTTTTCCCGGTTTCCCTCCACCGTATCAAACCGTGTAGAATCGTGACAAATGGCCACGGTTTTACACGGTTTTTCCCGGTTTTCTTTTTCCTGGTTTTTGCTTTCCTCAACCGTATCAAACCGTGTAAAACCGTGGCAAGAGTCTACTGTCTTTCCCAGTTTTTCCCGGTTTCCGTTTTCCTCAACCGTGTCAAACCGTGTAAAACCGTGGCAAATACAATCGATGTCCCACGCCAGGTCGAGGAACAGCTCCAGCTGGTAGGCTGCCACCTTCGGGTCGTGGACATTGGCAATCCACAGCCGGCGGCAGTTGTGGTCGTAGGCCGTGCGCATCTCCTCGTAGATGAGGCCTGGCTGCGTGGTGGAGAGCCAGAGGTAGTCGTGCGGGCGGCCCCAGTAGCTCAGGTGATAGTACACGCCTCCGCCGCCTTTCCGCTTCTGTTGCTCGGCGTCGGGGAGGCGCGTCAGGTAGCCGTAGTTGTCGTCGCACCACATCAGCGTCACGTCGTCGGGCACGCGCAGGCCGCTCTCCATGATTTCCAGCACCTCCTTGTAGGGGATGAAGACCTGCGGCACCTGCTCCAAGCCTGTGGATTGGTGGTTTGAACCTGTCTTGCGGAGCTTGGAAAGATAGTGCTTTTTTATCAGCTCCCGCTGGTCGTCAATGACCTGCTGCAGGGCGCTGAGCTTCTCCTCGGGGCCAGATACTCCCTCCATCGAACCGTCGTGGATGCCGCGCATGCCCAGCGTGAACATTGCCCGCTGATCGTCGACCGTTGGCCGCTGCCCGCTGGAAACAACCTCCTTCAGGCGCTCCACCCAGTAGTTCTGCACCTGCTCGCGGTTGGTGATGTAGTTATAGGGGCCGCGTTGCTCAGCGTCCCATTCGGCCACGTTGTTGCGTAGCAGCGGCTCGCAGTGGCTGGTGCCGATGACGATGCCGAAGGAGTCGGCCATCTCCTTGTTGCCGGCGACGGTGAAGAACGCCGGCGTGCCAGGGTGCATGGCTGGCCAGAGCGTGTTGGCACGCAGGCGCAGCATCAGCTGAAACAGCCGTTTGTATGTCTGCGGACCCATGTTGTCCTTCGACCAGGGACGCAGGCTCCAGTCCTCGTCGTTGATGAAGATGCCGCGATACTCCACGCTTGGCGTATGCTCCAGGCGAAACGTGTCGGGCAGCGACAGGGGCAGAAAACGGCTATGCGGGCGCACGTCGCCCCACCACACCCACGGCGACACGCCTGCCATGCGGCTCAGCTCCAGAATGCCATAGGCGGTGCCACGGGCGTTGTGGCCTTCCACCACCATCTGGCCGTCCTGCACGCGGATGCAGAAGCCGTCGTCGGCGCCCCTTCCCTGCACGATGCGGATGGGAGCATGCTTGTCGCTGACAGCTTGATGGGTGGTCACCAGCTCCATGTCCTCAGCGAACATCTGCAGGGCTTGCTCCACCACTGGCGACACCTTGCCCTGCACCTGATAGGTCACAGGGCTCTTGCCGTCGTACCACACCACGTCGGCAGCCGCCACGACTGTCGTGCCGAGTGCAAGGATTGTCAGGAAGATTCGGTAGATATGTTTCACTACTTCTTGCTAACGATATTCAGGTATTTGGTGTATGCCTCATCCCAGAGTGCTTTCTCCTGCGGCTCGTACTTCACCATCTCCGTGGAGTTGGCGATGATGGCGCGCATCTGCCAGATGTCGTTCACCAGCCTTGCGGCTTTGGCCTGCAGCATGATGTTGCCGATGGCGGTGCACTCCTGCGGGCCGGCCAGGACGGTGGCACCGGTGGAGCTGGCGGTGAACTGGTTGAGGTATTTGTTCAGCGAGCCGCCGCCGATGATGTGCAGGGTGTCCAGCTTGAAGGGTGCAAACTCCTGCAGCCAGGAGAACACCTGCCGGTAGCGCAGGGCCAGCGAGTCGAAGATGCAGCGGCAGATTTCGGCTGGCGTCTCGGGAACGGGCTGGTTGGTGTCGCGGCAGTATTTCTGTATGGCGCCAATCATGCTGGCCGGGGCGGCGAAGGCCTGGTCGTCGGGGTTGATGAGCGAGCGGAACGGTTCCACCTGCATGGCCGAGCCTTGCAGTTCCGGGTGCGACAGCTTGCGCACCTCCTCGGGCCACTCCAGCCGGCAGCGCTCGTAAAGCCACATGCCGCAGATGTTTTTCAGGAAGCGGGTGGTGCCCTCGATGCCGCCCTCGTTGGTGAAGTTGCGCTCGTAGGAGAGGTCGCTGATGATGGCATCCTTCGTCTCAATGCCCATCAGCGACCACGTGCCGCTCGAGAGGTAGGCGAAATGCTCGTCCTTGGCGGGCACGGCGGCCACAGCGCTGCCCGTGTCGTGGCCGGCGACGGCAATGACGGGCACAGGGCCGAGGCCGGTCAGCCGCTGCACCTCGTCGGTGAGCATGCCGACCACCGTTCCCGGCTGCACCATGCGGCCGAACTTCGAGCGCGACAGGCCCAGCGAGGCCAGCAGGCGCTCGTCGAGCAGCTTGGTGCGCGGGTCGAGCAGCTGCGACGTTGAGGCGATGGTATATTCACACACCTCGTTGCCGGTGAGCATCCAGCTCAGGGCATCGGGCACGAAGAGAATCTTCGCAGCGTTGCGGAAGGCCGAGTTCTGCTCGCGCTTCATGGCATAGAGCTGGAAGATGCTGTTGAAGTTCATGAACTGGATGCCGGTGACGTCGTAGACCTCACGGCGGGAAACGACGTGCTGCAGATAGTCGTCCATGGCGTCGAAGGTGACGGGGTCGCGATAGGCGCGGGGATTGCGCAGGATGGCGCCGTCGTCGCCGATGAGGACGAAGTCCACGCCCCAGGTGTCGATGCCTATCGAAGTAATCTCCAAGCCGCGCTTGGCCACCTCTTTCAGGCCTCGGAGAATCTCGAAGTACAGGGCGTGGATATCCCAGTAGTAGTGGCCGCCCTGCTCTATCAGGTTATTGGGGAAGCGGGTCACCTCCTCCAGTGCAAGTTTTCCTTCGGCAATGTTGCCCACAATAGTCCGTCCGCTGGTAGCGCCCAGGTCGACGGCAAAGAAATATTTATTCTGCTGCATAGCTGATTTGTTATTAGTTTCAGTGATTAGGTTTACGACGGCAAAGTTACGAAGAAATAGCCGGATGCACCATGACAATTTGATTTTCTCACTGAATATTTTGAGATAAACTCCAGATTATGGCATTCAACAGCGGAAGCCCCATGCGCGGAGCTGCGCATGGGGCTTCCTGTCAGGAATGCCGGGAACTAGAACTTCATGCCCAGCGTGATGTTGAAGCCATAAGCCTTTGTATGTTCGGTCAGTTCACTGAGGTCCATCCAGTAGCCGCCGCCGACGATGAAGGTCTCGCTGATGCGGGCATTGACGCCAGCCTGCCAACCGAACTGGAAGCGGTTCCAAGTGTCGTCGCCCATGTCATCCTTGCTAAAGGCATCGTAGGTGCGCGAATGACCGTCGGACTCTACCTTCGATTTTGCCATGATGTTGAACCTGGCAAATAGGCCAGCGTACGGATAGATGGCCAGACCGTCGGAGACGTGCCAGTCGTAGGCCAGGTTTACGGGGATGGTTGCCGAGAGTAAATTACTGTTGGTCTTTACCCCTTTCTCTTTCTCACTGCGGAAGAAATACTGCAGCTTCAGGCCGAAGTCAGCTCCCTGGCTGCCGGCAAAGGGATAGAAATAGTTGCCACCCAAGGAAAGCCCCTGGTAGCTGGTGTTGTTGGAGTGCCCCTTGTAGCTGACGTGCAGCGTGGTGGGGTTGTACTCCAGGAAGAATGTTGCGAAGGGCTGGCTGGCGCTGGAGTAGTAGCTGGTCTGAGGCTGGTTAGTCTGCCGCTGACCACTCTGCTGCTGCTGCTGCTGGCGGCGCTGCTGCAGCATGCGGTTTGCCTGATCCACGGTAACAGAGCCTTGTGCAAAGGCGACCGTCCACCCTGTCATCAGGATAAGCACGGCCATGAGTCTTGTCATTGTCTTTTTCATTGCTTGTTTGTTTTTAAGGGTTAGTAAACTTTCTGCAAACTTACATAAAATTTTTGAATTATACCCCAATTTCATAAAAAAGTTGAGACCACACCCTTCTTTTTTGCTGTTAAAGTATGCTCTCTCGCATATTTTTGCTATCTTTATAGCGTTTTTTTAA
>JAEEGG010003387.1_pt1 | contig 39815 bp, 25 predicted proteins | sample 9134161 | NCBI WGS metagenome assembly JAEEGG01 (sample SAMN16246543, study PRJNA631951) | gut metagenome | biome: gut microbiome; feature: rumen; material: CR-attached | host: Bos | place: Iran: Karaj | collected 2018-10 | reverse complement strand
TAGTGTTGCGGTCTTTCAGGGCGACGGGCGTGCCTGTGAAGCCGATGAACGATGCATTGGGCAACGAATCGTGGATCAGTCGGGCGGTTCCCACGCTGACCTTGCCTGTCACCGGATCAATCTTCTCCTCAAAGCCGTATTGGCCCCGGTGGGCTTCGTCGCTCATCACGATGATGTTGCGGCGGGTCGATAACGGCGCATCATACTCCTCAAATTTTTGCATCGTGGTGAATATGATGCCGTTGGCCGTGCGACCTTCCAGCAGTTCGCGTAAGTGTTCCCTTGTGGTGGCTTGTACCGGTATTTGGCGCAGGAAATCCTTGCACTTGGCGAATTGGCCATAGAGCTGATTGTCAAGATCATTGCGGTCGGAGATAACCACGATGGTAGGTTGGGAAACAGCACTCTGCAGCAGATGAGCGTAGAAGACCATGGAAAGGGACTTGCCGCTCCCTTGGGTGTGCCAGAAAACACCGATTTTACCGTCACCGGTGACGGCAGCGCGGGTGCGCTCCACGGCTTTCTTCACAGCGAAATACTGATGATAACCAGCCAGTATCTTGTTGTCCTTGCCTTCCTCTTTGCTGTAGCAGACGAAGTTGCGGATGATGTCCAACAGCCGTTCCTTGCGAAACATACCTTCGAAGAACACGTCATAGTCAACCACTTCTGCACTTTCATACACACCGTCTTTCGACTTCCACTGCATATAACGGTCCTCGCTGGATGTGAGGGTGCCGGCCTTCGACTCCGCCATGTCGCTCATCACACAGAAGACGTTATACGTGAACATCGTGGGAATCTCTTTCATGTAGTTCTTCAGCTGACGGTAGGCGGCGCTGGCATCAGTTTCCTCGCGTGAAGGGGATTTCAGCTCCATCAGCACAATGGGAAGACCGTTGAGGAAGAGAATAAGATCGGCGCGTTTCTTCGATTTCTCCACATAAGTCCATTGGTTGACTAGCAGAAAATCGTTATTGTCAATGTTTTTGTAGTCTGCAAGATACACGATGTCGTTTTTCAACTCGTGTCCATTATGGAAGGTGACTTCTATGCCGTGTTGCAGATAGTCCATAAAGAGTTCGTTATTCTGCACCAAATTGCCTGCTTCGATGTGGAGCAGTTTACGCTCTGCCTCATCAATTGCCGATTCTGGTAGCGATGGATTAAGCTTGCGCAGCATCGTTTGCAGACGATCAAGATACAGCGGGCAATAGTAATCCTTGTCCTCAAACGCCTCTTGAATCTCATAGCCGTTGAGATAATCGTAATCCAGCCGTTCTTGAAACAGTTGGATTAGCGTCTGCTCGTAATGGTCTTCGTTGTAGTCTGACATAATGCTGAATTTAATTAATTCAACTTTTCAATTATCTTTTCCGCCAATCCCTTCAAATGGATATACTTTTTATTCAATGCTTGTTTTGTAGGGTTAAAATTGTCGGACAAACGTTTCTTAAATTCATCTATAATCAAACTGTTGTATTTCTTCTTACGTTTCAAAAATACTATTATTTGTGATATCACTGGTTGGTCGTTGGATAGATTGAATTCAGAAATTTCTTGGCCAAATTTATTGTTATAGTAATCTCCGAACTGAGATTGAATATAATCAATGCCTAAAGCATCTTCAATCGTTCCCTGATCAATAATTCGGCCTTCCAAATCACGAATAGTGAAAACATTATTCTCATTAAAAACACCGCCTATTTTGAGTATATTATCTTTATATTTTTTCCCATCCTTGTCGTCATCAGTAACAACTAAAACAGAAATATTGTCAAAGTTCATTTTCGAAGCTAATGTGTCAATATTCGTTCCGTGTCCGTTAGTGATTCCAATATCTTTCCGTTCCAGAAGACAAAAAACTTTTTGCAAGATAACTTTATCGGTAGCACCTTCAACTAAAATGCTATGAGGATTCAACAGGTCTTGATAGACATTGATTCCGAAAGCTTCATTTAAGACTTCGTCGTCAATGAGATTGTCCGACTCTTTTATTCTTATTACTTCGGTGATTGCATTCTTGTTCTTTTTTACAATATAATGACGTTCCTTATGTTTTTTATCAATGATAAAAGGTGAATGAGTTGCCAAAAAGACATAATTGTCGTGTCCGATTTTCAGTAATTCTCTGCCCAAATCTCTAATTCCGGAAGGATGTAAATGGGTCTCTGGCTCATCGATTAATATCAACTCATTCTTTCTCTCATGACTCTCTGCCTCCAAAGATAAAGACAATATTAGGGATAAAAATTGCTGGGCACCCTGACTCCTTTCAGTTATTTCAAATCGATTATGTTCATTCTCTTCTCCTTGATCTCGAATGAGGAAGGTTAAAAAACCTGTTTCAGTGATTTCAATTACAATGTTAATTTTATTGCTCCAAACTTTGTTGATGTAACTATTAATTGCTTTATTTAATTTACTTGAAAGAATACTTCTATTCTTGTGATTACCCACTTTGCTTATTGCATCAGCAATAGTTTTTTGTTCAGTAAAACCACTCAAAAAGAAAATGTTTCTTAAAGGTTTATTTGAATCAATATCCTGAGAGAAAGTATTAAGGTTGACGTTTGATAATAAATAGTCTGAAGACGGTTGCCAGACAGAAACGACTGTTTCGTTTTTCTGGACATAATCATCTATTGTTTTTTTATATTTTTGTAAAATGTACTCCTTAGTAAGTGGCTTGGAATTAGCATCTTTCCCAGATTCGTCAACAATTCTGTCAGTGGTGACTCGACCACCGCCAAATTGGTTTGGCATTTGCGTGTTTTTTATAAAAAGATTGTTCTCCAACAATTCTATATCATAATCATAGGAGCATTCAAATCTATTTGCTTTTTTTGCGAGGTATACTTTCTTAGTAATATTTGAGAGCGCTATGTTTATTGTTGGTTCTTTCCCATTTTTCTCATTGAGGGAAAAAGTGTTAGGATTAAATTCGAGTTTGAAAAGAATACTGCAAGCATCTCTATCATCAAATTTTTGATTGCAGAAGCTATCGGAAGAGACATTGTTGCCAGGCACTTTGAAATATGATAAAGCTTCTAAAATATTACTTTTGCCAGACTCGTTAACACCCACAAATATTTTAGTATAACTATCCCCGACCTTATCAAAATCCAATTCAATATGGTCAATGGATTTGAAATTGTCAATAATAACTTTTTTAATTTCCATTTTATCAACTATTTATATCATTTAATTCACTTTCAGTTCTCCCGACATCAAACGCGGCAAAAGGGTGTCGCGGAGTTGGGCGAGACGACATGATTCTTGTTCTGTTTTCTTGATTCTACGATCAATGCTGTTTGCTATTGATTCATAATCTACAATCGTCGTCTTATTAGGTATAAGTACTTGTAATTCTTCGAAAGCCTTTTTGTTTATGCTTCCGAAAACAGTCCCCTCACCATTGAACCTGTCAAAAACAGGTTTCAGACTTTGCATTAAATATAAAATGAAAGAGTTACAGTTATGCTTTGAATTCACGGACGCAAGTCCGCGTCCTATGCAGCACCGCTCTTCTGCAACATTAATGTCGCCAACAGGGGCACGTACACTAACAAGAACGGCATCAGCTTCTGCTATACGTTTTGCTTCGGTAGTATACATGTTTCTCTTTGGGAATCGGAAGCCAAATTCAGCCCTACCTTGATAGAACACTTCTCCGACACCATCGGTATTATAACTTGTTCCTGAAGGAGATACGCCCATTTTAATATCAGCTATTTCACTCAATTTTCCGACCTTCCACCCCTTCGGAATCATCCCCAATTCGCTCTCCACAAACTCCCCATCCTTGAATGGCTCGAAATCCACGAACCAGGACTTGAACAGAGCTTGCGCCTGCTGCTCTAAATTATCATTTTTTCGTTTGAACAAAAGCAGAATCAAATGAGTCATCCATAAAACCCACGGCAAATTATCATTTATATGCTTGTTACACTCGATTTTTTCATCAAGAGAAGAAAGAATAGAGGCAATTTGTTTTTGTTTCGACAAAGGAGGTAATTGAACATCAATATTTTTGAAGTTTTTTAGTGGTTGCGCCAAAGCAGGCACTCCTGTTTGATTGGCAAATGACAAAATCTTGTGTTGTCCCTCAATCGTATGAAAATAGTATATTAAATAGGGTACATGAACCTTTGTTGTGTCAAAAGTTGCTCTGAATTGTCTTTGAGAAACAAGGTATTCTTTGTATTTTGAGTTATAGGGTATATAAGAGATTTGTCCAACATTTCCACTTATAGTTACAACAACGTCATTCCTCTTGGCGATAGAACGATAAAGACTTCTAGCTTTTTCTTCTGTTACAAATTTGGTCACATTATCTGTGACTTTAAAGCCTCGTAGATTTGCACCATCGATAATTGGGAATCCGGATGGGACAAAACATTCTACCTTTAGATTGGATCCAAAGGGACCTGCTGCAATATCAAGGATATAGTCCCCTAACTTCTGCGTTTTATATTCTTTCCACTCTTCCATAAATGAGAATTTACGCATTTAATACATTAACTTTTAGCTCACCAGACATCAATTTAGGCAGCAGTGTGTCACGAAGGGATGCCAAACGAGCTATTTCAGTCTTGTTGCTTTTAATATTTGCGAGGATTTTTGAATATACCTGATTGAACTTGTGTATTACATCAATCGGAGGATATACAACTTTTATTAGAGAGAAATCTTTGTATCCCAAAGATTGCCGAACGCCTCCTATTGCACGTGTCTTTACCTCTTCTTTGAAAAATTCCGTGTGGCGGAACAAATCAAAATAATACTGATATTCATTTTCACATCGGAACACAACATATACAGGACTGACACACCCGTCAAATTCAAATTCATTCATGCCCAAAGAGCCGATGTTTACACGTGCCGGATTGTAAGCAAAGTCTTTAGGTTTCACAACAATGTACTTGGAAACACTTTCACTATATACTTGTTTCGTGAAATACTCCTCTGATAACACAAGTTCTCCTGTCGTTACAGGTGAAAGTACTTTAACATCTGTTCTGTCTTTTACCTTTTCGTTCTGTTGAACAGTAACGTCACCAAGCTGTTTTACAGACCAATTTTTCGGTATCATCCCCAACTCACTCTCTACAAACTCCCCATCCTTAAATGGTTCAAAGTCCACAAACCACGACTTGAATAAAGCTTGTGCTTGTTGCTCTAAATTATCATTTATCCGCTTGTTGCACTCGATTTTGTCGTCAAGGGATTTTAAAATGGAGACTATGTTATCTTGAATCTTTCTTGGAGGTAAAACGATATCAATATCTTCTAAAACAGGAACTGTCATACTTGGAACAGCAGAACCAACATTCATACTTGCAAAGTCTTTCTTGCATATTGAGTAATAAACAAAAAGGGGATTGGCAATATTATGATTAATGATGGTCCAGAACATCGTGTCAACAGTCCAAAATGGCTTATCTGAATACATAATGTTGTTCAAACTACCTTTTCTTGGAATAAGTATTGATGGACCTTCAGAAATATAGCGGTCACCATATCTCATTATGCCACCACTACCATAAATAGGAATGTTGCCATCAGCTATTTTTTTATGGTCTTTCCCATATTTAACTGACAGGATATTTCCAAGTTTATATTCTTTCCACTCTTCCATAAATGAGAATTTACTTGTCCAATTAACACAAAAACCGCCGATGCGAAAGTTTTACATTTGTTTGGTTTACCATGGCGTAATGCATTGTGGTATCGATCTTTACATGGCCAAGGAGGCGTTGCACCTGCTCCACAGGCATTCCTTTGTCGATGGCCATAGTAGCCAATGTGAGGCGGAACTTGTGCGGATGCACACGCGGCACCTTGGCCTCTTTGCCAATCTTGCGCAAACGCACTTCCACTCCTGAGATTTGCAAACGCTTATGCGGTTTGGCCAACGAAACAAACAAGGCTTTGTTCTTGTCTTTGCGGCTGTTAAGATACTCCTGCAAGTGAATCTTGGCGCGGGCGTTGAAATAGACGACTCGCTGCTTGTTGCCCTTTCCGAACACAATGCACTCACGTTCGTTGAAGTTGACGTCCTCGCGGTTGAGCTTTACTAATTCTCCTACACGCATACCTGTGGATGCCAATAGGTCAATCATGGCGAGGTCGCGAGGATGTGCGCAGGTGTCACGCAAATTCTCCAACGATTCATCGGTAAGCACCTCTTTCACTTGTGTGCCTGTCTTCACTTTGTGAATCCTGCGCACAGGACTCTTAATAATGTAGTCCTCCTCTTCGAGCCAGGCAAAGAATGAAGAAAAAATACGCCGCACATTGTCAACTGTCACTCTACTTGCTTTGCGCTTCCGCTGAAATACAGCGAGATAGGCGCGAATATCCTCAGTGGAGTATTCCATTACCCGTTTGGGCATTGTTTTGTACAATTGCTGGATGGTGTTGCCATAATAACGCACGGTGGGCGCACTGCAACCTTCTACCTGTTTGGCTGAAAGAAACGAGCGCAGCAGCCCTTCGTTGGTTTGTTCGGTCGCTTGCGCACTTTCCGCATCCAACGAAATGTTGTACTTGCTGATCACTTGCAGCAGTACTCCGTTCAATTGCGCTATTTGTTCTGCACTTAACATTTCAGCCATCGCATTGCTGATTTCTAAAATTAACTTTTCTTTCATCTTCTTCGATAATAAGTGAATAATCCATAATATCGAAGAGTTTATACGAATTATATCTTAAAACCAATACTCCCCAATTGCTTTCTGATTTCTTCTTCCAACCGGTGGCTTTCCTCAAAGAGCCCGCTTAACTCCGTGGTCAGTCGTTCCATCTTTTCTTCAAAAGGTTCGCCGTCGTCTTCCTGCTCGGCAATACCCACGTAGCGGCCAGGGGTGAGGATGTGGTCTTGTGCGGCAATATCGTCAAGGGTCTTCACGGCACAGTAGCCCTTTTCGTCTTCTAATGTGCCATTACGGTAATCCTCAAAAGTCTTGGCAATACGCTCTATGTCATCCTCCGTCAGTTCGCGCAACTTGCGGGTCACCATCGTGCCCATGTTCCGCGCGTCAACAAAGACCACCTTTCCCGGCTGGGTTTTCCGTCGGTTGAGGAACCACAGACACACGGGGATGCCGGTACTGTAGAACAGCTGGCTGGGCAAGGCCACGATACCTTCCACCAAATCGGCCTGCAGGATGTTCTTGCGGATTTCGCCCTCGCCGCCGGTCTGGCTGCTCAACGAGCCGTTCGCCAACACCAATCCGATGCGTCCCGTAGGCGACAGGTGGCTGATCATGTGCTCCATCCAAGCGAAGTTAGCATTGCCGGCAGGCGGGATACCATACTTCCATCGCACATCCTCCTGCAGCTTGTCGGCACCCCAGTCGCTCATGTTGAAAGGCGGGTTAGCCATCACAAAATCGGCCTTCAAGGTCGGGTGTTGATCGTCGAAGAAGGTGTCCGCATTCCGGTCGCCCAAGTTGGCTTCGATGCCGCGGATAGCCAAGTTCATCATCGCCATCTTGCGAGTGTTGGCATTGATCTCCTGTCCGAATATACTGAGGTTTTTGATATCGCCCTGATGGTGTTTCACAAAGTCGGCACTCTGCACGAACATACCGCCGCTACCCATCGCGGGGTCGTAGCAACGGCCCTTAAACGGTTGCAGAACAGCCACAATAGTGCGCACAATGCAGCTCGGTGTGTAGAATTCGCCAGCGTTTTTGCCTTCCAAGGAAGCGAATTTGGAGAGGCAGTATTCGTAAGTTCTGCCCAGCAGGTCTTTGTTCTCCTCGCGCTTACCTAATTCGAGCGTGTTGGTGAAAAGATCCACCACATCGCCCAATCGGCGCTTGTCAAGCTCGGGACGGGCGAAATTCTTGGGCAGGATGCCTTTCAGACGGTCGTTCTCCTTCTCGATTTCCATCATCGCGTTATCGATGACCTTGCCAATTTCCGGTGTGTGGGCGGCTTCGGCAATCACACTCCAGCGAGCATCCGCGGGTACGTAAAAGATATTCTCCGAGATGTATTCGTCATTGTCTTCTTCAAATCCGTCGCCTTCATCCACCAATTGTTGGTGTTTCACATCGAAGCAATCGGAGATATACTTCAGGAAAATGAGACCGAGCACCACATTCTTATATTCTGCAGCATCTATCGATCCACGAAGCAGGTCAGCCGCCTTCCATATTTTGTCTTCAAAGCCAATATCAGCCGTGTTGTTTTTCTTCGCCATTTTGCAAAATGTGTTATTTGACAATTAAACCTGAAAAAATAGCAATTTTCCCCACATAAGCTGCTGGAAATGGCATATTTTAAGAAGTTAAGGAACTAAGAGCAGTAGTCAGTGGACAGTGGTCAGTAGTCAGTGGACAGTGGACAGTGGTCAGTGAATAGAGAACAACTCCCAACACCCAATGACAAACTGCCTTAACTCTTTAGTTTCTTAACTTCTTAACTATAGTCCCAACACCCAACCCCCAACAGCCAAAGGCTAACGGCCAATAGCTAATAGCCAACGGCCAGCGGTTAACAGAAAATTCCGTATCTTTGCCCCCACTTATTCGTGTTGCATCATGCTATTGTCCAAAGAAATCGCCGTGTATATCAATCTGGCAGCCTGTAGGTTGAAACAGTACACCTCCGCCATGCTCAAACAGTATGACCTGGGCCTCACGCCCGAACAGTTCCTGCTGGTGGACGTCCTCTGGAACCAGGGCCCGATGTCGCAGCAGAGCCTGGCCAACAATATGCAGAAGGACAAAAACTCCGTCACCAAACTGGTGGATGCACTGGAAAAGAAATCCTTTATTGCCCGGCGCAAAAACCCTAATGACAAACGTTCCAATATCATCGTGCTCACCCCTAAGGGCGAACAGATGAAACAGGAGGCCAAACAGGTGGGCATCTCCATGCTAGACAAGGTCCTCGCCGGCATCAGTGAGGAGGAACTGCGCAACTTCTTGAATACCTTGGATAAGCTGTCGGAGAATATGTCGCATCCGCTCCCGTAGGAGGACCTGTTGTCCTGTGGAAGATCTTGAAGTTTTTTCAAAGATTGAGTGAACCATCAACTCGGTTGATGCCGTTTTCAAAAAAATTCACCCCTTACTTCACCAGCACCACCCATTCGTAATACTCCACCCTCCATTCAACGTCGGAGGTCTGACGCTCCAAGCGCAACTGGTTGAAACAGACCAGCAAACTGTCGGTGCGATAGGTCAACAGTTCTTCTTCATGATCCTCTAACCAAGTCCTCGAAGGCAACATGTCCGGACAGCCAAGCCTTTGCAACTGCTCCCGGAAAATCTGATTTGCCGAAATTTTCTTGCCATTCCCGATGGAAAACGATTGATCCACCCTGATATGGTTTGTCGTCCTGTACATCTGGCGGTAGCCGCTCACATCCACGGGCCCGTTACTCTTGCGCGATAAATAGACACTTGGCTGCATTTCCTCTACAATCAAAACTTCATCCTCTAACTGTTCTCGGGCATTATCTTCCGACCAAGCAGAGGCATAACCGGAGGTTCTTTCCGACAATGATGCCAAATAGTCCGATTTCCGGGCGATGCCGAACTCACGTTTAAAGAACGCCGTGTCGTTTCTGTTCGACAAATAGTTGAGCGACTGATAAAGTTTGCGGTGCTCAACCACTTGCAATGTATCGGCTTTGTCGGGTTGGGGAAGTCGCAATGTGCCGTCGTCGTTCAGGCGGTTGAGTTTCTTGGCAATCGTGCGTACACGCTGGATTTGGGCCCGTTGCGCAACCCGCTCGCCACGGAGCGGCGGCACCAGCACCGTCAGCAATACGACGGCCAACGTTCCCGCCGCCAAGGCGAAATAGCCACGATGGTTGCGAAAGAGGAACACCAGCACACACACGGTCATCAACACCCCGCCCAATAGCAAGTAGTAGCGTGACTCGGTCAGACCATAGTCTGTCAAACGACGGGCGACCGCTGTCCAGAAGAGTGCCAGAAGCGGCAAGACGAACAGGCTGAAATGGTCATAGAACCACTTGAGTGGTTGCGGTTCCGTGAGCATCTGCAAGATCTTGGCTGCGAAGAAGATCACAAAGAAAACCGTCACCATGATGGCGACCCCGCCCTTCGGCAGGTCCCATGTAAAGAGGATTTTGGCGGCATACACATAGAGCACCACGGTGTAAATCATCAGTGCGGGCGTGAGCACCCAGTTCAGCAATACGGCCCAGAAACGGCGGATCTCGATGGGCTCGGGACGGTCCTCCATGGCGAAAAAGAGCACGGGAGCCAATCCGCAAAATAGCAGCAACGCCGCTTGTTCGTACCAGCCGTCCCAGACTTTGTGAGGGATGTCGAAGAGCGTTTGGATGGTGTAAGCGATGGCGGCATACAGCAGATAGAGGATTCCCGCGACGAGCAACGCCCGCACCGCCGACCAGGCCATCTGCACGTTGCGCTGCACAAACGGTTCGTTGTCGGTGAGCCGATGCCGCACGCACAACCACAGCGGAAGCGCCGCAAGCACGGCAATCCAATAGGCGGTTTCCTCCACCCAGTCGAGGAGGAACGGCATGGCGAACCCGGCCACCATCCCCACTAACGGCAGCAGGTAGAGCAGCAGCCACCCGATGCCGCGTTTGCGCAACGGCTGCAGCGAGTAAGCCGCCACCACCATAAACGGTGCCAGTGACATCGGCCGGAACCACCACGGCGCCGGTTCGTTTTTTACATCAAATATATCCGGATCGGAAATTCCAAAACACCCGACCACGCAGACATATAACAGGATGACAATCTCCACGGGATGCGCTTTCACGGCATCCCACACAGCCGTCAGTCCCCGTTGGATTTTCTCTTTTAACGATCTCTTTTCCAAATTCATTTGATTCTCGTTTTTTTTGCAAAAATAACGATTTTATGTTAGAGTGGATTTTGGGGGATGTTCTAATGGTGCATTTCGCGAAAAAGAAAAAGGCAACGATTATCGTTGCCTTAAAAATAGTTTAGAACAGGGCACTCACTTTCTCGATGATGGTCTCGGACGGCAGGTCCGGCGAGAGGATGAGGTCGGGCTCTTTGAATACGAAGCCCTTGCTCATGGCGGTGAGAGAGCCGCCGCCGGTGCAGTTGAGCATAATATATTCCTCCTTCTTCACCACTTCCTCTTTGACGGCTTGCGCCAGCGCGCTCACGGCCACGCAGGCGGCGGGCAACAGGTCGTAACCCTCTAAGTTCCGATACTGCATCATCCAGTACATGATTTCGTTATTGTCGGCTAAGAACATATCGCCATGGCTTTCCGTCAGCGTGTCGAACAGGCCGCCGGCAAGGCTGTAGGGCGGCTTGCGGTTGGAGAGTACCTTGGCGAGGATGACCTCGGCCTGACGGCGTCCCTCTTCGGCGGAGAGCTCTGGCAGGGCCCTCGATTGGGCTTTCCAGGCGTCGTACATGAGGGTGAAGGGTTTGTTCTGAGCCACATACACGCGCATGTGGTTGTTGCCGAAGCGTCCGTCGGCCTCCAAACGGCAGGCGTTTTCCCAGGCGGCGATGGCACCGGTGCCGGAACCTACGGCCTGGAAATAGGCGTCAGGGATGCGCTGCATTTGTTCCACACAGCTCAGCACGGTGGTGCCCATGCCGTCGCGTCGCGCAACGTTCTTGGCCCCGCCTTCTAAGAAAAAGCGGTGATCTTCCGCCAACTTCTCGCCAACGGCGATGGCATCGTAGTAGTCGTACCCGTGGGGCACGGCCACCAACTTGACGCACTTGTCTAACTTCTTGCTGAACCAGAGGTCGTGGAGGTTGTCATAAGGTACGCACAGCACGATAGGGATGCGGTTGTCGGAACATACCTGTGCGAAGGCGCGGGCCGTGTTGCCGGCGGACTGTACCACCAGAATACGGTTCTCTTTGCGGGGGATGCGGGCCAGCACCGAAAAGGCTTCCGTCTCCTTGAAGGAGCAGGTGCGCATCTTGGCCCCGATCTTCGGACACCAGCCGGAGAAGGTGATGTAGAGGTTGTCCAAACCCAGGAATTTGGCCAGTCCCTTGGACTTGTAGGTGACGGGGGCGCAGGACTTCTTCAGTGTGCGGTTGATGGGCATCCAGTCCGCATAGCGGTAGATGCCTTTCAGGTCCTCGCGCGGGGTGAAGAGGATGTTCTTATACATGGCGCGGATCAACGACGGTTTCTTGCCGTCGGGGTCGCTCAGGGTCCAGCCTTTGTCTTCAAAGGTATGGCCGTTCTCAACGTTGACGAGAAGGTATTGCGTGGGTTTGAATCTCATAATCGTTATGGTTTTTAAGGGTGAATTATGGTTTGGTTATTGATTTCCTTTCTGGGTGGATGAGGATTGGGCGTCGATGATTTCCGCCAGGTCGCGCACGGGCCGGTCAGAGTAGCGGGCGAAGGTGGCGAGGCAGAGCGGGCAGGCGGTGGCGATGGCGTCGGCGCGGCTGGTGTATAGGTTCTCCAATGCGGCGCGTGTCATCTCCTCGCGCTGGGCAAAGCTCAATGTGAGCGAGCCTAACGACCCGCCGCAGCAAATGCTCTCCTCACGGTTCTTCTCTGCTTCCGCAATGCTGGCCGACTTGCCGATGAGCTTTCGCGGCTCGTCGTAGATGCCGCATCCGCGTCCCAACTCACAAGGATCGTGGAACACATAGCACAGGTCGCTCTTCTCCAGGCGGATTTTGTCTTGTTGCACCAACTCACTGAAATAGTGACTGTAATGCACCACGCGGATGCCCGGAAGGTGGTATTCTTCCGTGAACATCTTGTAGCAGATGGGGCAGCTCACCAACAGGGTGTCGGCACCGCTGCCTAAGATGATTTCCTCGTTCTTGTGTACTAACTCTTTGGCCGCTTCAGCACGTCCGGCGGTCAGCAGCGGCCGTCCGCAGCAGAGGCCGCCGTCGCGGTCCATCCACACATAGTCCACGCCCGCTTTCTTGAGGATGGATTCCACGCTCTGTCCGATGGCAGGGGTGAGCTGGCTCATGCATCCGCTGAAATAGAGTACCTTGCCATGGCTGGCGATCTCGGTCATGGGCTGTGTGTCGATGTTCGAGTAGTCGGGGGAGAGGTTGTAATGGCGGCGCGAGCGTTCCATGATGCGCAGTTGAGGACCTTCCACCTGCACTTGGCATACGGTGTGGCATTTGCCACAGAGAAGGCATTTGTCGGAGATTTCTTCGATGCGTTTCTCGTTGCCGCGGCGCATCTGGCGGGTGAGATAGACGGTGCAGTCTTTGAGGTTTCCGCGGTTGACGCTCATCGGGCAGGCATCGATGCATACGCCGCAGTTGGGACAGCTATAGACCTGCAGCTTGGCGAAGCCCTTGCGCGAGTCGCGGATCTTGATGCCGGCGTTGCGCATGGGTATGAGCATCATCTCCGCCGGGATGTGCATGTAGCGCGTGAAGGGCAGCACGCACATGAAGACGCAGAGGGCGATGGAGTAGGCCCACCAGGTGGGGAGCATGTTGAGGTCGTTGCCGAGGAACTGGCGGAAGATCCAGTTGGCGGGGATGGTCAGGAAGGAGCCGCCGCTGATGTGGGCGGTGAAGCTCTCGGCCAGCAGTCGCAGCGGGAAGATGGCCCAAAGGGCATAGAGGCCGATCTGGTTCAGCAGGGAGGGCCGTGCCGTGCGCCTCATGCCGAAGAAGCGGGATTGTACCCGCTTGATCATGGCTAACACGATGCCGCTGAGGATTATCAGCAGGAAAAAGTCCATCAGGAACATCAACAGAGAACCTTGTATGGTCATATCCGGCCCTTCCGCCACGAAGTAATTGAAGAAGATGGGGTAGTAGAACATGTGGATGCGGTTGGGCACGAAGAGGAATACTTCGATGTGGCCAAGCAGGATAATCATAAACCATCCGAAGGCGATGCTGGAGTGCATGTAGCCTAACAACTTGTTGCGTTTCCAGAGTTTGACGTGGATGAGACAGTCGCGGAAGATTTCCCAAACATTCTTCACAATCATCTTGGGATTGATGAGCGACAGCAGGAATTTCCGCACATCCTGCTTGGGAAGCTGCCAAAGAATCCGCACTATCCCGAAAACGCAGTAGGATAGCACGAAGATCATGCCGATAAGGAATGGCAGCACGAACGGGTGAAAGCCGGAGGGTATTCTATCGATCATAAATTCTGTAAAGGGTCAAAATGAGGTGACGGGTGTTGATGGCGCGGGGGCAGACCATGGTGCATTTTCCGCAGAGCATGCAGTTGGCTAACATGGGGCGCACGTCCTGGTCGCGCTGGAGGGCGAGGATGACCTTGCGGAGGCTCATGCCGCTGAAAGAGGCGGCGGTGCAGCTCGCGCTGCAGGAACCGCAGCTCATGCAGATGCGGGCGTCCGGCTCCATGTCGCAGAGCTTCTTGTAGAGGGTGGTGTCCACCGTGTCAAGGTTGATGGTGGAGCTTTTGCTGAGGGTGAAACCGAAATCCATCATGCCTGTGTCAGATAATGGTGAATACTGAGCACGGCGGCGCGGGCCTCGGCCACGGTCTCCGGCACGGTCTTGGTGCCCGTGCACGCGCCGGCGTAGAAGATGCCCGGCCGGTTGGATTCCATGATGGTATAGACGTTGTCCTTGCTCTTGAGGAAGCCGTCGTCGTCGATGTTGAGACCGATCATCTCGGCCAGCTCGTTCGTGCGCGGGTTGCACACCATGCCCGACATGAGCACGAGCAGGTCCAGCGTGACCTTGAGGGGCTTGCCCGTAAGCGTGTCCTCGGCCTTCACCTGCACGCGGTTGTCGATGGTCTCGCCCACCTCCGACACGCGGCCACGGATGAAATGCACGCCGAAATCACGCTGCGCGTTGATGTAGAAATCCTCGTATTTCTTGCCGAAAAGACGCAGGTCCATGTAAAAACAATAGACTTCCGTTTCGGGGAATACCTCCTTGATTTCAATAGCCTGCTTGATGGCCGTGGTGCAGCATACCTTGGAGCATTGGCTGTTGCCCGCCTTGAGGTCGCGGGAACCTACGCAGTGCACGAAGCCCACCGCTTTTGGCTTTTCCGGGATGCGCTCGTCGGCACGGTGGTTGAACCAGGCCTCCAAATCCGCATTGGTGATGACGCGGTCATAAACCCCGTAGCCGTACTCCTCCTTCTTGGCGGCATCAAAGAGATGGAAGCCGGCGGCAATGAGGATGGCCTTGGCCACGATGTTGACCCCGTTGTTTAAAATCACATTATAACTGTCTCCCAATGCGTTGATGGAGTTTACTTTCGTTTCCAAGAAGACATTGGCATCCTTGATCTGTTTCGACAGGTTGCCAATCAGTTCGTGGGATGAGGTCATGTCGGGGAACAGCTTGTGCCATTGGGCCACATGGCCGCCGAGGTGGTCCTCCTGTTCGATGATGATGGGGGTGTAGCCGAGGATGAGCAGCTGTTTGGCCGCCTCCATGCCCGCTATGCCGCCACCGATTATTACGATGTTTTCTTTCATATCGTTAACAACATTTTATGGATTTGGGAAGTTCCGGACGAAGGATGTCCTCTTTATTCAGACCTAAGTATTTGGCCTTGGGGTCGTATTCCACGCCGATTTTGTCCAGAAAGGGTTCTACGGCTACCTGATGCAGTTGCATGCCGAGGTCCCAGGGATCGTAGCCGAGGATGAGGCCTGCCAACTCCTCGTAAGTGAATACGGGGATGCCGTAGCCGTTTTGGCCGTAGGTCTTGCCCGTCTGCTCGGCGATGACGTATTGCCAACGGTCGAGGAAATAGGGGCATCCGGGGCAGTTGGTGATGATGGCGTCGGGGTGGAAGGGCTCCATGGATTCGAATTTCTTATGGGTGTTGGAGACGCTGTAGCCCCGGTTGGCCTTCACGTGGTACTGGCGGAAGCCGTATCCGCAGCAGTGCCGCCGCTCGGGGTAGTCCACCACCTGTCCGCCCCAGCTTTCGATCATGCCGGCCAGTACGTAGGGGTATTCCGCGCCGCCCACGCCCTTGCTGGGGAACATCTTCGCATAATGGCATCCGATGTGCTCCACAATCTTCAGCGGCTCGCCCGTCTCCTTGTTGACGAGGTGGTATTTGGCCTTGGCGGCAATCTGGTTGCGCCAATGGTAGATGAGGTCGCTGGTGTGAGCTAAGTATTTGGGCTTGTTGAACTCGCGCCGGCAGGCTTTCCAGAGGTTCTCGCGGATTTTGGCCTCCAATTCGGGGAACTCATGCCAGGTCTCTAAGATCTCGCAGTAGTTGCCGAAGGAGGTGATGCAGCTGGGCACGTAGTTCTCGTAGCCGGCCTCCGTCATCAGGGCGAACTGTCGCGCCACGATGGTCATGACGGTCTCTTGGGGGATAGTGTCGCAGTGGTAGGCGATGCCCCCGCAGGTGGTATGGTGGGGCGTCTCGTAGATGTCCTTGCCTAACACGTTGCGTGTAATTTCCGTGAACATCTTCTCACTGGCGGGGAAGAAGTTCTGGCGGATGCAGCTCCGGACATAATACCAGTGGTCGTCGGGAATCTCCTTCTGGTAGTCGCTCCATATTTTTTGTTTGCCTTGAGTAATCATAAAGGTTTAATGGTTAAAATGTTTGTCAGAGCAGTATTCGAAAGCTTGTTTTTCGTATTCTTCCATGTCCATGCCCATCTCTTCTGCCTTGAGTTTAGAGTATTTCTCCACTATGGCGATGCGCTCGGTGCCGCCGGTGACATCGAAGATGGCCTTGAGCTCGTCCAAAGACTCCTGCGGGATCTTGCGCAGGATGCCGGGGCCGTCGCCCATGTAGTTGGCACCCTGACGGGCGAGGCTTTGCTCTAAATGCTCGGTATGCCATTTCCAGACGGGGCCGGATTCCTTGTGGTCTTCCCATTTGAAGGATTTGGGGTGGACGCAATAGCCGTAGTTGAGGATGTTGCCGGTCATGATGTGCGTCAGGGGCAGCAACTGCCGGCCTTTTTCTGATTCGGTGAAATAGCCCAGACGGGCGCTGAGGTCGCGGAGGGCGATGATGACCAGTCCGGGGCCGTTCTTGCGCGGACATCGGGTGACGCAGCTCATGCACTCGCCGCAGTACCAGATGGTGTCGGATTTCAGCAGTTCCTCAATCTGTTGGTCGTCGCGGGTTTGCACGATGCTGACGATCTTCCGTGGGTCGTATTTGTAGAACTCCGCCGCCGGGCATATTGCCGTGCAGGTTCCGCAGTTGATGCAGGTGTGGAACCCCTCCTTGAAGCGGTAGTCCTTGCAGAGCTCGTCAAACAGGTTCTTGGGTTTGTTGTTGTTGTTCATTTACATCGGTTTTATTCGTTTGGCAATCTTGGCACAAAGGCCCGGAAAGAAACGCTTGACATAGACCATGATGAGTTCCTTGCGTCCTACGAGTACCTCGCGTTTGCTCCGGTCGATGGCTTTCTGGATGATTTTGGCGGCCTGTTCGGGGGAAAGCCCTCCCCCTTGGCCGGGATCCATCTTGCCGTGGGGCTTGCCGCCCTTGTCTAAGGCGCGGAGCGAGATGTTGGTCCGCACGCGTCCCGGACATACGATGGTGACGTGGATGTTCCGATCCGAGTATTCAGCCTGAAGGGTCTCAAAGAACCCGTAGAGGGCATGTTTGGAGGAGCAATAGCCGCAGCGCAGCGGGAAGCCGAATTTTCCGGCGATGGAGGTGGTCACAGCGATGTGGCCGCCCCCCGCCGCCAGCATCTTCGGCAGTACGGCCTTGGCGATAGCCACCGGGGCGAAGTAGTTGATCTCCATGAGCCTGCGTATCATCTCCATAGAGGTGTCCTCCACCGTGGTACGCTGGCTGATGCCGGCGTTGCAGTATAAGATGTCAATGCGGTTGAATGCGTTCCAGGCCTCTTCGGCTAATGTCTCGATACCGTCCGGATGCTGCAAGTCGTAGGGCAGGGCATAGACTGTCGCACCAAGGTCGCGGCATTTGGCCACCACCGGCTCTAACTCCTCCGCCGTGAGGGCGGTCAGCACAAGGGAGGCATGCTCCGCGGCATAGCGGTATGCACACGCCTCCCCGATACCGGAGGAACCCCCTGTGATCCAGATTACTTGTCCGTTTCGATTTGTCATGTTTTTTGTTTTTGAAATGCCTTTAAAGGGCCATGTTGGGGATCTCGTGGTCGTAATCGCCCTTGGCCAAGCGCTCCTTGATGTCGCGGAAGGCATCCAAGGTGCGGTCCACATCCTCAATGCTGTGCGCCGCGGTGGGAATGACGCGGAAGATCAGCATTCCGGGAGGGATGACAGGGTAAGTGACGATGGAGCAGAAGATGTTGTAGTTCTCGCGCAGATCGACGGCGATGTTCGTGGCCTGGTTCACGCCGCATTTCAGGTGCACGGGCGTGACACACGCTTCGGCAGGCCCGATTTCGTAACCGAGGTCGCGGAAGCCCTTTTGCAGACGGCGGGTCACCTCCCACAGGTGCGCTCTGCGGGCGTCGCCCTCGGGACTGCGGATGATCTCCAGACGTTTCAGACAGCCCTCCACGATGGGCATCGGGAGCGATTTGGCGTACATCTGCGAACGCATGTTGTATTTCAGATAGTCGATGATGGCTTTCTCCGTGGCGACGAAACCGCCGATGGTGGCCATCGACTTGGCGTAGGCACCGATGTAGATGTCGATGTCGTCCATCACGCCGAAATGCTCGGAGGTGCCGCGGCCGTTGGGTCCCATCACGCCGAAGCCGTGCGCGTCGTCAATGAGGATGCGGAATTTGTATTTCTTCTTCAGGGCCGCAATCTGGTCCAGGATGCCTAAGGCGCCAGTCATGCCGAAGACGCCTTCGGTGATGAGCAGCACGCCGCCGCCGTTCTGGTCGGCCACCTCGGTGGCATGGGCCAACACGCGGTCGCAGTCCTCGATGTTGTTGTGGCGGAATTTGTACTTGTGGCCCAGATGCAGACGAATACCGTCTAACAGGCAGGCGTGTGCCTCTGCGTCATACACGATGACATCGTGGCGGTTTACCAACGAATCGATGGTGGAGAAAATGCCCTGGTAGCCGAAATTGAACTCGAAAGCGGCCTCTTTGCCCTCGAAATCAGCCAATTCGCGTTCCAGTTTCTCATGCAGCGCCGTCTGGCCGGTCATCATACGGCTGCCCATTGGGTAGGCCATGCCCCAGCGGGCTGCGGCTTCCGCGTCGGTCTTGCGGACCTCCGGGTGGTTGGCGAGACCAAGGTAGTTGTTGAGGCTCCAGCAAAGCACCTCCTTGCCGTTGAAACGCATGTGCGGACCCAATTCGCCTTCTAATTTCGGGAAGGTGAAATAGCCTTCCGCTTTATCACGGTATTGCCCGATAGGACCGCCCGTGGATTGTTTGATTCTTTCGAAAATGTCTTTTTGCATAATGTATGAATGTATTTGTAATTAATTGTCTGATTTGTTGTTTTTTTCACGGGATACCAAACCCATGGCCTTGAATAGGAATTTCGGCAGGGGCTTCTCGCGTTTGCGGTTTGTCAGGTCGATGAACCAACCGAGTTTTTTGATGACTGGGATCTTGTGTGTCTCCACAAATTCGATCAGGGTGCCGTCCGGGTCTTCAATGTAGGTGAAGTGTCCGGAAGCGTCGCCCATGTCAAACACCTCGTTGTCAGGACAGCTGTCCACGGTGAAGGGGTGGCCTTTCGAGGCGCAAAACTCGCCCAACTGCTTCATGTTGGTGATGTCGAAGCATAATTGGATGAAGCCGGGGTCGCCCCAGTAGCGCCCTTCGTAGATTTTCCTCGGCGTGCGGTCCAGCGCCTGCACCAGTTCGATGCAGCCTTTCGGCATGAGCTCGGATAACGGGCCCTTGGGCTTGGAAGGATCTTTGAGGAGCACACGACGGTATTGTTCGCCGGAGCCGGGCAGCATCTGCCAGTCGTCGAACCGGCTGGTTTCATCGTATATCACTTGCTCGTAGCCTAACACCTCGCGGTAGAAGCGCACGGAGGCATCCATGTCGGTGACCCCAATGACCGCGCCCGCCACGCCGCCGGTGAGGCAGTGTTGTTCAATGAAGATGTCGGACTGCTCCACCACCTGGAGATAGTTGCCGTACAGGTCGCGGAGGTATAGGCAGGGCGTTCCGTCGGGTAGGGCACCCACGGCGCCGCAGTCCGGCCATTTTGAAGAGGCGTATGCGTGGAACGCTTTGACGTCGCGGCATTTGATCTTGGCGGCGAAAATGCCCAAATCGCCCACGGCGATGTCAAAGGCCACTGGCACGGGCGTGCGCTCGCTGTACTGCCAGATCTCCAAACCACCGCCGCCCTGCAGGTTGACCGCAATGCAGGCATGCCGCTTCTGCGGCTGGTTGCCAGTGTAAGGGAGCATCCGCTCCGCTACCGTGTCGTCTTCCAAAATCTTGATGTCAATGCCGAACATGTCGATGTACCAGTCCCACGACTTCCGCATATCTACGGTTCCTACACCAACTTGTTGAATGCCGGAGATAAAAAAATCATTCATAGATGGTAAAAGCTTTTACTAATTTTAGGCTGCAAAGATAACAAAAGATATTGCTATCTCGGAATTTTTGGGTGGAATAATGTGATGAAATGTCTGTTGCTAACGATAAGGTTTTGAAAATCAGAGTATTCTCTTGATAATTCGAAGGGTATGGGTATAGCGGCCCATCGATTGGTTGAATATGCCGTTTTCGTCTAAGGTATTGATTTGGACGAATCCAGAGGCGTGGAGGATTTGCTGGTGCCCGCACACGATGCCCGTGTGAACGATCAAGCCTTCGTCGTTGGCGAAGAAGGCCACGTCGCCAATGCGTGCCTCTTCCACGAAGTCCACCACCTCGCCGTGCGATATCTGCTGGGAGGCGTCGCGGGGTAGGTTGATGCCAAGGCTGCGGAAGACAATCTGCACGAAGCCGGAGCAGTCGATGCCGGCAGGTGTGCGTCCGCCCCACAGGTAGGGAGCGTTGAGGTAATGGAAAGCGAAAGCGAGCAGGTCGTCTTGTTGTGGGGTAAGGCCTTCGTGATGGAGGGGTTCGGCGGGAGCGGGCAGCTCCACGCTGAAGTTTTGTCTGCCCAATGTGAACCGCCCGTTGTCCGGCATGGGGAAGGAACTCCCGATGCATACCGGAAAGGCGATGTGGGTGGCTGCATTGCGTACATACAGGAAGGTGTCGCGCACAAAATAACGGGGCGTGTTCTGGAGCAGTTCCAGCTCCTCATCTGTCAACGGCGTGTGTTGCTTGCGGGGCAGCCAGCCTTCGTAGGCGCAATCGTGCGTGCTGATCTTGAGCCATTCGTCGGCACATTCCACAACCGAATAGGTCTCGCCGAAAAGCAGTTGGGAAACCATTTCGGAACGGTGGGAGGCCTCCGCTCTCAGGGCCGCCGACATCCGGGTGCATACACCATGTTCCATAATTCCGGAATCTTGGATGAATACTTTCAGAAGATGGGGTTAGAACGGCAGGTCGTCGCCTATGCCGTTGTCGGTGAACGTGTCGCCAGCCGGCTCCAAGTCGGGCAGCTGCGTGTTGACGGGATTCACCGTATGCTGCGGGGCGGGGTTGAAGTTGGAAGTAGGGGGGTAGGCCATGTCGATGCCTTGGGGAGGCATGGTGCCACCTGCTTGCGCACGCTCCAGTTTCCAGGCCTTCACATCCGTGTACCATCTGCCGTTGAACTCCCGGGATTCCAGATCGAAGGATACTTTGATCAGATCGCCGATGTTGTACTGGTTGAGTTGGTCAATCTTGTCGCCCCAGAGGTTGGCGCATATTTTTTTCGGATATTGGTCTTCGGTTTCAATGACGAATTCCTGTTTCTGCCAGGTGTTTCCTTTGGCACTGGTTCCACCGACAGGGTTCATTTTTTGGATTAATTTTCCTGTTATTTCTAATGACATTGTATTAAAAGTAAAAATGTGTTATTGTGAATCTTTTTTCTTTTCTTTTTTGCCAAAAACGGTGACGTTGATGTATTTGGACGGATGGGCTTTGAGGTCTTTCACGAGTTCGTTGAGGCTTTCCAAGGTCTTGCTGATGTTGGAGTAGAGGGCGTCGTTGTTGATCAGCTGGCCGGCGGTGCCCTCGCCCGATTCTATCTTGGCGGTGATGGCGTTGACGTTGGCTATGGCTTTCCCGGCATCGTCCATCAAGGTGTTGATGTTGGCTTTCGCTATCGAGTCGGAGATGTGGTCGAGGTTCTGGATGATGGCGTTGATCTGCGGGGTGGCGTCGCTCAGCGTGTTGCTCAGCGTGCTCAGCTTGTTGACGATGTCGTTGACGGAGCTTTCGTTGCTGGCGAGGATGCGGTTGAGATGGCGGGTGGATGCCTCTAAATTGACAAGAGTGGCCTTCAGCATGAGTGCTCCGTTCTCGTCATCGGTCGGCAGGAAGGCCGTCTTGACCGTCTGGCCGATGGTGTCCACGGAGGCCATGACGCTGTGGAGTTGCACGAGGATGTCGTCCAGGCCGTCTAACATGCCGCCCGCCACGGAGCAGGCTAACGTGTCGCCGCTGCGGGCCATCGAGGATGAGTTGCCTAAAAGGATGTTGACACCGGTGCCGCCCAGCACGTCAGTCTGCACCACTTCAAGACGGGAGTCCGACGGGATATCCACATCTTCCGTGATGAGAATCTTGGCGCAGATGCGCACAGGCCGGGAACTCAGCATGGAGATCTGGCTCACTTTCCCGATGGGAAAGCCGTTCAGGGAGACGGTGGTGCTTTCGTGCAGGCTGCCGATGTTGTCGAATACGGCGTAGTAATAGGTCTTTTTGCCGAAGACGTTGATGCCTTTCAGCAGGCTGGCACCAAAGTAGAACACGATCATGGCCGTAATACAGAAGATGGCCACTTTCATGTTGTGGATGTTTTTTTCCGAATATTCCTGTTTGTCTTTTTTATCGCTCATGCGGCATTATTTGGAGGTGCAAAAATATCATTTTTTCTGCAATTTCAAAGCCTCCTGTTCGCTTATTTTTTTGCCGTTTTGGAAAGCGATGACAAAAGCGTCGGGGAATTTGCGTTTCACCTCGGTGAGAATCTCGCGGATGGCCGAGTGGGACGTCTCGTTGCCGGCGGTGTATTTCCAGAGGTTGTTCTCAAAGTAACGGTCCACTTTGGGAAGGTTGCGGAAACGGCTGTCGGTGAGGGGAAGCTTTTCCGGCGAGGCCAGAAACTGCACCTTGAAGCGGATGACGTTGCTGTCGGGGACCATCTCCTCGGCGATGGCCTGCAGCTTCTCCTGCTCCTGTTTCTCCGGTTTTTCCGGATTGGGTGTGACGGTTCCGGTGGGCACGTTTTCCTGCGGGATGCTCTCTTTCACGGTCATGGGTTTCGGGGCGGCGGTTGTGACGGCTTCGTGCGCGTGCGGCTTGCTGTTGGTGACGGCGGCCAAATAGTCCACGAAGGCGTTGTAGATGCTGGCGGCCTCTTTCTTGCGGTTCTCCGTCGAGGAGAGGAAAGCCTCGTCGTTCTTGTTGCTCAGGAATCCCATTTCGATGAGGATGCTGGGCATGGCTACCTTGTAGAGCACCCAGAAACCGGCCTGCTTCACCCCGCGGTTGACGAGGTGCGTGCTGGCGATGAGGTTCTTCTGCACCTTGTCGGCCAGCATCACGGAATTTTTCAGGTAGGCGGACGAATATAACGAGAAGAGCACGTTGGCTTCCGGCGAGTTGGGGTCGAAACCCTCGTAGTTGTTCTTGTAGTTCTTCTCCTTCAGCATGGCGGCGTTCTCGGCCCGCGCCACCGCCTGGTTGGCTTCGCTCTTGTGCAGGCCCATCACCCAGGTCTCGATGCCGTTGCCGATATGGTCCTCCGAGGCGTTGCAGTGGAATGAGATGAACAAATCGGCGTGCTCGGCGTTCGCGATCTGCGCCCGGCGGTACAGCTCGACGAACACATCGGTCTTGCGGGTGTAGATCACCTTCACCTCCGGGCAGTGGTCGCTGATGAGCTTGCCCACCATGAGGGCCACGTCCAAACTCACGTCTTTTTCCTTCAGATGGCTGCCCAGACAACCGGAGTCGTGACCGCCGTGTCCGGCGTCAATAACCACCTTGAAGGTCTTCTCCTGCGCCTGCATGCAAAGAGGCGAAACAAGAAAAAGTGCGAGGAAATATACGAATATCTGTTTTTTCAAGTTCATCATTTTGGAGATTTTGATTATTTTTGCCGATTTTAAAATTGCAAAGGTACTTTTATTGTATTTATTATAACGGGTTTGTCTGAAAAATTATACACAATAGTTTTTTCATATTTAAGGAGATTGATTATGCTCTTCATTTTCAGTCTCTTGACGGTGTATGCGACAGCCCAGGACGTCCGCGGGCGAAAGCCTGTTAGACAAACGCAGGACACGACGGTTTATTCTCAGCAGCCGGTGAAATCGGATTCGATTGTGCGCGATTCCGTCATTATACATCCCAAGCGCATATCACACAACGCGGTGAAGGCCATTGTCTTCTACAGCGCCAAGGACTCCACCATCAACGACTTGAACCGCCGGTACACCTATCTTTTCGGGGATGCGGTGGTGAAATACGAGGATCTGGAACTCCGGGCCGATTATATTGAGATAGACTTCAAAAACAGCGAGTTATATGCTTCCGGCGTGGCTGATTCCAACGGCAATGTGCATGGCAGCCCGCTTTTTATTCAGGGCGAGTCCCGTTACAGGGCCCACGAGATAAAGTATAATTTCACCACCCAGAAGGGTAAGATCACCCACGTGATCACCACACAGGACGAGGGCTTCATCCATGGGGAGCAAATCAAGAAGATGGGCGACAATGTGGCCTTCCTCAAAAACGGCAAATACACGACTTGCGAGTTGGATCATCCCCATTACGAGATCGATTTCACCAAGGCCAAACTGATCCAGCACGACAAAATTGTCATCGGTCCTGCCTACCTGAGCTTCACGGGGGTGCCCACACCGTTGGCCGTGCCGTTCGGTTTCTTCCCGCTGGACAAGGGCCGCCGTTCCGGCTTCGTGATGCCTACCTTCGGCCAGTCCTCCAACCTCGGCTTTTATCTCCAGGACATTGGCTACTATTTTTCCATCAGCGACAACATCGACCTGCTTCTCGGCGCGGATGTCTATACGCGAGGCAGTTGGGCCATCAAGGCGAAGTCCAACTATGTGTTCCGCTACCTCTGCACGGGCAATGTGCATCTGGAGTTCGCGCAAACGCGCGTGGGCGACAAGTTGGATTCCACCTACCGCTGTTCCAACAATTTCAAAATCTATTGGGACCACAAGCAGGATATAAAATCCCATCCCACCACCCGTTTCAACGCCCATATCGATATCGTCAGCTCCAATTACTCCAAATACAATATCACGTCAGCACAGGACTATCTCTCCAACCAGTACAGTTCTTCCATCAATGTGTCAACCTCCGCACGGGATATCTTTTTCGTGGATGCCACGCTTTCCTATTCCCAAAACACACGGACCCAGGAGGTGAATTTCAAGTTGCCGGATATGAACATGTCGGTGGTGCAGTTTTATCCCTTCCGAAAGAAAAACAAGTCGGGTGCGCTGAAATGGTACGATAATATTTCAATGAAATGGAATTCCCAGCTCACGGGGCAGATCAACACATACGACAGCCTCTTCCTGAAACCTGAGACGTGGGAGTCAATCAATGTGGGCATGCGTCATGTGATACCGATCACCATCCCGATCAAGATTGCGAAGCTCATCAACTGGAACACCACGGCCACCCTGACGGAGAAATGGTATCTGCAGTCCTACACCCGCGACATGACCATTGACACGCTGGATGATGTGCCTACCATTATAATGAACCAGTATTTCCATCGGGGCTTCAAGATGTTGCACGATGTGAATGTGTCGTCATCGTTCACCACGAAGATTTATGTGATGTACAGTTTCAAAAAGGGAGGATTGCAGGCCATCCGCCATATCATCACCCCGAATTTGAGTTTCACGTACCGTCCGAATCTTTCAGGTGGCACCATGAACAAGTATTTCAACCCGGTTACGGGCGAGCTGGTCGAGTATTCGATGTTCGACAACGCCATCTTCGGAGGAGTCACGACGCAGACGCAGGCGCTGGCGCAGCTCTCCTTTGGCAACAACGTGGAAATCAAGGTGCGCTCGCGCAAGGACACCATCACGGGCTTCAAGAAGGTGCCGCTGATCGACAACCTGAACGTGAGCATGTACTACAACATCGCCGCCGATTCGCTGCGCTGGTCCAAGTTGACGCTCAACGGTCGGAGCACGCTTTTCAAACAGATCTACTTGACATACAATTTCGCCTTCGATCCTTATGTCATCGGGGAGAACGGCAACCGCCTCAACCGCTTCGAGGTCAAGGAGAACCACCGTCTGTTCCGTTTGTCCTCCACCGATTTCAGCGTGGCGCTCAACTGGCGCTTGGACCAGAATACCTTCAAGACTAAAAAGAAAAAGGAGGATGAAAAGCGTCAGCCTTGGTCGCTGACCTTGAATTACACCTTCACCTACGGCATCAATGACAATATATATTATTATATGCGGATAGACACAACTCGATACCGGCACAATATGGTTCATACCATCAATGTGGTGGGCGATTTCCACATCACGAAAAAATGGCGGGTGGGGTTCACCACAGGCTATGATTTCGTGCAGAAGAGCCTCTCCTACACCTCCATTGACATACACCGAGACATGCATTGTTGGGAGATGAGTTTCAATTGGGTGCCATTCGGATACCGGAAGGGATGGGCGTTCCAGATCAACGTCAAAGCCGCCGTGCTCAAGGATGTGCTCAAGCTTCCGTTGCATCAGGATTATCGTGATAATCTGTAAGTTAGCGTAATCTTGTTTTTTGTTGAAAAAAACTGTTCGGGCTTGATTGTTTCATGCTACAATTTTTGTATATTTGCAACCTTGAAATTTTTATGTCGAAATTTATATAAATTATTAAAAATCAAATAAATAAAAGAGATGAAAAACAAAGGACTTGTATTATTCTTTACGATTCTCCTTGCGCTTGTTTGTTTGTACTGTCTGTCTTTCTCCTTCGTCACATGGCGTGTGGAGAAGAAGGCTGACGCGTATGCGCACAACGAGGCCGCTATTGCAGAAGTGAAGAAGGCAGCGAACGGTGATTTGATGTTGGAGAAGCATCTGATTGATTCCTTGATCGACGCTCGGAAGCTCCAGTATCTGACCAACATGAACGATTCCACCGTGTTCTTGGGAAACACTTACAAGAAATGTAAGTACAAAGAGTTGAATTTGGGTTTGGACTTGAAGGGCGGTATGAACGTCACCCTCGAAATCTCCATGCCGGACGTGGTGCAAAGCTTGGCCGTCAACAAGGATGACGAGTTGTTCAAGACGGCTTTCGAGCAGGCTGAGAAGGAATTCGCCAACACGACGAATGGCGATTTTATCGATATCTTCGTGGACAATTTCAACAAGCAGAAGAGTGCATTGAAGTTGAACAATGCGAACCTGCGCACATACTTCGGCGAGCGTTCCGGCATCAAGAATGCCACTGACGCCCAGATTATTTCCTGGTTGAAGAAGGAATCCGGCGAGATTGCCGACCGTACGTTCAAGATCCTCCGCACCCGTATCGACCGTTTCGGCGTGGCTCAGCCCAACCTGCAGCTGCTCCAGGGCGGACGTATCCTCGTGGAGCTTCCCGGCGTGAAGGAGCCCGAGCGTGTCACCGACCTGTTGAAGAGCACCGCCAAGCTGGAGTTCTGGGAGGTCTATAACGACATCGTGGGCGGCCGCTCCATCCAGCAGCGCTTCTTCGAGGCGGATGCCAAGTTGGCCGAACAGCTGAAGAACCAGAAAGAGAACCCCACAGAGACGGCTGCTACGGATTCCGTTGCCGACGCTCTGGGTCTGGCAGATGCTGAGGTGGAAGAGGATGAGGACGAAATCGAAGACATTGATGTCACCACGGGTGCCATCATGAGCAAGGCGGTTGCCGTTCCCGGCAGCTTCGTCATCGGCTACTTCAAGGAGGCCGACATGCCCGCCATCAACAGCATGCTCCCGCAGCTGCAGCGCATCCTCGGCGACAACAGCGTCGTTTTCTACTGGGGTGCCGCTGAGAAGGAATACAATAACGCTTTCCCGCTCTATCCGTTGAAGAAGAAGAACGACCGTATCGGACCGCTCTTGAGCTCCGAGACCATCGGCGGTGCACGCGTGGTGCGCACGGCCCGTCAGGATGTCGATCAGAACAACCGCGTGGTTGTCAACATGTCCATGGAAGACCAGGCTGCCGACGTGTGGCGTAAGATCACCAAGGAGGCTGCTGACAACAGCGCCACCAAGCTGACGGCCATCGCCATCGTGCTTGACGAGTTCGTCTATTCCGCTCCTACGGTGCGTTCCGAGATTCCCAACGGTAACTCCGAAATCTCCGGCCATTTTACCGTGGATGAGGCCAAGGACCTTGCCACCGTGCTGAATTCCGGTAACTTGGAAGCCCGCGTCAATGTGGTGCAATCCGAAATCGTGGGTCCTACCCTCGGTAAGGAATCCATCCGCTCCGGTTTGCTCTCCTTCCTCGCCGCTTTCATTTTGGTGGTCATCTACATGTTCTTGTACTACAGCCGCGCCGGCCTCGTTGCCGACCTGGCCCTGTTCTCCAACGTGTTCTTCATCGTGGGTGTGCTTGCCTCCATGGGCGCAGTGCTCACACTGCCCGGTATCGCCGGTATCGTCCTGACCTTGGGTATGGCCGTTGACGCCAACGTGATCATCTACGAGCGTGTGCGTGAGGAAGTGCGTGCCGGCAAGGGTATCCGCGTCGCTGTGGATGAGGGCTTCAAACACTCTTATTCCGCTATCATCGACGGTAACGTCACCACCCTCATCACCGCTATCGTGCTCTACATCTTCGGTTCCGGTCCTATCCAGGGCTTTGCCACCACGTTGATCATCGGTATCCTTTCCTCCCTGTTCACCGCCATCTTGCTGTCCCGTCTCGTCATTGAGGCCCGACTGAAGAAAGGCAAAACTCTTGAGGTTGGCAACAGCGTCACGTTGAATGCTTTCACCAACACCAGCATCGATTTCCTCAGCAAGAGAAAAATATTCTACACCATCTCCCTGGCGTTAATCGCTATTTCCGCGATTTCATTCTGCACCTTGAAACTGCAACCCGGTATCGACTTCACCGGTGGCCGTTGCTATGTGGTGCGTTTTGACAAGGATGTCACCACCAAGGACGTGCGTGCGGCTGTGATCAATGAGTTCGGCGGCAACCCGGAAGTCAAGACCTTCGGTGCCAACGACCAGATCCGTATCATCACCAACTTCAGAATCGAAAGCAACAATCCGGCTGACGACCAATTGTGCGAGAAGAAACTCTACAACTGCTTGAAGGGTTTCTACTCCAAACAGGATCTCTCCGAATATGACTTCACTCACCTGACCAACGATGTGCGTGGTATCCAGTCTTCCCAGAAGATCCAGCCCACCATCGCCAAGGAACTGTTGATGAAGGCTGTTTGGGCTGTCTTGGTTTCTTTGGTGTTGATATTCATCTATATTGCCTTGCGTTTCCGCAACTGGCAGTTCGGTGTGGCGGGTGTGTGCGCCCTGTTCCACGACACCTTCCTGACGGTGGGTATGTTCTCCCTCCTTTACAAGGTGATGCCATTCTCCATGGAAATCGACCAGAACTTCATCGCCGCCATCCTGACGGTGATCGGTTACTCCATCAACAACAACGTGGTGATCTTCGACCGTGTTCGTGAGAACTTGGCTCTCTATCCGAAGCGTACCAATTACGAGAACTTCAACAACGCCATCAACCAGACACTCGGCCGTAACATCAACACTGCCGGCACCACGTTGGTGACGCTGCTCGTGATCTTCCTGTTCGGCGGTGAGGTGATCCGCGGTTTCGTGTTCGCCATGTTCGTGGGTATCCTCATCGGTACCTACTCCGGTATCCTCGTTTCCAACCCGTTCGCCTTCGACCTCTTCAGACTGTCCGGCGATAAGGTCAAACGTGCCAATGCCACTGTTGCCAAATAACAGGTTGATAACAGACAAATTTTATGAAAAAATAATTCGGGATGGTGTGGAAACTATCCCGAATTTTTTTTATTTTAGCGGCCCAATTTGTATAAGGTAAAATATTTTAAAAAATGAAGCTATATAAACTGTCGCTGTTTCTTTTATCTATTTTAATAACAGTTACTTATACGGTATCGGCGCAAGGCCCTGTGTTGCGTGACGCCGACAATCTGTTTCGGGACTGCCAGTATGAAAAATCCTTGGAACAGTATAAAAAAGGTATAAAGAAACTGCAGGGCAACCGTGTGGAGATCCAGCGTGCCACATTCCAGATAGCCGAATGTTATCGAATCATGGGTGATTTGAAGAAGGCTGAACAGCAGTATCTCCGTTTGGAAAAGAAGAATTATCAGAAGGACAATCCCATTATCCTCTTCCATCTTGGCAGCATCTACAATCTTCGCGGGGAATATGACCAGGCATTGAAGTATTACAACAGCTTCAAGAAGCGTGCTCCCGAGGATTCGCGTGCGGATGCTCGCATCGAGGGCTGCAACAACGCCAAGATGTGGACGGAGAACCCCACCCGCTACGAGGTGGAGAACCTCAAGAAATTCAACACCCGCGAGGATGAATGGGCACCGCGCTGGGGTAATGACGAGAAACGTAATTCGATCATCTTCACCTCCAATCGCGAAGGCTCCAAGGGCAAAGGCACGGACCAGTGGACGGGTGTCAACTTCTCCGATATTTATGTCACCAACAAGCCGAAGAGCAAAAATACCGACTGGCCGGGTGAGTGGTCTCCGGTGACGACCTTGGACGAGGGTGAAACGCTGAACACGGGCGTGAACGAAGGCGAAGCCACCTCCAACCGCAAGGGAACGGTCTATTATTTCACCAAATGTCCGCAGGATAAGAAGAAAGTACAAGGCTGTTACATTTATAAGTCGATGAAGAAGGGCAAAGCCTGGGGCGAAGCCGAACTGGTTTATATGGGAGACTCCGCCTATAATTATGTGCATCCCTTTATTTCTGGTGACGAGCTAACGATCTATTTTGCCTCCAACCGTCCGGGTGGACAAGGCGGCTATGACATCTGGATGGCCACTCGCGCCAAGAAATCGGCCAAGTTCTCCAACATCACCAATCTCGGTCCTAATGTGAACACTGCCGGACAAGAGGTGTTCCCGAGCCTGCGCAACGACCAGGAACTCTATTTCTCCTCGGACGGCTGGCCCGGTATGGGCGGTCTTGACCTGTTTGTCTCCTACAACAAGGGTGGCAAATGGCAGAAGGCCGAGAATCTGATGGTGCCCATCAACTCCAGTGGCGATGATCTGGGTATCATCTTCGATGAGAATGAGGCTATTGATCCCAAATCCAAATCGCCCTATCTGGCCAAGGGTTATTTCTCCTCCAACCGTGCCGGCGGACGTGGTGGCGACGATATCTACTACTTCCTTCTGCGACCGCTGGTCTATACCATTTCCGGTTATGTGCGTGACAAGAACAACGGCCAGTACATGGATGGTGTGGAAGTGGAGATTGAAGGCTCGGACGGAACCAGCTACAAGACTACCACGGATGTGAAGGGTTACTATCATTTCGACAAAACGAAGATCCTTGGATCTACCACGTATAATTTGAAAGTGAAGAAGACCGGCTATTGGGAGAATGGTAACACCGCCCAGCAGACAACTGTCGGCTTGACGGAAAACACCGACCTCAAACAGGACTTTGCTCTTGAACCCATCCCGAAGGAGCCGATTCTGCTGCCGGAGATTCTGTATGATCTGGCCAAGTGGGACCTCAAACCCCAGTACAAAGACTCGTTGATGTACTTATATAATATTATGGTAAAGAACCCGACGATTGTCATTGAGCTGCGTTCCCATACCGACTCTCGTGACACGGAGGAAAAGAACGACATCCTGTCGCAGAACCGTGCCCAATCTTGTGTCGATTTCCTTGTGAATGAAATGGGTATTGCCGCCGATCGTATCGTGGCCAAGGGTTATGGTGAGCGTGTTCCCAGAAAGCTGGAGAAAGACATGTACTCCACCTACAACGGTAAGAAGTACTTCTTCGCCAAAGGTACGGTGCTGACGGAGGCCTACTGTGAATCCTTCCCCACGAAGCCTGAAAAAGAGGCTGCGCACCAGCTCAACCGTCGTACGGAGTTCATCATCCTGCGTGATGACTATGTGCCCAGCAGTGACAACATTGACAGCGTGCGTCGCGGTGGTGGCGGCATTGCCTTGGTGCAGGAGCGTACCGTGCCCGTGACCGTCGTTGGCGACGATGTGAAGGGCGCCTGCTTCGCCAACAGCAAGTCGATGGAGTTCGTGATTGGCAACAAGAGCGAAGAAATATTCATGAACTATGCGGATGCCACCCGCTTCCTGAAGGAGTCCATCATCAATCTGGATGATTTCGAGGATAAAGCCGCCGCCATCAAGCAGGAGGACGGTAGCATTATTGACGGTGTGGTGCTTTACCTCCAAGAACTTCGTGTGGGTGATGACTACGCCGAAAACGTGAAGGTGACCGTGAAGAAGAACCTGCCCGCCGCTTTCGTCATTGGCGATGGCTTCATCCAGAACGAATGGGGTAACTTCACCATTGATAAGTCGCGTAGCATATTGATCTACAGATAGAAATCGTATAGGTTAGAAACAAAAAGGATGGCGTTTGCCATCCTTTTTTTGTTTGATTTATAATTGGAATGTATAGAATAAATAAAAATAATTATTTTTGCATGTTTTTAATCTTTAGAATAATTTTATAAATAATATGAAAAGAACACTATTCCTTATTTTCTTTTTCCTGATAAGTTTGATGGCAAGCTTCGCGCAGAACAGCGTAACGCTTACCTTCGCGTGTCGGACAACCAACGGCAGCTATGTGCAGCCTGACAGTATCTTGATTAACAATGTCACCCGCAACTGGACGGAAACCATCTACTATCCCGACACGGTTTATACCTTGACGGTGGGCGTAGGAATACAAAACCGCCTTCCTGACAAAGGAATGCAGGTGATGCCGAACCCGTTTGACGGCACCACCCGGGTGAATATCCAATCCCCGAAGACGGAGAGCGTGCGGATGATGCTCACCGACATTAGCGGTCGTGTGTGCGCGGAATACAGTGGTGTGTTGCTGGAAGGCGGCAATCTATTCACTGTGACGCTTGCCGTTCCGCAGACCTATGTGCTTTCGGTGCAGACATCTTCGGGTGTCCGTAGCTTGAAGATGGAAAATGTTGGCCGCGCCGGGACTAACCGCATTGCATACGAGGGAGCCGTCGGCGGCACCATGTCTGTGGTGCAATTGAAAAGCGACCCGGCCCACGCATTCCAGCTCGGGGATGAAATGCGCTATCAGGGATATTCATCATCAAGAGTGAGTTATGAGGTTAGAAAAAATCAAAGCACGGACGAGCCAATCAGTCTTATGTTTGATCTTCATGGTGTCAGTTGCAATGGGGTGTCCACCCTTCGCGACTATGACGGCAATGTTTACAATGCCGTGCAGGTTGGTAGCCAATGCTGGATGAAGGAAAATTTGAGGACAACGCATTATGCGGATGGCGAAAGCATCGCTCTTACATCGGTAACACCCAGTTTCGATGTGGCATACCGATATGTGCCCGTCGGCTGGTCGGATGACGGAGAGGAAGAATCCGGGGATGTTTCCATATATGGATATTTGTATAATTGGAAAGCTGTTATGCATGGTGCTGTGTCAAGCCAGGCGAATCCTTCAGGGGTACAAGGTATCTGTCCTGCGGGTTGGCATGTGCCGAGTAATGCGGAGTTTACTCAACTCAATGATTTCGTTAGTAATAATTATAACTATCAAATTGCAAAAGCGGTGGCATCGGATTTTGGGTGGAATACGGATTTCATATCAAATGATTATGATCTTTATTGCTATGTGGATAATAATTTGTCGGGCTTTTCAATGGTTCCTGCAGGCGCTTTTTATAATCCTCCCTATTATAGTAATGTTGAAAATTTATACTTTAGTTCGGTGATTTGGAGCTCAACGGAAGTTTCCACATATAAGTCTTCGTACTATTTCCTTTCCGTCTATGATTTGAATTTGTGGGGTTCCGATCAGCCTTGTTATGCTGTATTGTCAGAGATACAAAAGACATACGGGTTTTCAGTTCGTTGCCTGAAAGATGATTACCAACCTGTCGCGAATACGACACCGACGGTTGTGACGGACGTGGTTAGCAATATCACAACCGGGTCGGCGGACTGTGGTGGCAATGTCACGTCGGATGGCGGGGCGCCGGTGACGTCCAGAGGTGTATGCTGGAGTACAAGCCATAACCCGACGGTCAGCGGGTCCCACACGACGAATGGTACGGGATTGGGTTCGTTCACGAGCCATCTTACAGGGCTGTCTGACAACACCACCTACTATGTGCGAGCATACGCCAAAAATAACGTGGGAACCGCATACGGCGATGAAGTGACGTTTACCACCTCATCTTTCGCTGCTCCCACTGTCACTACGCTTGCGGCCACCAATGTCAATGTCAATTCTGCATCGTGTGGCGGCAATGTGGTGTCGGACGGCGGGACGACCGTCACGGCTCGAGGATTGTGCTGGAGCACCACGCTCAATCCGACGGTTGCCGGCAATTCTGTGGTTGTGGGCAGTGGAACAGGCTCTTTCACCTACACGTTGACCGGGCTTACGGCCAATACCACCTATCATGTTCGGGCATACGCCACCAACAGTGGCGGAACGGCATACGGTGATGACGTTACGTTTACCACATTAAGTCCGAGTATGCCAACCATAACCACCGCCACGGTTACCAATGTGGCGGTCGTAACGGCTTCCTGTGGCGGCAATGTCGTTTCAAATGGAGGGTCTCCTGTCACGGCACGGGGCGTATGCTGGAGCACTGCGCCCAATCCGACATTGGCCAGCAGCACAACCACAAATGGTACGGGAACAGGTCCTTTCACGAGTTCTTTAACCGGATTGACAGCCAATACGACCTATTATGTGCGGGCGTATGCGACAAACTCAGTGGGCACCGCCTACGGCAATCAGGTTACGTTCACCACGGTGAAGGCAAACATACCGTGTCCAGGCACTCCAACCCTCACCGATTATGATGGAAATGTATATAACACGGTGCAAGTCGGCAACCAGTGCTGGATGAAGGAGAACCTGCGCACCACGCATTATATGGATGGGACCCCGATTGTTCCAATTGGTTCCTATCTTACATCATCTGTACAGGGGGTGACAGATACAATAGGAATAATGTATGTACTCAAATCTTTGTTTAATTGGAATAATGCGAACAACAACAATCCGAGTAATGTTCAGAGTGTATGTCCTTCCGGATGGCATTTGCCGAGTGTCGCGGAATTCAGAGAGTTGTTTACTTTTGTGAAAAACCAGGATGGTTTCTTATGCAACGGCGACACAAGCTATATAGGATATGCTTTGGGCTCATCAAATTCAAACAGTTGCAGTTGGATAAACAATGCCACGGGATTTTCCTCGTCACACTACATGCTCCGTACATGTACGAATAATGAGCCTGACAAATTCTATTATGTGTATTTCGGAAGTCAAGTTGAATTTCGGCTTAGTAGTGGTGAAATGGCTGGTGTGTTAAATGCTGCTGTACGGTGCGTCCGAAATGAGGGCGTGAGTGTAACCACATTTCTGGATGGAGTAACGACCACCTCCGCTTCTGTGCGCAGTAAGATTTCCAATACGGGAACAGGTTCTGTGGTTTCGCACGGTGTCTGTTGGAACACGTCTCCTTCACCCGTTATTGGCGCAAACAATGTGGTGTATGGCAATGTGCCAACGGCTAATGATGACACGCTGCTCATCACGGGACTGACATACGGTCAGCATTACTATGTGCGGGCTTTTGCCAACACCAACAGTGGTGTTGTTTATGGCAATGAGATTCTCGTTCATCTTGCTTGCCATGGCGACACGCCTTTGATGGATTATGACAGCAATGTTTATCATTCCGTCCAAATCGGCAACCAGTGCTGGATGCAAGAGAATTTGCGGTCAATGCATTATGCGGATGGTGCTGATGTTTACTTTAGTAGTCCGTGGGTGGTGAATCAAAACACGAACTTGATGCGTATGCTATTCGGTAATCATTACACTTGGGGTGCGGTGATGCGTAACTCATCGTCCAGTTCGGGTGTGCCTTCCGGTGTGCAGGGAATATGCCCGAACGGTTGGCATGTGCCGAGCGACGGCGAATGGACCATCCTGACCGACTATGTGAGCGGCCAGAGTCAATACACATGCGGCGGCACGGGCAGAATTGCCAAAGCTTTGGCCTCTGACCAATATTGGAGCTTGAGTACTTCGAGTTGTGCGCCTGGGACAATAGGAAGTACTCCCAACAATGCCACAGGATTTTCCGCAAAGGCTATCTTTAGATATTCGGGAGGAGGTAGTTCTATGATAGGGGATCGTGCGGAATATTGTAGTGCCACGCAAAAGGATAACGATTCTGTTTGGATCTGTCAAATCAATTATAACAATCCGGCTGTTTACAGAAAAGCGCTTTATCGAAATGAGCAGGTCTCTGTACGATGCGTGTTGGACAATGGATGGGTGGAAACTGTTGTGGATTCCGTTACCAATATTTTGGATAATTCGGCTGTCGTTCATGGAAATGTGCCTGTTAACGGAGGAAACACCATTACAAGCAAAGGTATTTGTTGGAGTGTCAACGCTGATCCTACCATCAATGATCAGCATCAGTTGGTGGGTTACAGTCCGGGCTCTTTTACAAGCTCCCTTAACGGTTTGGTGCCGGGAACGATTTATCATGTTCGTGTTTACGCTGTGACAAGCAATGGAGTGTCGTATAGTAACGATTTCGTTTTTGTTACTTCAAACTCAAATGATGCCCAACCTTGTGCCAATGCGCCTACCGTAAGCGATTACGATGGGAATGTTTACAATACCGTGCAGATTGGAAGTCAGTGCTGGCTGAAGGAGAACCTGCGTACCACCCATTACAGCAACGGGGATTCGATTGTATTTGGTAATTCTACCTACGGTTCAGTTGCTTATCGGTGTTATCCCGACAACGACAGTCTTAATCTCCCTGTGTATGGATATTTGTATAATTGGAAAGCGGTAATGCATAACGCCTCGTCCAGTATCACAAATCCTTCTGGTGTGCAGGGGATTTGTCCTCAAGGCTGGCATGTTCCGTCGCAAGCAGAATTGCAACAATTGGTTGATTATGTAAAATCACAACAGCGGTATTGGTGCAACGGCTCAAACTACAATGTGGGAAAAGCGTTGGCTGATTCAGTGGGTTGGGGCACCTGGGAGGGCGCGGGCCCATGTGCTATATGTGCTTACAAGAGCGATAATAATGCCACCGGATTCAGTGCGAGAGGGGCAGGGTATGTCATCGGAAACAGTTCATACGACTTCTATTTTTATTCATATATTTGGAGCTCAACGTATAAATCCTTTGGAAACTACAGCGATTCCATCCAACTTTCCATTATTGGAAGCTACGGGGGAAGCTCGGTAAGCATCGGGCGTTCCAAAGGTTACGGTTCCGTCCGCTGTGTGAAAAACTGACAGATTCATCCCGTCAACAAATCAACAATTCAACAAATCAACAATTCATCAATCAGGTAAAATCCAATGAAAAAAATAATCCCCATCATCGCTTTGTTCGGACTGTTTGTCTGCGTGTCCTGTACCCACACGGGTGAAACCAATATTATTCATAATGCCGTTAAAGACTATGACGGAAACCAGTATGATGCTGTGCGCATAGGACGGAAAACTTGGATGAAAACAAACTTGCGCACCACTCATTATGCCGATGGAACTCCCATTCCGGCCGGTTTGGGCGAGGATGTGCGGACACCCGCCTATTGTGAAATCCCTGGCGTGGATGCTGCCTCATACGGACTGCTTTACAACTGGTATGCCGTGATGCATAATGCCGGCAATCCGGGAGACCAGGGAATATGCCCAAAGGGCTGGCATGTGCCCAGTACGGATGAATGGAGTATCTTGGTGTTAAATGTTTCCCCCTATTACGACGCGAATTATTCCAATGTTTCCGCCAGTGCTTTGGCTTCCCAGGGGGGATGGGAATATTATCCGCCCATAAACATGGATTCCCTTCATCGTGCGTTCGATTCTTTGGCTTTGATTTATGAATGGATCGGGATGCCGTGGGAAAGTTCGAATGAATATTATAATGCGAGTATGATAATGAACGGTCACGCCTATACTCCTGGTGCAGACTTGTCTCAAAACAACACTTCTGGTTTTGCTGCCGTGCCCGCTGGAATAGCCGCTTGGGAACCATCGGACTTAGGCAAAAGTGCCTATTTCTGGACTTCCAATAAAAGTGGTTATTATGAGGACGTCGCCTTGCCGGCTTTCATGTACTATAACAATCCGGCGGTTAGCGTTCTTGATGACTACGACATATATTTTGATGCATACAAAACATACGGTCTTTCCGTCCGTTGTGTGAAAAACTGACAACAGAAACTATTCATCAAGCTGAAGCATTCCTTTTAAGGCAGCATAAGCTGCATTTTTGTATTTTTGCGGCTTGTTTAAAAAATGGTATAAACGATAAAACCACAGCGACATGAATTTTGTAGAGCAGATCATAGAGGACGACCTACAGAGCGGAAAAATCCAGAACGGCATCATCACGCGATTCCCGCCTGAGCCGAACGGCTACCTGCATATCGGCCATGCAAAGTCGATATGTCTGAACTTCGGTATGGCAAAGAAATACAACGGCAAGTGCAACCTTCGCTTCGATGACACCAACCCGGTGAAGGAGGACACGGAGTACGTGGACTCGATTCGTGACGACATCCGCTGGCTGGGCTTCCAGTGGGCGGAGGAACGTTACGCATCGGATTACTTCGATCAGCTGTACGCGTGGGCCGAGCAGCTCATCAACGAAGGATTAGCCTACGTGGACGACCAGAGCCAGGAGGAGATCAGCAAGGGCAGGGGAGTGCCCACGGCGCCCGGTATCGAGAGTCCCTACCGCAACCGCTCCGTGGAGGAGAACCTGGACCTTTTCCGCCGGATGCGCGCCGGCGAGTTTCCCGACGGCAGCCGCGTGCTGCGCGCCAAGATCAACATGGCTTCGCCCAATATGCACATGCGCGACCCGATCATGTATCGTATCCTGCATGCCACCCATCACCGGACGGGCGACAAGTGGTGCATCTACCCGATGTACGACTTCGCCCACGGGCAGAGCGACTCTATCGAGGGCATCACCCATTCCATCTGCACGCTGGAGTTCGAGGTGCACCGCCCACTGTACGACTGGTTCTGCGAGGCACTGCACATCCATCACCCGCAACAGGTGGAGTTCGCGCGCTTGAACCTCAATTACACTATCATGAGCAAGCGCAAATTGTTGCAGTTAGTAAAAGAAGGTTACGTCAACGGCTGGGACGACCCGCGTATGCCGACCATCTGCGGCCTTCGCAGAAGAGGCTACACGGCGGCTTCCTTGCGCAACTTCGCCGAGACCGTCGGCGTGGCCAAGCGCGACAACATCATCGACGTGTCGCTGCTGGAGCATTGCGTGCGCGAGGACCTCAACAAGACCGCCATCCGCACGATGGCCGTGCTGGATCCCGTGAAGCTCATCATCGACAACTATCCCGAAGGCCAGGTGGAGGAGATGACCGCCGTCAACAACCCGGAAGACCCGGAGGCCGGCACCCGCACGGTGCCCTTCTCCAAGGAACTCTGGATTGAGCGCGCCGACTTCCGCGAGAACGCCGACAAGAAGTTCTACCGTCTCTCCATCGACCGTGAGGTGCGCCTCAAGTATGCCT
>JAEEGG010003385.1_pt1 | contig 39824 bp, 30 predicted proteins | sample 9134161 | NCBI WGS metagenome assembly JAEEGG01 (sample SAMN16246543, study PRJNA631951) | gut metagenome | biome: gut microbiome; feature: rumen; material: CR-attached | host: Bos | place: Iran: Karaj | collected 2018-10 | reverse complement strand
GACTTTAACGCAAGAAATGGCTGAACTTGAGGCTGAAAAGCAGTCTTTGACTGAAGCACTGAGTACCGAGACGGACTACCAAAAACTGCAGCAGATGGGCAACCGTTTGCAAGAGATCAAGGATTTATTGGATGAGAAAGAATTGAGGTGGCTTGAGTTGGATGAAATAGGAGGATAATTTGATTAAAACAATGAAAATCAGGAATATAATACTTGTCTTGGCATTGTGTTTGGGTTTGTGTGCATGCGTACCAGGTGAAACAAATTATCAAATCGCGGTGATTTATCTCGGTAATGCCGAAGGCGTTAACTTTTTCTCGCAAGGCAATGTGAGTATTGTTGCTGATAGCGACTTCAATTTGACAAACACCGGTTCGAGTCAAGTGGAGTTTGCCTTCGTGAAGGATTTGGTGTATCGCTTGAGCATGGTCAACAAGATCCCTATGGACGGTTGGACCGATACGATTGAACATATCAACCTTCAGGACGGTTATGTCGGTCGCCTGCTTTTGGACGATGGCACATACGAATACTGTCGTTTTTGCGTGCACACCATCGACTACGATATGCATGCAAACCAGTTTGTTCTGTTTAAGTATCAGAGTAATTTCAATACGAAATAAAAACTCTAGTTCCTTAGCATCGGTGCCATAACGATTCCTCGTTTCATCATGGATGCTGTCAAATCATTTTCTCAACATTCCACGAAAAAGCCCTTAACCCCAAATCCGGGGTCTTGAGGTCTTTTTCGTGCAGTTGGTTGAGGATGCCGTCAACCTTGTCGTCGTCAACGATACTGATGATGGCATTGTTCAAAGTCGGCCAGGCATGCGTGCCAAAGTGCGGTTCGCCGGTGTTGCTTCCATGGCCCTTGATTTCGTTCCATTCGGTAAAGCCTTTCGTGCCGTTGTCGTTCAGCACCTTGGCGATTTCGTCGTAGTAGGCTTGGTTGTATGTGATAAGGATTGCTTTCATGGTTTTGAGTTTTTAAGTTTACCGGATATTCTCAGTTTTCGTTAGCGCTTCCTCCGCTTTTCTTCTCTTTCTGCGTACCGCTCTAGTCTCCAACGAGCAATACAGAGCGGGGATAAGCAACAAGGTGATGAGCGTCGATACAGTCAAGCCCCAGGCGACGGTAATACCCAATGAGTTCCACATTTCGGCGCCCTCACCACGGCCGATGGCCATAGGAATCATGCCCAATACTGTGGTCAAAGTGGTCATCAGGATGGGGCGCAGACGCGAACGGGCAGCTTGCACTGTGGCTTCTTTCACTTCCACGCCACGCTCTTCGAGCAGGGTGGTGTAGTCGATGAGAACGATGCCGTTCTTTACGACGATACCCATCAAAATCAAGATACCCACAAAGGCCATGGCGCCCAAGGCAGTGCCAGTAGCCCACAAGCCAAGCAGGACACCGGTGAAGGTGAAAGGCACAGAGAACATGATGACGAAAGGCTTCATGAGGTTTTCGAACTGCGAGGCCATCACGATGTAGACCAAGATGATGATGAGGATAAGCAGGGTGAACAGGTCGCCAAACATCTCCTGCTGAGTCTCATAGTCACCGGCGATTTTGGGATAAATCTCGGAAGGAATCTCGGTGTCTTCAATGACCTCTTCGCACATTTTGACCACGTCACTCAGCACTTGTCCCTTGCCTACAACGGCGGTGACGCTGACCATGCGCTCGCGGTCTTTGCGTTGGATGCTGGGAGGCGTCAAGGTCTCTACCACTCGACCAAGGTCGCCCACGCGGACGGGTTGGCCGTATGAATTGTAGATTTTGATGTCTTCAATATCCTCAATGCTCTTACGGAACTCAGGGGCATAGCGCACGCGGATGTCGTATTCTTCGCCGTCTTCGCGATAATAGGAACCTACCGAACCGTTGATGCGATTCTTGACATAGGTGGCCGCTGTGGTGCTGTTCAAACCATTGAGGGCCAGTTTCTCGCGGTCGAAGTCGACTTGGTACTCAGGTGTATATTCATCGCGACCTACGATGACTTGTAAAATGCCTTTGTCGCGAAGTTTTTGTGCCATTTCGTTGGCCACCCGGTCGGTTGTGCCAAAGTCATAGCCATAGACCTCAATTTGGACAGTACTCATGCCGCCCATGCCGCCACCGCCTTCATTGACATTGGCTTTCTTGATTTCAGGCATGGCGTTGAGTTTGGCGCGAATCTCGTCAGCTACTTCGCTGGTTTTGCGCAGGCCTGCCTTACGGCGTTCGGTCTTGGTGCCTAAACGCAGGTTGAACGACATGATGTGTGTGCCGTTGTTACGCATTGAGGCGAAGGCATTGTCGGAGTCGGCCTGACCGAAGCTGTAGTTGCAGATCTTCACCTCGGGGATGGCCATGAAATCTTCGGCAAGACTCTTGGCAAAAGCGCCTGTGACATCTTGCCCAGTACCCGTAGGCAGTTCGATGTTGATGCTCAAACGGCCTTCGTCCATTTTGGGCATCATCTCGGTCTTCAGTGTTGGGGCAAGGAAGACGACGGAAAGGATGAACAATCCCAACATGCCAAAAATGACGACTTTACGATGATTTACACTCCAATTGATAAGGCGGGCATAACCGTTGCTGATGGCATCCAAAGCCTTGTTGATGGGACGGAAGATGGCCTTGTGCAGCTTGCTTTGATGGGGGTTCATCACCAACATGCGGGAACACATCATCGGCACCAAGGTTAAAGCGCCTATGGTGGATACAATCATGATGATGGAAACGATCCAACCCAACTGCTTGAACATCACGCCTGTGGTGCCTTTGATCATCGTCAAGGGCAAGAAGACGGCCAACATGGTCAGGGTGGAGGCGATGACGGAAAGCTGTACTTCTTGGGTGGCGTGTACGGCGGCCTCTTTGGGTTTAGAACCGCGTTCGATATGGGTGGTGACGTTCTCAAGCACTACGATGGCGTCATCCACGACCATGCCGATGGCGATGGTCAGTGAAGACATGGAGATGATATTCAGGGTGTTGCCCGTGGCAAACAGATAGATCAATGATGCCAGCAGTGAGATCGGGATGGCCAGCACGATGATGAAGGTGGCGCGCCAACGGCCAAGGAACACGAACACCACGAGCATGACCAGGATGAAGGTGATGAAAATGGTGTCGCGTAAACTGTTGATAGTGTTTTGGATAGAGGTGGAACCATCGACGATGATGTTCAGTTTAACATCAGAAGGCAAGGTGGGCTCAATCTGCTTCAGCTGCTTTTTGATGCCTTTGATAACATTGACGGCATTGGCATCAGTCTGTTTCTGGATGACGATGGTGGCGCCTTGCCTGCCGTTGCTGTACGACTCTTGGATCCGTTCCTCCGAACCATCGATGACAGTGGCTACGTCCCGCAAATAGATGGGCGCTGTTCCTCGTGAGCCAACGATGACGTTTTCCATTTCTTTGGCAGAGGTGAATTCCTTCTGGATGCGCAAGCTGTAACTATTGGAACCGATGTCGATGTATCCAGCGGGCACGTTACGATTTTCGGTGGCCAAAGTGCTGGAGATGCTCTCCAAAGTCAAGTTGTATGCCTCCAGTTTGTTTGGGTCGACATAGACTTGGATCTCACGTTTTGGGGCGCCGTTGGCAGAAACTGTACCCACGCCGCTCACACGTGCCAAAGGCGTGGTGACACGGTCTTCAATGATCTTGTCCAGAGCGGGCAGACTCTCTTCAGCCGTCACGCTGAGCAGCATGATGGGCATGTCTTCGGCGTTGAACTTGAACAAGACGGGGTTGGTGGCACCGTCAGGCAGGTAGTTTCGCACCATGTCAATCTTGTCGCGCACGTTATTGGTAGCGGTCTCGATGTCGATGCCACTCTCAAACTCCAGCGAAAGCACCGAGGTGTTCTCACGCGAGGTGGAGGAGAGGTGCTTCAAGTCGGGGACGGCATTCAGCGTGTTCTCCAAGGTCTTTGAAATATTGGTCTCGATATCGGCGGCACTGGCTCCAGGGTAAGAGGTCATCACCATGATAAAGTTGGTCTCCATGTTAGGCAACTGGTTGATGGAGAGGTTCATCAGGGAGAAGATGCCGAAAATGGCGATGGCGACAAACACCAAGGCCGTCGTCACCGGATTATTGACTGCAGTTCTTTGTAAACTCATCTTTTTGTTGTTTAATTGTTTGATGTTGAATTGTTTAATCGTTAGCGATGCCGCGCTGCAACAACACTTCAACAATTAAACAATCCACAATTCAACATTATTTCACGGTTACATTTACGCCATCCTTCAGCCTCACCTGTCCTTCAGTGACAATGCGGTCGCCTTCGTTGATGCCGCTGATGATTTCGTAACGGTTGCCGAGGCGTTTGCCGAGTTCCACGAGGGTGTATTTCACCGTGTTGTCAGGTTGGAGCACGTACACAAAGTGTTCGCCTGAACCCATCTGCTTCACGACAGCGATGTCGGGGATGACTACATGGTGGTTGGTGCCAAAATTAGCCGTGACGCGGGCGAACATGCCTGGACGCAAACGCTCGTCGGCGTTTTGGCAGATCACTTCAACGGGGAAGGTGTGCGTCGTGGCGCTGACGGTGGGGTAGAGCAGGTTCACCTTGCCCTTGAAAGTCTCACCTGGGTAGGAGTCCACGTCAATGTCGAATTCCATGCCTTCATGAACTTGGGTAAACAGACTCTCCGAGACGTTGATGAGCATCTTAACGGGTTGGATCTGTTGCACGACAAAGATGGGTTGCGTCATGCTGTACATGTCGCCCTTGTCGTAGTTGCGGGCAGTCACCACACCGTTGATGGGACTGCGGAGATAGGTGTTTTCTGAAAGGTTGTAATAGGTCTTCTTGGTGATATTCAATGCCAATTTTGCCATGTCATAGTCGGCTTGAGCGACAGCACCGATGTTGTATAGTTCCGTGAGGCGCGCCAATTCGGTAGAGTCGTTGACGTATTGCATTCGGGTCTTGGCTAGATTGACATCGTCCATGGTGGCCAACAGTTGTCCTTTGCGCACTTTTTGTCCCACCTCAGCCTTGATGCTCACAATGCGACCTGCTGTTTGCGACACAATATTGTTCGTGGCATAGGGTTGGACATTGGAGGTGAAGGTGTTGGTGATGTCGACGTCTTCAGCCTCAGCCGTGACGACACTTACGATGGGAGCGGCCTTTTGTGTTTCTTGGCCTGCCGAAGGTGTAGTGCTGGTCTTGTCTTTTTGTCCGCAAGCAGTCATCATAACGGCTGCGGCAAGGGTGATGATGCTGATTTTGAGGTATTTCATTGATTTGTGTATTGTTTTCATTATCAATTGGCTTATTCTTTTCCAATTAGCTCATCCAATGAGGCCTTTGCGACCATGAAGTTGTAGACGGCTTGGGCTTGTGTGAGTTGTGCTTGTTGCAATGCCAGTTGCGCATCGTTGAGTTCAACAAGGGTGGCTTTGCCCACTTCATACATCTTCTCTGAGATGTCGTAGCTCTTCTGAGCAATGGCTACCGTGGCATTGGCGGCCTCGTAGTTCTTGATGCAGAGCGCCATCTGGTCGTTGTAGTTGCGGATGCCAATGCGCAGGTTGCGTTCAACGTCTTCGCGCTGAAGTTCCAGCATGCTTTTGTTGACTTTGCTCTGCTTGATGTTGAAATGTTTCTGGAAACCGTCGAACACAGGAATGGTGAGACTCACCGCTGCCGTCGAAGAGGGAAACCAACTTAGTTCGCTGTCGCCCATCGCACTGTAGTTGTAGTTGATGCTGGCAGCAAGGGTAGGCAGGTATTGCTTTTTCTGCATCCGAATGGTCGACTCGAGCATGCGGTTTTGGATGTCGAGTTGGACGAGCGAACTGTTGTTGCTGAGGTCGTCTTCTGAGACATAGGGGGCCAACATTTCTTGGGTGTAGTCGTTCAGGTCGCCGACCACCTCGACTTCGGTGCTGAGGTCGATGCCCATAACGGCTTTGAGTTGCCATGTGGCCAAGAGAACGGCGTTTTCTGCGCTCGACACATTGGGCTCGGCATTCATCATCGTCACTTGGGCACGAAGGCGTTCCACTTCCGAAGCCTTGCCAACATTGAAGCGCTGCTCGGTCTTTTCAAAGTTTTTCTGAGCGTTTTCGTACACTTGCTTCACCACGTCTAATGATTTTTGGGCGAGCAAAACGGCATAGAAGGCTTGCTTCACTTGCTTCACCATGCCTATTTTCGAAGAACGGGCTTGTTCCACGGCCAATTCTACGTCTAAACTAGATAGTTTGAGACTTTCCCACAGCGAGGCATTCACTAAAGGCATACTGGCAGAGGCCGAGGTGCTGATGTTGTTGTCGCGGCCCACTTTTATTTCCATCGGTTGGCCGCCCATATCCATCACCATCACCTGTTTCTGCAAAGTGCGCTGGTAAGAACCATTGATGTTTATGTTTGGGTAGAGTGAAGCGTAACTGCCTTTTTGCGCATAACCGGTCTTTTCTACGGTCATGTCAGCAATTTTGATGGTGTTGCTCTCCGATAGGGCAATCTCCAAGGCTTGGTCGAGGGTGAGTTGTAAGGTCCCAGAACCTGCAGTAAGAGCGTCTTGTGCTTTCGAAGCCAATGGGACAATCGCTATCATAATAAGGGTTAGTGCCCTAAAAACCATTCTGTTCATATACAGTGTTTCAGTAAGACTTAGCGTTTATTAATAAGGTGCAAAAGTAGCAATAATTGTGTTGTGTAGACGTTGATTTCGGCGTTTTATTTTGCTCATTGAAGGAAAATTATTCCAATTTCATAGTCACTTCAGCCAAATGATGGTTTTTGTCGATTAAAACTGCCCCTGTCATGATGCCTTTTTTCAAATTTTCGTCGAAAAGCAGTTGCTGTTTTCGGGATTCGTCCTATCTTTGCACATCAAATTCGATGAGATGAAGAAAAGGACATTGCCTACCTTTCCGACGGCCAATTTAGGCCTGCTAGAGCGCCTCTATAAATATGGCGTGGTATGGATTGTGCTGTTCATCATTTTTTTCATGGTGCATTCCAATGGCAACTATCTTTTTAGGACAGTTAGTTCGTTGGGATTTGTGGGCATGGCTTATCTGTTGGTCGTTTTCACCAACAAAGTGTTGATTGAGCTCTTGCTGAAACGCAACAGGGTGGTGCTTTTTATCTTGCTCTCCATCTTGGTGTTGCCCGTTTGGGCAGCTTCCTTTACCGCCATTGACAGTTTCTTGGTCCACTTTATCGCCGAACGTTCTTTTGACGAGATTTTCAGTTTCCCTTCGTTGTTTGTGGTCTTCATGGTGCGCCTTGTTTGGTTCATCACCATCTACGCCATCGTGTTGATTTTCTATTACCAACGAAAAGAGAACGAGGAAAAGATTGTTTCCGACCAGCTGAAGAGCGAGAAACTTGACATGGAGCTTCGTTACTTGAAGTCCCAGATCAACCCCCATTTCCTCTTTAATGCTTTAAACAACATATACTCAATGGTATACACCCACGACGACAATGCTGCCAACGGGGTGCTTAAACTCTCTGAGATGTTGCGTTATGTGCTTGTCGATTGCCAAGCAGAGATGATTCCGCTGAGCAAGGAAATCAAATATGTCGAGAATTTTATTGACTTTCAGATGATGCGAATGGCGGGCCAGCGTGACGTGGTGTTTGAGCAGGATGTCGAAAAAGAGGACTTTATGATTGCCCCCATGCTTTTGCAACCCATTATCGAGAACTGTTTCAAATACAGTCGTTTGGAGACCCACCCGGAGGGTTTTGTGCATATCAGTATTTATCAGAAAGGCGATGTGTTTCGCTTTGACGCCCAGAACACTATTGCGCCCAATGCTGTCACCAATATGGGCAATGGGGTAGAGGAGAAGAAGTCGGGAATCGGTCAAATCAATGTGCAGCAGCGTCTCATGTTGCACTATGGAGAAGGATATAGGTTTGATATTCAACAAGATGATGATATTTACAAAGTCAAGATAGAAATATGAATACAAAAGAAAAATACAATGTGATTATTGTGGATGACGAGTATCTGGCGCAGAAACTTTTGCAGGACTATGTCTCGAAGGTGGAACCCTTGCAACTGGTGGCTACGTGCTCCAACGCTATCGAGGCCATGAATGTCTTGAAGAATCATCAGGTCGACATTATGTTTCTCGACATTCAGATGCCCGACTTGACAGGGCTGGATCTGGCTAAGAGCCTGGAACACAAACCCGCCATTATTTTCACCACGGCTTATTCTGAATATGCCGTTGACGCTTTTAACCTCTCCGTAGTCGACTACTTGCTCAAACCGTTTGACTTTCCTCGTTTCATCCAAGCCATCAACAAGGTGATTGGCACAGAGCAGCAAAAGATGATGGGTCTGCAGAAACCTGCAGTTGACACTATCAGCGAGTCAAACGACTTCATCACCGTGAAAGCCGATTACAAGCTTTATAAAATCAATTACGATGACTTGCTCTTCATTGAGGGACAGCATGAATATGTGACATTCCATACCACGCAACGCCGCATCACTGCTTTGTTTGCCTTGAAAGACCTTGAGGAGATATTGCCCAAGGACAAGTTCGTGCGTGTCCACAAGTCTTACATCGTTTCTTTCAAGCACATCCAAGACTTGGACAAGAGCGATGTGACCGTCGCGGGCAATAAGGTTCCGGTCGGCGCCAGTTATCGTGATGAGCTTTTGTCGAGATTGCAGTAAAAAAATCCAAATTTTATTTGGAGCAAAGAAAAAAATGTATATTTGCAGCGAAAACCAACCTTTAAAACAGATAATTATGGGTAAATTTGAAATCACAAGCAGAAAGAACGGCGAGTTCCAGTTCAATCTGAAGGCCACCAACGGCCAAGTCATTCTCACCAGCCAGGGTTATAAGACCAAGGCTTCCTGCCTCAACGGCGTCGAATCAGTGAAGAAAAACAGCCAGGACGATAAGCGTTTCGAGGTTAAGGTGTCCAGCAATGGCAAACCTTTCTTCAACCTGATGGCCACCAATGGCCAAGTCATTGGCACCAGCCAGATGTATGCCAGTGAGACCACTATGAAAAACGGTATTGCTTCGGTGAAGAGAAACGCTCCCGAGGCCGAAATCGTCGACCTGACTGAAGCCTAAACCATACGGCATTCAACGAAGAAAGGAACGGTTATAACCGTTCCTTTCTTTGTTCTTTTTAGGGAAGTGCCACATGGTACGATTGCTCGACTGATTCCAAGCAGTCAATCAAGATAATACCCTCTACTTCAGCGATTTCTCTTACTTTTGAATGCCCGACAATCTGTTTGGTTGGGGTGTTTTGGTACAGGTTGTTCATGCATAATGAATCGGGGCGCACCCAGAGTGGCGAATGATGTGGGTCATCGCCGTAGTAGTCGAATCCGTAATGGTTGGGTTTGAAAGTGAATGGCTTTTTGTCGGTATGCCATAAGTCGTTGATGGTTTGGGCCATGCTTGTTGGGCAGATGCTTGCATTGGGAAGGTATGTGCTTTTCCAAACGTTGGTGACTCCTGCATGGCTCACCAGATAAGTGTCTCCAATGGCGTAGGCGATCCCTGCAAACAAATCCTCGTTGATGACGAACAACTCTTGTATCCTTTTGGCGTTCGCTTCGTCGTAGCGGTTGTTGCGTTCAAAGATGCAGGGGAGATAATCCATGTCATGGTTGCCGTATAGCAATACTACATTGTCATTGTGCTCTTTTTTGTATTCGATGATCTCCAAGAAGTTTCGTTCCAATGCCTCGAATGGGATGTGCGAATAGGGGTCAAAGTAGTCACCAACGAAAATGTTGATATAGTCTTCGCTGACCAAACGCTTCCAAGCGTCTCTTCCGTGAATGTCGCCGATGATGTTATAGGTAGGCATAGTGGATGGTCGATTGCGAATGCAAAAGTAGCATTAAAACATGTACTTCGCAAGGCTTGACTTCTCAAATTGAGCCTGCCAATGGAGTGCAAATCTCCGACTATTCCATGAAAAAAGGAGTTGCGTTGTTTTGTAACTCCTTGATTTTCAAGTCGGGGCAAAAGGATTCGAACCTTCGACCCCCTGCTCCCAAAGCAGGTGCGCTAGCCGGACTGCGCCATACCCCGAAAAAAAAGACGATGCAACCATCGTCTTCTTTCTATCGCGGAGAAGGGGGGATTCGAACCCCCGGTACCCATTGCTGGATACGACAGTTTAGCAAACTGTTGGTTTCAGCCACTCACCCACCTCTCCTCGGTTGTGAATTGCGGTGCAAAAGTAGACATTTTTCTATTACCTGCCAACGTTTTTTGAAAATATTTTTCTTCCTATTTTTTAATGTATTGAAAAATAGATAGTTGTGTGTTTTTCTTCAAAATGTGATGGGAAAAACTAAAATGTTGTACCTTTGTCGCTATGAATACCATAGGTCATCTTTTCAAGTTAACCACTTTTGGCGAGTCGCATGGCGCGGCCATTGGCGGTGTCATCGACGGCTGCCCGTCTCAACTGCGCTTGGATTTCGACTTTATTGACAATGAACTGCTTAGACGGAAGACAGCAAATTCGGCAATGGCTTCCCAACGCAAGGAATCCGATCATGTAGAATGGTTGTCAGGTGTTTTGGATGGCACAACGTTGGGTTCTCCAATTGCCTTTATGGTGCGCAATGAGGACTGCAAATCAACGGATTACGAGACCTTGAAAGATGTCTACCGTCCTTCACATGCTGATTTCACCTACGAGCAGAAATACGGCATTCGTGACTGGCGAGGTGGCGGTAGGGCATCGGCACGTACGACTTTGCCCATCGTGGTGGCAGGTGCCATTGCCAAACAGGTTTTGAAAGAAAAAGGCATTCAAGTCGTTGCTGTAGTGAATTCAATGGGCGATGTGGAATTGGCCAGGAAAGAAGGAGATACCGTAGGTGGTATTGTGGAGTGCCGTATCGTTGGCGCTCCATCAGGTTTGGGCGAGCCGATGTTTGGCAAATTCTCGGCGGAGTTGGCCCATGCCATGTTCAGCATTCCCGCTGTGAAGGGTTTCGAGGTGGGCGACGGTTTCGCCCTTGCCCATATGAAAGGCTCCGAAGCAAATGATACATTTATTAATATGATAGACGAGGGGTATGGGGCTTTTAGACGCGAGACTGGTCCCGCGTCCAGTGTCTCGAAGTCTCGTGTCAATATCACCACTTTGACCAACCATTCGGGTGGCATCCAAGGTGGCATCACCAATGGCAACGACATCGTTTTTCGTGTGGCCTTCAAGCCGATACCAAGCATCGCGAAACCTCAAGAGACCGTGAACAGGGCAGGGGAGACCTGCGAAATCGCCATTGAGGGGCGGCACGACGTGTGTGCCTTGCCGCGTGGCATGGTGTTGGTGGAGGCTTTGGCGGCGATGGTGACTTTGGATATGTGGATGCTTCAAGAAGTCCAACTTCTATAAATCATACAACAACACCCCCGATACCATCCAATGACTGAAGCTTTCGCCTTCATCCTTGCCTTGTGGGATGGCAACGCGTAGTGTATGCTTGCCTGGTTTCAATCCGTTTAGGTCGAAATAGACAGGATTGGTGGTTGTGCCCGGACACCATCCCGAGCGCGAGTAGTCGGAAGAGGAAAGTCCATTCCAGAAGTTGCCCGAGACGGGGTTTTGTTCGCGGAAGGTGGCGCAGTCGCACCGCCAAGGAGTGTGCGAGAACATCTTCTCGCTGTCGATGTAAATGATGTTTTCTTTTGGATTGAACTCATCGCCGCCGTCCCAGCCGCCATGGCCTGTGCTGATCAACCGCAGGCGCACATTCTTGACGTTGTCAGGTATCTCAAACTCTACTTCCAACTTGTCAGTGGCAAACAAACGGCCATAGTTTTGACCGCTCATTTCCATCACATTGCAGGTGTTGAACAGCGGGATGGAGTGTTGTTTCAAGGGTTTGTCGCTCCATTTGTAGTCGCCAGGGTATGCAAGGAGGTTCATTGAAAGTTTGTGTCCACCCTTGTCGTAGTTGCCGATAAAAGCGCCAATAATCACATCGCCGCGAAGTCGGTCTCGCAAATCGCTGACTTCCTGTTTGTAATAGTTTTCATCTGCCCAATTCAGTCCTTCAATCTGAACCTTGCCATTGAAATGGCCCGCACCGAACGAAGTGAAAAACCGCACCAATTCGACAAGAGGCAGGTAGTCCTTTTCCGCTTTGATGCCTTGATATTCCTTGCCGTCTTTGCCGACAAAAACTGGCAACGCTTCGATTTCTTTTGTCAAGCCGTCCTTGAAACTCTTGGCCTTTTCCGTAGGAATGACGAATACAGAAGCCGTTCGGTCGTATGCGTCGCCGTTGCTGCGCTGATGGATTTCGGCAAAGATTTGGTAATGCTCTGGCAGTTCCGGCAACTTCATCCGCTTGACAATCAGCGTGCCATGACTGAAATGAATCGTTGTGTCGAATGGTATTTCTCCAGTAAATGGTTCATAGTCTGAGAAATGTATCTGCTCGTCTTCAAAGACTGGGATGCGGATGACAAGCTTGTCCTTGCGCAATTGGCTTAGTTCTTTGAGGGTCTTGCGCTCGCCTTTATAGTCGGGAACCATGTCGACCAGGGCGTATTTTTGGTCTTTCACCTCCTTTAAGTCAGTGATATACGAACCATTTCTCATGCAGCGCACCATTACTCCTTTCATGTAACCCAATCCTGGCAAGGGGATGGCCTCATAACCGAGGTCTTCAGTCATCCATACCTCAATGGTGTTGGAGTTGATGCTTGTCTTGTATTTCTTGCATGGATAGCCCAATAGATTTTCAGTCCCTTCCTCGCTGAAAACCACATCGTTGTTGGCGAATGAATGGGCGCTGTAATACTTACTGTCGGAGAACTCAATAATCGAATAAATGCTGTCGTTGACATAATCAACATAGGTGATGTTTTGTGCGTAACCGGGGATGGGATTTGAAATGGATTTTTCTAGTGTGTTGATTTTTAAGCATTTTGCATTCTCTACAACCAACATTGAGGTTGTGTCTTGTTCTGCGACACCCTTGGCGTAGCTTTGGTAAGTGAGGACGTGTTGGGCAAAAGTGGTGCCTGCCCAAAGGAGGAAAATGATGGTGATGATGTTTTGTTTCATATTCGTGGAGTGTTTTGTTTTATATGGGAGGTAAAATGACTTTAACCGTCATGGCGGAGGTACATCCGCCATCTCCAGCGCAAAAGGAATTTCCCTTATACTTGGGAGATTGCGGATCGCTTCATTCCGCAAAGGCGGAACCGCAATGACGGTTCGGTATTGGGCCCTGGTTCTCATTTTAGTTTAATACGCAAAATACCCCACCACCCCCGATAGCGCAATGAGCAATATTGGGTTGGTTTTGAAAAAGTATGACGCAACAAATGCCAAAATGCAGATGATGACACTGATATTGTATTGTCCGCGACCAAAGTCCACGAAGTTTTGCATGTTCATCATCGCGAGGCCGGCAGCAAAGATGAGTCCCGCGATGGCAGGCTTCAGGCCTTTCAAGGTGTTGGTCATGAAGGCGTTGTTTTTTTTGCTCATGAACAGCCTGAGAATGAGATACACCATGATGATGGAGGGCAGACAAAGTGCGAACGAGGCCAGCAGCGAACCGCCGAAGCCTGCCGTGGAATAACCCACGTAGGTCGCCAAATTGATTGAGATGGGTCCAGGGGTCATCTGCGAAATGGCCACCATGTCGGCAAACTCCGTAGTGGTCATCCAGGCGTAGTGGTCGACCACCTCATGTTGGATGAGCGAGAGCATGGCATAGCCGCCGCCGAAACCCAGCACGCCGATTTTCACGAAGACCCAAAGCAGTTGCAAGTATATCATGGTTCAACCTCCTTTCCTTTTTGACGCGGGACACGGGACTTTTTGACGCGGGACGAGGTCTCTGCGCTTGTTGAAGGTCCGTTGTCTCGTGTCTCGCGTCTCGCAGTTCCGCGTCTTCTTATGATTAGTGCATAGATGAGGCTTCCAGCGATGGCGGCAAGAATGACGTAGGCAGGCGAAATCTTGCACCACCAGATGAGAAACACCGTGGCGATGGGGATGATGGCGGTTTTCCACGTCACCTTGGCCGATTTGATCATGCGAAGTGAAGGGGCGAGGATGAGTGCCACCACGCAAGGACGGATGCCTTTGAAAATGCGCTCCACCACAGGTTGGTCGCGGTATTCACGGAAGACGGTGGCCAGCAGCAAGATGATAGTGATGGAAGGGATGATGGCACCCAGCATGGCGGCGAAAGCGCCTTTTGCGCCCGCAACGCGATGCCCGACATAGAGTGCCGTGTTGACAGCAAAGACACCCGGAAGAGATTGTACTACAGCGATCATGTCCCAAAACTCATCGTTAGGAATCCACTTTTTCTGGTCGACGACAGCCTTCTCCACCATTGATAGCATGGCATAGCCTCCGCCCAGGGTAAAGGCCCCGATTTTGAAGAAAGTGAGGAACAATTGAAGCGCTATTTTCATGCTGCAAAAATAAGGGTTTTTGTTCATTGATTGAAAAATGCACTATCTTTGCCGCCAGAAAAGCTATTTAAGTGAAGAATTAAACAGGTCGCAGTATGATACTTACAACTACAACAAACATTGAAGGGCGGACAATCACTGAGTATTTGGGGATTGTCTTTGGAGAAGCATTCGAGAATAAGGAGTTCAGGGGTGAGAGGTACTATGTGTCTATTCTCACTAATGCCCGAACGGTGGCCCTCAAACAATTGGAAGAACGTGCTGCCAATCTGGGCGCCGATGCCGTAATCGGTGTTAGGATTGATTTTGACGTGTCCGATATGGGCCCATGTATAATGGTAAATGCTTCTGGTACTGCGGTAAAGTTAAATGGCGTAGATTGCAATAGTGAATTCTAAACCATTATGATATGATACTTGACGTTTCTGTGATGACTTTTGACCGACCTGAAGCTTGGCAATGGTTGGTCCAGTTTTGCATCCTGGCGACGGCCTTGCTCTTGGGCAACGTGCTGAGAACCAAAGTGCCGTTCCTCAACAAAAGCCTGCTGCCTTCGGCTTTGCTCGGCGGCTTGTTGCTGTTGATTTTCAAGGCTTTCCCTGATTGCCGCAACATCATCAACAAGCCGATGATGGAAATTGTGACCTATCATGCCTTAGGTTTGGGTTTTGTGGCGTTGGCGTTGAAAAACAACAAGATAGAGTCAAAATCCACGCCGATGAAGGTGATTGAGACTGGCGCTTTGACCGCCTCCACCTATGTCATTCAAGGCATCGTGGGTCTCATCGTTTCCATTTTGTTTTTCTATTTTGGCAGGAAGTTGTTTTATGCGGCAGGCCTGTTGTTGCCGATGGGTTTCGGTCAAGGTCCCGGACAGGCGTTGAACTTCGGCAAGATTTTCACTGGTGCTGCCGCTGAGCATGGTTTGGACTTTGCAGGTGCGGATTTTGGCCTTTCCATTGCGGCCACGGGTTTCATTGTGGGCAGTGTGGTAGGCGTCATCTATATGAACATCTTGCGTCGCAAAGGTGTCCTTTCAAGAAAGAAAATCGCTGATGCCCAAGTGAACAAGTTGGAAGACTATGAAGGCAAGGGCGAGATCCCTGACGCTGAGTCTATCGATAAGTTGTCGGTGCAAATCTGCATGGTGCTGTTCGTATATTTCCTCGTGTACTTGTTCACCAACTGGATCCAGGGTATGGAGTTGGGCAATTTCGGCGAAAAGACCTTGAAACCTATGCTTTGGGGCTTCAACTTCCTGATAGGTACGCTGTTCGGAATTCTGTTCAAGACCATACTGAAGAGTTTCAAGAAGGCTAAGCTGATGAGTCGTGAATACATCAATAACTATATGCTCAATCGCATCAGCGGTTTTTGCTTCGACATCATGATTGTTGCGGGCACGGCAGCCATTAGTTTCGATGAGTTTGGTAAGTTCGTCCTGCCTTTTGTTATCATCATCGTCTTGGGGGCTATCGTCACATTCGTGTATGTGCTGGTCATTTCCAAGCACCTTTATCCCGACTACAAATATGAGGGCTTTTTCTCGATGTTCGGCATGCTGACGGGTACGGCTAGCAATGGCATGATTTTGCTGCGTGAGATTGACCCGAAGTTTGAGACACCTGCTGCCAACAATTTGGTATTGCAGACGTTGTCGGCCATCGTATTGGGCTTCCCTGTGCTGTTGCTGATGGGTTATGCGCCGAAAAGTCTGACGGCCACGTGGATTACCTTGGGAATCCTTATTGTATTTTGGGCAGCGCTTACCGTCTTCATGCTCCGAACGAAGATTTTCAAACGGAAGAAAAAGCAGAAGAATATAAAAGGATGAAAATGAAAAAAGCTCCGAGCGTTTGCTCGGAGCTTTTTTGTTGTTGTTTTGCGAAGGAATCAGTCCTTGAGTTCCTTGATCTTGGCTTTCTTGCCGCGGAGGCCGCGCAGGTAGTAGATGCGCGATTTGCGGACGTCACCTCTCTTGTTGATCTCGATGTTCTCAATCATGGGGGAGGCGATGGGGAAACATCTTTCCACGCCAATGTTATTGGAAATCTTGCGGATGGTAAAAGTACCAACCTTGCCTTGGCCGCTGCGCTTCAGGACGATGCCCTGGAATTTCTGCAGACGCTCTTTTTGTCCTTCGACAATCTTGTAGGTCACCGTGATGGTGTCGCCTGTCTTGAACTTCGGAAAATCTTTTACAACAATTTGATCTTCAACGAATTGGATTAATGCGTTTTTGCTCATTTTATATGATTTTTGTATATTTTTCTCCAAAAAGTGGGTGCAAAAATACAAAAAAATCTAATATGGAGCGAATAAAGTCAGCTTTTTTTGAAATTTTCGTACATTTCTGGTCGGCGGACCTTGGTTCGCTCGATGGCTTGTTCCATTCGCCATTCGCTGATGAGTTTGTCGTTGCCCGACAAAAGCACTTCTGGGACTTCCCATCCTTTGTAGTTGCGAGGTCGGGTGTAGACTGGTGGCGACACTAACCCGTCTTGGAACGAGTCTGAGAGGGCAGAGGTCTCGTCTCCCAAAGCGCCCGGAATCAGCCGCACCAGACTGTCCACCAACACAGCCGCTCCCAATTCTCCGCCTGAAAGGACATAGTTTCCTATGCTTATCTCTTTGGTAATTAGGTGCTCACGGATGCGTTCATCGATGCCTTTGTAGTGCCCGCAGAGGATGATGATGTTTTCCTTCATTGAGAGTCGGTTGCACAAAGGTTGGTCCAACAGTTCGCCATCGGGACTCATGTAAATGACTTCGTCATAGTCACGCTGGCTTTTCAGGTGGCTGATGCAATTGTCTACAGGTTCAATCATCATTACCATACCTGCTCCAGCGGCAAACGAGTAGTCGTCCACTTTGTGGTGCTTGTCGGTGCTGTAGTCTCGTAAATTGTGCAGACCAATCTCTACAATGCCTTTGTTTACAGCGCGTTTGATGATGCTCTCAGTGAACGGGCCTTCAAACATTTCCGGAAAAACAGCGATGATATCGATGCGCATGGCGTGTGCTTTTTTGTTTTGCAAAAGTAGGGAAATTTTTTGAATGAGGGATGCTGAATGTTGAATGTGGAGTTGTTGCTAGGGAAAAGTTTACTGGCTGTTGAGTTAGATTATTTGTCTAATTCTAGGTAGGAGAATAATAAAATGGAGAATTTGTTTATTTTTGCGCGTTTTTATCACCTAATAATAATGTAATCATTTAATGCTTATACTATGAGAAAACTAACGTTTTTACTATTGTTTTTGGCTGCCTCCTTTTTTGCGCAAGCCCAGGTGGCAACCAATATCTATTGGGTACAGTTTGCGGACAAGGAGGGTTCGCCTTATTCCATCGACAACCCTGAGGCTTACCTGAGTCCGAGGGCATTGCAGCGCCGTGCCAACCTTAACATCGCCATTGACGAATACGACATTCCTGTCAATCCGCAGTACTTGCAGGCAGTTGCCGACTGTGGCGCTGAAATTCTCAATCCTTCGAAATGGTTGAATGGCGTTTCGGTTTATGTTACCGATCCGACTGTGATTGAAGCCATCAACGCTCTCGATTGCGTGATATCTGTGCGCAACTGCCCCAACGATCTCAAGGCACAGGAACAAAAGGAACGCTGGTTGGCCAACGAGATGAAGCCTGCTGCTTCTGCCCGTTCGTCAAAAGGTTTCTATGGTGGTGCAGAAGACCAAGTGAAGCAACTGAATGTTGATGTGTTGCACGACATGGGTTACGATGGCACTGGCGTCATCATCGCTGTCCTCGACGGAGGTTTCGAAGGGACCGAAAACACGTCCTGTTTCGACAATATGCGCGAAGAAGGCCGTCTGCTCGGCACTCGCGATTTCGTGTATGGTTCCAGTTCGGTGTATACGCAGAGTACGCATGGCACTTCATGCCTGAGTACTATGGGCGCCTACGACCCCAACAATATGGTGGGAACGGCCTATAAGGCTTCCTATTACCTCATCCATACCGAAGACGGCAACAGTGAGAACATCATTGAGGAATTCAACTGGGTTTCAGGTGCCGAGTATGCCGACAGTTTGGGCGTCGATGTGTGTTCTACTTCATTGGGTTACATTACTTTTGACATGAGCCAATGGGATCATCCTTTCGAACACTACGATGGCAAGACTGCTCCAATGTCGATAGGATGTGAGATTGCCGCAAGTCGTGGCATGATCTGCATGAATGCTGCGGGCAACGAAGGTGATGGCACTTGCACGCTGGGCATCCCAGCCGATGCTGAACACATCGTGACCGTGGGCGCTGTGAATGCCGCTGGTGATCGTGCTAGTTTCAGTTCGGTGGGTCCGACGTATGACGGTCGCATCAAACCCGATGTGATGGCCATGGGCGAAGGCACTTATGTGGCGACGGGTTATGGCAGTTGGTGGCCTTACGACAATGGTAATGGCACCTCGTTTGCCACGCCCGTTCTCGCTGGCGCAGTGGCATGCTTGCGTCAGGCTCGTCCTTATTCTTCTGTGCAGGAGATTTGTGACGCTCTCCGTGCTTGTGGCAACTATGCTGAGAATCCCAATTCCAAGCATGGTTATGGCATTCCCGACTTCTCGCAGGCACTTGAACTGTTGAAAGTAGAGGAGTTGCCCGCCACTGCCAATGAAATCATCAACGTGTATCCCAACCCTACGCGGGATGAGGTGAAATTGGCCCTAAAGGAAGGCGCGAAGGCTGATGTGACGGTGTACGATTTCATGGGACACCAACTCTACACATATAGTTTTAATGGCTTGAATCACACTACGCTTGAAAACTACCTGAATACGCTTGGCACAGGTGTGTATTTCATCAATGCTGTTTCTGAGATGGGCAGCCAGACGGTGAAATTGGTTGTAACCAAGTAATACATCGCCTACCCCCTAAAAACGAAGGAAGCCGACAATTGTCGGCTTCCTTCGTTTTTATGTAGAACAGAACGTGCTAATTATTCGTCTTCGTCAATAAGTCCAATGGCTTTGGCCGCATTATAGAAGCGGTCGTTGATTGCATCCAAACGCTTGGATTGCTTTTCGGTCATATTGCTAGTGTCAGCACTGTCGATTCTGGTGACGATGGGTTCGGCTTCTGTCAGCACTTCCAAAAGCTTGCTTAAGTCGTCTTCGTTTTCTAAGTCAATGTTCTTCAACTTTTCCACCTTTTTTGTCACGGCATCGTAGCTGTCGAGGATTTCGTCCCATTCCTTGGTGGAAGTGGGTATCAACTCTTTTTCTTCCTCTGCGTCCTCCTCATCCTCTTCTGTCTGGCAGTTCCATTGTTTTTGCAATGACTCGAGTTTGGCGCTGATGCGGTCCGTTTGTTCATTTATCAGTTTTTCCTCCTTTTCGGTCATTTCCTCACTTTCTGTGTATTCCACATCAATGAGACCTAACAATTGGATGAAAAAGTCTAATGACGCATTTTCCAACTCTTCGCAAGAAGTGGCCTTGTTGACGTTTTGCTCGTACGCGTCGATGATTTTCTTTGCGTCAAGGTATTCTTTGCTTTGACCAAAGGTAAATGTGACCATCGCAACGAGGGCAACAGCAGTTAACATAATCTTTTTCATTCTCTTATCCCTGGGTTCGTGTCGGGCGCAACTTCTTCTGTGTTAGTAATAATGATTAGTTTATTGTTTCTTGATGAATCTGATGGCATGGCTGTTGTCGATGCGGACGAGATAGAGGCCAGAGGGCAAATCATTGATGCCGATTTCTTGGCCTTCGCTGAGGGTTGCTGTCTTCACCAATGCCCCTATGGCGTTATAGATGAGTACTTCGTGTTCGCCGTCAAGGCCCTCGATGCAAATTTTGTCATTGGCGGGGTTGGGGTAGAGGCGGAGGTGGTCGAAATTGCTCTCGTCCACATCGTTGCTCCCAAAGAAGGCCGCCAGGAAGATGTCGTGGTCGACAACGACTTCTTTTGGGTTGTCAGTGGTGTCGTCATTCCATTTCTTGAACACAAAACCGTCGGCAGCGATGGCGGCGATGGAGGCTGTGGCGCCTGCCGTGTAAGTTCCAGCACCGAGGATGAACCCTTGGGTTTCGTCGAAATATACTGTTACCGTGTAAGTCTGGACTGGGTTTTGAGAGAAAGAAGCGATGTATTCGGCATCTTCAGTCACAGTGATGGAGCGAGGGTTGTCCATGTTGCCGTCTTGCCAGCCCGAGAAATAGAAGTTAGGGTTGGGCGTGGCGCCGATGGTAACGACTGTATTGGCAGGATATGTGCCTCCTCCATAGGTGGTGCCTAGCAGTGGGTATTCGGGTCTTACGGTGATAGTGAAGGTCTGGACCTCAGTAAAGAGTGCCGTGAAGGTCATGGTTTGTGTGACCGTGACGCTGCGTGGGTTTTCGGTGTTGCCATCGTCCCAACCCATGAAATATGCGCCTGTGTTGGGCGTTGCACCGATGTTGATGGTGGTGCCTTCAGGATAGGTGCCGCTGCCGGTCACGGTTCCCAAAGAGGGATCATTGGCCAATACGGTGATGGTGTATTGAGGCGTGCCGTTGAGGTGGAACAAGGCCTTGTAGTTGGCATTGCCGGTCACAGTGACATTGCGTGGGTTGGTGATGATGCCATCATTCCAGCAGATGAAGGTGTAGTTGTCGTTGGCCGTAGCCGTGAGCACAGCGGTGCTGCCGTAGTCGTATGTTCCAGCGCCTGTCACAGTGCCACCTTCTTCAGGGTCGCACTCGGTAGTGATTTCATATTGCATTGGCGTGAAGACGGCAGTATAGGAAGCGTTGCCTTCCACAAATACGCTGCGAGGGTTGTCCATGACACCATCGTTCCACATGCTGTAGACATAGCCCGTATTGCTGTGTGCTGTTAAATGTATCGTGGTGCCATAATCGTAGGTGCCTCCACCAGTGACTGTTCCTGCACCTTGTGGAGTGACATCAGTCTTGATAAGGCATTGTTGGACGCGGAAATGGGCGGTATAGGTGTGGTCTTCCGTGACGACGATGTCGCGTGGGTTGTCGGTGTTGCCGTCGTCCCAACTTTCGAACTCGAAACCTAAATGGGCGGTGGCAGAGATTTGTATGGTGTCGCCGTAATAATAAGTGCCGCCACCCGTCACGGAACCCCAACCCGGATGGTCGCTCTCGACGGTAATGGTGTATTGTCGCACGCCAAACATGGCGATGAAGAGACTGTCTTGTGTGACGACGACGGTGCGTGGGTTGTCGGTGATGCTGTCCAGCCAGCGCTCAAACTCATAGCCTACATTGGCAACGGCTTCCAGCGTGATAGTGTCGCCGTAATGATAGGCACCGCCTCCGGTCACCGCTCCTGCATCCATGGGGATGACTTCGGTTTCGATGCTGTAATTGAGGTAGTTGAAATGGGCGACGAAAGTGGTGTCTTGTGTGATGATGATGTCACGCGGGTTGGTCACGATGCCGTCATTCCAGAAAAGGAATTCGCTACCCATATTTGGGATGGCCTCTATGGTGGCCGTGTCGCCATAATAGTAGGTGCCACTGCCGGTAACGGTGCCGCCTCCGATGCTGTCGACCTCGACGGTGAGGGTAAAGGTGGGCTGGGGAGGTTCAACTGCAAGCACTGCAAGTCCGATGACAGCATTGCAGCCTTCGGGTTGATAAAGCACTTCGCCGTCTTTCCATACTGTGGCGATGCCATCAATCTGTCCAGCGTAATACACTCCGAATTCATTTGCTGTCATTGCGTATACGGATGAATACTCAGTGCAGGCGTGGTCGTATAGTACTTCGTCGTCTTGCCATATATATATGGTGTTTCCATCGTGTCCGCCGAGATAGATGCTGCCGTTGTAGTAGGCCAAAGCACTAAACTCAGCGTCGGGCGATTCAATGGAAAAGATGATGGAGTCGTTTTGCCAAAGGACGGCACAGATGTCCTCGCCTACGAAAGTGAAACCTGCTGCATAGAGGTCGCCTTCAGCGAAACATAGGGCGTTGATTCCTGAAATGGCGCTGCTTTGCCAGAGTATGGCGTCGTTTTTCCAAACGCAAGCATGTGGACTTTCTGAACCGATAATGCCGCCTGAATAGACATCGCCTGTGGCCGGGTCTACAGCGATAGACAGGATTTGGTTGCTATTGGTGCTGTCACTGTAGGCATAGAGCATCTCACCGTCTTGCCAGACGAGGCCAGTTGCCTCTTCCCATTCGTTCGAGCCGATGCCTCCTGCAGTCCATGAGCCATCGTTGAGGACCAAACTGTTGATGGCCGTGCTGGTGTTGCCTTCAAACACGATGCTGTCGTTCAACGAAACGAAGGCTTGCTTGTTTTCAAGGGCAGCAGAGTCGCGGAGATGGCCTGCAGCATAGATGCTGCTTCCAGTAGTCACCTGCAACGATGACAAGATCACTTGACGTGTCGAGTCGGAGAGACTGTATGCCAGTGTGTCGTTTTTCCAAATTTTGCCCGTGCCATTATGGTTGCCTGCGAAATAGATATCTTGTGCAGAGACCCAACCGATGGCAAAAAACAGAGTGGCGAAAAGAATTATGACTTTTTTCATCTGATCAAAAGTTAATGATAATCCAAAGTGCAAAAATAGTTATTTTTTCTGAAGTCCGTGTTTTTATTTCAGAAATTGCAGTATCTTTGCACCCGATAAGCGGTGCCGTGAGGCTCAATAGGGAATCGGGTGCAAATCCCGAGCAGTTCCCGCTGCTGTAAGCTCTTCATGCTGGTCACTATGCCACTGAAAACGTAGTCTTTCGGGAAGGCGGCCAGAACAAAGGAGTAAGTCAGAAGACCTGCCGCCTGTCGCTGAAACGAAGCTTTCGGGACAAGAGCTGGCTTTCCCTTATTAATATAAGGTGCACCAACGTTATCCTTGAAGTTTTGAAGTAAGAAGTTAATTAACTAATTATCAAACCTTTAAAACTTAATGTATTATGCATTTTAAAAACTTTACACTTTTCCTCCTTATGGGAATCTTTGGTCTGTTTACGACCAATTTGTTTGCACAACAAGATGCCACTATCGATCCTGCCGGCATCCGCTACTGGATAGGCGAGGGCGAAAACGAAGTGACTTTCATCGTCAACTGGGCCGAACCTGACACGGCTTTGGCATGGGGCTATCGCTTCGAAGGCGAGAGCGTCACGATTAAAGATGTCATGGATGGAATCGCAGCGGTTGACTACCGTTTTAGCTACGACAGCCCTAATGGCAGCTGGCTCAATGATATCTTTTTCAATGACGGTGTGCTCGATTTGAGCCTTACGGAGCCGATGTGGGTTTCGTATCTGGTCAATGGAGAGTCGTCATGGAATACTTTTGATGTCCAGACGCTTGTTGATGGTGACTATGTGAAATGGGGTGACACCTATTGCGGCACTTTGATCGATCCTGAAAACTATATCTATGTTTGGGAGAAGGAAGTCGCCGCAGTGTATGCCTTAGGTGACGAAGCTAAGATTGAGCCTTCCGAAATCCTCTATTGGGTGGGTCAAGGTGAGAATGAAATCATCTTTGCCGTCAACTGGAACGAACCCAACAGATGCCTGGCTTGGGGTTATCGTTTTGATGGCGACCAGAAGATTTTGAAAGAAGTGATGGATGACATTGCCGCTGCCGACAGCCGTTTCAGTTATGTGCAAGGTGACTGGGGCGTCGATGACATTGTCTTCGAAGAGGGTGAATTGCATTATTCACTGGCTGGTCAGTGGTGGCTCTACAATGTGAATGGCATGATGGGCCTCAACGGTTATGACGCCGAACCGCTCGTCGATGGCGACTTCATCAAGTGGGGCGACGAGTCTTGCGCTACTGAGATTGCCCAATGGACTTATGTTTGGGAACAGGAAGTGGAACCCGTTTGGGTGCCTACTGGTGTGATCGAGAGCGCCATGAACTTGTCGGTCTTCCCGAATCCCGCTGTGAGCGAAACCTTTGTTACTATTGAGGATGCCGGTCTGAACACGGTGTCGGTCTACGACATGCAAGGTCGTCTGGTAAGCACGTTGAGCATGACCGCCATGGAAGGTGAGCAGGTGCGCGTCAGCACCGAGACGCTCAACGCCGGTGTCTACTTCATCAGCGTGAATAGCGACAGCGCCGTGCGTACTGCGAAACTCGTGGTGAAATGATAAAAAGACTTTCCATATTTTTGCTGGCTATGGTGCCGGTCGCGCTGTGGGCACAGTTTGCGCCCGCACAAGACAAACCCGGCACCACAGCCATGCACGCCGACTCCTCGGCATTCGTGGCATGGGCCACAGGATGCACGGTGGAGCGCGGTCCGATGCGTATCGACAAGCCTGAAAACGGATTGGCTTCCTATGGAGCTGATTCGTTGGCTTTAGGCATGCCCGGAGGCACCTACGATGTCGTTAGTCTTGGAGATGGAGGATGGGCTACGGTGACTTTCGCATCGCCAATCTATAATGGTCCTGGTCCCGATTTTGCCGTGTTTGAGAACGGTTTCGCTAACGCTCAGCATCCTGATACATGGGCGCTTGAGCTTGGTTTCGTGGAAGTCAGCTCTGACGGAGAGAATTTTTTCCGTTTTCCCGCTGTGACCTATGTGCAGAACGAGACCCAACTAGGCAATGCAGGTTCCATAAATCCTTCACAACTCCATAACTTCGCCAGTAAATATGGCGCATTTTATGGGACGCCGTTTGACTTGGACGAGGTGGAGGACAACGCCTTGCTCGACAAGAACAATGTCACTCATGTCCGTATCGTTGACGTGATAGGTAATATTGATCCGGAATATGCCAACTATGACGCGGAGGGCCATATCATCAACGATCCTTGGCCTACGGGATTCGCCTCTAGTGGTATGGACCTTGATGCAGTCGGCGTAATCCACGACATGGCTCATTTTGACGTGCATGAAAACGTGGACGATGTCATTGCCTTGTATCCTAACCCAGTAAAAGACCGTTTGACCATCAAGGCGGATAACTTCCAATCAGTGGAGGTTTTCAATGTGGTCGGGCAACAGGTGCTGTCGTCCAGTGAACCGGTCTTCGACCTGAGTGGACTGCAGCAGGGCATCTATTTCGTCCGCATTGCCCTAGATGGAAAGAGTGTTGTTAAACGAATTGTGAAACAATAAAATACGATAACCTATGAGGAAAAGAACCTTGTTTTTGTTGGCTGTTGTAGCAGTGTTGCTGTTCTCATGCAAACCTGAGAAACCCGTCAATCCGAAAGCACTCGACCTCGGTCATGGCGTGTTCGTGCTCAACGAGGGCAACTTCCAGTTCTCTAACGCCTCGATTTCGTTCTATGACCTTGAAGCCGACACGGTAGGCCATAACCTGTTCTATAAGGTGAACGACGCACCGCTCGGCGATGTCGGCCAAAGCCTAGCGATGGCTAACGGCATGCTCTATATCGTGGTCAACAACAGTAACCATATCTATAAGGTAGATGCCCGCACGATGGTCTGCGACACTACGGAGCCCTTTAAACTCGGCGATTTCTATTCGCCGCGTGAGATGCACTTTGTTGCCCCCAACAAGGCATACGTCACCGATATCATCGGCACTGGTCTTTGGATTGTCAACCCGCAGGATATGACCCATGCAGGCTATATCGAGACGGGCAAGACCACCGAGAAGATGGTGCAGGTGGGCAATGAACTGTATGTCAGCAACTGGTCGTATTATTACATCAATCCCGACTCGCATGACAGTTTCACCACAGTTCAGGTCATCGACATCAACAATGACGTGAAGGTGGCTGAAATCGAGGTGGGCAAGGAACCTAATACGATGGCAGTCGACAAGAACGGTCATGTGTGGGTGCTTTGCGAAGGGCGTTCTTGGGAGGAAGACTACGGAGAGGCACCCTCCTTGTGGGAGATTGACCCGATGCTGAAGACCGCTTCGAAGCGTTGCGAGTTGCCTGGCACGGCTTCTTCTTTGAGAGTTAACCCCGCTGGCGACCAATTGTATATGATCCTTAATAATGAGGTGCGTTGCTACGACATCGCCTCATCAACCCTTTCGGAGACATTCCGTATCACAGCCGGTCCAATGGGCTGGTTTTACAACATGGCTGTTGAACCCTCGTCTGGCGAGATTTATGTCGCCGATGCAGGCAACTACCAAGACAATGGAACTGTCTACCGTTATACCAGTGATGGCCTGTTGCTCGGTTCGTTCGGGGCAGGCATCATTCCCAGTGCAATGTTGTTTAAATAATTGATATTCTTTTAGGGGATTCCGAATCCCCGACTCGGTTCGGGCGGATGAAATCCGCCCGAACTTTTACCAACAAATAAACAATTAAACAAATCAACAATCAACAATGACAAAGACCTGTCCCCGTTGCGGAAAAACGTTCGAATGCGTGCATTCCATCGACTGCTGGTGCGTGAAAGTGCAGCTCAAAGACAGCACCAAAGCCTATCTGAAGGAACACTACAGCGACTGCCTGTGCAAAGAATGTTTGGAGGAGATCAATGGAAAACAATAAACCAACAATACTGACGGATCCCGTCATTGCGAGCGAAGCGCAGTGTCGCTTTGCGTCATTGCGAGGAACGAAGCAATCCAGAAAGGGAACATCTCTTCTAGATTGTCTGTTTGGGTCTTTTCTTCTGTTAGGTTTACTGTTCTCTGCGGTTAGTTGTAGGTTCAACCATCAAGTCAAGGAAGAGAAGACCGAAGTCGACAACCTCATGCGCTATGCGCACAATGTCGTCGTCAGCGAGAAAGACTACGGTTATCTGATGGAAGTGATTTGTCCATGGGATACGACCTTGTCGCTGGGCAAGTTCGCCATGGTCAAGGACACAATGAAGGTCGTCGACACGGACGTGAAAGGCGTCATCCGTGTCCCTGTCAAGTCCGTGATTTCGTTTTCCGCCACGCAATGGGCCGTTTTCCTTCGCTTAGGTGAGATTGATCGGGTAAAAGGCATCCTTGAAGGTCGTTTCGTTACCGACTCTACCATGCGTGCATTGTTGGCGGAGGAGAAGGTCTACGACATCGGCACAGAGGCTGCCGCCGATGTGGAACGGATGATACAACTGCAGCCCGATGCCTTGCTGTATTCCCCTTATTTCGATGGCAATCAAGGTGGTCTCAACGTCACGGGTGCAGTGTTGTTTCCCTTTGCCGATTATATGGAGAATACGCCATTGGGACGTGCTGAGTGGATCCGTGTCATCGGCATCATGGCGGGTTGTGAGGACAAAGCCAATGCCTGGTTTGACGACATCGAGAGGCGTTACAACGCTCTTTCGGGGCTCTGTGCCGGGGTGGAACACCGTCCTACAGTGTTCTCCGACCTGGCCTTCAACGGGCAGTGGTATGTGGCGGGTGGTCGCAGCTATATCGCCAAACTCTTTGCTGATGCGGGAGCCGACTACATCTGGAAAGACAACCAGTCGACGGCCAGCGTCCCCATGGATGCCGAGAGCATCCTTGCCAAGGCGCAGCATGCCGACTATTGGCGGGTCATCAACTCCAACCCATTCCCGATGACCTACGAGTCTTTGTCGAAAGAGAGTCCAGTCTATCCGCTTTTCGACGCTTTCAAAAACCACCAAATCATCGTCTGCGACATCCTTTCAACGGGTTATTTCGAGCAGTCGCAATGCGAGCCCGACCTATTGCTGGCCGATTTCATCCATTTCTTCCATCCCGAGTTGCTGACAGGGGAGTGGGAGGGTTACCAGGCGAAATACTATCATTTTGTGCAGGAATAAACGTAAAGGCCTCACACCAGACGGCGTGAGACCTTTTGTTTTGTCGGTGTACGCACCGTCTCTACAATGGATTATTCTTTCACAAATCGCATCGTCGCGTTGCCGCAGCGCACAAGATACAGGCCAGCGCTCAGTTCGCCGATGCCAATCTCTTGGTTGGCGTTCACGTTGGCCGTCTTGACCAACTCGCCGAGGCTGTTGTAGACCAGCACCTCGCTCTCGGTCTCAAGGCCTTCAACGCGGATACTCTCGCGGGCGGGGTTAGGGCAGACCGTCATGGCCAAGGTTCCGATCTCTTCCAGGCCAGTACCTTCCGTGACGCTAAAATTGTCGATCAACCAAGTATGTGCGTAACTGCCTTCGTATTTAAAAGCGACACGAATGGAGTGTCCAGAATAAATCGAAAGAGGTATGGTTATCTTTTTCCAGTCATCGGGGAATTCGGTGTCAGCCCAGATTTTTGTATAGTCAGAGAGGTCAGGCACGCCAGGTTTGTCAATGGCAATCCATACGCTGTTGCTCATTGAATCACCAGAAGATTCGTTTTTGCTATCAAAAGAGAGCGTGTATTGCTGGCCAGCGGGCAATATGATATCTGTTGAGATAAGCCAACCTTCTTGCGGAATACCAGGTTGTCCCCAGACATGGTCAACACAATTCTGGTTGTGGCTGTAAGTCCAGCAGGCATTGCCGCCGCTTTGGTCAACGTCGAGGATGTACCAGCAATATCCCAATTCCGTATCAAAAGTACACGTGTAGGGAACCTCGGAAGACACGCAGGGATTCCATCCTTCTTCAACGATGATGTTGTCAATGTACCAATTGTGGCCATTTGTACCTTTGTACTTGAACGCGACATATATAGTCTCTCCTTGGTATTCTTTGAGGTTGATTTCGGCAGTGGTCCATCCGCTGCTCGGAGAGGTTTGTGTCCACACTTCATGGAAACTGCTCAGCGCTTTGTCGGTGGTTGAAATCCAAACGCCTTCGTATTGGTAACTCGAAGACTCCATGGTCTTAAAGGTCATTTTGGTGTAGTCACGGCCTGGTTGCAGGAATAGTTTCGGACTGATGAGCCATCCTTCTTGACTGTTGACGTTGAAGCGATGCATTGCGCAGTAGTCACCAGAAACGGTGTTCGTCACTCCCTTTCGATCCCAATAGGACACATGACTGTCGGGATTGTTGTCGTCCACATCAACCGTGGTCCAACAGGGCCATTCGGTAAGTCCGTTTTCAAAGTCTTCGCTGAATGGCAGGCTGCGGGCGTCTTCGTCGTCGCACACGGGATCGGCGACGCAAATGCTATAGACATAGTCGCAGCTGGAAATTGTGCTTGCGACATGGCCGTCTTTCCAGATTTTGCAACTTTCTCCCGCCTCGGTGCGACCCGTATAATAAATGCCCGAAGTGTTGGCCATGACGCTAGTCAAAATGGCGCCAGAAGCATTGGTAGAGGTGGGGTGCTCATACAGCGTTTCGCCGTTTTTCCATACTTTCAAATCGAAGGCTTCGTATCCGCAAACGTAGATGTCGCCTGCATCGATGTAGATCTTGCAGCCATTGCTGTAGGTTTGGGCGAGCGTGTAGAGGACTGCGTCATTTCTCCACACTTTGGCAATCAAGTTGGAACCTACCGAAACGGTGCCGACAGTGTAGACGAAACCGTCATAAAAGGCGATGTCGTTGATAAAAACAGAAGAGCCAAGATTGAACACTTCGGCATTGTTTTTCCAAATGGCTCCATGGAAATTGTTGGGGTCGTCATACTGGTAGCCTGCTGCGTAAACAGTCTCATTGTCGGGGTCACCCATGCAAACGCAAGAGGCTCTGCTCGGATAGGTGCCGTTGCCTAAGATGTAATAAGGATTCGCATTACTGCCTTTCCAGATTACCGCACTTCTTACACTGCCTACATCCATATAGCCGGCAGCATACACAGCGCCGCTTTTGGGGTTATGGCACAAGCGGTTGATGTAACCCTTATTTCCCGATGGGACGGTTAAATAGTCATCGCCGTTAATTAGGACTTCTGTATGGTCGGGACTGCCATCGGATCGGTAGACGTTCAAGGCGGAATAGAGGTCTCCGTCGCATAGTTCCACGGCAGTGGTCTCTGCGTAGAAACCATTAAAGCAATGGGACTCATAGATCAAGTTGCCGTTCTTGTGGATCACGGCTTGTTTAGTGTTGCTGTCGTCTGTGTGGTAACCCCCAGTATAAACGTCCTGGGCCACGCCCATGCCGGCAAATGCCATCACCGACAGGATAAAGAGTAGAGTTCTTTTCATAATAGTAGTTTTTATTTTATGTTATAATTTGTTTGCTAACTACAACAAAACAGATTGCTGTTATTGTGGGCAAAGTTAATGATAAAAACAAAATATGCTATCCGTAAAATTACTTATTTTTATTATTTTTTAATAAGTAATGTAAATTGTTAATAATGAATATATTAATGCGTGAGATTCCCGATGGAATCTCAATTATCGTCTAAACGGACAATCCACCGTGCAGCCTTGGCATCCGTTGCAATTCCCATTTGTTTTTCCTTTGCCGCCACAAGAGCATGAGCCCTTGCCGCTACGCATTGCCATGATGGCCACTGCGACGAGGGCCAGCACGACCAACAACACTATGACGGTAGGCCAGTTCATGCGATGATGGCGTTGGCAATGAGGTAAGCAAACCAGGCGCAAAGCCAGGCGATGACGCATTGGAATAGGATGATGAATAGCATCCATTTGGTGCCCAATTCACGGCGAACGGCAGCCATCGCGGCCACGCAAGGCGTGTAGAGCAGGCAAAAGACCAACATGGAGATGCTGGTGACAGTGGTGAACAAAGGCATGGCGTTCAGGACCTCAAGGGTGGCCACAACGCTTTCTTTGGCCATGAAACCGCTCACTAAAGCAGTGACGATCTGCCACTCGCCTAAACCGATGGGACGGAAGACAGGCGCAATCCAACCAGCCACGCTGGCCAGCATGCTGCCTTCTCCGTTTTCGACCATTTGGAAGTGGAAGTCGAAGGTCTGTAGTAGCCATATCACCAAAGAGGCGATGAAAATCACGGTGAAGGCACGCTGCAGGAAGTCCTTGGTCTTGTCCCACAGCAGGTGCGCCACATTCTTGAGGCTCGGCAGGCGGTAGTTGGGCAACTCCATCACAAAAGGAGCAACATCGCCCTTGTCGCCAAACCATTTGGTGAATAATGCTGTGACGATGCCTACGATGATGCCCAGGAGATACAAACCTATCAGCACTAGTCCACCATGATGTGGGAAGAACATGCTGGTGAAGAAGGCGTAGATTGGAATCTTGGCAGAACAACTCATGAAAGGCGTCAGCAGGATGGTGCGCCAACGGTCGTGAGTGGAATGCAGGGTGCGCGTCGACATGACGGCGGGTACGGTACAACCAAAACCGATGAGCATGGGTACGATGCTATGGCCTGTAAGACCAAGTTTTCTTAGGAAACTATCGCTGACAAATGCGACTCGCGCCATGTAGCCACTGTCTTCCAAAAGGCTGAGGAAGAAAAACAGCAAAATGATAATAGGAACAAAACTTAACACACTGCCCACGCCGCCGAAGATGCCGTCGACGACGAGTGATTGTACCGCGGGACTGACATTCCAGTTGGCTAGGGCCGTTCCGCATTGTTCAGCGAGCCATGAGATGCCTTGGTCGAGCCAGTCCTGCAAGGGTGCGCCTATGGCATCGATGCTGAGCCAAATGATGCCCATCATGACGAGGATGAAGATGGGGATGGCAGTCCACTTTCCCGTTAGGATACGGTCGATGCGTCGACTGCGTTGGTATTCTTTGCTTTCCTTGGGTTTCACCACGGTCTTGTCGCAGAGTCGCTTGATGAAAGCGAAACGCATTTCGGCCATCGCAGCGGCACGGTCGAGACCGCGCTCTTCTTCCATTTGTAGGATGAGGTGCTCAAGAGTCTCTTTCTCATTTTGCGAGAGTTGCAGCGCTTCCATGACGATAGCGTCGCCTTCAATGAGTTTAGAGGCAGCAAAACGAATGGGAATATCAGCGCGCTGGGCATGATCCTCGATGAGGTGCATGATGCTGTGCAGGCATCGGTGCACGGCACCGCCATGGTCGTCTTTGTCGCAGAAGTCTTGGCGAACCGGTGCTTCCTGATACTTTGCAATATGGATGGCATGGTCGACCAACTCGTTGATGCCCTCGTTTTTGGCAGCAGAGATGGGTACTACGGGCAGACCGAGAATCTGTTCCATCTCGTTGACAAGGATGCTGCCGCCGTTGTTGCGAACCTCGTCCATCATGTTGAGGGCCAATACCATAGGTGTTCCCAATTCCATGAGTTGCATGGTGAGGTAGAGATTGCGCTCGATATTGTTGGCATCCACGATGTTGATAATGCCCTTGGGTTTCTCCTTTATGATGAACTCGCGTGAGACAATCTCCTCTGAGGTGTATGGCGACAGCGAGTAGATGCCCGGCAGGTCAGTGACGGAGGTGTCGGGATGCCCTTTGATGATGCCATCCTTGCGGTCGACGGTGACACCAGGGAAGTTGCCCACGTGTTGGTTGGCACCCGTCAGTTGGTTGAAAAGTGTCGTCTTGCCACAGTTCTGTTGTCCGGCGAGGGCAAATGTGAGTTTGGTGCCTTTGGGCAATGGGGTCTCATGGGTCTTGTCGTGGTAGATGCCTTCCTCGCCTAAGCCTGGGTGGGCGTTGTGGTCGGGGAGGGAGGTGATATAGAGTTGGTCGAGGTTGTTTTTTTCTTCGGTTTGGGTGTCATCGCAAGGTTCCACTTCGATAAGGGCAGCGTCTGCCTTGCGTAGGGTGAGCGCATAGCCGTGAATCATCACCTCCATCGGGTCGCCCAAGGGCGCATATTTCACAATTTTGATGGAGGCATCGGGGATAAGGCCCATGTCGAGGAAATGCTGTCGGCGTTGTCCTTCGCCTTTCACTGCCTTGATGCGCGCAGTCTGACCTATTTCAAGTTGATCTAAGGTTGCCATTTTGGTGTTCTGTTTGATGATGCAAAAATACAAAGACAAACTTAGTCATTTTATCCTAATTAGTAATACTTTTTCTCAAAATGAGTCCTTATTTATGGGGAGATTCCCGCTGACGGGATAGAGTTACATGTGTTGTTCATACTCGCGGCGGCCAGTCAAGTCGTATGTCTATATAAACCCTACTGGACGCCGTATAGATAGCATAACGATATAACTCCATTAACTCCGTTGAAATGATAATTCGGCGTTGGCCAATCTTCGATTTCCCGAAGGGAATCTCCAATTATTTAAGGTATTCTAATCTCCTGGGCATCGCCCCGAGTGAAGAACCTAACGGTCACTTGAGGCGTTTTCTTGTCCTCGCTTTTGGCCTCACAGCGGAACGACACTTCCGACATGCCTTCGTCCAAGAAGGAAACGCCTTGTGCCACGACTTCTTTATTCTTGTTGTAATTCGCGTCAGTGATGTAGGCGTTGCCGTTGAAATCATAGACTAGTTGTTGTCCGGCCTTGAGGGTGCAGGGTAGGTAAAGGATGCCGTTGGGCGTGCGGAAATTCAGTTCGCTGATGCTGCCTTTGCCTTCCACTTCGATGCGGAGGGCAAAACGGCTTTTGTAAGGGCTGTTCCATTGCCATGCATCGTCATTAAGGTTGCATAGATAGCCTCTCGAGATGTACTGGGGATAAAGCAGATAAGAATCGTCTTCGCCCTTTTCGATGTGCCAGTTGCTATAAGGGTCTTTGAAAGCCTCCTTTTGCGTTTCGCTGAAGGTCCCCGACAAGCGCAGTGATTCCCAAATATTGATGGTGCTCAGCATTGCGTCGGTGAGACCGTGTTTGCGCATGGTGTTGGTTTCGAAATCAAGGCCGAAGCCAGCATCAAAGGCGGCGGCGTTGGCGAGGAACCATTCCAACTCTTCCATCGTAGTGGCCTTTCGGTTTTTGTCGGCAAGATGGATCTTGAAGTTGCCTAACATCCACGGCATCATGTTGCTGCGATAAAACGCTTGCTTTTCAAGGAGTTTCTCGGTCATGGTGTTGCGCATGGAGGCGTTCCATAGCGTGTTGTCGTTGACCCTTGTCAAGTGGTGCCATGAACCGTGGGTGATTTGGTCTGCTTGCAAGTGTTTTTCAGGGTTGTAGCTTTGCATGGTGTCAAGGAGCTGGGTGATGGCCAAGTCTCCGAAACCATTATAGGCATAACTCTTCAAATCGTTGAAAACCAAAAGCGGGGCGTCATGTTTGGCGCTTTTTTTTGCTTCCTTTAGGATCATCTTGTCTTGTGCCCAAGGGGTTGGGACGAAAGTGAAGTCAATGTTGTCCCATATTTTAAAGGTAAGGGCATCTTTTTTGTGGGCGGCTTTCTTGGTGCCAAAAGCACCGCGTGTGCAACTATAGAAAACGTGTACGTTGCCGATGGCTTCAGTACTACGGTATTCAATCAGTTCGTCGTCGATGAGGAGCACGTTGAGGTGGGCGGGTTTGTTGAAGAGTCCAGAGTGGTAGACGGCAAATTCAGTCTGCGTTGCATCGATGGGGAGTTGCAATTCAAGTTCGCCTTGCTTCAAAAGGTCGTCGAAATTAACGGATGTGTTGGCAGGGATACGGTTGGCCCACACTGTTTGGCAGAGGTCTAGGCCTGCTTGACGGCATTTCTGTGCCACGAATTCGGCATCTTTTGCGGCATATTCGTTGCAAAGATATGATTTGGTTGAAAGAGGATCCACTTTGTTCCAAACACTGTTGTTGATGGGGTTTGTCAAACCTTCTGTGGCTTCAATCTCCGCAATTTTGGCCAAGACTTCAGATTGGGGGCAAGCGAAGAGCGTCAAGGAGGCCCCGTTTATGCTGCCTTGTGGCCAATCAAGGTAATAGGCGATGGCACCTTCATGGCCATAGGTGCTGCGAATATGCGGCCTAAGACGTTCGTAAGCAGTAAACTGCATCCGCGTACCCTCAGGTGTGGCCATGGCCGCTAACTCTGGGTCGGCATCATAATGCAGCATCTTGTTGATTTGTTGGGTGCAGTTCGCAGGGATGCCTGCATTGATTTTCGTGTTGAGTGCTTGCATGCCGAAGGCCATGCCTCGTCCCTGAGCCACGCCAATGACTTCGCCCACGCTCTCGGTAAGGTTGAGGCATAACGGAAACAAGAGTACCGCGTCGGGTCCTTTCTCCCAATCGGTATAATCAACGGTGACCGTAATGCTACTCCCGTTGTAGTCTGTGTCAAACTTCAAGCTGATGCTTTCCACTTTGCCAGCAAAACCTATAGTCGCCACGCCGAAATTGCAATCAAAGTATGAGGACTCGAAGGCCTTGCCGTCTTTGAAGGCGATAGCGACGGGGCAACTTTCGGGCACAAGTGCCTTCTCGTTGCAGATGTTAACATAACGTACCATTCCAGTCTCATCGATTCCTATCGAGAGGTTTTTCGTGACAAAAGGATAGGTGTAGATGCTCCTGATATCTTCGATTTGTGCCTGAGCAAGCATGGCACTCCATATTAAAGTGAGTATGAATAGTGTCTTTTTCATCAGTCAATTCCTCTCAAGTCTTTGTATAGTTGTACGGCGTAAAGGTCGGTCATGTTGGAGATGAAGTCGATAACGGACTGCAGACGGGTGTATGTGTCGTCGGTCTCCACTTTGAACTGTTCTGGAATGAGCGAGAGCAGTTTTTTGTTATATGGTGTGTCGGGGTTGAGGACGACATCAGTAAATTCCTCCAGCAGTGTACCAATGACATTGAAACCTGTCAATTCAATCTTCACCACAGAAGGATGGCGATAGATATGCTTGACGGACTCGTTGCGGCAGAGTTCGAGGGCGTTCTTTTCGAATTCGGGCAGATGTGCTATGAGACTCTTCTCGAAGCGGCCTTCCATGATGGAGTCGTAGTTCTTGACAAAGATGTCGCTGGAAAGGTTCACTAGTTTGTTGATGAGCATGGCGCGCAAGAAGGCCATGCGCTCGTTAACGTCGCTTACATTGCGGTAAACTTCGTCTTTGTGGTTGAAGAACCCTTTGTCTTTTTTCTCGCTAAAGAAAGAGGTGAAACAACTCTCGATGGCCTCGGTGCTGACGATGCCGCGCTTGTGGGCGTCTTCCATGTCGAGGATGAGGTAACAGATGTCGTCGGCGGCCTCCATCATGTAGGAAAGCGGGTGGCGGGCGTATACGAGATGCTCAGCATCAATTCTCGGGATGCCGCATTCTTCCACGACTTCCTTGAATGCTTCTATTTCGGAGTAGAAGACATTGTATTTCTTGCGATTGCCTTTGTCAAACGACGTGTAGGGGTATTTCAGCAGGGTGGCCAAGGTGGCGGAGGTCAGCGAGAAGCCTCCTGCGCGACGTCCGGTGAACTGGTGCGTCAATTGTCGGAAGGCATTGGCGTTGCCTTCGAAGGCGATGAGGTCGCTCCATTGCTCGGGAAGCACTCGGTTTTGCAGTTCCTTGCCCTTGCCATCCTTAAAAAAGCTGCTGATAGTGTCTTCGCCTGAATGGCCAAAGGGCGGATTTCCGAGGTCGTGGGCGAGGCATGCAGAAGCCACGATGGTTTCGATATCGGACTGGCGTTCTCTAAGTTCAGGATGCTTCTCGGACAACTTCTCAACGGTGCGACAGGCAATGGAACGTCCCACGCTGGCCACTTCAAGACTGTGGGTCAGACGGTTGTGTACCATCTGAGCGCCAGGCAAGGGGAACACCTGGGTCTTGTTCTGAAGCCGGCGGAACGGACTGCTGAAGATGATGCGGTCGTAGTCGCGCTGGAACGAACTGCGGATGTCGGCACTTTTGTGCGGTTGCGCGTATCGTTTGTTGGAGAGAAGGTCGGTCCAGTTCATAGGGGTTATTTTATTGGTTCAGACTTTGCCGCGCATACGGCACCAAGTCCTGACTGGCAAACTCGCCTTTCAGGAATTTGAAATAGCCTGCCACGGCGACCATGGCAGCGTTGTCGGTCGAGTAGGAGAGGCGTGGTATGAACACTTTCCAATGGTACTTCTCGCCCAAGGCGAGCATGGCGTCGTGCAAGCCGCTGTTGGCGCTTACGCCGCCTGCAATGGCTACCGTTTTGATGCCTGTTTGCTTGCTGGCCTTTACCAGTTTGTTCATCAAGATGTCGATGATGGTCTTCTGCACCGATGCACAAAGGTCAGCCTTGTTTTCTTCAATGAAATTAGGGTTGGTTTTGAGGTTGTCGCGAACGGTGTATAAGATGCTGGTCTTTAGTCCGCTGAAACTATAGTCCAAATCGGGAATCTGAGGCTTGGCGAAAGAGAACGCCTCTGGATTTCCTATCTTGGCGAGTTTGTCGATGACGGGACCTCCAGGGTAGGGCAGACCGAGGATTTTGGCTGTCTTGTCGAATGCCTCGCCCGCTGCATCGTCAATGGTCTTGCCGATGACTTCCATGTCGAAATAGTCTTTCACGACAACGATTTGGGTGTGTCCTCCCGACACGGTGAGACACAAAAACGGGAAGTCTGGTACCTCGGTATGGGTTTCATCGGTGGCGAAATGCACCAAGATGTGCGCATTCATGTGGTCGATCTCCACCATCGGGATGTCCAAGGTTTGTGCGAAAGCCTTTGCAAATGAGGTCCCTACTAGCAAAGAACCCAAAAGGCCGGGTCCGCGAGTAAAAGCTATTGCGGATAACTGATTTTTTTCTATCTTTGCAGTCTTTAAGGCCGCGTCGATGACAGGGATGATATTCTGCTGGTGGGCGCGCGAAGCAAGTTCGGGGACCACACCGCCGTATTGCTCGTGAACCTTTTGGCCAGCAATGACATTGGAAAGCACGCGCGTGCCTTGGAGCACAGCGGCAGAGGTGTCGTCGCACGACGATTCGATGCCTAAAATGTATTCGTTCATAGGTCTCAATTTGGAGGGTCAAAATTATTAAAAAAAAGATTATCCATAGCATTCTCATCTTTTTTGTGGTGATACTTGCTATCATCACGAGTCTGTTTATTGCTATACAAGACCCTATCATTCAGAAGTTTGCTGTGCGTTTTGCAGGCGGTTACCTTTCTGAAAAAACTGGTGCTGATATCAAGGTGGGCCGTTTGGTGGTTACTCCTGATTTTCGCATTTTGATTGAGGATGTTTTGGTTAAAGATTTGAAAAGCAATGACTTGGCAAAAATTGAAAGGTTGAAGGCCAGGGTCGATGTGGGCGACTTGTTGGATGGACAGGTTCATTTGGATGATGTGGAATTGAGAAATACCGAAGCCAACCTTATCAAGTATGAGGGTGAAGACCGACTCAACTTTGCCTTCCTTGTCGATGCGTTCAAAAGCGATGAGGAGAAGCCTGACAAGGATCCCATGCCTATCGTCATTGACGACATTTCCCTTAAAAATGTCGATTTTACGTTCTGGAACCAAAACTCCGACCACCCAGAGAAGACCGACCGTAATCTGATGGACTATTCCCATCTTGTCCTTAAAGATATCAACTTGGAAGCAAGTGATTTGTTCATCTTGGGCGACTCCATCAGCGCCAACATTGCCAATTTAAGCGCTTCTGAAATCAGCGGGTTGGAACTCAAACATTTGCAAACGAATGCCTTGGTTACTCAAAAGGGCATTCATTTAGAAGGTTTGCAGATGGAAACCAACGACAGTCGTTTTGATCTCGATCTCAACATGGCCTACAATGGTTTTGACGATTTCAGCAGGTTCGTTGACTCGGTGGTGTTTGATGCCACAATACGCCCTACGGATGTCATGCTTTCCGACATTGGCGTGTTCTCGGAAGTCATGTATAAGATGCCAGATCGTGTGAAGTTTGAAGGTCGTTTCATGGGTCCGATACGCAATTTTCATGTCGATGATATCAAGGCGGATTTGGGTCAATCGACGCATTTTGAGGGTAACCTAAGCATGCATCCTCTCGATTTCAACAATGGGTATCACACGTTGAATGTCAAAAAGATGCATTTCACTTACGATGACTTGGTCAATTTCTATATCCCTTCCAAGACAAAGACCATCCCCTTGCCTGAGTCGCTGCGCGCTATGAGTAGTGGCGATGTCTCCTTGGATTTCAAGGGGTCGTACAACAACTTCGCGTCCGACATTACGTTGCGATCGAGCATAGGCGACATTGATGCTTCCATCGCTCGCGCCAAAGATGGCAAGGGCGACAATGTTTTTTCAGGTTATGTCAATGCGCAAAACGTGAAGGTGGGTGAAGTGGCCAACATCACAAAGTTTGTTGGCGACCTTAACTTGGACGCGAACTTTACTGCCAAATTCCCTAAAAAGGGCGGTCCCGAGTTTACTGTCGATGGCATGGTTACAGAAGCGCAATTGCTTGGCAACCTTATAAACGAAGTGAAGCTAGACGGCAACCTCAAGGAAAACCGCTTTAAAGGCAAAGTCAGGGTTGACGACGAAGACCTGTTTCTAGACTTCAACGGTTTGGTCGATTTCCAGAACAAAAAATACCCCAAGTCCGATTTTGAGGCGGTCATCAAGCATGCCGACTTAAGCGCTCTCAATTTGGTGAAGAATGACAGCGTGTGCGAGGTGAGCACACGTATTGTGGCGAACATGACGGGTTTTAACATCGACGACCTTGAAGGCACATTGAGGCTTGAATCCACAGTCTATAACAACGGTCGTGGCGACTATCGCATGGACGACTTCACGGCCTCTATCCTCAACGACAACTTGATGCAACGGC
>JAEEGG010003383.1_pt1 | contig 39825 bp, 34 predicted proteins | sample 9134161 | NCBI WGS metagenome assembly JAEEGG01 (sample SAMN16246543, study PRJNA631951) | gut metagenome | biome: gut microbiome; feature: rumen; material: CR-attached | host: Bos | place: Iran: Karaj | collected 2018-10 | reverse complement strand
CAGTGGCACCCGGGAAGGACTGTTTTATAGCCCTCTCGTCCATGTGGCCGATGAGGTTGAAGTCGCTGAGGTAGAAATAGGCGATGTTGTCGTTGAACAGGCCATACTTCACGCTGATGCCGTCTTTTTCGAAGCCGACGTTGATGGGCTCCAGGAAGGGGATGTTGAGGTAGGAGTACTTTTGGGCGATTTCGTTGAAATCAGAGGCTGAGCCCCCCTTGTCGAGAAAATTCTCCATGGCGTCGATAAACTCTTTCAGGCCTTTCATCTCCATAGCCTCGGCCTGGGTGGGCATTTCTTTCTGCGTCAGGGTGTTGTAACGGTCCTCAGCCCACATCAGTCCGCGGCCTTTGACTTTGGTCATCTCGGCTAACAGGGTGGCAAAGCGGGTGTCGGCCTCCTTGTATTCCTTCAGCTCGCCATTGTAATAGAAGCGGGTGAGGTTGGGCTTGTAGCGCTCGCTGATTGTGATGTCGTCGCGGGTGGCGTTGCGGAGTGCCGACGGGATGGCCATGACGGGTTTCTGAGTCTGATGGTTGATGAAGGTAACGGCGAAGTGGCCGTCGTGGAGCGGGGCTACCATCTCGTTCATAAGAGCTTGAAGCATGGAGTCGGTGACGGCCTCGGTGGATGCGTCGAGGGCTTCAAACTTGGGCAGGAACTGCTCGTAATGCTCGTCCCAGTCGAGACCGAGCTCCTTCTCATAGTCCCACAGGCCGTAGTTGCTGTTCATGGCGTTCCAGAACACGCGGTACTTGCCGGCGAAGCTGTTTTGAGCCTCTGCAAACAGCGTGTTGTCGTTGACAGAGTAGTTGTATTGCAAGTCGGCCTCATCGCGGCAGCCGCTGAAAGCCAGCGTCAGCAGCAGAGCGCCTAAGATAAATATCTTGTTTCTCATTGTTGTGTTACGATTTTTATGTTATTCCTATGTTATTCCTGTTTACCTTGTTTAGAAGCTGTACCACAGGCCGGCCTGCACGCCCAGCGTGGAGTTGTAGCGGGGGTCGCTCAGGCGCATGTAGTCTTTCTGCGTGCTCACGGTGCTGTAGTAGTAGCGCATCTCGACCTGTGCGGCCCAGCGCTGGCAGAAACGGTACTCCAGACCGATGCCGCCCACGAAGCCGAAGTCGAAGCGCTGGTCGCGCTCGCTGTTGAATTTAATGTCTTCGCTGAACTCGTAGGCTTTCTCGCTGGAGTTGTTGAAATCCGTGCCTTCGCGCCCGCTGGTGAGCCAGTAGCCGCCGTAGACACCAGCGTTGCAGAAACCGCGCAGCTGCTTGCCGCCAAAGCTGAACGAGGCCATCACCGGCAGCTGCAGGTAGTTGTTGACATACTTGTAGTCTAAATTGCTGAAGATCTGGCGCGTCAGCCGGTAGTTCTTCTGAGTCCAGTCCAGCTCGGCGCGCACGCCCAGCCAGTCGTTGACGTCATACTGACCCATGACGCCGAGGGTGACTCCCCAGCGGTCCTTCCACTGATAGTCAGTCATGTAGTGTTTGCTGATGGTGGAGTGGTTGTAGGTAGCTCCACCGTTGACACCCACGCGCCACTGGGCAAAGGCCAGCGAAGGCAGCACGAGGGCGATGAATGTAATTAACCTTTTCATGCGTTTTTTTTATTATTATAGTTTTGCAAAGATAAGAAAAATTTAGCAAATAACGTTCATGTGAGCCGCATTTTTTGCAAAATTACACATTTTTATCCTGAAAACATGCAGATTAATCGCACTTTTTGGTAGATTTAACAAGAATGCGTGTCTTAATTGCCGTTTCAATACGGCATAAGGGGGTAGTTTTCTTTTGCATTTCTCTCATTTTTTCGTAACTTTGGCTTCGCCGAACTTACTTTGCACTCGGAAATGAAAAGAAAAGCGCGCTTTTCTTTTGCATTTCTCTCGTTTTTTCGTAACTTTGCCATCAAATTAGATTTAAAGAGATAGTAAGTATGAAAAAGACTGTTTTATTCATGTCGGTTCTGCTGACAATGGTAGGTTGTGGTGGTCAGAAGTCGCCAAGCGGCTCTGGCGAGAGTGATAGCGCGACTGTGGATTCTGCTGCGGTAGTAAATGAACAAAACGATTCTGCCTCAAGTGTCGGTGAGGAGAAGGCTGACGACGCGTCATTATTAGTCCTCACGCCCGACCTCACAAGCATCAAAGCGCTTGACATATCGGAGAGTAATAGCCATAAGCACATCATGTTCCCTGTATGGGACGAAGGCGACATCTGGGAAGACGAAGGGGTGTTCAGCTACGACGTCAATCTTGGGGCTAATGGCATGCGACTTCAGACGCTGCATCAGGACTTGCCCGGCAAGCCTGCAGACAAGAACGAGGTGATGCGCCAGATTCTCTTCGACATCAATTTCGACGGACAGACCGATGACCTGATTTGTCTCGGACGTCAGGGAGAGGACAAGGCTTTGTACTACGATGCATGGCTATGGGACGACGATGAACTGGGTGGCATCTTCATTTATGTCCAGGAATTCCGCGAGATTCCCAACCCTGCCATTGACAAGGAGAACCACTGCATCTATGGCTCCATTTCGACGCCTGACGGTACTAAACGGACCAAGTGGGAATGGAAGGGCAAAAAGATAGTTCAGTCAAAAGATTAGCACCTATATGAAAACGACAACAGAACGTGTATTCCAGATATTTAAGGAGCTGAACCAGATTCCACGCCCTTCGCACCACGAAGAGCGAGTTGCTGACTATCTGTGCCGGTTTGCAGAGCGGCTGAATCTGCCCTATAAGCGCGACAAAGAGAACTGCGTCGTCATCAGCAAGCCTGCCACACAGGGGTGTGAGGGTGCAGAGCCTGTCGTGCTGCTCAACCACATGGATATGGTCTGCGTGGGCATGAGCGATCCGCTGAACTCGCCTATCGATGCCTATATAGAGAATGGATGGATGAAGGCACGAGGCACGTCGCTGGGTGCTGACAACGGCATCGGACTGTCAATGGCACTTGCTGTGCTGGAGAGCGACGAGATGGTGCACGGCCCGCTGGAGGTCATCACCACCACCAATGAGGAGGACGGCATGTCGGGAGCCTCACAGCTGAGCAAGGACTTCCTAAAGGGTCGCAAGGTCATCAATCTGGATTCGGAGGACTATGACACCATCACGACAGGTGCAGCTGGGGCCTGCCTGCAGTTCCATCGCATTCCCATGAAACGGCAGCCAGTTCCGGAAGGCAAGCACCGTTGGTATCGCATTCGCTTTGAGGGTGGACTGGGCGGCCACTCGGGCGTTGACATCAATAAAGGCCGTTGCAGCGCCGTTGTACCCATGTGGGCCATCCTGACAGCCATCTACAACGAATACGACTTTGACGTGGCATCCATCAACTTAGGTGAGGCCAATGCCTCTATTGCCTCGAAGGCAGACATCATCCTTTGTGTACCGTCGGGCGAGGCCTGCGAGTTTGTCAAGTCCCAGCAGGAAATGATGAACGAATGGCTGCGCGAAGAGTACCCTGACGACCCGAAGATGACGTGCAGCATCGAGAAGTGCGAGCAGCAGGACAGCGTGATTTCCAAAGAGGCCTTCGAGGCGCTGATAGGCAGTCTGGAACAGGTGCCGCAAGGTGTGGTGAAGATGAGCGAGTCGATGCCTGGAACGGTAGAGACATCAAACAACGTCGGGCGTATCGTGACGGAAGAAGACAGTATCTTTGTATCGACCCACACGCGCAGTTTCATCGACGACGATATGGCTGCGCTGAGCAAAGACATTGCCGACACCTTTGTGGCTGCCGGTGCAACTTCGGAAGTCGTGATGTCGGCGCCTGCCTGGCAGGAAGACCAGCAGTCTGCATTCCTGCAGCTTACCTCCGACACATTCCAAGACGTGCTGGGCTGGCGTCCACGAATGGTAGCCATGCACTTCGTTCTCGAAGCCGGGTTCTTCGTCCAGCACTATCCAGGCATCCAGATAGCCAGCATCGGCCCACGTATCGTAGAGCCTCACTCAACCAGCGAACGTGTGGAACTGGCGACCATTGAGGATATCTGGCAAGTGCTTATCGAACTCCTCAAACGTCTTGCCTCTTAGTTAAAGGTGTTACATTCTCAAGTAGGGATCGTGTTTCACTTCTTCGGCCATCGTGGTGGCAGGACCATGACCCGGCAGGATGCGTGTGGTCTGCGGTAAGTCGCGAACGATGCGCTTTAGTGAGCATTCCATTTCAGTCCACGAGCCCTCGGCAAAGTCGGTACGTCCGATGCTCATGCGGAACAGCGTGTCGCCAGTAAAAGCAACGTCCTCCTCCTTGCAATAGTAGAGACAGGAGCCATAACTATGTCCAGGAGTGCGAAGCACGCGAAGGGAATGGGTGCCAAAGGTGACGACGTCGCCATCCTTCAACAGTCGGCCTACCTGCGGGCGCTCGTCAGGAAGCTGCATACCGAAAAGGTCGCGAGCCTGTTCAGGCAGATGTTCAACCATATCTTGGTCTTCGGCACAGATATCTACCTTCAGGCCATAGGTATGGAAGAGGGACACGTCGCCGAAGTTATGGTCCAGATGGCCATGTGTTGCCAACAGGCGAACGGGCGTCAACTGATGGTCGGCGATATATTTTTGAAGGGCCACGTGTTCCTCTTCGTAGTATGCGCCACAGTCAATGATGACACACTCCTTCGTCTCGTCGCTTACCACGTAGCAGTTTTCCTGCAAGGGGTTACACTCTATACATTTAACATTAAACATTAAACATTAAACATTAAATATTAAACATTGAACATTAGAATTTGACTTTCTTCTTGACGGGTTTGCTCTCGTTGTGCATGCGGTCGAGGGCAGTTACGACATAGGTGCATTTGCCCTGCTGGTCGGGCAGCTCATAGTGGCAATCGGTGGTCAGACGGACAATCTTTGAGGGGTTGTTGATGTCAATGGTCTCGCCATTCTCGAAGCGATAGACCACGTATTGCGCAGCCTCGTCCTGCCAACCCTTGCCCTTCGGAGCCGTCCAGAAAAGCACCTGCTTGCCGTCGTCCATACCTATCACCTTCAACTTACGAGGAGCCTTGGGAGCCTTCTTGTCGATGTGTGCCATGACGGGTTGCAAGGCAGGCAGGCGCCAGTAGTTGTTGCGCAGCAGCGTGCCATAGTTGCCGATATTGTCGACAGCAGCCTTGGCATACCACAAGACGGTACCCTGAACACGCGGCAGGTCGGCATGGAGCGACATCTTGGCAGCCAACTGATGGACGTTCTTGTTCTTGAGGTCTGCATACTTCACCGTGCGCTCTACGTCCTCTCCGATATAGAGAGCCGTGCGCGTTATATGACGATTCCACCACTGGATAAGCTCTTCGTAGTCGGCAGCCTTGTTGCCTATCTCCCAATAGATTTGCGGCACGCAGTAGTCCATCCAGCCATTGGCATCCCAAAGCAACACGTCGGCATACAACTGGTCGTAGTTCTGCAGACCATTGGTACGGCTGCCGTTGGGGTCGCTCTTCTGGTTGCGATAGATACCGAAAGGCGACACGCCGAACTTTACCCAGGGCTTCACGGCATGAATGGTTTCGTACATCTGCTGGATAAACAGATTGACATTATAACGTCGCCAGTCGCCACGATCCTTCATGCCGTTGGGAGCAGCACGGAACTGCGCAGCATCGGGAATCTCGACACCAGCCACAGGATAGGGATAGAAATAGTCGTCGATGTGCAGACCGTCGACATCGTAGCGTTCCAGGATGTCACGAACAACGTCGCAGATATAGTCGCGACACTCCTTCAGGGCAGGATTGAGCAACGTCAGACCGTCGTACTGAAAGGTCCATTCCGGATGACGAACGATAACATGGTTGGCGGCATTCTGATGGGGTGACTTGGTCTTGGCACGGTAGGGATTGATCCAAGCGTGAAGCTCCATGCCACGACGGTGACATTCGTCAATCATCCATTGCAGGGGGTCCCAATAAGGGTATGGCTTCTCGCCCTGCTTACCAGTCAGATAGTAGCTCCAGGGCTCCATCTCGCTCTCATATAGAGCGTCGCATTCGGGACGCACCTGAAAGATGATGGCATTACATCCATACTCCTGTAGCACGTCGAGCTGGTGGGTCAATGTACGCTGCATGGTCTCAGTTCCAATGCCCTTGAACTGGCCGTTGACGCATTGAATCCAAGCGCCTCTGAACTCACGCTTCTGTTGCGCTTGCAAAACCAGCGCGAACAACAGCATAGATATTGTTATTAGTTTGCGAAACATATTATCTATAAACTTTAAACTATAAACAAAGAACTAAAGTCCTCTTGCATTTTTCATCACTCGGTCCATTTCGCGACGGTCTTCTTTCTCTTTCAGCGTCTGACGCTTGTCGAAGACTTTCTTACCCTTACAGAGTGCGATATCCATCTTGGCGCGACCCTTTTCATCGATGAACACCAATAGAGGTACGATGGTATAACCCGTCTGCTTCGTAGCCGACTCCAGTTTCTGAATCTCACGTTTGGTGAGCAGCAACTTGCGGTCGCGCTTCATGTCGTGATTGTTGTACGAGCCGTAGAAGTATGGCGAAATATTCATGCCCTTCACCCACATCTCACCATTCATGATGGTGCAGTAGGTATCGACCAGGCTGGCTTTGCCAAGACGGATGCTCTTAATCTCGGTACCCGTCAGAACGATACCTGCCGTAAAGGTCTCGATAAAGAAATACTCGAACGAGGCCTTCTTGTTGCGTATATTAACAGGACTCTTCTTCCTGATTAGTTCTTCTTCCTTATTCATTGTAATTATATATAATTCCAATGACTTTTGTCACGACTCAACCAATCAAGCACGCTTGTTGGCTTTCGCTGTTCCAAAAGTTCACTCTATTTTTGCAAAGTTTTCTATGTGTTCATCAATATATCGTGCTATCTGTTCCGTCCAAGCCTCCTCCTGCTCAACAAACTCGTCGTCGAAGTCATCGAACTCCGGGAACTGCTCGAACAGCGCCATAAACTCGTCTTCGTTACAGTCACGCTCTATCTGCTCGTGATACTTTGAATATAAGGTATGCGCATTATAGATAAGCTTCGACAGGTCGCGCAATCCCCATAGCTTCAGGGCTTTCGCCAACGGATTCTTGAAGATGAAGGGACCATAGCCATTATGGATAAGCTGAACGAAACCGCCATCCATAACCTCCTCATGCAAGGTGTCCCAAGCCAGGAGTGTTATCTGGTCGGCATTGAGATTGCCCATATTGTCCGATGTCAACTCTCCGCCTATAGCCTCTTTGATAGCCGTCACAAAGGCACCCACGAAGGCATCCATGCCCTCGCCAGCTGCCTTGCGCAACACGTCGTCTTTAATGATTACTTCTGTCATAATGGGTGCAAAGTTACAAAATAATTCTCAATTCTCAATTCTCAATTCTTAATTTTTTCGTATCTTTGCAGCATGAAGATACGAATGTTACTATTTCTGATGCTCATAGCGCTGCCTCTGACAGCTGCTAACCGCATCCTGTCTCCACGTTTCAAGACACTCACCAGCATCGTGAACGGCAACTGGATGGACCGTCCTGTCATGGAGCTGAATAGCGATGATGTGATGGTCATTGGCTTCGACGAATTGTCGCACAACTACCATCGTCTTACCTATCGCATTGAACATTGTGAATACGACTGGACGACGTCGGACGGTCTCTTTGAAAGCGACTGGTTGGACGGTTTTAACAATAATCCCATCGACGACTATCAGAACAGCATCAACACTACCCTGCCCTATACCCATTACCGGTTTACCATACCCAACGACCGCTGCCAGCTGAAGATGAGCGGCAACTACCGCTTGACCATCATTGATGAAGACGAGAGCGACGAAGAAGTCATGCAGGTGGAATTCTATGTTGTCGACCCCCTGATGGACTTAGGGCTTAACGTCACTACCAATACCGATATAGACCACAACGTGAGCCATCAGCAGTTGAGCATGGCTCTGCGTTACAACGCGGTACGCATCACCAATGTCGAGGAAGAGCTGAGGACTGTCGTCATGCAGAACTGGCGCGAAGACACAGCCCGCCGCGACCTGCGTCCCACGTCCGTCAGTATGCAAGGACTGGAGTGGACTCACCAGCGTCCGCTTATCTTCGACGCAGGCAACGAATACCATAAGTTTGAGGTCTTGGACGTGACGCATCCCACGATGGGTATTGACCGTATAGACTGGGACGGACACCAGTATAACGTCTATCCCTTTATGGCTACGGAGCGCCGCAACTACTTGACGGATGTCGATGCTGATGGTGCTTTCTGCATCCGCAACAGCGACAATCGGGAAATTGACTATACCTGCGAATATGTGTGGGTGAACTGCACACTGAAAGCACCCTATCAGGGTGAGCTTTACATTGGCGGACACTGGGCCACCGACAAAGACCAGGAAACTTATAAGATGCGTTACGACGGTGCCAAAGGCATCTATTATACCCAATTGTTATTAAAGCAAGGCTACTACTCGTACAACTACATGACAGCAACAGGCGGCATACCGCCATCAGAAGGCAGTTTCTATGAGACAGAGAACCGCTATCAGGCACTTGTGTATTATAAAGGTGTTATGGACAGAACGTGGCGACTGGTAGCCTATAGGGCATTGGAGTTCCGGTAGTTGTCGGGTGTCTGACGATAGATATGGAAGAAACTGGCTATCATGTAGTTGGTCGATATAAAACCTAACTCCTCTGCTAACTCTTCCTTCGTCTTGTCGGTATCAAGAAGCATCATTGCCACCTTGCTCAGGCGCAGGCGCAACAGCATGAGTCGCGGACTCTCGTTCAGGTGCATCGACAACTGCTGATAGAACTGCTTGGCATCCACGCCAGCTACCTCAATCAACTGCTGCAAGTCAAAGTCGGATTCCTGTTCCTTGCATTGCTGAATGTAAGGTACTATCTTGGTCATGATGGCAGCAAAGACTGAATCTATGTGTGTAGAGCCCTCGTTTTGAAGTGTAAACGGTGTCAGTATCTCCTCTTCCAAAGACTTACAACGAAGCGCATATGTCATGAGGCGATGCTTCAGGTCTGTTTCGTCATTGAAGACGCTCATGCGCAGGCGTACATTCCTATTATATATATAGAAGTTGAGCAACATCAGTATAACGAACAACACGCCCAAAGCGGCATAGAGGCCCGTGGTTCGCCACCAAGGCTCCTCGACGTGGATAATCCAGGTGAGTGGTTCTGTCGGCCATTGTTCAGGCGACATAGACACCTGTACCTCTATCAAGTATGTGCCAGGCTTTAGACCTATCAGCGGCAGATGTAACAAGCCGCGATTGTCCACTTGTCCATTGGAATTGAAGAACGACAAGACTGTCCACTCATCGCTGATGCCATTGACACGGAAACGGTAGTAGGTCTGCGTGGGGCGCAGGAAATTTAGGCCTGAGAACGTCAGCGACAGCGTGTTCTGTGTATAGCCTACATTGATTTCCCATGTGCGAGTAACGGCATTCTCTAATATGACACGTCCATCAAGCTTCATGTCAGGTTTCATTTCACGCCCGTTCACCATCAGTCGGACCAGTTTAGGATAGAGTGTCATTCGCGACATCGAGTCGGTATGGAAATGATGCGGATTGAAGGTTATGATATGATCAAGCGACTGCATGACAATAGTACCATCGTTGAGCTTCATAGCCCGACGGTTGACAAACGACTCGCTGGGAATATTGTCAAGACTGTAATAGCTTTCGACACGTGTCACAACATCCTCTTCGATGAAAAAGTGACAGATACCATTACTCGTAGCTGCCCATATATCATGGAAGTCGTCTTCTATCACACTATGCACCATCTCGTTCGTCATACCGTCCTTGACAGTAAACAGATAGGGATCCTTGGCGGGACGTTCCAATTGCAGGCCCGTATAGAGTCCTGTCCACGTCCAGCCACGACTGTCGATATATTTGCAGTTGACGTGACGGCCTAATGGTTCGAGATTGGCAATCTCAGGCAGATTGTCGAGCATCTGTCCGTATTTGATGGCTTCGGGCTCATCCCACGTGTAAGCATAGAATGGCGACGTGAAAGGCTTGGCATAGAGCAGTCCGCGTTTCTCTGTACCAATCCACATACCACCCTGACGGTCGAAGGCAATGGTATTGACATCTGTCAGCAACTTACGTCCATTGCTCAGTTTTAGATATTCCTGATGGGTTTTCTCACCGGAAACGGGGTTATACTCCCAATAGCCATATTCAGAAGCAATAAACAATATACCATCGAACAAAACCATATTGTTCAGATGGTAAGGTGTATGCATCAGTTCCTTCCATTCACGTGAGACGGCATCGAAACGCATCAGGAGAGCATCCTTCTCACCGTTTCTAATCTGATAAAAGAAACGACCGTCGCGATACGTCACGGACGACTGCGAATACTTCTGTTCATCGTTGTCCTTCACCGATGAAGCGTCATATAAATGTCGGCCGGATAATAGATCGAAGACAGATACCACACCATTGGCAAAGAACTGCAGCAGCGTGTTGTTATAGACGTCAATATCGTGCAACTCTGATTTCTGGGCTATAGGGATGTCCATCTTTCGCTTAGGACAATAAAGGCGTCCTTTCGACATAAACCACATGTTGTTCTCGCCATCGCCAAACATGTCTTCTACCACTTGATTCATACCCATGGACTTGATGACGGAATCGACATTAATGACGAAGCGCTCCTTCATCAAGTCAACACATGTCACCTTATACTTATCTTTTACCCAAAGATGATGGTGGGTGTCGAAATAGAGATGATAGTGACCTGAGTACATCGGTAGCGGGAAGTCATTTTCCGCCTTGGGGTCAATATGCACAAAATAAGCACCATCATAGAAGTTGACATGACCGATAGTCGTTATGACCATTCGACCGGTCTTTGTACACTTGATGGTTTGTGCACTATTGTCGGCCAAACCATGTGAAGCGTCGTACGAAAAGAACACACGTTCCATTCGCTCGGCATGTATCATCATGTGACATACCAAGAACAAAACGACTGTTGACAATTGACGCGCTATGTGATTCATCATATATAAAACGCCGCAAAGTTAGCAAAAAAAATGCTAAACGCAAAAAAAACTATATATTTCTTTTGCCGTTTAGCGTTTTATTGCAAAAATGCTGTCTGCTAAGCGTATGAATGCATGCCTCCCAAGAAGTAATTCACACCAAAATAAGTCATCAATATGGTAAGGAAGGCAAGTGTCATATAGATGTGATATGTGTTGGCAGAAAAACGTAATGACTTATGGGCAGGAACGGCATAAACCATCAACGTGATGAGTGCCCACGTCTCTTTAGGGTCCCACGACCAGTAATTGCCCCACGACACGTTAGCCCAAATGGCGCCAATGAAGATGCCATAGCCAAGAAAGGCAAGAGCCGGATAGAGCATTGAGCGCTGGAAAATGGCTACGAATAGCAACAGATAAGCCATGATGATGGTAGAGACATGAACGGGCAGCAGCCATGAATTGAGTACCGGTAACGGATGATTGGCTTCGGAATACTTGCCCAGAAAGTGAACAAGGAGAAAGGCATAGACAACCAAGAGCGGAACGGTGAGAAGCAGGAAACGATGTGGCTGTAATTGTCGCAAGGAAACACGGAACTGACCTTTGGGGTCGACGAGCATCCATAGCAATGACACGAAGAGCAGCGCATAGCCGCCATAGGTAACGGGGATACCCCACGGGTCGCAGTTCATGGCAAGAATGCTGCCCTGCAGGTCGGCGTCGAAGTCCATCTGATAGAGTCGTATACCACTATGGCTGGCAATATGATTCATTGAGATGGTGACAGGCTCACCGTCTATAGTGACACGCGAAATATAGTCGGAGGGATCGTCGCTACCTTCATAGCACTCAATACGGAAATCGTCCAAACAAAGGGTGAACGGCAGTTGGTGCAGGTGCATATCGCGCGTAAGATACTCATTTGTAGGTATGCCCTTACGTAAGGGGACTACCCCTCGTACAGCCGTCAAGCTGGTCAGAAGGGCACCGGCGAGGATGACGACAAACGAGAGATGAAGCACGACCACCGACGGCCGACGAACTTTCCGCTTGACGAACCAAAAGATGGCTACAGCTGTGAGTAATGCCCACAAAGCAGCAAACCACCAGGCACCGTAGATGTTATCTGCAACATACTCCGTGCCTTTAACGTTTTCAACAATCGTGGCAGCTGCCAAGACGACAACTACCACGAAATACAGAACTATAATTGTTTTCTTCATTTATTATTCAAACGGAGAAAAGCTACAGTTATTATATAGATTCAATGAATTTTATAACAGCATCACGATCATCCTTTGATAGATGATAGAACTGCTCGGTAGCACGATAGCCATCAGACTGCTTCGAATAGCCGTGCCACATGATAGCTTCAAGAACGGTACGGGCACGACAGTCGTGCAGACGGTCGTCGGCACCTGTCAACAGACGGCTCAGACCACGTCCCCACAGCGGTGTAGTACGACACCAACCAGTACGGATATCGTTCTTCATAAACAGGCGGTGCTGCACCATATCGGTATAGGGCCAAATGGTTTGATTGGGATATTTGGGCAGAATCTTCGAAGCATCCTTGCCGATACTCTTGGCATAAGCCTTCGTAGAGGCGTCTATCCACATATCGTCCTTACCCGTCTTCCACGAGGGACGGTGACACTGTGCACAGCCCATCTTCGAAAACAGTTCCTTGCCACGTTGTACCTGTTTATCGTTCAGGTTTCGGGCAGCAGGAACAGCGAGACCACGGTGCCAAACCATAAACTGATAGTACTGCTTATCGGTCATCTCTTCTTTGCCATTAAAAGGTGCACCGTTCAAGAGGTATTTTTCAAAGACATCCTTCATGGCAACAGACGAACAACTTAGAATCTCGTTTATACGGGCAGCGATCCCCGTTTCCGTACCGTCGCCATAGTAAGGATGCAGAATACTTGACTCCTGAGCGCCATGTTCCTTGATATACTTGACGACTTCAGCATCTTCGCTCTGAGCTTTAGCCCAAGCTGCTGTGGTATAGAGCCAATGGCGGTCGGAACGCGTCACGTTGGTGATATTCCAGATAGCATTGGCACCAGCGCCGTCCTGCAATGTGCCACGCGTCATAGCGTAGGTAAAACGTTTCAAAGGACCGTGGTCGCCATGATGTTTACCTGTGTCGTTATAGCCGGCAGCATAATAGGCAGAAGCCTTGAATGTTCCAGCCTCCTTGTCCCACATACCAGGATTCAGTTCTACATACGGTGCCTCTGCTGCCCATTGTTTCTCGATTTCCTCGTCGTCAATGGCATCAAGCAGTCCCGTGCCATAGACACCAATGGTTGACTCCAGACGCACATCGTAGTTCTTGGGCTTCGGATTGGTGTTGAAGGCCGACTGCGGAATGCGTACCTCCGGATAGATAAGGGCATACTCCTCACCATCCTCGAACTTCATGGGCAGTCCACTCTCCATTTCCGTCACGTTCTTCCACTCAATGGAAATCTGACTCTCGTCGATAGGAGCCTTGAAAGGCGACATCGCCTGCGTCTGAGGCATACCAGTCACTTCGGTGATATATCCATTGGTGTCGGGATGATAGATAACCAACAAATAGCCATTACCTATCTGGTTGGCACGATACTCTGTCTGACGCTTACCGTGACCATAGCTGGGGTGACAGGCAATACACGAATTACGAACCCAGGCAGGTCCCAAACCCTTACGAGGCTCCTGTTCGAAAGTGTAGAGTTTCTCGAAGAAGCCTTCACCAACAATGAAGTCTTCCTCCATTCCAGCCTGTTCGGTAACAGCAGGAGCTGGAGCCGAATAACTGGCTTTCTCCGTTGTCCCCAACTGTCCGCCAGGATACCATTCCTCAGCGGTAAAATTACCAGTAGCCTTACCAAACACCTGTTCATCAGGTGTCAGCTGACCTAAGTCTGCGCTGCTGTCATTACTATCGGAACATGCCGACAGCATAGAAGCTGCCAGCATGCTCACGAAAAATAATCGTGATAGTTTGTTCATACTATGTTCAATGTTAATTAATTACTCTTCTGTTTCCCAGTCCTCATCGTCCTCGAAGTTGATGTTCCAGATGGTGCAGCAGTACTTCACGAAAGGAGCAGGCATATTGCTGATACCCTCAATGGCAGCAACATAGCCGTTCTCCACTTTCTGATTGACGGTCTCGCTTTTGACACTGGCAAAGAAAGTATGGAACGAATACTTGTTGGCCGTCTTATCCGTAGAACCCAGCCAAACGTTACGAATAGAACGGATGTTGTCGCGGAAGTCTGTAATAGAGTTGTAGCTGTAAGGCGACTCTACGTATGACACGTCACCAGCCGAGAAAGGATTGGCTATCTTGGCTGTACCGACCTCGTTGGCAATAGCGACACAAGAACCTTCGTCATTGCTCAATACCTGTGCAATAGCATCTTTCAGACTGGCAAACGAACTTCCTGAACCACTGATTCCGGCCTTGATCAGATTGTCGCTATACGATAGTCCCTTTTCAGTCTGATAATCGAGACCAGCAGCTTTAACAACGTTCAGACGGCTGTTGTTGACGCCGCCGTCCCAAGCACACTGCAACTGGAAGCAACGCTCCTTCAACAGTTTACATATGGTCTGGGCGTAAGCCAGTTCCTGTGCACCACTGACGTTCTCAAAGTTCTTATAAGTATCGTTACCCTGCAACTCGGCAACTTTACGGGGCTGCCCGTCGCGGAACAAAATGAACTCCAAAGCGTGGAAGCCCAGAATGGTAGCATCTTCCAGCATCTCGTCGTCCATACCGTTATTGAAGTAGCTCAGCAACAGGCTACGGTTCAAGGGCCATGAGTCGATAGTGGGATCAACGTCGAAGTCGCTGGCAGCACCCATCAGGAAGGCTTCCGACTGTTCCCAGTATTTACGAGCCTGCTTGAAATCGTCACAAGCGCTATTGATCTGTGCCTGAGTAATCGTGTTGACCGTCAGACCGTTCAGTGTCTTCTCCAAAGCCTCTGTCTCATCGGCCAGTTTGGTGTAAGTGGGAACAATCACATTGCTCACCAAGTTTTCAAGAACCTTGCGCAGATAAGCCTCCTGAGTCTCAGTGAGTTTCGAAGATGCAATCGTTGCATTAGCCGACTCCAGCTGACTGACCAAACCGACACATTCGTCAATAGCGGTCTCTCCAAAAACCTTATTCGAATAGTTGGCTGGTGTGGTGTTTGCAGGATAGGTATCCTGATCAACAATAGGCGTTGTTGTGACAATGTTAAACGAGTTGTCGTTACCACCATTGTTGTCATTGTCACTGCTACAAGCAGTAAATGTCATTGAGGCCATCAACAGGACCATAGAATAAATGATTTTTTTCATTGTCTTTTGATTTTTTATTTCGTTATTTCTAAATTACATTACGACTATAGGAAGAAACCTTCATACGCTACCCCGATGTTGATGCTGGGTTCGTCGTTATACATCGACTTCAGGAAGCGCTTTGAGTATTCTGCCTTGATGACGACCTGCGACACGGGGTGATAATTCACACCAGCTGCCATACGTTGGACAGACGTATAGTCGTAGGCAGTACCCTTCGTGTTGCTAGCATATGGATTATATGCCTCATAGCGTCCAAAGACATATAATTTCTGATGATCCTCTCGCATCTTTGCAATCTGAGAGAATACGTCATAACCAGCCTCAATACCAACGGCATAGGCATTTTTTGACACAAAGGCAGAATGTTTGTAAGGTGACTTTGAATTCAAACGATTATAGACGTACTTCAACTGGTCGGCATCACCCAGATAGCCGTAATCGGCCTGACCGCGAACAATCCAGTTGTGTGCCTTATAAGTAAAGTCGATAGCACCAACGGCGACAACTCCTTTATATTCTGCGTCCACACCATTGGCATTACGCGGATAACTGTTTCCAATAGCGTGACCGTAATAGCCGCTCACACCAATTCGCAGACCCGGAATCGAGTAGTTGTCAATACGTAAAGAGACGGCATACTTGTTGGCAACCTCAAACTCCAATGGTGATTTGTGTCCTTTATGAATCCAACCGGTATTGGTAAACTGGTCGGCATTAAGACCCGCCAACAACTGTACCTCGTAACGGAAATCCTTGTAGCGGCCCCAGAACGACACACCTGTCTGATGCCACGTTGAAGGCATAATGGTGTTCTCACCCTCAGGACGATAGACGGTAAAGAAATTCAGGGGTTCGTGATGAGCATTGTTCAGCCCCACAGGTACAACAATATGACCTGCACGAATATTGGCCCAACTGCCAAACGACTTCTGAATCCAGAACTGCTCCAGTTCTACTTCGCCGCCTTTTTCGGTTTCCTGTTCCCATTCTCCACCTTCCTCATCTTCCTTTTCGTAGGCAATACCGTTGCCACCGTGCTCGAACTCAATTTCTGTACCAAGGCTCCAGCCCTTGCCGAAGTCATAGCCAAGCCAGACAACAGCATGAGGAATATCGAACCGACCATGACTGGGGTCGTCCTTATGTTCTTCGGGCTGACTATAACGACTCACGTGATCACTGAAATAGTTGCGCGAGAAAACGGCTTCACCATAACCTCCTACCGTCAGTTGTGCACTTGAAGTCAGACATACTGTTGATGTCACTAAAGCGAAAACAAATCTCTTCATCTCAAATTATGTGGTTAAAAACTGGGTGCAAAGGTAGAGAGTTTCAAGAAATACCACAATACCTAAAAATGATGAAATCGATTCTGCCTCTTGCACATTCCACAAAAAATGAGTAATTTTGCACCATCAAAGAGTGATTATAGTTTACTGTTTATAGTTAAGAAGGATGAAGAACTTGAAGATGTATGAACCCAGCGACAAGATGGTGACGCTGATTAAGGACAACTATAGTGTACTGCAGGCATTAGGCTCGTTTGGAATCAATCTCGGCTTTGGTGACAAGACCGTTAGTGAGACGTGCGAAATGAACGGTGTGGACACCTACACCTTTCTGGCCGTTGTCAACTTCACCATTAATGGGTATGGAGAATTTGAGACCGACGAACAAATCAGTGTCCCTACCCTGCTTCACTATCTGAAGGCTAGCCACACTTACTATCTTGACTTTCAGTTACCTTTCATCCGCCGAGAATTACAGGAGAGTATTGCACCGCAAGACCAGTTGGGCGAACTCATCATGCGCTTCTATGATGAATATGCGCATGAAATCCGTCGTCACATGAAGTATGAGGAGAAGACACTCTTTCCTTATGTGGAATCACTGCTCGAAGGGCGTCCTATGAACGACTACAACGTCGAGACCTTCTCGAAACACCACGAGCAGACCGACAAGAAACTACGTGAGCTGAAACTAATGATGATTAAATATCTGCCTGCTGACGCTCAAAGCAACAATCAGCTGACGGCTACCTTATATGATATATATAATAATGAGGAGTGGTTACGCCAACATGCCGAAGTGGAGGACCACATCTTTACACCAGCCATCAAGCGCTTGGAACAGATAACCAAACAGGATGATGTCTCGAAAAACATATCGCAGATGGTCTTTAAAGGTGGACAGGACAGCGACGCATTGTCCGATCGTGAGCGCGACGTCATCATCGGTGTCGTACAGGGTCTGCAGAACAAAGAGATAGCCGACCATCTCTGTATCTCGGTGAATACCGTCATTACCCACCGTCGCAACATTGCCCGTAAGCTCCAGATTCATTCTCCTGCCGGACTCACCATTTACGCTATTGTCAATGGACTCGTCGACATATCAAGCGTCAAACTGTAGTTTCTGGTTTTAGTTTCTTTTAATGGTCATAATCGTTATATCATCGGTTGGCTCAGCTTCACCGATATATCGTTTGACAGCTTCCAACAAGTCGTCATTATGAGCCACGATTTCCATCCATTGATCTTCGCCCATCATTTGCCGTGTAACATCGCAAGCCTCGGTCACTCCGTCAGTATAGAGCACTAGTTTTTCGTTCTTACCAAGCATCCAGTTGTCTTCCACAAACTTGAACTCTTCATCGTAGCCCAGAGGAATATTGGGCGCCAGTTTAATGCTTCGAACACTGTGATCCGGACTTTGCACCAAAAGGGGCATGTGTGCTGCATTGCAATAGATTAACTGTCCGCTGGGTATATGCAGGCGTCCGATAAATGCTGTCACAAAAGTAACCGAAGGATTATTTTCACTCAGCACGGCATTCATTGCTTCCATAATGGCCTTAGGCGATGTTTGGTGTCCTAAGGCTGAACGGAACAGATTGACGGTGGCCGACATAAACATAGCAGCAGGGACTCCTTTTCCACTCACGTCACCGACAATGAACCATAGTACATCCCCCTGACGGGAGAAGTCGTACAAGTCACCGCCCACTTCACGCATCGGCAATAGGTCAGCATGTACCATCACGTCCTCGTCTTGTGGGAAATCATGACGTAAGATTCCCATCTGAATGTCATGGGCGATATGAAGTTCATGAGACATAACTTGTTTTTCAGTCTCCAAACGTGCGTTCCTTTGCTGTTCGTGCAACATGTGGCGAACAAGAATACCAACCACCAGGATGCCCATTACAAAGACACCGAGAGACCACAGGATTCTCCACAGGATACTCTTCCAGATATACGATTGGGGAACGGCAATCACCATCTCTATGTCTATGGTTTCTAAGGTCTGACGGGACAGTATCCAACCGTCTTCGGTCAAAAGCGAGGGGTCATGTCCCATCAGGTTTTCACTCGCTGTCAACACCGTGCCATCGGAACTGTAGATGACACAGACAGCCTCGTCAAAAGGTTTGAACTGTTCCAACAGATGCTGCATCCAGGAGAGGCTGAAATCAACGCCAACGACACAAATCAGGTTGTCCTGATTGTCCACCATATTGTCAGAATGGGTAAAGATGGTTTTGTTGATGACATCACTCCAATATGGTTTGCCCCAATAGCCTTTACTGCCACTCTTTAGCGCACCTTTATACCACTCACGCTGGAAATAGTCAAACTGACTGCCACCAGTTATCATCGATTTGATGCTGTCATTGAGACGATATGAAATCGGGCTGAACCATTTACCCTTTTCGGGATAGAAGTATGCTGGGAAATCGACATGCAAACAAAAGAAATTCGGATAACGCTTAAGCAGATCGGCAGTTCCTTTCAACATATTGTTTGGTTCTGACAGATTATCCGCCACAAACTGCTCCATCTGATCTGTCACTTCGTACGCGTCGTACAGTTCGAAAAGAATCTTTTCATGTGCAATCTGCGTCTTTAAGTCAATACTCTCCTGGACGTGAAACCTGACCTGACGATACGACATAGCGAACTGAACCGCCATTCCGACGATGAGGAACATTGCTGCCAATATATGAATATAACGATACCGCATACTTATTTGAAACTATATTTTGGGTGCAAAGATATAAAAAATAATCTACAAATGAACAATATTGGTATTTTTTTCGCGACTGGTAATATGCTTTTGTCTGACATTTGTCGCGTTTTCGTCCCTCTGTCGTTACTTCCTCAGACAAAAACCAGCAAAAAGTTTGGTATGAGGCCATCAAATGTCGTATCTTTGCAGCAAAGAAAAAACATATGTCAAGGTTACGGCATCTGGCTATATAAAAGCCGGTGTAAAATCCAATGCATTTACCGCAGGTAATGGGCCCACAGCTAATGATGTTACGATAACGCATCTGACGGAAGAAGAAGCTAAGGCCTACAGTGAAAGCGCTACTGGCGATGAAGGTAAGACAATCTTCTTATATAGATGGACCACCCTGAACTATCGTTGCAACACCGCTGATGGTACGCAAAAAGACCTTTCAGAACTCGTCGTATGGCCATTTAGAACGAGTGACCTCAGTCCAAGTCATTTGGTCGTTGGCTGTCATAGCACTATTACCAGTAATAACCAATGCCCAAGCAACTTCAAAAATCTCTCGAGTCTCGGCGAGATTAATATATTGGCATTGTTTGCCGCTGGAGTGAGCCAAAAGACACTGGTTGTCATACCTGACTACGAGGGTTATGGTATTACCGCCGATATTCCTCACCCTTATTGCAACCGCGAGCTCACTGCCGAACAGGTAGTAACAGGTGTTAAGGCTGGTCTCAGCTATTTTGAGGAAAATGTGACGAAAATGGAAGACAACTGGACAGGCGTAGCAATCGGCTATTCACAGGGCGGTGCCGTAGCAGCAGGCGTATTGCGCTACTGTCAGGAGCATAACGAGAGCTCTCTCCGACTTCAAGGTGCTGTTTGCGGCGATGGTCCTTACGACCCATTGGCTACACTGAAGCGCTACATCGATATGGATAAACTCTATATGCCCGTAGCCCCCGCTATGCTGTTGAAGGGCGTCATTGATACCGACCCCGATATGAAAGCTGTAGGGTGCAACTATCAGGACTTCGTGACAGAAGCATTCTACAATACGAACATCTTCAAGATGATTGAGGGTAAAGAGAATACGACCGACGACATTCAGGCCGCACTGCTGGAACACTCACTCAAGTATGGTGATGATGGCGGTTTCACGATGAAAGCATTGTGCGACGATGGCTACATTCCCTACACACAAAGCAATCTCACTGACGGTAATGGCAACCAGCGCAAGTTCGAACTCGAGAACGGCAAGGGCTACAACTTCTGTACTGTTGATCAGTGCCTCAAGCCAGAAGTTATCCAATACTTCCGTGACGGCACCATCTCCGGCGACGTACCTGAGGCTAAGCTGAAAGCTTTGGAGAATGCCTTGGCTAAGAATTCGCTCACCGCCGACAACTACAAGCCGGGCAAAGGCTTCACGTTCTTCCATTCCATTGGCGACGAGGTTGTGCCGTACTGCAACTTTGAGAGCGTACGCAACACATGGGGAGTGGATAATATCGTAGCCCTCTCCTATCAGTCAAAAACTACGCTGCACGTAGCTACCGGCACCTCTTTCTTCCTAATATACTGTGGTGATCTGGTTGACGAGATTCTCAAAGGCAATTGGGCCCCCCGTGAGGATACCGTTGGTGGTGGAATATGGTAAGGGCACTATCGCTGAACAAAAGTGATGTATGGGCAAAGGCCTACAAGGTCTAACACATTGAACACATCGTCGTTACAGTTCACAAACACAATCTCGAGGTTTTGGCTCAGATACTTCTTGCAATATAGAATGACGCGCACTCCACTGCTGGAAAGATGTGTCAGCCTGGTGGCATCGAACACCAGCTTCTCCACCCCCTGGCCCTTATAGGGAATCAAATCGTCATTCAGAGCCGGAGAATTGAGTACTGATAATTCCTCGCCCAGCACCACAGTCAGCACAGGACCATCCTTTATTATTTCATAATCTTTTTCCATATTCTGTTTTATAATCAGTGTTCAAAGTTTAACAAGCGGATATGCCAGGATGACAGCGGCGACACCTGTGATAGTGACGATGAGGGTCAGGGGAATACCAATGCGCATGTAGTCGGTGAAACGATAGCCTCCAGGACCATAGACCAGCATATTGGGCGACGCTGCTATGGGTGTGGAGTACGAGGCATTAGCAGCTATCATCAGTGCAAGTAGGAAAGGTGCAGGTTCGTACCCTACTTGCACTGCTGCATGGTACATGATGGGGAAGAACATTGCTGTGACAGCCACATTCTCAACCAACTGAGTAACCAGCATGGCTGCCAGACATACGCCCAGCATAATTAGGACTGGCTGTGTTCCAACCATGCTGATGACACCTAAGGCTATCTTCTGTGCTATCCCCGTCTTTGCTATCGCCATACCAAGCACAATGGATCCGGCCAGGCTCATCAACGCACGCCAACTGACAGATTCCATAGCTTGGTTAATGGTACAACAGCGGAAGACCAGCATGGCCAAGGCTGCCATTACCGTACCTTGGAGTAGTGATACTACGTTCATAGCTGTGAGAATCATCATGGCTGTCAATATCAACGAAGAAACAATGGCGTTAGGACCTATTTTGACTACCTCCTGGAAATCGGAGAACTGCAGCAGTGGTGCAAGGTTTTCAACGTATGTTTTCGTCTTGCGTGGACATTCGAAAAGTAATGTGTCGCCCGCCTGCAGCTCCACTTCTCGAGGTAATGCTTCGAGACGTTTGCCACGCCTTGCCACCGCCACCAGAATCATGTTATTCTCCCGTTCAATCGTAGTGTCGCAGATGGTCTTCCCGATGAGTTTGCTATAGAAATTGACAAAGGCGATACGTAACTCGTAATTCTTATTAATCTCGTTCATCGTACGGACGGGATGGTTGGAGGCAACCAGATTATGACTCTCTTTCAACTCAAGGATTTCATCAATCATACCAGCATAGACCAGACGGTCGCCCCCCATTACGAATTCATCTTCGCTGAGAAATGACGGATCATGGTCGAAATGGTGAATAGCTATCAGGTTACCGCCTTTTACATGGAAAAGTCCTGCCTCGCCCAACGTTTTGCAGATGTTCGGGTTGTCAGAGGGTACTCGCAGTTCTACTGTATATTCGAACGTCGCTTCGAAAGCCTCTTCTGGTGTCTTGCGCTCTGGCAACCATCGACGTAAGGCAATGATGAAAACAATACCGACAAGCAGGCATAACACTCCAGGCACGAAAATGGAAAACATGTTCATGGTCTTGCCGGTGGCACTCTCATAGAGTTCGGCGACGACAATGTTTGTCGACGTACCAATCAGCGTACAGACTCCACCCATCTGCACTGCATATACCATCGGGAGGTATAACTTCGACGGTGCAATGTTGAGTTTCCTCGCCCACCGTGTCAATACGTTGCCGAAAAGCATGGTCAACATTGTATTGCTGATGAAAGCGCTCAACATAGAAACTGGCACCATCAAGCGCAGTAAGGCTGTGGGATAACGCTCAGGCAATCCGAAAACATGCTTCATCATCCATTGAAGCACGCCAGTATAGCGCAACCCGGCCATGACAACACCCAGAACTCCCGTGACAACAACCGTACTTGAACTGAAGCCCGAGCAGGTCTCTTTAGCATCAAGCACACCAGTGGCGAACAGCACGCCGATAGCAATAAGCATGATGGCATCAGTACGAACCTTTGTAAGAAGCATGACGCCAATGACTCCCATCACTGTGGCAATGGTAATCCATGCATCTATACCGAGACCCCACAACAAAAACATGTCATAATGCAATTTGAATTGAGCAAAAATTAGTGTCTATATTTTTGAAACACGTTGCAAATATACACAATATTTTTGGAATACAATGCAATAAAACAAAAAAAAGTAGTAACTTTGCAATGTTTTAAGAAGAATTGCAACGAAAGAGATAAAAGGACATGGAACGTAAACTGTTTTGCGAAATTTCGCCCTTCACCTATCGGCTGTCGATGGAGAAGGAAATCCTGAAGCGCCACGTTCAGGATATGCTTCATAAAACTCATTTCGCCTCAGAGCGAACGGAAGAGCAGCTGCCCGTGGTCGTCTATCGTCACAACTCACTCATCCGCCGTCGGTTGGGAAATGTAAACATGCAGTTGCAGGAGAACAAGGCGACGAATCTGGCCCTCGCTGTGAAGCATATTGACGGACTGGTCATTCGTCCCGGCGAGACGTTCTCCGTCTGGAAACTCATTGGACGCACAAGCAAACGGAAGGGCTACAAAGAGGGACTGACCATAGCCAAGGGCAAGCCCTCACAGGGTGTCGGCGGCGGCATGTGTCAGCTGTCGAACCTCATCCACTGGCTCGTACTGCACAGCGAACTGACCATTACCGAGCATCATCACCACGACGGACTCGACCTCTTCCCTGACTTCGGTAGGCAGATTCCCTTCGGCACCGGCACCAGCATCTCGTACAACTACATTGACTACCGATTTCGCAACGACACCCAGAACACTTATCAACTGCGTCTATGGACGGATGACGAATACTTGTGCGGCGAACTGCGGGCTATGGAACAGCAGCCCCACACCTTCCACATTCATGCCGAGAACGAGTTTTTCTCGCGGGAAAATGGTGTCGTCTATCGTAACGGCGAAGTCTATCGTGACATCATCGACCGCACGTCAGGCCAGTGTCTTGAAAGCCAACTCATCCGCACCAACCATGCACGGGTGATGTACGAATGCCCACCGACGATGGTAATCAGAGAAGAAAATAACAATCATCTATAAAAAGAAAAAGGCTTCCAAAATTGGAAGTCTTTTCTTTGTTATGTCGAGGTGACAGGACTCGAACCTGCGACAGCCTGGTCCCAAACCAGGAACGCTACCAACTGCGCTACACCTCGATTTTTTTCTAAGCGGGTGCAAAGGTACGGAAAAATTGCGTAATACGCAAATTTTTCCGCAATTATTTTACTTGATAATTCCCTGTTCGACAAAGATTTTCTTCAGGGCAATCACTGAACGGTCGACCTGCTCCTTCGTGTGCGTAGCCATGAGTGCATAGCGCACGAGCGTATCCTGAGGAGCACAAGCAGGCGGAATGACGGGGTTGATGAACACACCAGCCTTGAATGCCAAAGAGGTAACGAGGAATGTCTTGTCGACGTCGCGTACGTAGAGAGGAATGATAGGACTCTCGGTATCACCAATCTCAAATCCTTCTTCACGGAAACGCTGCAGGGCATAGTGGGTGACGTCCCACAAAGCCTGTATGCGCTCGGGCTCCTGCTGCAGAATATGCAGTGCCTCCATAGCAGCAGCAGTTGCTGCAGGGGTGTTGGATGCAGAGAAGATATATGTGCGACAGGTGTGACGCAGGAAGTTGATGGTATCCCAGTCAGAAGCAATGAAACCACCGATAGAAGCCAGCGACTTCGAGAACGTTCCCATGATGAGGTCTACCTCGTCGGTCAGTCCGAAGTGGTCGCAAACGCCCCTACCCTGTTTGCCGAAAACGCCGATACCATGAGCTTCGTCTACCATGATGGAGCAATTGTACTTGTGCTTCAGTTCTACGATCTCGGGGAGTTTGGCAAGGTCGCCCTCCATAGAGAACACACCATCGACAACTATCAGTTTGATAGCCTCGTAGGGCAATTTCTGCAGCACGCGCTCGAGGTCGGCCATATCGTTGTGCTTGTAGTGGAGCTGGCGGGCAAACGAAAGACGGCGACCGTCCACAATACTTGCGTGGTCACGATCGTCGCAGATGATATAGTCGTCCTTGCCAACTACCATTGCCAAGACGCCCTGATTCACAGAGAAACCTGTTGAGAAGCACAGACAGTCGTCTTTTCCGATAAATTCTGAGATCTCCTTTTCCAACTGTACGTGCAGGTCGAGAGTACCATTGAGGAAACGACTTCCGGCACATCCCGAGCCGTACTTGTCGAGTGCTGCCTTAGCGGCATCAATGATACGCTGGTCGCCCGTCAGTCCCGTGTAGGCATTTGAACCGAACATCAAGACCTTATGACCACCCATCTCTACCTCAGTTCCCTGTTTGCCCTCAATGGCGCGGAAATAAGGATATACATCAGCCTCCATAAACTTTTGGGGCTCACGATAAAGTTTGTATTTTTCTTGCAGTTGTCCCATATAATATAGGTATGAACCTTGTCACTTTTTTGTTTCAGACTGCAAAGTTACACATTTTTTTGTGAAATAGAGAACAAAAATCAAGATATTTAATCAAATTCATCAAATTTCTTTTATTTCCATACGCTAATTTCCTCTTTTTTTGTAAATTTGCAAACGAATGAACGAAAAAAAGAGTATCATATTCATCGTCAACCCCATTTCGGGCACACACGAAAAGGACGATATGCCGAAACTGATAGATGAGCATCTTGACACGACGCTCTTCCGTCACGAAGTGGTATTCACCGAATATGCCGGTCACGCTGCCGAGTTGGCCCGTCATTATGCCGACAAGGGTATAGATGTCGTTGTGGCTGTCGGAGGCGACGGTACTATCAACGAAGTCGCCCGTTCATTGGTTCACACGCAGACGGCACTGGGTATCATTCCCTGTGGTTCCGGCAATGGTTTGGCCCGTCACCTGTGCATTCCTCTCGACCCCGTTCGCGCCATACAGCTTATCAACTGCTGTCAGATTGAAGACTTCGATTACGGCGTCATCAATGACCTGCCTTTCTTCTGCACCTGTGGTATGGGGTTTGACGCTTTCATATCCCTTAAGTTTGCCGAAGCCGGTAAGCGCGGTCCCATTACCTACGTCGAGAATGTCTTGCGCGAAGGACTGCGCTACAAGCCCGAGACCTATGAGGTCGAAGACGTGTCGGGTGCCCGTAGCTATAAGGCTTTCCTCATAGCCTGTGCTAATGCGTCGCAATATGGCAACAATGCCTATATTGCCCCCGGTGCCACCATGAAGGACGGTTTGATGGACGTCATTGTGATGGAACCCTTTACGGCTCTCGACGCCCCGCAAATTGCTGCCGACCTCTTTATGAAGACGTTGGGTAACAACTCGAAGATTCACACCTTCCGCACGCCCAGCATCCATATTCACCGTACCGAGCCTGGCGCTATTCACTACGACGGCGATCCCATTATGACTGGTACCGATATTGATGTGCATATCGAACATCTGGCCATTCGCATCCTTGCCAATCCCGAAGCACCCGAGGATAAGGCACAACCCAACCAGATGCTCAACGCGTTCAGCGATTTCTTTAATAATATAAATAATGTACGCGAAGACATTGGGCGCGACATAGAGAAGGGGGGACGCCGCATTCAGGCCATCAACAAGGTTCTGCTTCGGAAGTTAAGAAGCTGATATTTTGTTTATAGTTTACAGTTTATAGTTTATAGTTAATTTGATGCAAGCCGTCATTACGTCAATTGTTATTATTTGTGCGCTGATTTATGCATTTTGGCGCATTTATGAGGCCTTTCGCGACGGCGGAGACCCTTGCAAGGGGTGTGAACTGAAAAAAAACTGCAAAAAATTTGGTGGTATCAAAGGAAATTAGTACCTTTGCACTCGCTTAACGAAACAAGGTGCCTTGGATGAGTGGCTTAGTCAACGGTCTGCAAAACCGTCTACGGCGGTTCGAATCCGCCAGGCACCTCAGAGAAGCAAGAAGAAAGCAGGGTTTGAGCCCTGCTTTTTTCATGTTTTATGTTTTGTGTTCTTTACCCGTGTTGCCTTTACTCTTCCGACATATCTACGACATTGAATTGGAACTCGTCGCTCCTCAGATATTCCAGTCCGTAGATAATGCCGTCTTTCGAGGCGTACTTCTTTTTCAGAGCCTCGTATTTCTTTTCGGCCTTCTTTCTCGTTGAGGCATACATCACGAGACACACACGGTCGCTCTGTCCCTTCTTCTCTGCCAAAAACTCCTTCAGCTGTGACGAATAGCTATCGCGTGCCAACAGGAATTTCGTCTTCGAATCGTACCACGCACCCTGCACATCCTGAATATCTGTGATATAGAGCGTCGAGTCGTTAAACGACGCCGAAAATCCGAAAATATACATGTGTTCTGCTCTTACGTGTTTGGCCTCTGCCGTTGTTGCCGTTGCTGCCAATATCAGGGCCAGCATCAAATACTTCATTGTCTTCATCATTATCTTATATTTCTTTTCCAATAAACTCTAAACTATAAACAATAAACTGTAAACTATAAACAAAAAACCTACCCCAGATATGCCTTCAGCAGCGCATTCTTCGTGTTGGCACGCAGTCGGCGAATGGCCTTTTCCTTAATCTGACGCACGCGCTCGCGCGTAAGTCCGAACTTGTGACCAATCTCTTCGAGCGTCAGTTCCGGACCGTCAATACCATAGAAAGCCTTCACCACATTACGCTCACGTTCACTCAGCAACTTCAACACTGTCTCGATTTCCGAGCGCAGCGACTCTATCACCAGTTCCTTGTCCGCCATTGGTGCGTCGTCGTTCACCATGACGTCCAGCAAACTGTTGTCCTCACCGTCTACGAAGGGGGCATCCACCGAAATGTGGCGACCACTTGCCAACAGGGCCTCACCAACCTTATCCTCAGGAATATCCGTCTGTTCAGATATTTCCTCAGCCGACGGTCTGCGTTCGTGCTCCTGCTCAAACTTGCTGAGCATACGGTTTATCTTGTTCACCGAACCTACCTGATTCAGGGGCAGTCTGACAATACGACTCTGCTCGGCAATGGCTTGCAGAATAGACTGACGAATCCACCAAACGGCATACGAAATGAACTTAAAGCCGCGCGTCTCGTCGAACTTCTCAGCAGCCTTGATGAGTCCCAGGTTGCCTTCGTTAATCAGGTCGGGCAGCGACATACCCTGGTTCTGGTATTGTTTGGCCACCGACACGACAAATCTCAGATTTGCCTTCGTCAGTCGCTCCAGCGCCTTGCGGTCTCCCTTGCGGATACGCTGTGCCAGTTCCACTTCTTCATCCGACGATATCAGTTCTTCACGCCCGATTTCCTGTAGGTATTTTTCGAGCGCTTCACTCTCACGGTTCGTGATCGATTTGGTGATTTTCAGTTGCCTCATCAGTTGTAGTTTTTATAGCGAATGCAAAAGTAAGGTATTTTTTCGGAATAACCAAAAGAATACCTTACTTTTTTCAAGAAAATGTCAAATTATCTGTTTATTGACATTTTTTACCTACTATTTTTATTCATTCTGCAGATACACCACGAAGCCACCGCGCTTACCTGTAGGATAGATACCCTTGATGACCAGCATCTGATCTTTCGACTTGCTGGCTTCCTTCACAGCCTCCTGCAGGTCGTCGAACGAACGCATAGCGTTGTCGTTCACCGTCTGGATGATGAATCCCTTAGGCACACCAGCTTCCTTCATCTTGCCGCCGTTCACCTTCAGTACCTCCAGACCATACGATATTTCGAGCTGTTTCTTCTGACCATCGGTGATAGGACGCACGTCCACACCCAGCACGTCAATGTCAGCATTCTTCACCACTTTCGTGTTACCTTGCTCGTTCTTCAGCGTCAGCGTAACGGTCTTCTCCTTCTTGTTGCGCAGATACTTCACCGTAATCTTGTCGCCCGGGCGCTTCTGGGCAATGATACCCTGCAGCTCACCGAACTGCTTCACCTTCTGACCATCCACGTGTGTAATGACGTCACCGTCCTTGATACCGGCGTCGGCGGCAGCACCGTCCTCTACGACCTTAGCCACGTAGATGCCTTCCATGGTGCCGAAGTCCTCTACCTCCTTGTCCTGATCTTTCTGGGCGTCCACGTAGTCCTTCACCGACGAACCCTGAATACCGATCATAGCGCGCTGGTAGGTTCCATACTTCTTAAAGTCGTCAATGGCCTTCTGTACGATGGTTGTAGGAATGGCGAAACCGTAACCGATGTTCGAACCTGTAGGCGAAGCCAGCATAGCGTTGATACCTATCAGTTCACCACGTGTGTTCACCAGTGCACCACCCGAGTTACCCTGATTGATGGCAGCGTCCGTCTGAATCATGGAGCTGACGCCCTGCCCCATGGTACGTGCTTTGGCACTCACGATACCTGCTGTCACCGTGTTGTTCAGTCCCAAGGGGTTACCGACTGCCAACACCCATTCGCCTACCTTCACATCGTCCGAGTTGGCAATGACGATAGCCGGCAGATTCTTGGCGTCAATCTTGATCAGTGCCAGGTCGGTGGCTTTGTCTGCACCAATGATACGAGCTGAATACTCCTTCGAATTCTCGTTCAGCGTCACTGTCAGTTCGTCAGCACCATCCACAACGTGGTTGTTCGTTACGATATAACCGTCAGCCGACACAATGACACCTGAACCGGCAGCTGCCCTCTTAGGTGTCTGCACCTGACGCTTGCGCGAACCATTATTATTACCCTGTCCACGACCGAAGAAACCACCGAAGGGGTCTGAGAAGAAGTCCTCGAACGGGTCGCTATACTCTACCGTCTGCACCTTCGAGTTGGTGACCGACTTAATATAGACTACTGCTGGCAGCGACTTTTCTGCTGCGTAGGTCAGGTCTACAGGTTGTCCTGGTGCAGCAGCTACGGCAGCGGGTGCTGCCTGTGTCTTGTTGCACGAAGCGGCTGAGAAAGCTATCACAAACAGATAGACAGCCGGCATAAAGCTCTTTACAATCTTTTTCATATTCGTTACTTTTTTAATTGAGTTAAATGTCTTGTTCTCGAAACTGGGTGCAAATATAATCCCAAAAATCGTTATTCTGACAAAATGTCGTATATTTTTGTCGCAATTTAACACTTTTCCGCCCCTCCTTAACGGCTGTTTAAAATTAACGCTTGAAACCTAAAAAACTGACAAATTTCACAAAATACGGATTTTTAGTTACAAATACAAAACCAACAAAGCATTTAGGGGAATAAAAAAAGAGGTTCGTGTGAACCTCTTTGTAGTCGATAGGGGAATTGAACCTGTGAAAACAAAAATAAGGAAAAGAAAATAAACCACTTGATTATTAAGTATTTACGAACAATTCGGATTTTCCTTTGTTTTACTAAAATGCCTATTTTTGCCTTTGGGGTGTTAAAATTAACACCTTATTAACACCCCAAATCAAATAATTGTTGTACCTTTGCAGCCGAAAAGGAAAACAAAAGAAAATTAATCATGGCAGAAACCAGAGGGAAAAACAAAAATCTTGTGGAAGCAGGAAATCCACGTCTGCTGAAGAAAGAAGTGAAGGGCGGTACTGAGTACAGCCTCTATCTCGAATACCAGTTAGGCTATAATCGTGAGAATGGAGCCTCTATTCGTAAGAAAGAGACTCTTTCCCTATATTTGAAAGCGAATCCGCGTACTCCAGTAGAACGTCAGCAGAACAAAGAAACACTTGCATTGGCAAAAAAGATCCAGTTCGAGCGTTCCCAAGAACTACTTGACAACAAAGAGGGCTATCGTCTGAAAAAGAAGGATGCCATCAATCTATTGGACTACTTCGAGCAGTTTGCCAAAACTGCGAATGTGGCAGATAGGTTAGTGCTTGTTGGTGCTTTGAACAACTTCAAGGACTTTTTGGGAAAGAAGTATCCCCAATATGCCAACTGGATTGAAGCCAAGAATTTGAGTAGTGACATGATGCAGAAATTTGTCGACTACTTGGTTGAGAATCATAAAGGGCAAGGTGCTGAGACGTATTATAAGCGGTTTAAGCGCATGATAAACTATGCCGTAGAAAATGAGGTGATAGCCAAGAGTCCCTGCAAAGGTATAACGACACCAAAGACGGATGACATTCTGGCAAAGGACATTCTGAGTGAGCAGGAGTTGCAGAAGTTGTTTGCTACTCACTATGCTGGAGAGAATCCCGAAATAAGAAGGGCATTTGCCATGACCTGTTTATCAGGCATCCGGCATTGTGATATAGTGACACTTACCTATAGCGAAGTTGACTATAGCAACAAGATACTGAAGTTCCGTCAGAACAAGACAAAGAAGCATAGTAGCAGCAGCGGTGTGACAATTCCGCTCAACGACACCTTATTAAATATAATAGGTGTAAAGGCTCCTGATGCCAAGGATGATTTTATCTTTCACCTACCATCAGACACCATGTGCCTGAAGGCATTGAGACATTGGACCAAGAAGGCTGGTATAGATAAGCACATAACCTGGCATTGTGGAAGGCATAGTTTCGGCACTCAGTTGCTGAACAACGGTGCTAATATCAAGGTGGTAAGCAGTCTGTTAGGTCATAGTAGCCTACGATTCACAGAAATCTATGTTCGTGCTGTCGATGAAGAAAAGAAGAAGGCAATCAATAGCATGCCAAGTATAGACATACTCTGAACTTATCTTTTTCCCTTAAAGTTAATATCAACCTTAAGGGAAAAGAAAGTTTAGTTTGTGTTGCGTATATATAGCAAAGAGACGTACTAAACATTATTTTTTTCTAATTCTTGGCAAAAACAAAATGAATGAAGCAGACAACTACTTCATCCATTTTGCTATCTGATTATCGATGCTCAATGGTTGTTTTGTATAGATGTTGATCATAATGCTATAAAATAAAAGACCCGCCCTGGTTCGCTGTTCTACGGGAAGCGTGGCGGATTCTGTCGGTGCAAAGATACGAATTATTTCTGAATCAACAAACTTTTTTGCATAAAATATTGCTTTGATATGTAAAAAACATGTTATTCATTCAACTAATTTATGGAAATTTACTACCTTTGCAACCAAATAGCAAACAGAATAATCACAATGTACGAGCGAGAGACTTTAAAACTGCGAGTAAGCGAGAGTAGGACTAATATTTTTTCTGCCTTACCGAGTATGTGCAGTTTCGGCCAAAGGTCAAACTTTGTTAAGGACATGAAGAAAGTGGCCTTAATCTTTGGTGGTCTCAATAATTTGATTACTCTCTCTCTCTCTCTCTCTCTCTCTCTCTCAGGCGCTCGCCTATACCTATATAAGAGAGACAATAACACCTCTTATTTTACGCGCGGGTCGCCCGCGTCAATATACGACTTTTCTTGCATCCATGCAAGGGAGGCTGCATTCGTGATGATTGACGACAGGAAAAGGGATAAGGAACACTATTATTTCAAGGTCGACAAGGGTGTTACGCCCGAAGTTCCTTTTGACTGCAGTGAAAACGATTTCGCGACGGCCGAGTCGGACAATATCACGATAGAGTTATTCAACGACAAAGCATTGACAAGCCCCGCTGTACATAAATACATATCCAATTACAAGGAATTGAGAGACGACAATGGTGCGCTCAAGGCTGTCATCAACTCATTCCACATTGAGGATTACAAAGACGATGATTATGGCGACGTCACCATTCAGGTCATTGCTTGGCTTCGCCGCAAAGTGAAAAAAATAAAATATTAACAACGCACAGGGGGAATCATTTCCTCTTGCGCTATAAAAAAAACAATTATGAGAAAAAAATTTTTATTTATTTGCCTGTCATGGCTCATTGCCCTGACAGCTAATGCCGATAATTTGTATTTGTACTTGCAAACTTGTGGATTGACTGCTGACCCTAACAGCAGTACCCCTTACGCCACAACTGACACAAGCATAGAGGAGGGTACAGAGGTCACTATACGCTATACAGGTACTGATAATACAACTGTTCTTTCGATTTACATAAATGGTGAAAAAGTATCTAGCGGAAAAATAAAACAAAAGAAAAACTCTCCTTATACCTTCACCGCAAAAAAGAACTGTATTCTTAGAGTCGAAGGCGCCTATGCATTTAATTTTTCAACAAATCCAAATGTTTACTTCACGCAGGATGTCGATGTCACCGTGACAGCCAATGAGGGAGCAACGGGCGAGTACTGGGCAACGTACTACAACAGTACTGAGAGTTATACGGCTGATGCGAACACGACGGTGTATCAGGCTGCCGTAAACTCCGGCAAGACGGCCGTGGTGCTGACGGAGGTGACGGGACGCGAGATTCCTGCAGGCAAGGGTGTCGTACTGAAGTCTTCGGCTGCGACCATCACGCTGACACCTACTACAACAACGACACAGACGCTCGAAGGCAACGAACTGACAGGCGTGGATGCTGCCACTGCCGCTCCCTCTAATGCCTATTGCCTCTCGAAAGAAACCACTGGCTCAGCCAGAGGCGTTGGCTTCTACACGTACACAGGCACTATCCCCGCCCATCGTGCTTATCTTGTGGTGGCTGGAGGTCCTTCAAATGCCCGCGGATTCCTGGGCTTCGGCGATGATGACAATACAACGGGCATCAGCCTCCCCGAGGCCGTGGTCATTGAGAATGATGGTCCAATCTACGACCTCTCTGGTCGTCGTATCATAGGACAGCCGCAGAAGGGCATCTATGTGAAGAACGGAAAGAAGGTAGTAATCAAATAAACGAAGGAGGATATAAGTTATGACAAACAATATCGACAAGAAGAAATACGAAAAGCCTTCGATGAAGGTATATCAGTTACAGTCGCAGTCTAAACTGCTCGCAGGTTCGGGCGAGCCACCACTCGGCGGCCCCTGGCCTGGCGGCGAACCGTGGTAATATTGTAACATAGAAAGACAAACAGCCTCACTGTCCTAACAAACGGTCAGCGAGGCTGTTTTATGCTACCCGATGGAACTCCAATTATAGATGGAAGCCATGTTTGTACGTTTTATCTTGCTCTCTTCGTTCCTGATTCTCATGCTTCATCTGCTGTTGAATCCATTGAACTATGGGTGATTGTTCGACTGTGAGCTGCAGTTTATCCTTTGCTATCCTGACGATGTTGGCAGTAATGCTTTCTGCCCAGACTCTTGGACTATGCCTGTCAGCCTGCAAATAGCCTCTGAAGTTCAGTGCCTGACCATGAACCAGTTTATCGGTTTGTTCTTCACTAAACCCATGCATAAGACATTCGCTCTCGACACGTAGATATTCGCCTACAAGAGGGAACCAACGTAGAATCTTGTTGATAGTGCGCTCTTGCTCGTTGATGGTTTTCTGCATCTGCAACTTGGTATAACGCATATCCTCAGCATGATAGTCGTTCTGTTGCTCTGCGTCTTTCTGTAGTTTCTTTATCTGGTCATCACGTTTCGAGATCTCTCCTTGAAGTCGCTCGTTTTCCTTCTCCAGTTTGCTGATCTTGTTACTGCCAAGAAGAGAATTGATGCCTTTGAGAGCAACATTGGCAGTTTTGGCCGCAGTGTTCTTTAGCTCTTCCGTCTTCTTCTCCGCCTTGACCTTGGCCAGTTCCTTTTCTTCTTGTTTTCTTTGTTTCAGCAGTTCGTCCACGTCTTCCTGAAGACTCTTGCCCTGCAACATCAGGGAACGATAATACTCATGTGTGGAGATATGCTGAGCTTCTGAACCTTCAATACCTCGCTGCAATCCATACTTCTTCATGGCTGCTGCGTAGGTATTCTGATAACTCTTCAACTTCGCACGACTCATTACATCATCAGCGCTGAGTCTTGGGGCTGGTGTCTTTTTACGATAAGTGCGCTTCACTTCCTCTTCTTTCTTCTTGCGCTTGCGTTCTGTCTCTACTATTGGAATGACAGTCGCATGCAGATGGGGCGTACTCTCATCCATGTGGAGTACTACCGATACGACATTATCGGTTCCATAAGTCTTACGGAGCCAGTTGATGTTATCCTGGCACCATTCATCAAGTCTGCCTTCCTTCTCTATCAGCACCATGTCCTCATGGGTGCCAGTCAGAAGGATGCGGATGGCTTGTACCTGGTTCTTGCCTATCTTACGTTTCAGCCCAGCCGTATCAAGGCGGTGCAGGATGGCCTGAGTACGAGAGGTCACTCCTTCAGGGAACTTTATCAGTTCACGGTTAAGGTGTGTCCTCGTCGGATCTGCATTCTTCGGATGGATGGTTCTCTCAATGTGTGCCGACATTCCACTGTCAGCACCTTTGGCTTTATCTAAGTGTAATACTGCGTAGCCCATTTTTCTTGTTCGTTTTACGGGGTTATTGTTTCTATGATTAATCGCTTGCGTCGGCTTTGCCGTGGGAAGCAGGGAGTCCATAGGGGAGCAGCCCCTTGGCTTATTGGGAATTTTTAGCGTTACCGTGTAATGCGGCTCGAAAAATTCCCTAATAAGCTACGGTATTTTCATTTGGGAAATACCGTTGGGGCTGCGCAGCATAGTCTTCCGGCACTTGGTTTATATTATTCCGCCATATACACGCCCTGTGCTAAACTGTACTTCTTGTCCGTCTTGACGATATAGCCATTAGCCATCAGCCATTTGTTGAGTGCAACGATGGTATTGCGGCCACGGGAATAGCCTATAGATGCGTAGGCATCGATTAAGGATGATAGCAGTTGGTTATATCCTTGCGACTCACAACTGGCAAAAGCCTTAGCCAAAGCCTGGCGGTGTTCGTCCTCGGTCAACTCGATCAGAGACTGGCGCTTCGCTTCCTTTTTGTCAAAATCGTAGTCTCCCACCAGTTCTGGCAGAGACTCAGCATTGATGCGGAAGGCGAAAGGTTCAAATTCCTTATCACGTATGTGCATTGCCTTGACCTCGCTGATGTTGGGATCAGTCTGGCTCTTGGTCACTTGTAATACAGTCTCAGCTTTGTTGTTCAGTTCTGTACCGATATGTCCACGAGTGTTATCATCACCCTTATTTAAGTGTAGTACAGTATGGATATGCAGATTGTACTGGCTCGACCATTGCATCAACATGTTAATAATCTGGGTGGACTCCGTGGGGTTGTTGATGTCATACATCAAGTCACGGATGCCATCAATCACCACCAGACCAATGCCTTTCATTTTGTAGAGCATATAGTCTATGATGGTACGACGCATTTCTGGTGATTGTTCACGAAGAGCCACGAATATGAGATTAGGACACTCTTGGTCTGTTTGCAATCCTGCCAGTTGGAGTATTCGCTTCATCACCTTCTGACAGTGATACTTGCTTTGTTCGGTGTCGATATAGAGCACCTTTCGCTTGTCATCAGGGAAAGCAGCCGTATAGCGCAGCACCTCACTATTGGAGAGTGCTGCCGCTACGATAGCTGAGACATTGAAAGTCTTTTTGCTCTTGGCTTTACCCGTTGATGCGCTGAAGTTTCCCAAGGTGCCGATGGTAGAGCCGTTCACCTGAAGAATCTCAGGTGGAACGGTATATTCATCGGTAGCTTTCAGTCGGATGGATTGCCAGATTACCCCAAACTCACTCTTGGTTAGTCCGTGCTCACGGATTTCCTCTTTGGCTGCCGGAGCCATGTTAGTATTATTCGTTTCCATAGCCTTACTTGTGAGTTAGAATATAGTGGGTAGCCTCCTGACTGATTTGAGCCTGGGTCTTGACGGGATTCTGACGAAGCCATGCTTCAAGGGCGTCCTTCTCGAAATAGATCATCTTCCCCTGAGGTTTGTAGTGGGGAATCTGCTGCGTCGAAGTCAACTTATAGAGATAACTCTTCGATAGGTTGGTGAACTTGCAAGCCTCTTCAAAGCTCAACACGTTCTTGTTGAGATACACGAGGTTTTCCAGTTCCTCGATTCTCTGTTCAATACTTTTGTTTTCACACATATGCTATCACATTTGTTAAATTAGACAATAGGAGTGTGCACCCTCCGAAATTTTGAATTCGAGGGCAAAAGTACTGCCTGGAAGATTACGTGTCAAGTAAATAGTTTAAGGTCTTAACCTATTCTCAACCTTTTTGCCTATTCTTTACTTTGTTGGCGATGTTTAGTGTTCTTTCAGATTCTTGATATACACTTCAAGTTTGTTATATTTCCCGTCCTTCTCCATATCCTGTACTTTGTTCGTGGCAGTGGAAAGGTCGTTTTGGTTGAGGAAGTCATCTTTCTGTGATGACTTGAAGAGCCTGTTCTTGGCAATGACTGCCTGCCAGTTCTCCGTGATATATCCTCGTCTGGATAATTGGTCAAACAAATGGGCTAATAGCCGATTGTTCTTCGAGGTAAGGACAACAGAAGGGGAACAGTTGAAGATGGACTTTATCTGTTCTGTGGTTATGTCCGCTTCGCGGAATATATGGAGTTCGTTGATAATGCCAGCCAGATAGTCCATCTGACTGTCGGTAAGAGAATGCTCAAAAGAAGGTAAAGTAGGAGGTGTCTCTGGAGGTGTCACCGATGGAGTAGTCTTAGTGACACTTGGGGGCGTAGGACTTTTCTTGGCATGGGCTTTCCGTTCTGCCAGTTTCTGTTCCATGTCGGCTATGAAGGCATCGGTCTCGGCATCTTCCCGCTGCTTTTCTTTCCACCTCCGCTCTTCCTCTGCTATTTCTATGAGATAACGGTGTTTCTTCTTGTCTTCCAACAAGAACTTAATGTACTTCTCATAGAGTACCACCTTATATATATAAGAGAAATAGGGATTCTCGGCATCATAGATGGTATTGTCTTTCTTGAATGCCTGAATGTCTGCTTTTAACGGATTACGATACCACTTATTAACAGCATCAGGGCCAATGTTCTCTATAAACAGACTGTCCCAAATGAAATCAGGTTTATCGAGAGCGTCTTGGATATGCTTCACATGAGGGCATTCTGCGTAGGTATCCGTAAGGATCTTTACCGCTTTTGCATATTCTTCCTCTTCCAACTTAACCATATACTCGTCTGATGCACCCTCGGCTGTTCGCGTCAGACGTTCTTCAAGACTATCGAGTGCTTCTTTTGCAAAAGCATTAATCACTCCTTCTTTCTCATGTATGATAGGTTCCCAACAATTCTGCGATTCCATTTTATCCTGCATTTAATCTTTTTGGAGTGCAAAGATACTCAAAATATAGTAGAATAAGAACAAACAAGAGAAAAAGAAGAAAAGATTAACAGTTGGTCGCTTTTCTTATTCTTGGTTAAGATTAACACCTAATTAACGCCCTTGGAAAGAAAAATCCTCTGTAAATCACTGATTTACAGAGGATTTCGAATGTTTCTTCGTAGTCGATAGGGGAATCGAACCCCTATGCCAAGATTGAGAATCTTGTATCCTAACCATTAGATGAATCGACCAACGTTAGGTGCGCTCTCAGAGAAATCCCCTCGGTGCGGAAGGAGGGGGATTCGAACCCCCGGTACGGGAACCCGTACGGCAGTTTAGCAAACTGCTGGTTTCAGCCACTCACCCATCCTTCCAAAAAGGACCCTGGAGTCAGAAACCGTGGGGTTATCTCCTTGATTGCGGGTGCAAAGGTACGACTATTTTTTGAACCCTGCAAATTTTTAAGCTACTTTTTTCGCTTTTCTCTCATTTTTTCTTCTTGAGGAGCGATAAACGGGACTCGAACCCGCGACCCTCGGCTTGGGAAGCCAATGCTCTACCAACTGAGCTATTATCGCTTAGAAGAAAAGAGAGCCAGAACTGTAGGGGTTCTGACTCTTGTTTGTGGATTGAGAGAGCCGATAGCCGGACTCGAACCGGCGACCCACGCATTACGAATGCGTTGCTCTACCAACTGAGCCATATCGGCAGCTTTTCAATGATCACTTGCTCGAAAGCGGATGCAAAGGTACTTATTTAAAATGAGAAATGAGAAATGAGGAATGAGAAATGTTTGCCCATTAACATTTTTTTAGCCTTGAACGTGCTCTGTCAGTTTGTCTTTTAGGAATTTTCCGGTAAGACTGTTGGGATTGGCTGCTATCTCTTCGGGGGTTCCGCAGGCAACGAGCTGTCCGCCGCGGTCGCCTCCGTCTGGTCCCATGTCGATAACATGGTCGGCGCACTTGATGATTTCCATGTTGTGCTCGATAATCAGGATGGAGTGGCCTCGGGCTATCAGGGCGTTGAAGGCATCGAGCAGTCGCTGAATGTCGTGGAAGTGCAGACCCGTGGTCGGTTCGTCGAAGATAAACAGGGTGGGCTCTTGCTTTTCTTGTCCGATGAAATAGGCCAGTTTGACGCGCTGGTTCTCGCCACCGGAGAGTGTCGACGAGCTTTGTCCCATCTTGATATATCCCAGTCCGACGTCCTCCAAGGGTTGCAGTCGGCTCACAATGGTTTTCTGCTTGTGTTCCGTGAAGAACTGGATAGCCTCGCTGATGGTCATGTTCAGGATGTCGTCAACGTTCTTGCCCTGGAACTTTACATCCAGAATGTCGTGCTTGAACCGTTTGCCGTGACAAGCCTCGCACTGCAGCACAAGGTCGGCCATGAACTGCATCTCAACGGTTATCACGCCCGCGCCCTTACACTCGTCGCAGCGTCCTCCGTCGGCATTAAACGAGAAATACTGGCTGGAGAATCCCATTTGCTTCGATAGGGGTTGGTCGGCCAAAAGGTCGCGAATGGCGTCGTAAGCCTTGACATAAGTGGCAGGATTGGAGCGCGACGATTTGCCGATGGGGTTCTGGTCGACAAACTCGACATGCTTGACGGCGAGATAGTCGCCGTCTAACCCCATATATT
>JAEEGG010003382.1_pt1 | contig 39830 bp, 37 predicted proteins | sample 9134161 | NCBI WGS metagenome assembly JAEEGG01 (sample SAMN16246543, study PRJNA631951) | gut metagenome | biome: gut microbiome; feature: rumen; material: CR-attached | host: Bos | place: Iran: Karaj | collected 2018-10 | reverse complement strand
GAAAGCACAGCAACATAATCCTTACCGAGGACGATGGCGGGACCGAAAGGATCGTCGATTCCATCAAGCACGTATCCGCTGTGGTAAGCTCCGTCCGTGAAGTGCTCCCCGGAAGAGAATATTTCATTCCAAATACTCAGGATAAATCAGACCTTCTTTCCTCTTCGGAGGAACAGATCAGGGATATCATCGGAAAGTATCCCGGCCCTGTTTTTAAGGGAATATACACATCCTTCACCGGACTATCACCCCTGGCCGCACATGAGCTTGCCTTCAGGGCAGGCGTTGACGGAGATGCATCCGTATCATCCCTTTCGGATGATGAGATGCAGCGTCTTGTGTTGCAGCTGACTGCTATGACAGACATGATAAAGAAGGGAGATTTCTCGCCCTGCATAGCCTATGTTAACGATAAGCCGGAAGAATACGAAGCCTTCAGGCTTACCATGTACGGCGGAAGCGATGACCGTATAGTGGATATCCCATCAATCTCCGAAGTCCTTGAGAGATTCTATGGAGAAAAGCAGCAGTTTGTCAGGATGAACCAGCGTTCATCAGACCTTAAGAGAGTCGTGCGCACCCTCATCGAAAGGGATTCCCATACTCTTGACGAACAGCTCCAGCAGCTGAAAAAGACCGAGGGCCGTGACAAATACCGCATCTGGGGCGAGCTTCTCAATGCCTTCGGATATTCTGCACAGCCCGGTGACAAACAGATAACCGTCGATAACTATTACACGAATGAAAAAGAGACCATTCCCCTTGATTCCACCATTTCTGCACAGGAGAATGCCGTAAAATATTTTGACAGATATACAAAGCTCAAGAGAACCGCTGAAGCACTTGCGGTGCAGACTGAGAATGTGAAGGAGCGCCTTGAGCATCTCGAATCTGTTCTTGCCAGCATCGGGATAGCAGAGAGCGAAGAGGATCTTGCCTGGATCAGACGGGAGCTTTCCGAGGCAGGCTATATCAGAGAGCATTACGTAAAGGGAAAGCCCGTAAAGCTCAAGGGTGAACCCTATCACTACATATCCTCTGACGGTTACGACATCTATGTCGGCAGGAACAATATCCAGAATGACCAGCTGACCTTTAAGTTCGCAGTTGGGGCCGACTGGTGGTTCCACGCCAAGAAGATCCCCGGATCACATGTGGTCCTCAAGGTGAAGGAGGCGGGAGAGGAGCTTCCCGACCGTGCATTCGAGGAGGCTGCAGCTCTTGCGGCGTATTACTCCGCCGGCCGTGAACAGTCCAAGGTGGACATCGACTATGTCCTGAAAAAAGAGGTTAAGAAGCCCTCTGGAGCAAAGCCCGGTTTCGTGGTTTACTACACCAATTACTCCATGACCATTGCCCCGGATATTTCATCTCTCCGGGAAGTATAACGACGCGGAGCCTGTAAATCTGTTTTTGCGGGTCCTGTCGCAAGGTAAAGGTCTCCTTTCTTCAGTGCCAGGCGGAAACGCCTTTTGATGCAAGTCATGGTTACTGCCGCAGGAACTTGCTGCGCAAGTTCCAGGCGAGCGCGTTTCCCGCAGGCACTTCAACGTCGACTCTTTACGCTTGCGCCACCCGTTAACAGATTTACGGGCTCCGCGTGAGCAAGACTTAGGTCCTGCTTATGCATGATATAATGCTCCGCGTGACTAGATTGAGATTTTGTGATATTGTATAGAATGTATGCGCACATAACATATGGGAGATCACTATGGTAAGATCCATGACAGGCTTCGGCAGAGCCGAGGTCATCGAAAACAACAAGAGATACACAGTTGAACTTAAGTCCGTTAACCACAGATATCTTGACCTTTCCGTCAAGACTCCCAGAGTTCTGTCATGTCTTGAGGGAAACGTAAGATCCGAGATCAAGAAGTATCTCAGCCGCGGTAAGGTTGATGTTTATATTTCATATGAGAATCTTGCCGAGTCCGAGGCAGAACTTAAGTATAACCATGATCTTGCTTCCAAGTATGCCGCATTCGTAAAGGAGATCTCTGAGGAGTTCGGCCTTGAGAATGACCTGCGTGCCACCAGACTCGCAAGCTTTCCCGATGTCTTTGAAGTCATCGAGGAAAATGATGACGAAGATGAGCTTTGGGTAGGCCTTAAGAAGGCAGTGGACGGCGCCTGCGAGAAGATGGTTGAGGCAAGGAGCACAGAGGGTGAGAACCTCGTTAAGGACCTTGTTCCCAAACTTGACAATCTTCTTTCCATAGTTGATTTCATACAGGAGAGATCTCCTCAGATAGTCGAGGAATACAGGGAGAAGATCTACTCCAGAGTTAAGGAGATACTTGGAGACAACACCCCCGATGAAGGAAGACTCCTTACCGAAGTGACTGTTTTTGCAGACAAGATCTGTGTTGATGAAGAGATCGTAAGACTCAAGTCCCATATAGAGACCATGAAGAAGGAACTTTCCGGTTCGGGTGATGTGGGAAGAAAGCTTGACTTTATTGCTCAGGAGATGAACAGGGAAGCCAATACCACACTTTCCAAGACCACCGATCTCGAGATCTCAAACCGCGGTATAGAGCTTAAGACCGAGATTGAGAAGATCCGTGAACAGATCCAAAACATAGAGTGATAAAGGCGGGCTGATCAATGGACAAAGGAATTTTGGTAGTCATATCCGGCTTTTCTGGAGCAGGAAAGGGTACCGTGATCAAGAAGCTTCTTTCGGAGAGCGATGAATACTGTCTGTCGGTTTCAATGACCACCAGAAACCCGAGACCGGGTGAAGTGGACGGAAGGGACTATTTTTTCGTGACACGTGAGAAGTTCGAGCAGACCATTGCGGAGAACGGGCTCATCGAACATGCAGAATTCGTAGGCAACTATTACGGAACCCCGAGAGCGTATGTGGAACAGAAGATAAGCGAAGGTAAGAACGTCATCCTTGAGATTGAGATCCAGGGTGCGATGAACATCAAGAGGATCTACCCCGAAAGCGTGCTTCTTTTCATTACACCGCCCACTGCGGAGGAACTTGAAAGAAGACTTAAAGGGCGCGGCACCGAGACTGATGACGTTATAGCCGGAAGACTTTCCAGGGCAAGTGAGGAATCGGACGGCATTGGCGAATACGATTACATCATAGTTAATGATGATATCGATAAATGTGTGGCGGATGTATGTGAGACGATCCGCAGCGCAAAGAGAAAGCCTGAAAGACAGGCGGAGTTTATAGAAGAGCTCCGTGCAGGGCTTGAGAAATATCACAGATGATCCGTTAAAAACGGAAAGGCCGATATGGCAGAAGGAGAAATACTATTATGATGCTTCATCCCTCTTATGTTGACATGATGGACGCAGTCAATTCCGATGCGCCCGAAGGAGAAGAGATCGTACAGAGCCGTTATTCTATCGTGATGGCTTCTGCAAAGCGTGCTCGCCAGATCGTATCCGGCGATAAGCCTCTTACCGAGAACAAGGATAAAAAGCCCCTTTCCATCGCAGTAGACGAACTTTACGAGGGACAGGTACACATCCTTCCGGGAACTCCCGCTGAACAGTAATGAAGATATTTTTTGTATCGCTTGGGTGCGACAAAAATCTGGTTGATTCGGAGAAGATGCTGGGCATCCTCTCTGAGCGCGGGTATGAATTTACCGATGATGAAAATGAAGCAGATATCATCATCATTAATACCTGCTGTTTTATAGGAGATGCCAAGGAAGAGAGTATCTCGGAGATAATCCGTCTTGGCGCTCTTAAGGAGACCGGTAAGCTTAAGTGCCTGATCGCAGGCGGATGTCTTGCCCAGAGATACATGGATGAGATATTTGCGGACCTTCCGGAGCTTGATGCCGTGATAGGCACCATGTCTATCGGACGCATCGCTGAGGTTCTGGATGAGACCCTCGGCAATATTTCAAAGGGTTCTGCCGGGGTAAAGACCGCTGCGTCAGACCCCCTGGATGCAAAGCCTTATTCAGCTCCCCGCAGGAGCCTTACAACAGGCGGTCACTATGCATATCTTAAGATCGCAGAGGGCTGCAACAAGAGATGCACGTACTGTATCATCCCCTATGTCCGCGGTAATTACCGGAGCATTCCCATGGAGGATATCCTGCAGGAAGCCCGTGAACTTGCGAAAAAGGGTGTTAAGGAGCTTATACTTGTCGCACAGGAAACTACTCTGTACGGAGTGGATCTGTACGGACATAAAGCACTTCCGGAGCTTCTGAAAAAGCTCTGTGAGATAGAAGGTTTCAGGTGGATAAGGGTTCTCTATGCATATCCCGAAGAGATCACCGATGAGCTTATAGAGGTCATGGCTTCGGAAGAGAAGATATGCAGATACCTCGATCTTCCCATACAGCATGCTTCCGATGATATCCTGAGAAGGATGGGCCGCAAGACTTCGAAGAAGAGCATAGAGGAGCTTATATCAAAGCTCAGGGACCGCATTCCCGCAATAGCACTGAGGACCACCCTTATCTCCGGCTTTCCGGGGGAGACGCAGGAAGAATTTGAAGAGCTGTACAGATTCGTAAATGAGACCGAATTCGACAGACTCGGTGTTTTTACATATTCAGCCGAAGAGGGAACGCCCGCTGCCGAAATGCCGGACCAGGTTCCCGCTGAGACCGCAGCAGCAAGACGCGATGAACTGATGGAGCTGCAGCAGGCTGTTACCTTTGATCTGAACGAGTCTCACGTAGGTGAGATACTTGATGTACTTATAGAAGGATACCTTCCCGAAGACGGTATCTATGTCGGACGTACGTACAGAGATGCCCCGGGAGTTGACGGATTGTTTTTCGTAAAAGCCTCTCGAGAACTGATGACCGGAGATATGGTGAAGGCCAGGGTCACAGAGGCTCAGGGATACGATCTGTCCGGAGTTATGACTGATGAGTGAAGATAAGAACACGAAAAATCAGAGTTCCATCTGGAACATTCCGAATGCACTGACACTGTTCAGGATTGTGCTTATAATCCCGTTTGCTGTCTTTCTGCTTGGAGGTCAGAGGGGATGGTTCGGACAGAATCTCCTTATTCCGGACATCATAGCAGATCTGATCTTTGTCATTGCATCCCTCACCGATCTGTTCGACGGCAAGATCGCAAGGGCATATAATCTTGTATCCAATTTCGGAAAGTTCATGGATCCTCTTGCGGATAAGCTCCTTGTATGCACGGCGCTCATTGCACTGGTGGACATGAAGCGTATTCCCGCATGGATAGTTATCATAATCATCGCCAGAGAATTCATCATAAGCGGCTTCAGACTTGTTGCTGCCGAAAAGGGAGTTGTCATCGCCGCAAGCTGGTGGGGCAAGTTCAAGACCACATTCCAGATGATAATGGTAATAGCCATGATCATACAGCCGACTCTTGCATTTATCGGGATCCCGATGGTGCTCATTGATATCGTCATGTATATCGCACTTGCTCTTACAGTGATCTCTCTTGTGGACTATCTGTATAAAAATCGCGGAGTATTGTTATGAATGCAGAGATAATCTGTGTCGGAACGGAAATCCTGCTCGGAAATATAGTGAATACCAATGCGGCGTTCATAGCATCGCGTCTGTCCGGACTTGGAATAGCATGCTACAACCAGTGCGTTGTGGGCGACAATATGGACAGGGTGATAGCACAGCTTGCCGTAAGCTCTGAAAGAAGCGATATCGTCATCCTCTGCGGAGGCCTTGGGCCCACGGAAGATGATATGACCAAGGAGGCAGTTGCGGCATTTACAAAGCGCAGGCTCATTGAGAATGCCGAAAGCCGCAGAGCCATTGAGAGATTTTTTGAAAACAGGGGTAAGACCCCCACTGATAACAATTGGAAGCAGGCACTTCTTCCCAGGGGTGCAAAGGCTGTTCCGAATGCCAACGGCACCGCACCGGGCATCATCCTGGAGACCAGAAAATGTAAGTACATACTGCTTCCCGGACCTCCGGTGGAAATGGAGGCTATGTTCGATACCGGGGTAGTTCCGTATCTTAAGGAACTTGGAAACGGGACTATTTTTTCACAGACAGTGAAAATAGTGGGCATCGGAGAGAGCAGGGCTGAGTCCATGATCATTGATCTGATCGATGGACAGACCAATCCCACCATCGCAACCTATGCCAAGACAAGTGAGGTTCATATAAGAGTCACCGCTTCTGCTGAAAGCGAAAAGGAAGCGGCTAAGCTTGTAAAGCCCGTTGTAAGAGAGCTTAAGAAGCGCTTTGGCGGTAATGTATACAGTACCAAGGAGGAAGTGAACTTCGAACAGTCGCTGGTGGAGCTTCTTCTTTCGAATGATATGACCATAACATGTGTTGAATCCTGCACCGGAGGCCTGGTATCCGCCGCTCTTGTCGGCGTTCCGGGAGCATCCGATGTATTTAAGAGCAGTTTTGTCACATATTCCAACAAGGCCAAAAGAAAGCTTGCCGGTGTAAGTAAGGATACCCTTGACAGATACACCGCTGTTTCCGCGCAGACCGCACAGGAGATGGCAGAGGGCGGAGCAAAGGCTGCCGGAAGCGATGTGTGCATTTCGGTTACGGGACTTGCCGGACCCGGAGGAGGCACCAGGAAAAAGCCTGTGGGCCTTGTCTATATCGGCTGTTTTGTCAGGGGTAAGGTCAGGGTTGAGGAATATCATTTTTCCGGTGACCGTAACAATGTCCGTATGCTTGCTGCAAAGAACGCACTCATACTTGCAAGAGAGTGCATTCTCGAATATATCGATAATAAGTAATATTCTAAGATCCACAGGATCGTTTCTTAAACACGTATGCCGTAAGTGCATGCGACTGCGGTTTCGGGCTGACCTGCAGCTTTCCACGGTCTCCGCCGCAAAGACAGACAGGTGTTTTACCGGACTGTCGTTTTTCGTAAGTCCAAAATTTCGGACATATATCATGTTATGATTTTTACAGTTGACAAGAGTGAACGGATGTTCTATTATTTATTCGAACATCTGTTCCAAGTGTATCATCCGGGATTCCCGCAGGATACACCTTACGTTTTGAACGTGGAAAGGAAATTCAATGGAAAACTCTAATGTAAACGCTGAAAAGAAAAAGGCTCTTGAAGCAGCTCTCGGACAGATAGAGAAGCAGTACGGAAAGGGCGCTGTCATGAGACTGGGCGAGCCAGGCGCGCAGATGAAGGTTGAGACCATTCCCACAGGTTCCATAAGCCTTGATCTTGCCCTCGGACAGGGCGGCATTCCCAAGGGAAGGATCATCGAGATCTACGGTCCCGAGTCCAGCGGTAAGACTACCGTTACCCTTCATATGATCGCAGAGGTCCAGAAGCGCGGCGGCATCGCAGGATTCATTGATGCAGAGCATGCCCTCGATCCTGTATATGCGAAGAACATCGGCGTTGATATAGACAATCTTTACATTTCACAGCCCGACAGCGGTGAACAGGCTCTGGAGATCGCAGAGACCATGGTCCGTTCCGGCGCCATCGATATAGTTGTAGTCGACTCTGTAGCGGCACTTGTTCCCAAGGCAGAGATCGAAGGAGATATGGGTGATGCCCATATGGGACTTCAGGCAAGACTTATGAGCCAGGCTCTCCGTAAGCTTACCGCTGTTATCAGCAAGTCCAACTGCGTTGTCATCTTCATTAACCAGCTCCGTGAAAAGCTGGGAGTCATGTTCGGAAATCCTGAGACCACAACCGGCGGACGTGCACTTAAGTTCTATTCATCCGTAAGACTTGATGTACGCCGTATCGAGGCTATCAAGCAGGCCGGTGAGGTTATCGGTAACAGGACCAGAGTCAAGGTGGTCAAGAACAAGGTGGCTCCTCCCTTCAAGGAAGCCGAGTTCGACATCATGTTCGGAAAGGGAATCTCCATGGTCGGAGATATCCTTGATGTCGCTACCAATGCGGATATCATCGTCAAGTCCGGCGCATGGTTTGCCTACAAGGGTGAGAAGATCGGACAGGGAAGAGAGAATGCCAAGCAGTATCTTGAGGAGAATCCCGAGATTCTTGCAGAGATCGATAAGGCTGTAAGAGAGCACTACGGACTTGAGGCTTCTGAAGATGCCAAGCCTGCAAAGGCAGAAGAGCCCAAGGCTTCAAAGGCCGATAAGGCAGCAAAGTGATAAGTGACGGAGTTTATAAGGGGTACAGATGCTCGTTAAGCAGATAGTAAGATGCGGCAAGTCCAGAAGCATTGTTAAGCTTGAATCGGGCCTGAGTTTTCCGCTGTATTCGTCGGAACTTAATAAATTCGATACAAAGGAGGGCGAGGATCTCTCCGATGGGTCATTAGAGATCATAATGACTCAGATCCTGCCCTCCAGATGTATAAAAAGAGCCATGAACCTGCTGCAGAAGAAGAGCTTTGCGGAGAGAGAACTGGTAAGGAAGCTCTCTGAAGGCGGCTATCCCGAAGAGGTGATAGATAAGGCTGTCGAGTATGTAAGATCCTACGGATATATAGATGATGTCAGATATGCATCTGATCATATCAGATACCACTCATCCCAGGGGCGCGGCAGGAACCGTATCCGTGCTGAGCTCATGCAGAAGGGAATCTCCGATGCCGATTTCGAGAAGGCATGGAGCGAGACTGAGGAACTGGGACTTATAGAGGACAGTTCGGATGCGATACGGAAGCTTCTTGAGAAGAAGCATTTCAGTCCCGATATGGATCCGTCAGAACGGAATAAGATAGCAGCTTTCATCATGAGAAGAGGTTACTCTCCGGAGGATATCTTCCGTCAGATGAAAGAGTACAATGATTAACATAATGTAACTCAGACACCCCGGAGTCTTAACAGGCTCCGGGGTGTTATGCAGAGTGCTTAACTACATGGTGTGTATTTAAGTTTTACTTGACATAATTGTCATAAAAACCTAATATAAATCTGTTGTACTATGACAATTTTATAAGGAGGTGCTCCTGTATCATGCCTACTGGTGTACAAATCGTGATACTCGTAGCGGCTGTTATAATCTCGGCGCTTGCCGCAGCTTTACTTACTTCTCATAAGATGAAGAATCAGGCTGACGGAACATTGGCGAATGCAGAGAAGAGAGCCCGCGAGATCATCGATGAAGCTCTTAAGAAGGCTGAATCAGAGAAGCGTGAAGCATCCATCAAGGCTCAGGAAGACGCGCTACGCGTCAAGAATGATGTTGACCGTGAGGTCAAGGAACGCAGAGCCGAGGTGACCAAGTCGGAACGCAGGATTCAGCAGAAGGAAGAGTCAGTCGATAAAAAGCTCGATAATATCGAGAGACGTGAACAGTCCCTTTCTGCAAGGGAGGATAATCTGAAGGCTAAAGAGGCTCAGGTTTCCAAGCTTAACGAAGAGAGACTGCAGGAACTGGAAAGGATTTCCGGATTAACCTCTGAACAGGCAAAAGAACACTTATTAAGTATTGTTGAAGAAGATCTGAAACACGAAGAAGCCCTGATGATCAAGGAATCTGAGAACAGGGCAAGGGAAGAAGCCGACAAGAAGGCGAGGGAGATCGTCGTCACGGCTATCCAGAGATGTGCTGCCGATCATGTCGCTGAGAGTACTATTTCCGTAGTACAGCTTCCCGGCGAAGACATGAAGGGAAGGATCATCGGACGAGAGGGCAGGAACATAAGAACCCTCGAGACCATGACAGGTGTCGAGCTCATCGTTGATGATACCCCCGATGCAGTTGTTCTTTCCGCATTTGATCCTGTAAGAAGAGAAGTTGCGAGGATCGCACTTGAGAAGCTTATTGTGGACGGACGTATCCATCCTGCGAAGATCGAGGAGATGATACAGAAGGCCCGCAAGGAAGTGGATCAGACCATTAAGGAAGAAGGCGAAGCTGCTGTACTCGAAGTCGGTGTGCACGGACTTCACCCCGAACTGGTCAAGCTTCTCGGACGTATGAGGTACCGTACCAGCTACGGTCAGAACGTCCTCAAGCATTCCATTGAAGTCGCCCAGCTCTCCGGACTCATGGCCGCTGAACTCGGACTTGATGTCAAGACAGCAAAGCGCGCAGGATTATTACATGATATCGGAAAAGCAGTCGATCATGAGATCGAAGGCTCCCATGTACAGCTCGGTACGGATCTGTGCCGTAAGTACAAGGAAAGCCCCACTGTTATCAATGCGGTTGAAGCTCACCATGGCGATGTAGAGCCCCAGACCCTCATTGCATGTATCGTTCAGGCAGCAGATGCCATTTCTGCAGCCCGTCCGGGTGCAAGAAGAGAGACACTGGACATCTATACGAATCGCTTAAAGCAGCTTGAAGAAATCTCCAACAGTTACAAGGGTGTTGAAAAATCTTTTGCTATTCAGGCAGGCAGGGAAGTCAGAGTCATGGTCGTACCCGATCAGATATCGGATGCGGACATGGTTATCCTCGCAAGAGATATTTCCAAGCAGATCGAAGACGAGATGAAGTATCCCGGACAGATCAAGGTAAATATCATCCGCGAGAAGAGAGTTGTGGACTACGCGAAATAACTCCTATCCGGTTTCTGGCATTACAACTGAACACAATGAAAGAGACAGCTACATGATGTGGCTGTCTTTTTTATGCCTTTACAAATGATGAAGCCTTAGTGTAGAATAGCACGGTATGGATGTATACAATTATGCAATCTTAGTTTTATGATTTATGTTTATGGAGGAAATAATGTCTAAAGCATTTGCCGAGATGTCGAAGGAAGAGCTGAAGGAGCTGCAGTCACAGCTTAATCAGGAGTATCAGGATGCAAAGGGAAAGGGCCTTGCACTTAACATGGCAAGGGGAAAGCCTTCACCTTCACAGCTTGATATGGGAATGGATTTTCTTGATGTGATCAATTCCGAAAGCGATATGCTTACAGACGATAATACAGATACCCGTAACTACGGGGTTATGGACGGTATCCCTGAGGCCAAGAAGCTTATGGCTGATATTCTTGAGACAAGCCCTGAGAATGTCATCGTTTGCGGAAATGCTTCTCTCAATATCATGTATGATACCTTCTCCAGAGCCTTTACTCATGGATTGCTGGGAAATACTCCCTGGTGCAGACTGGAAAAGGTTAAGTTCCTCTGCCCTGCGCCCGGATACGACAGACACTTTGCGATCTGTCAGCATTTCGGAGTGGAGATGATCACCATTCCCATGACTTCATCAGGTCCCGATATGGATCTTGTTGAGCAGTGGGTATCAAAGGATGATTCCGTAAAGGGCATCTGGTGTGTTCCCAAGTATTCCAATCCCCAGGGTATTACATATTCCGAGGAGACTGTGAAGAGATTCGCTGCTCTTAAGCCTGCAGCCGCTGACTTCAGGATCTTCTGGGATAACGCATATGCCATCCATCATCTCTATGAAGATGAGAGCAGACAGGACCGGATCCCTGATATCATCTCCGAGTGTGAGAAGGCAGGAAATCCCGATATGGTATTCGAGTTCTGCTCCACTTCCAAGGTAACCTTTGCCGGAGCAGGTATCTCTGCCATCGCTTCTTCAAAGGCTAATCTCGACGACATGAGAAAGTCAATGACTGTCCAGACCATCGGATATGACAAGATCAATCAGCTCCGCCACGTCAGATACTTTAAGGATATAAACGGGATCAAGGCACACATGATGAAGCATGCGGCACTCCTTCGCCCCAAGTTCGAAGCCTGCGAGGATGTCCTTGCAAGAGAACTTAGCGGTACCGGTATCGCTTCATGGACGACTCCCAACGGAGGATACTTCATATCACTTGATGTGATGCCGGGATGTGCCAAAAAGGTCGTTGCTCTCTGCAAGGAAGCCGGAGTTACTCTTACCGGAGCAGGTGCAACATACCCTTATAAGAACGATCCGAAGGATTCCAATATCCGTATTGCTCCTTCATACCCTTCACCGGATGAGATGGCTCAGGCTACAGATCTTCTGGTGCTCTGCGTAAAGCTTGCCGCAGTCGAACAGCTGCTTGCTGTATGATGAATGCTTCATGGCTGTAAGGCGCAGGCCCCGTGCTTTTGCATGGGATGCCGGGGAGCGAATGAAATGTGGCATGGAAGGCGGGATATACTATGGACGAGATAAAGCGAATAGACAGAAAGCTTGTACATAAGGGAAGAGTCATTGACTTCTACCAGGATACGATGCAGATGCCGGACGGACATACCGTAGAATGGGATCTTATAGATCATGACGGTGCGGCTGCAGTGGTCGCTGTAAGAGAAGACGGCAAACTCCTGATGGTCAGACAGTACAGAAATCCTCTTGAGAGATATACTCTTGAGATTCCCGCAGGAAAGCTTGATACAAGGGATGAGGATCCAAGGAACGCCGCAGAGCGTGAGCTTGCGGAGGAAACGGGTTATGTCTGTCACAATATAGAGTATCTGACGACCATCTATACTACCGTAGCATTCTGCAATGAGAAGATCGGTCTGTATCTGGCAAAGGGGCTGAGCGAAAGACATCCCCAGCACCTTGATGAGGATGAGTTCATCAATCTCGAGGCATATACCCTCGATGAAGTAAGACAGATGATCTATGATGGCAGGATACAGGATTCCAAGACCATCGTCGGGATACTTCTCTACGCATCAAAATACGGTCTGTAAATTAAAAAAAATTTTTTTCAGTGGGACTTGTGGTCACAAGTCCCCTTTTTTTTCCTTTTTTACAACATCTTGTGGTATTTGGAAAGCGTAGAAAAATGCCCGTTTTTTCTATGATTTTTATCACTTGAAAAACCTTTTTTCGTTTCTTATAATGCGATTTGTCGCTTGAAGAGACTGCTGTTTTTTGCGCTCTTTGAGGCAGGAGACAAAATAGGCAGGGACGCCGGTTAGGAAATTTTTTATTGATGGGGAAGTATCTTGATCTTTTTACAAGGTATCTCGGTGAAGAGAAGAAGATGTCCGAGAATACCATTCAGTCATACAGAAGAGATCTCACAAGGCTCGAGAGTTATTGCAGCGATCTTGCCATTGATGATCTTACGGAAGTGACGGAGCATCATCTCGAGACATATATCGATTATCTCGAGGCCGGAGAATTCAAGTCCTCCACCATTTCGAGGAATGTTGCTTCGATCCATGCTTTTTATTCATACCTCTACACTCTGCATGAGGTTGACGAGGATGTATCAAAGGGACTTGCAGGTCCCAGGGTTGAGCGCTGTGATCCGGATATCCTGACAGAGGATGAGGTTGTAAGGCTCCTTGAAGCACCTAAGAAGAGCGACCCTAAGGGACTCAGGGATAAGGCGATGCTGGAGGTTATGTATGCCACGGGCATCAAGGTATCCGAGCTTATAAGTCTCAAGGTGGAGGATGCGGATCTTAAGACAGATATGCTCCTTGTGAACGGAAGGAGCATACCTCTCGGAAGACATGCAAGGAATGCCATGATCGAGTATCTGGAGAATTCCCGCCCGGTCCTTATAGGTGAAAGAGAAAGCAGCGTGCTGTTCCCCAATTATCAGGGAGATGAGATGTCCAGACAGGGATTCTGGAAGATCCTCAAATCCTATGTGAAGGAAGCGGGTATCGAGAAGGATGTAACTCCCTGTCTTCTCCGCCACAGCTTTGCGGCTCACCTCATAGAGCACGGTGCGGACATAAAGAGCGTATCCGTGATGCTCGGCCATTCGGATATATCCACAACCCAGGTCTACGCGAGGATGGCACAGAACCCTTTAAGAAAGACCTATTCCGGAGCTCATCCAAGGAGCTGATCCGGTAGGTAAGACTTATCTGCAGGTAATGATTTCGGCAAGGTTTTTTCCGTTCCGAAAAAAACCTTGCCGTTTTTTCACATAAGAGCCGGTTGCTGCTGGTTTCGGCGGCTTTTATGTACCGGATATCCGGGCTGATAACAGCCGGATGTACACAGACTTATCGTTTGCACTGGAGCGAACAATATAATATAATGCTTTATTGGACGCGTGTTACGGAAAAGTCCCCGGAATGCGGTAAACGTATCCCGGATCGCATGTAAAGGAAACGATAAGTATGTCATTTGAATTCATTAAAAAACTGCCCACTCCCGATGAGATCAGGGCGCAGTACCCTGTTCCTGAGAAGGTAAGAGAGATCAAGAAGATACGTGATGCCGAGATCCGTGATGTTTTCACAGGGAAATCCAACAAGTTCCTTGTGATCATCGGACCCTGCTCGGCAGATAACGAGGAAGCAGTCTGCGACTATGTCGGAAGACTTGCGAGCATATATGACAAGGTTAAGGATAAGCTTATCCTTATACCCAGGATATATACCAATAAGCCCCGTACCACAGGCTCCGGATATAAGGGCATCGTTCATCAGCCCGATCCGCAGAAGGAAGTTGATTTCCTTGCAGGACTTGTGGCTATGAGGCATATGCATATAAGAGCGGTCGAAGAGACCGGTCTTACCGCTGCTGACGAGATGCTGTATCCCGAGAACTGGAGATACGTATCCGACATCCTTTCCTACGTTGCCATCGGCGCGCGTTCTGTTGAGGACCAGCAGCACAGGCTCACCGTTTCCGGATTTGATGTTCCTGCGGGAATGAAGAATCCTACCAGTGGCGATCTTGCCGTTATGATGAACTCCATCTATGCGGCGCAGCATGCTCATTCCTTCATTTACAGGGGATGGGAGGTTAAGACCACCGGCAACGAGGAAGCGCATGCAGTACTCAGGGGAGCTACCAACAAGCATGGTAACAATACCCCTAACTATCATTATGAGGATCTTGTCAGGGTTCTTGATATGTACAACAAGATGGACCTGATGAATCCTGCGGTTGTCATCGACTCCAACCATTCGAATTCCGATAAGCAGTTCAAGCAGCAGATCAGGATCGTCAAGGAGGTAATGCACAACCGTGCTCTCAATCCCGATATCAGAAACCTTGTTAAGGGCGTTATGATAGAGAGCTACATTGAAGAGGGAAATCAGAAGATCGGAGAAGGCGTCTACGGCAAGTCCATTACGGATCCCTGCCTTGGATGGGCTGACTCTGAGAGGCTGATCTACGATATAGCAGACCTTGTAGAATAGAAGAGGCGATGATCCACTTTTCGGGCGGATTCATCTTAAGCCTCCCGAAAGAGTAGTGGACCATGGATCATCGTTTTGAAAAAATACTGTTAAAGTTAATGCCCGTTATGGTACTCATCCCATGCCTGATATGTGTATGTCTGGCTTCGAGAGTCACAGGACTTGAGAGGATGATGGACGCAAGAGAAGCATATGAGGAACTCGGATACCGCGAATCGAGACTTGTAGAGCTTACCGGATATGAGGCGGAGTATGCGGCGCACTGCGCCGGTCTCACCAGATCACTTAAGGGTGATGCTTCTGCAGAGTCAGACAAGGAAACCGGTGAAGGGTATCTCAGGGAAGCAGTCACCAAGGCGGATACTGACGGAGATGTTCAGGTCAATCTCGTGTCCGGCACCGAATGGGACGGAGTTCACAAGGTTTATCTGACATTTGATGACGGCCCCAGTATCTATACGGATGATATACTGGATATCCTTGCAGAGTATGACGTTAAGGCCACATTTTTCGTGATCGGAAGAGATAATCCCATATCATATGACAGGTATAACCGTATAGTCGAGGAAGGCCACACTCTGGGAATGCATTCATATACCCATGTCTACGATGAGATCTATGCATCCACCGAGAGCTTTGCGGCTGATACACTGAGATTAAGACAGTTCCTTCTGGATGTTACCGGAGTAATGCCCAGATTCTACAGATTCCCCGGCGGCAGCTCCAATGATGTAAGTGCCACGGATATGCATGACCTCGTGGAGTATCTCGATTCCGAGGGCATAGTGTATTTTGACTGGAATGTCTCAAGCGGAGATGCAAGCGGAGGCTCAATGACATCGGAGCAGATAATCCAGAATGCTCTTTACGGTATAGAGGACAGGGAGACCACGGTCATCCTGCTTCATGATACAGCTTCAAAATGGACAACGGTACGTGCTCTTCCCGGTCTCATAGAGGCAATACAGGCTATGGACAATACCGTTATCCTTCCCATAACGGATGACACCACTGTCATTCATCACAGCATATGATCCTTTGACCTGACCGCCCCGTGCGTGATAACGGGGTTCCTGACAGATAATAAGGAGGTAGCAAATGGGTTTTTTTGGTGAGTTAAAACAGGACCTGTCCCAGGTTGCCGGTGATGAACTGAAAAGAGAACAGGCTGATGCTGAGGCAGAGAGGATCCTGGCTGATGCGGAGCTTGCAGGACTTGATGAAGCTGAGCTCGCATCTAAGAGGTCTTCTTCCGAAGGGAGTATCCCGGAAGATGACAATGATGATGTGGCGGCTCTTTTAAAGGATCTTGTCGCAGGTCTCGGTTCCGGGGATGAGACCGAAGCCGGAAGTATCGATCATTCATCCGACATAAGCGATGACATTAATTCAATCCTTGCGGGACTTACTCCCGATACCCCTTTGGAGGATAAGGGAAGCATACCTGAAAGCGCAGATGAGAATGCGGCATCAGATTCTGAACAGTCCGGCAATATCAATGAGGCGTTCGACCTTGCCATAGCATCACTTAAAAAAGCAGAAGGATCTGAAAGTAATCCCGCAGCCGAAGATGCAGAAGAGACTGCTGAGAAGACCACTGAAGAGACAGGTGCAGCAGAGCAGGAAGATGCTTATGATAAGGAGACCGCACCGGAAACAGTCCTGGCCGATGAGGCTGCAGAGACTGTTAATGAGACTTCCGGAGCGGAGGCGGCAGCCGTGACCGGAGAGGCACAGACTAAGGAAGCACCTGACAGTGCCGCATTAAAAGAGGTATTCAAAATGGAAGAGGGTACATTCTCAGAAGAGACGTCAGTCATAACTGAGGGAATGGTTATAAACGGTAATATAGAATCTGCCGGGAATCTTGATATAATGGGCAAGGTTAACGGAAATGTTACCGTAAGAGGCAAGCTGAACGTGACCGGCTGCATCGCCGGCAATTCAACCGCCAAGGAGATATATGCCGAGAATGCCAGGATCATCGGAGACATTAACAGTGAATCCTCGGTAAAGGTCGGAGCAGGAACGGTTGTTGTAGGTAATATCTATGCATTTGGCGCAGCCATTGCAGGCGCAGTCAAGGGGGATATCGATGTTCACGGTCCCGTGATCCTCGATTCTACCGCGATAGTAAAGGGCAATATACGTTCCAAGTCTGTTCAGATCAATAACGGAGCAGCTCTTGAAGGCGTATGTTCACAGGCATATGCAGAGGTCAGCCCCACTGCTTTCTTTGATGATTTCAAGCCGGAAGGTAATGACTGATCATCTGAAAAATATTAAGGAGGATCGTATGCGGATACTATTAAAGCTCAGCGGCGAAGCACTTGCGGGACCTTCCAAGACCGGATTTGATGAGCCTACCGTCAGGATGGTGGCAAAGCAGATCGCGGAGATAGTAAGTAAGGGAACCCAGGTCGGAGTCGTTATCGGCGGAGGCAATTTCTGGAGAGGAAGAAGCTCGGAGAACATCGACCGTACCAAGGCTGACCAGATAGGGATGCTCGCAACGGTAATGAACGCACTCTATGTCTCGGAGATATGCAGATCGGTGGGACTTAAGACAGACATCCTTACACCATTTACGATAGGAGCATTTACCGATCTTTTTTCCAAGGACAGGGCAAACGCAGCTTTTGAACAGGGTCATGTTGTGTTCTTCGCAGGAGGAACAGGACATCCTTACTTCTCAACAGATACCGGCGTCGTGCTCAGAGCTGTTGAGGTTGAGGCAGACCAGATACTCCTTGCTAAATCCATCGACGGAGTATATACGGCAGATCCCGCCAAGGATCCTGCTGCCACAAGATATGATTCAGTCAGCATAGACGATGTCATTGCAGGCAACCTTCAGGTGGTGGATATGACCGCATCAATACTTGCAAGGGATAACAAAATGCCCATGGCAGTATTTTCACTGAACGAAGAGAACAGTATCGTAAATACACTTTACGGAACCTTTAACGGAACCAGGATAACAGTTTGATCATCGGAGGATTTAATATGGATGCCAGATTACAGGCTTATGAAGAAAAGATGAAGAAGACCCTCGAATTCCTTGGAGAGGAGTATGCAGCAGTGCGTGCGGGAAGAGCCAATCCCCATGTTCTCGACAAGTTAAGGGTTGATTATTACGGAACTCCCACTCCTATCCAGCAGGTAGGTAACGTTTCCGTACCCGAAGCGCGCATCATCCAGATCGCACCCTGGGATAAGTCGATGCTCAAGGCTATCGAGAAGGCCATCCTTACTTCCGATATCGGCATCAATCCCCAGAATGACGGAAGCATCATCAGACTTCAGTTCCCCGAGCTTACGGAAGAGAGACGTAAGGATCTTGTCAAGGATATAAAGAAGAAGGCTGAAGAGGGCAAGGTTGCTCTCAGAAATGTAAGAAGAGACGGCAACGAAGAGTTCAAGAAGCTCGGAAAGGGCGAGATCTCTGAGGACGAAGCTGCAGATCTTACCGATTCCCTTCAGAAGCTTACCGACGATTATATCGCTAAGATCGATAAGGCGCTCGAAGAGAAGACCAAGGAGCTGATGACCGTATAATGGCTAACATACCTGTACATCTTGCCATAATACTCGACGGAAACGGAAGATGGGCCAAGAAAAAGGGCCTTCCGAGAAATGCCGGTCATGCCGCCGGTGCGCGTGTCCTGGAGGATATGTGCGAGGTGGTGTGGAACAAGGGTATCAGATTTTTTACCGTATATGCATTCTCCACCGAGAACTGGAACAGACCTGCCGGTGAAGTCGAAGCTCTCATGAAGCTCCTCAGGGATTACATGAAGAACTCCGTTAAGCGTGCAATGAAGAACAATATGCGCGTGAGAGTTATCGGAGATAAGAGCGGACTTGATGCCGATCTTCAGGAGTCCATAGCTTCCCTTGAGGAAGCTACCGCAGGCAATACCGGACTTACATTCCAGATAGCCCTCAATTACGGCGGAAGAGATGAGATCGTAAGGGCAGTCAGAAAGCTTGCATCGGAAAATGATCCTGACTTTATGAAGACGCTCACCGAGAAGGATCTGAGCGGAGCCCTTGATACGGCAGATATACCTGATCCCGATCTTCTCATCCGTACATGCGGTGAGGAGAGGATCTCCAATTTCCTGCTGTGGCAGCTGGCGTACAGCGAGTTCTATTTTACGGATCTTGCATGGCCTGATTTTAACGAGGCTGAGCTGGACAAGGCACTTGAGAATTACTCATCCAGAACAAGACGTTTCGGCGGACTTGTGAAGGGTGAAGAATAAAACAGGAGACCTTAATGTTCGTCAAAAGACTTATCAGCGGAATTGTATTAATATCCGTCATCGGCCTTGCGTTTGCTTTCGGCGGATATTTTCTCGGTGCATTACTGCTTGTGATATCTCTTATAGGCTACGCAGAGCTTGTAAAGGCTCTCTGTGCGGAGACCGAAAAGAGAAAGATAAACGGTCCCGATGTTATAGCGGGCATTTCTGTTGTTCTCTATTATCTGGCAGTCATGTTTACATCTGACATCACATTCCTGATCCTGGTGATCGGCGGATTCATGCTGATGGAGCTGGTGTGGTTTGTGGTAAAGTTCCCGGTCTATTCCACGGACCGGATAGTGCGCACTGTTTTTTCGGTCCTGTACTGTCCGGTAATGCTCAGCTTTATCTATATGCTGAGAAATCTCCGGGGCAGGGAATTCCTGGTGTGGGTCGTGCTGATAGCGTCATGGGGATGCGACACCCTTGCTTACTGTACGGGAATAACTCTCGGAAAGCATCATCCCTTCCCTGAACTGTCACCCAAGAAGTCGATCGAAGGATGCATCGGCGGGATAGTAGGAAGCGCTTTGCTGGGACTGATATTCGGACTTCTGTACGTCAAGAGATTCATACCGGATCAGTTCGTTGAGTGGAGACTTGCGATCATCTGCGGCGTCGGGGCCCTGATGGGAATGGTGGGAGACCTTGCCGCATCGGGTATAAAGCGGAACAATAAGATCAAGGATTTCGGATATCTCATCCCGGGACACGGCGGAATAATGGACAGGTTCGATTCGGTTATCCTCTGTGCACCCGCGGCATACATCCTGACATATCTTCTCGTAGCATCAACACAGTAAAAAACAGCGGAAGACCGGGAGCATCCCTGTGTTCCGCTTTTATCATTGTGAACAGTGCCTGAGCATTAAGGAGTTTTTTTCATGAACATGATATTTTCTCTTATCTGGTTCATCATAATATTTTCCATAGTTGTAACAAGCCATGAATTCGGACACTTTATCGTGGCCAAGGCTAACGGCATAAGGGTAAAGGAATTTCTTGTGGGACTCGGTCCCGTGCTCTTTAAGTGGAAAAAGGGTGATACCACCTACAAGATATGTCTGCTCCCTCTGGGAGGCGCCTGCGTCTACGACGGAATGGATGAGCTTGAGGACGATGTGGTCATGGGTACCGATCAGGCGGATGAGCCTGAAGCGGACGGTGAGAAGGACAAGTCCAAGTTCCTCCATGCTTCACCCTGGGTAAAGCTTGCGGTGCTTTTGGCGGGACCTCTGTTTAACTTCATACTCGGGTTCATAGTGGCATTTGTCATGGTCAACATGATCGTCATAAGAGAGCCTGTTGTGACAGAACTCATTGAAGGAGGCGCGGCCGAGGCTGCGGGACTTCTTCCCGGAGATAAGATAACCGCCATAGACGGTGAGAGCATCTATCTGTATGATGAGATAACCGTCTACACATCCCTTTATAACGGTGGTGAGGTGCTGATCACCTATGAACGTGACGGACAGACGGGAAACCTTGTTCTCACACCGATCTATGACGAGGAATACGGAAGATATCTGTTCGGCATAATCAATGATACATACGTTGATGAACTGAGCGGGACCGATGCCTTCAGGTATACCTGGTATGAGATGAGATATAATGTCAGGATGGTATGGAAGAGTCTCGGAGGACTGATCACCGGAAGACTTTCCCGCAAGAATGTTGCCGGACCTGTGGGTGTGGTCAACATGGTGGGCGATATCATCGAGGAGACCAGTCCCTACGGATGGCAGACCGTTTTAGTGAACATGCTGAACCTGATGCTGCTTCTTACGGTCAACCTGGGAGTCTTCAATCTGCTCCCTGTTCCGGCGCTTGACGGAGGAAGGATCCTGTTCGCGATCCTTGAGATCCTGCGCGGAAAACCGGTGCCAGCCAAGAAGGAGGCCTATGTCCACCTTGCCGGTATGGTGCTGCTTCTTATCATAATCGTGATCGTATTTTTCAACGACATTCACAATATCTTTATGTGATCATAAGAAGTGCCTGACAGAGTGAGTCATGTTCTGCCGGGATGTATGTTCAGAGGATGCATATGAAAAAAATATCTGTACTCGGGTCTACGGGATCCATCGGAACCCAGACTCTTGAAGTTGTAAGACAGAATCAGGATAAGCTTGTTGTAACCGCAATGTCTGCGGGAAGGAATGTTGATCTTTTCGAAAAGCAGGTGAGGGAATTTAAGCCCGCCATCGCATGTATGGGTGATGAAGAAGCTGCTGCCGACCTTAAGCAGAGGATAGCGGACCTTTCCGGGATCAGGGTGCTTGCCGGGATGGACGGTATGCTGGAGATGGCATCGGACCCCGGAAGCGAGATCATGGTAACCGCGATAGTCGGGATGATCGGCATCCGCCCCACCATAGCCGCAATAGAATCGGGTAAGGATATAGCTCTTGCCAACAAGGAGACTCTTGTGTGTGCGGGACATATCATCATGCCCCTTGCAAAGAAGATGGGTATCAGGATCCTTCCCGTTGACAGTGAGCATTCCGCTATATTCCAGTCTCTTCAGGGTTCTCCTGCAGAGAGGATATCCCGCATAATACTGACCTGCTCCGGCGGTCCCTTCAGAGGAATGAAGGCAGACGAGCTGGCAGACAAGACCTGTGAGGATGCGCTTAAGCATCCCAACTGGAATATGGGAAAGAAGATCACCATTGATTCAGCCACGCTTGTAAATAAGGGGCTGGAGGTGATGGAGGCATCGTGGCTCTTCGGCGTTGATACAGACAGGATATGTGTTACGATCCATCCCCAGAGTGTTCTTCATTCGGCTGTGGAATATGCTGACGGTGCGGTGATAGGACAGATGGGCACGCCGGACATGAAGCTTCCCATCAATTATGCACTTTTTTATCCGGACAGGATGCCTATGAATGCCCGGAAGCTTAATCTGTTTTCCGTTTCAGCGCTGACCTTCGAAAAGCCTGATACGGATACCTTCAGAGGACTTGCCCTTGCGATGGATGCGGCTAAAACAGGAGGCACAATGCCTACTGTTTTCAATGCTGCCAATGAGGAGGCTGTTGCGAGATTCCTTGATCATAAGATCGGATTCCTGGATATTTACGATGATATCGAAAAGGCCATGCGGGATCACAAGGTCATCCCGGATCCCACTGTCGATGAGATACTTGAAGCCGAGAAGAATGCAAGAGCAGCCTTTTAGGTCCGGGATTTTAATACAGAGAGGATCATGATTGGAATATCTGACAGGATATATGAAAACCTGCGGGCATGTCGTGCTTGAGAAAGCTGAGGTCAGGGGGATACCTGCGGCCTTTGCCGTCTGCGGCGATCTCCGTGGACCTGAGCCCGGGGAATCTGCAATCCCCGTAACAGGCGCTCTTAAGGGCAGGCTCGCTTTGTTTTTTTCACAGGATTTTGTAAGCGGTGTTTCCGAATACGGTGAGGATTATCTCCAGGCTGCGGTCTTCGGAGCTTCATTCCTGCCGGCAGGGGAGACACCGCTTTTAGGACCGGGGGCAGGATTCGGAACAGGATGCGCCGGGATACTTGCAGCAGGCAGCAGCGCATATATCTACGTGACTGAGGGCTCCGGGATGTGCATCGTAAGGTCTGCGGAGGTCTTCGGAAAAAGGAAGCTCATCAGATGTCTTTCCCCGGAAGAGGGGGGAGAAGATGTGGTGGAACTGGCTCCGGGACAGCTTCTTATGGCCTGTCCCGAAGAGTGGACAAAGGGTGCGGAGTCCGGAAAGGCCCTGTCCGATATGGCGGAGCTTTTTGATCCGGATGATATAAGGGACGATGATGCCTTTGACAGGCGGATGAACGAACTTGCGGGGGAGGGCTTTGCGGGATGTGCCGCAGCGCTTCTGGCAAAATGACGAGTTAATGCTTTCCGGCAGGCTGTGGTCATATGATGCGGAGATGTTTTCCGGTATGGCAGTGGCTTGTGTCATCGGAGAGCGGTTGTATATGGGAGATTTGCGGGTATGTTCGGTTTTGATGAGGAGATACTGATAGGTAGCGGGGCTTTCGGGAATGTTTACAGGGTAAAAAGAGGTGATGAGTATCTTGCCCTGAAGGAGATACGCGACCCGGCAGCAAGAAACAGGGAGATCACATTCCTTAAGGCTGCAGATCATCCTCTTTTTCCGAAGTATGTTGACGCTTCGGACGAACAGGGATACATCCTCGAGGAATATATCTGGGGAAGCTCATTTGATGAGTGCATAGAAAGGCGCGGAGGCTTTGCACAGCCCGAGTGTATGAGATTTGCCATTGCCGTTGCAGACGGTATAGCATTCCTGCAGCAGTCTGATAAGAGCATCATATTCAGGGACCTGAAGGCGGAAAACCTTATACTCCAGCCTGACGGAGAGATAAGACTGTGCGACCTTGGAGCAGCGGTTTATCTGGACGATGCTGATGCATCCAGGGCAGGGACCAGGGGGGCATCCGCTCCCGAACAGCTCGAAAACGGCATGCATCAGGGACTGTACTCGGATGTCTATGCCTTCGGAAAGCTCATGTATCACATGCTTACAGGCAGAAAAGCGGAAGGCAGCGATGTGTCTGTCAGGAAGGTGAATCCCTCGTATTCCGCAAGTCTTGAGCTTGTGATAAGGCAGTGCTGTGATCCGGACCCCGAAAAGAGGATCCCTGACATGTACGGAGTTCTTCAGAGGCTCGTGGATATAGCCACCTGCAGCCCCAGGGAATACGGAAAACTCGAAAAAAATGCGGAAAATGTGCTGGCCGGGATGGATGAGGGGGCGCCTGTGAGATTTAAACGAAATGTTCAATCATAATACCCGAAGAATCCTTGATATCCGCAAGGTTTTCGGGTATACTGTACTTTGCGTGCGCAGAGCCGGAAACAGCATAAAAAGGCTCGTGCAAAACAGATAATTTTTTAGAAAGTGAGATTTAAGATGAGCGTTAATGTCGAGAAACTTGAAGGCAGCAGGATCAAAATGACCATCGAGGTCGCAGCTGAGGAATTTGATAAGGCCATCACTGCTGCATATAACAAGGAGAAGAACAAGATAAATGTTCCCGGATTCAGAAAGGGAAAGGCTCCTCAGACTATCATCGAGAAGATGTATGGTAAAGAGGTATTCTACAATGATGCTCTTGACCAGCTCATTCCCGATGAGTACGAGAAGGCATATGATGAGGTTGATGAGGACATCATGTCCAGCCCCAAATTCGAGGTTGTGCAGGCTGAAGCAGGAAAGCCCGTTATCTTCACCGCTACCGTAGCCGTTATGCCCGATGTTACTCTTGGAGATTACAAGGGAATCGAGATCGCATCGGTTGATACCACCGTTACCGACGAGGATGTAGAGAAGAAGATCTCTTCAGAACTCGACAAGGATTCAAGATATGAGAAGGTTGAGAGACCTGTTCAGAACGGCGACCGCGTCAAGCTTGATTTCGAAGGCTTTGTTGACGGCGTTGCATTCGAAGGCGGCAAGGGTACCAATTACAATCTTGTCATCGGCTCAGGACAGTTCATCCCCGGATTCGAGGAGCAGCTTGTAGGAGCAGAGGCAGGAGCTGATGTTGAAGTCAATGTGAACTTCCCTGAGGATTATCATGAGGCTTCACTTGCAGGAAAGGCTTCCGTTTTCAAGTGCAAGGTAAATGAGATCGAAGAGAAGCAGGTTCCCGAGCTCAATGATGATTATGCTGCTGACAAGGGATTTGAGTCAGTTAAGGATTACAGGGATTCCGTAAGAAGCGACCTTGAGGTAGATAAGCTCAACGAGGCAAGAGGCAAGAAGCAGGACGAGGCTATTGCAAAGGTTATCGAGAATGCCACCTTCGAAGTTCCCGAGGAGATCTATGAGACCGAGCAGAGACTCATCATCAGAGATTATCAGCAGAGACTTTCAATGCAGGGTCTTTCATGGGATACCTACATGCAGTACACCGGACTTACCCTCGACAAGATGATGGAGCAGGTAAGACCTCAGGCTGAGGACCGCATCAAGTCCCGCATCGTTCTCGAGGCTGTTGCCAGAGCAGAGGGCATCGAGGTTACCGATGAGGATCGTCAGAAAGAGTATGAGTCCATGGCTGAAGCATATCAGCTCGAGGCTGAGAAGGTAAAGGAAATGCTCGAGGCTAAGGGATCCAAGGAGCTTGAGAAGGATCTTCTCATCAAGAAGGCAATGGAGTTCGTAACAGATAATGCCAAGGAGGTATAAATGTCCAGTTTAGTTCCTTATGTAATCGAACAGACTTCTAAGGGCGAGCGCTCTTATGATATTTATTCAAGACTTTTGAAGGACAGGATCATCTTCCTCGGAGACGAGGTGAATGATGATACGGCAAGTATCGTTGTTGCACAGCTCCTGTTCCTTGAGGCAGAGGATCCCGAGAAGGATATCCATCTGTATATCAACAGCCCCGGCGGATCCGTAACCGCAGGTATGGCTATCTACGATACCATGCACTACATCAAGAGCGATGTCTCAACAGTATGTATCGGTATGGCTGCCAGCATGGGAGCATTCCTCCTTGCAGGCGGAGCCAAGGGAAAGCGTTACATCCTTCCCAATGCTGAGGTTATGATCCATCAGCCTTCAGGCGGAGCAAAGGGTCAGGCAAGCGAGATTGAGATCGCTGCCAGGAACATCATCCGCACCAAGGAGAAGCTCAACAGGATCCTTGCCGAGAATACCGGCAAGAGCTATGAGCAGATGTGCATCGACACCGACAGAGATAACTGGATGAGTGCGAAAGAGGCTGTAGAGTACGGTATCTGCGATTCAGTCATCGAGAATCATGACACCGGTGATAAGAAGGATAAGAAATAATGGCATCTAACAAATCAGGTGATGAAGATATCAGATGCTCTTTTTGCGGAAAGAAGAAGCGTGATACCAAGAAGCTTGTAGCGGGACCTCCCGGAATATACATCTGTGATGAGTGCATAGGGATATGTGCCGACATAATCGATGATGATTATGATGAAGATGCAGAGTATGCTTCCGCTTCCGAAGCTTCAGACGATATCAGGCTGCTCAAGCCCCGTCAGATCAAAGAGTTTCTTGATGAATATGTTATAGGCCAGGAGGAAGCCAAGAAGGCTCTTTCCGTTGCAGTTTATAATCACTACAAGAGAGTTACCAATCCTCCCAAGGATGGTGATGTGGAGCTTCAGAAGAGTAATATCCTGCTCCTCGGACCTACAGGAAGCGGTAAGACCTATCTTGCACAGACACTTGCCAAGATCATCAATGTGCCTTTTGCGATAGCCGATGCCACTACACTTACCGAGGCCGGATATGTGGGAGAAGATGTTGAGAACATTCTCCTCAAGCTCATACAGGCAGCCGATTATGATGTTAAGAAGGCTTCACATGGTATCGTATATATCGATGAGATAGATAAGATAACCAAGAAGTCGGAGAACGTATCGATTACCAGAGATGTATCGGGAGAAGGCGTACAGCAGGCACTTCTCAAGATAGTCGAGGGAACTGTGGCATCCGTACCTCCCCAGGGCGGAAGAAAGCATCCCCATCAGGAGCTGATACAGATCGATACCACCAACATACTTTTTATATGCGGCGGTGCATTTGACGGTCTTGAGAACATAATCGAGACAAGGCTTGACCGTAAAGCAATCGGATTTAATACCGAGGTTACCACCAAGACAGAGAGGGAGATCGGAGAGGTACTCAAGAAGGTCGAGCCCCAGGATCTTATCAAGTTCGGTCTGATCCCCGAATTCGTCGGACGTGTTCCCATAACGGTAAGTCTTGAGGGACTTGATAAGGCAGCTCTCGTCAGGATACTGAAGGAGCCCAAGAACGCGCTTGTCAAGCAGTACAAGAAGCTGTTTGAGATGGACGGAGTTGAGCTCGACTTCGAAGATGACGCTCTCGAATCTGTTGCGGATCAGGCTTATGAGCGCAAGACTGGCGCAAGAGGACTCAGATCGATAATGGAGAAGTCAATGATGAATGTCATGTATGACATTCCCTCGGATGATTCCATTTCGAAGTGCCTTGTGACAAAGGAAGCCGTGGAGAACGGCGGAAATCCCGAGGTCGTGAAGCTCATCAAGAAGAAAAATGCTGTTTAATGAATGAAGTAATGCTCCGGAATGATACTTCCGGAGCATTTTTAAGGATTAACCTATGCTGACAGTAAAGAACGCGGAACTTGAGACTGTATGCGGTATAACCAGTAAGTTCCCTGCAACTGAATATGCGGAGCTTGCCTTTGCCGGCAGGAGCAATGTGGGAAAATCATCCCTCATCAATGCTCTTCTTAACAGGAAGAATCTGGCAAGGACCAGTTCCGAACCGGGTAAGACAAGGACCGTGAACTACTACAAAGTCAGATGCGGAAGCGATATGCCGGATGGGGAAGTGTTCTTTTATCTTGTGGATCTTCCGGGCTACGGATATGCCCGTACCTCCGCAGCAGAGCGTGCCAAATGGGGACCCATGATAGAGAAGTATCTGAAGAAGTCTGAGACACTTAAGTGTGTGATGCTTCTGGTTGATATACGTCATGATCCCACTGCGGATGACAGGCAGATGTATGACTGGATAGTGTCTGCGGGACTGACCCCTGTGGTTATCGCCACCAAGGCTGATAAGCTTAAGAGATCACAGATCGATAAGAGCATTAAGAATATAAAGACAGTCCTTAAGACTGATAAGGAAGTAAAGGTCCTTCCTTTTTCTGCGGAGACCAAACAGGGAAGAGAAGAACTGCTCGGTCTGATAGAGGGTTTTATCTGTGATATACCCTCTGAGACGGTTAATGAGTAAAAATATTGTGAGGGATTAAAGATGGGAGAAGAAGCAGTAAGCAAGGACATTGCCGCAGCAGAGAATGTCACTGTGGCCGCTGATGATGTAAAGATCAAAAAGGGCGATGTGGTGACCCTTAAGAGGAAGGGAATACCCGGAAGTACGCTGAAGATCATCGCTATAATAACAATGTTCATCGATCATGTGGGTGCAGCAGTTTTTGAACCCTATATATATGATTATCTTGAGAATAACGGTCCGGATCAGGCCAAGGCTGCCATATGCTCCAAGCTGCCGTGGTTCTGGGCCGACTGGATGGGGAATGTGGATGCACTGTCCAATATTGACATGACACTCAGGTCCATAGGAAGGATCGCATTTCCTATTTTCTGCTTCCTGCTTGTGGAGGGATTTTTACATACTCATGATCTTAAGAAGTATCTGACAAGGCTTTTTGCATTTGCGCTGATCTCTGATATCCCCTTCGATCTTGCGTTTTTCGGAAGGATAGGGCTGGATCATCAGAATGTATTCTTTACGCTTTTCTTCGGCGTGCTGGCACTTGCTGCAATTGACAGGGTCCGCAGGATGGATATTGGCGGTAAGCTGCTTAGGTTCACATCGAAGATCGGATGGCTCATATCCGGAGTGTTCGGCGCTCTGGCTGCATGTACCAGCATGGTGCAGATATTCGGATTGATCTTCGGAACCATATTCGGACTGGGCGATATTGCACAGCTTGTGATATCCGGAGTGATCGGATTTATCACAGGTATGGCCGTATACCTGGGCCTGTCCCGCAGCTGGGATGATGAAAAGAAAAAACGTATGCCCGCTCTCGTGCTGTCCGTGTTCCTGTTCTTTACACTTGCAGAGCTGCTCTTTACGGATTACGGCGGATGGGGAGTTCTGGCAGTCGTGGTGATCTATCTGTTCAGGAATAGAAAAGACAAGGGATTTGCAATGGGAGTTCTTGCCCTTTTCATTATGAGCTTCGGCGAGGGCATTGCATTTATCGGAGAGATACCTGTCAGAATGTACAACGGACAGCGCGGACTGAAGATGAAGTATTTCTTCTACGCATTTTATCCCGTACACCTTCTGCTCCTGTTCCTGTTTAGGTATTATCTGATAGGCATTTAAGTTTCGGAGTGTATTTAGGAAATGGATAACGCAAGACAGCAGGAAGTGCCGCTCTACAGTGCACTTGAAAAGTTCAGAAGACTCAGGGTGGTTCCCTTTGATGTTCCCGGTCACAAGAGAGGACGCGGAAACCGCGGGCTGGTTGATTTTCTCGGACAGCAGTGTGTTGAGATAGATGTCAACTCAATGAAGCCCCTGGACAACCTGTGCCATCCTGTATCTGTCATCAAGGAAGCAGAGGATCTGGCTGCCGATGCCTTCGGTGCAGCACACGCTTTCTTCATGGTTGGCGGGACTACCGGCGCAGTACAGAGCATGGTATTTACCGCCTGCAAGAGAGGCGACAAGATCATCATGCCCAGGAATGTGCACAAGAGTGCCATTAATGCCCTGGTGCTCTGCGGAGCCATACCCGTTTATATCGATCCTAAGGTCGATACCAAGCTCGGCATTCCTCTTGGAATGGAGATAGATGATGTAAAAAAGGCTATCGCGGAAAATCCCGATGCAAGAGCGATACTTATCAACAATCCTTCGTATTACGGGATATGCTCGGATCTGAGGACTATAGTAAAGCTTGCCCACGATGCGGGTATGCTTGCTCTTGTTGATGAGGCCCACGGAACCCATCTGTACTTCGGAGAGGATCTGCCTCTGAACGGAATGGCAGCAGGCGCCGATATGTCGGCAGTTTCCATGCATAAATCCGGTGGATCCCTTACCCAGAGCTCACTCCTTCTGATAGGAGAGGGTGTGAACGAGGGATATGTGAGCAACATAATAAATCTCACACAGACTACGAGCGCATCATATCTGCTTCTCGGGAGTCTTGATATAAGCCGGAGGAATCTTGCACTCCACGGGCGTGACAGCTTCGCCAAGGTATGCGAGATGGCATCCTATGCAAGGTCCGAGATCAATGAGATAGAAGGATATTATGCATTCGGTTCCGAACTGATAAACGGAAGAAGTGTTTTCGATTTCGACGAGACCAAGCTTGTCATCAATACAAGAGGCATCGGTCTTACCGGTATCGAGGTGTATGATCTTCTCCGCGAGGAGTATGATATCCAGATGGAGTTCGGTGACCTCTCAAATGTTCTGGCCTATATCTCCATAGGAGACAGGCTTCAGGATATCGAGAGACTTGCGGGAGCTCTTGATGATATCGCGAGACTGTATTCAAAGCCTGAGGGGAGCTTCTTCAGTGCAGAGTATGTTACACCCATAGTTAAGGCTACACCCCAGGAAGCTTTCTATGCAGAAAAGGTAAAGCTTCCCATAGATGAGACCGTCGGAAGGATATGTGCGGAATCAGTAATGTGTTATCCTCCCGGGATCCCCATTCTTGCTCCGGGTGAGATGATCACCAGAGAGATACTGGATTATATCAGGGCCGCCAAGGAAAAAGGCTGTTCCATGCAGGGACCTGAGAGCGAGGATATATCCGAACTCTGCGTTCTGAAGTGATATGCGAGGTGAATGTTATGGCTGAAAACAGGATGGAATACTGGTTCGAGGAGATGCATACCGCCAATGTAAAAATGGCGATCCGTGTGGACCAGCATCTTTACAGCGGGACCAGTGAGTTCAGAAGGATAGACGTGTTCGATTCTCCGGAGTTCGGCAAGTTCCTTACTTCCAACGGCAATGTTATCTTTTCCGAACAGGAAGAGTTCACATATGATGAGATGATAGTCCATGTGCCCATGGCTGTTCATCCCGATGTCAAGAGAGTCCTTGTCATCGGAGGAGGAGACGGCGGAGTTGCCAGAGAGCTGTCCCATTACAAGGAGATCGAGGTAATTGATATCGCGGAGCCTGACAAGATGTTCGTGGATGTGTGCAGGAAGTATTTTCCGGATAATGCCATAGGACTCGAGGATGTAAGGGTAAGGATCTATTACGAGGACGGGCTCAGATTCCTCAGAAGATGCAAGGATAAATATGATCTTATAATCAATGATGCCACGGATCCTCTGGGCCATGAGGCGGGACTTTTTACCAAGGAATTCTACGGCAACTGCTACAAGGCACTTCATGAAGACGGGATAATGGTCTACCAGCACGGAAGCCCCTTCTTCGATGAGGATGAGGAGAACTGCAGGGCAATGCACAGGAAGGTGTTCAAATCCTTCCCAATAACAAGAGTGTACCAGGCACATATTCCCACATGTCCGGCGGGCTACTGGCTCTTCGGATTTGCATCCAAGAAGTACCATCCGCTCAAGGACTTTGATCCGGAGCGCTGGGAAAAAAGGAATATCAAGACATGGTATTACACAACTCATCTGCATCAGGGAGCGTTCATGCTTCCCAAGTATGTTGAGGATATCATGAAGGAAGAGGAATGATACTTTTTGAGAAGTCCCTGAACGGTCAGGGAGGAACGAAGTATTGGAAGATACAGGAGGAACGGTTATGAGCAGATTATTGGTTATAGGCTGCGGAGGCGTGGCACAGGTTGCTATCCAGAAGTGCTGTCAGAACAGTGAGACATTCACAGAGCTGATGATAGCAAGCCGTACCGAGAGCAAGTGCATAGAGTTAAAGGAGAAGATCGAGAAGTCCGGTTCCCCGGTAAAGCTTTCTACCGCTAAGGTTGATGCCGATTCCAAGGATGATCTTGTAAAGCTTATCTCATCATATAAGCCCGATGCAGTTCTTAATGTTGCACTTCCCTATCAGGATCTTACGATAATGGATGCCTGCCTTGAGTGTAAAGTGGATTATATCGATACTGCCAATTATGAGCCCGAAGACACGGATGACCCCGAGTGGAGAGCTATATACGAGAAGAGATGCAAAGAGAAGGGCTTTACCGCATATTTTGATTACAGCTGGCAGTGGGCATATGAAGAGAAGTTCAAGGCGGCAGGACTTACCGCACTTCTCGGAACAGGCTTCGATCCCGGTGTAACCAGTGTGTTCACCGCTTATGCCGCAAAGCACTATTTTGACGAGATAGATACCATCGATATCCTTGACTGCAACGGCGGTGACCACGGATATCCCTTCGCCACCAACTTCAATCCCGAGATCAATCTCCGTGAAGTGTCCGCAAACGGAAGCTACATGGAGAACGGAAAGTGGGTGGAGACAAAGCCCATGGAGATCAAGAGGGTATACAACTTCCCTGAGGTGGGCGAAAAGGATATGTACCTGCTTCACCATGAGGAGATAGAGGCTCTCGGAAGGAACTTCCCCGGTGTAAAGAGGATCAGATTCTTCATGACATTCGGACAGAGCTATCTGACACATATGAAGTGTCTTGAGAATGTGGGAATGCTCTCAACAAGCCCCATCAATTTCGAGGGAAAAGAGATCGTGCCCATCCAGTTCCTCAAGGCGCTGCTTCCTGATCCCGCAAGCCTCGGACCAAGGACAGTCGGCAAGACCAACATCGGGTGTATCTTCACAGGCCGTAAGGACGGCAGGGAGAGGAAGATCTATATCTACAATGTATGCGATCACCAGGAGTGCTATAAGGAACTGGGAAGCCAGGCTATAAGCTACACTACCGGTGTTCCGGCCATGATAGGGACCGCGCTTGTGGTAAAGGGACTCTGGAAGAAGCCAGGAGTGTTCACAACTGACGAGTTCGATCCGGATCCTTACATGGAGATGCTGAATACCTACGGACTTCCCTGGGTAGTAGATGAGAATCCCGTTCTTGTGGAGTGATAAATGAAATACAGCGAGCTCAGAACCCCTTCCTATATCGTACAGGAAGGGGCTCTTAAACATAATCTGGAAATACTTAAGAACGTCCGTGAAAAGACGGGATGTAAGATCCTTCTTGCCCAGAAGGCTTTTTCCATGTACCGTGTGTATCCCCTCATCGCATCCTATCTCGACGGAACAACGGCATCGGGAATATACGAAGCAAGGCTTTCCCATGAGGAGTTTGGCGGGGACGTTCCTGAAAATCATGTTTTCGAGCCTGCATACGATCCTTCGGAGATGAAGGAGCTGTGTGAGATGTGTACCCATATCTATTTTAATTCCATCTCACAGCTTGAGCTCCACAGACCTGTCTGGGAGCCTTACCGGAAGGCAGGAAAGATAAAGGTCGCACTTCGCATAAATCCTGAGTTTTCAACACAGGAAGGTCATGAGATCTATGATCCCTGCAGCAGCGGATCGAGACTGGGTATCAGAAGGTGTGATCTTCCGGATAAACTTCCCGAGGGCGTTACCGGACTTCATTTCCATACCCTGTGCGAACAGAATGTTCAGCCGCTTATAGATACTTTTCATCATATAGAGGAAAAGTTTGCGGAGCAGCTGAAGCAGATAAGCTGGATAAATATGGGCGGCGGACATCACATCACAAGGGACGATTATGAGACGAAAAGTCTTATGGATTTTCTGAATGATGTTAAGGCCCGCTACGGTTTTCAGATATATCTTGAGCCGGGTGAAGCCATTGCCCTGAACGCGGGAACGCTCATCACAAGAGTGATGGACATTGTAAACAGTGATGATATTCCGACGCTTATACTCGATGCATCCGCTGCATGCCATATGCCGGATGTTCTCGAGATGCCGTATACACCGCCTCTTTTCGGTGCACTTGAAAGCAGGCCGGGTACAGAGCCTTTCCGCCCGTGCGATGCCCTGATGAATGCTGATAACAGCGATACTCTCCTGAAGGACGCTGTTAACACCGGTACCGTCCAAAATGCCGGTGATGATGTTGTTCTATCAGAAGAGAGTAGTGTAACAGAAGGCAATGGAAGCGGTAAAAATGACACGAATGTCACAAATATCGCAAAAGTCAAAGACAATGCAAACGGTGCAGACATCACAAACAGCCCGGATATCACAAGCAGCGTATGGGTAAGACTTGCTTCAAGGACATGTCTTGCGGGAGATGTCATAGGAATATACAGATTTTCCGAAATGCCTGCGGCCGGTGATATCCTGACCTTCGGAGATATGGCGATATACAGCATGGTCAAGAATAATACCTTCAACGGAATGCCTCTACCCGATATCGTTCTGGAGAAGGATTCCGAAGATGATGACAGATACGAGCTTGTGAAACGATTTGGCTACGAAGATTTCAAGGGGAGACTGTAATGAGCACATTTACACAATCTCCGGATAATGGATGCAGAGCCGGTATGGAGATGGGTAAGGTGAGATTTCCTGCGGAGTTCGAGCCCCATCTGGGAACTCTCATGATATGGCCCGAAAGGCCCGGAAGCTGGGGCAGGGATAATTCAAAAGCAGAGAAGGCGTTTGCGGATGTCATAGCAAATATCCTTAAAACAGAGAGAGTATTCCTGATCGTCAGTCCGGGAAAAAAAGAATATGTGAGATCAAGACTTGCCGGACTGTGCGGTGAAGCTATTGCTGAATCCGACCGGCTCACTATGATCGGGATGGAAACAGATGATTCATGGGCCAGGGATACCGGACCTACCTATGTTTTAGATTTCGGTAAACGTATCGCGGTAAACTGGCTTTTTAACGCATGGGGCGGAACCTATGACGGATTGTACGCCGACTGGAGCCTTGATAAAGAGGTTGCGGTAAAGTTCGCATCCTTTATGGGGGATGGGACAATAGATGCAGAGCCCTTCGTACTTGAGGGCGGAAGCATTCATACGGATGGAGAGGGGACGCTGCTTGTTACGGAAAGCTGTCTTCTTTCACCCGGGAGAAATCCTGACCTTACAAAGGGAGAGATTGAGGAAAAGCTGAAGAAATACTTAGGCGTAAGTAAAGTTCTGTGGCTTCCCCGCGGGATATATAATGACGAGACCAATGAGCATGTAGATAATGTCTGCGCATTTATCCGTCCGGCCGAGGTGGTCCTTGCATGGACTGACAATAAGGATGATCCACAGTATGAGCTTTCAAGAGCTGACCTTGAATATCTCTCCGGCGTAACAGATGCAAAGGGAAGAAAGATAACGGTTCATAAGCTTCCGATCCCTGATGCGCCTGTCTGCTGTACAAAAGAGGACATAGACAATTATGTCTTTGAACCCGGCGAGGATGAAAGAGACGTGGGTGAGAGACTTGCCGCAAGCTATGTTAATTTCTACTTTGCAAACGGATGCGCTCTTGTTCCGCAGTTTGGAGGAGAAAACAGGGAAAGCGATGAGAGAGCGGTAAAGATCCTTAAGGAGCTGCTTCCCGGCAGGGAGATAATTCCAATAGACGCACGGGCTATTTTGCTCGGGGGAGGCAACATACACTGCATAACCCAGCAGATACCTCTTACATGATATGGTGGGATCTGCTGCACAGGAATAAAGGAATAGCAACAAAAAAGGGGAAAAGATGGCAGAGATAAAAGTAGCTGCGGTTCAGATGAGCTGCTCACGGGATATAAACGATAATATCGATAAGGCGGAAAGGCTTGTAAGAGAGGCTGCTGAAAAAGGAGCCCGGATAATCCTTCTGCCGGAGCTGTTCGAAAGACAGTATTTTTGCCAGGAAAGGCGGTATGATCATTATGAGTTCGCCAAGCCTGTCGCAGAAAATGATGCTGTACGGAGACTAATAAAGGTTTCGGAAGAGCTGTCGGTGGTGATACCCGTGAGCATTTATGAAAGAGCGGGAACGGTTCTTTATAACACTGTGGTCATGCTGGACTGCGGAAAAAACCTGGGCATCTACAGAAAGACCCATATTCCCGACGATCATTTCTATCAGGAGAAATTCTATTTTACTCCGGGCGATACCGGATTTAAGGTTTTTGATACGACATACGGAAGGGTTGGCATGGGAATATGCTGGGATCAGTGGTTCCCTGAAACTGCAAGGAGCCTGGCTCTTCTTGGTGCGGACATCATCCTTTATCCCACTGCCATCGGAAGCGAGCCCATACTCGGAGGGGACAGCTCCGGGCACTGGATGAGGACCATGCAGGGGCATTCAGCCGCCAATATAATCCCGGTGGCTGCAGCCAACAGATACGGAACAGAGGAGGTTGAACCCTGTGAGGAAAACGGAGGACAGAAGAGCTCTCTCAAGTTCTACGGTACCAGTTTTCTTACGGATGAGACCGGTGATGTGATCGCAAGAGCAGGAAGGGACAGTGAGGAGATTCTTACGGCAGAATATGATTTTGAGAAGCTCCGCAGCGTAAGGCTTGAGTGGGGAGTGTTCAGAGACAGAAGACCGGAGATGTACGGCAGGCTCACAGATTAAATACTTACAGCAAGGTGATGACAGGAGATAAGAAAAAGCGGATGACCTAAGGTCATCCGCTTTCAGGTTCGCGTCTTACTGAATATATTTATCTATATTCAAACGGTTTACTTCTGTACAGTAACGTTGACAGCGCGCTCCTTGCCCTTTGCTTCGTCAACTTCGATATCGAAGGTAACGGTAGCGCCCTCGTCGAGAGTCTTGTATCCATCAGAGTTGATACCTGAGAAGTGTACGAATACATCCTTCTGTGTAGCCTCATCGGTGATGAAACCATAACCCTTCTGTGCGTTAAACCACTTGACAGTTCCCTTGTTCATTTAGTGCCTCCTTAAAAGCCTTGGGATTTTCATCCCCTCTTGAAAATGTGGGTCGGTGACCCGTTAATGATTCAGTATGAGATCCTATAAAAAAATCACATACTTTTGTAAATCATCACAACAGAGGTGATTTACAAAAATATGTGAGATCACACCCGTACCTGAATCCTTTTGAATATTATCATCAGTTTACTGATTCTGTCAATAAACTTGCCTGAAAATACAGTAAATTCGGCAATTTGCACGTAAAATGTATTCCGCATTAACACATTGCACAAATTAAGTTTCCATTAATTTGTATAAAATTAAAGTCCCGATGCTATATTTAGTATTTATTATTAAGATTATTATGGTATAATACTTTGCAGTGGGTTAAACTTCAACTCATCGTAAACTCTAACTTACCAGGAGGGATTTATTATGAAAACATGTCCTAAGTGCGGAGCACAGATTGCTGATGATGCAGGATTCTGCACAGTCTGTGGATTCAACTTTGCAACTGCAGCTGCAGGAGCAGCACCTCAGGGAGCACCCCAGGGCGCACCTCAGCCTCAGTATCAGCAGCCTTACCAGCAGGCACCCGTTGCTTCAACTCCTCTTTATGCACCTGTTAATCCTTGTGACAAGGTTCTCGGAATCGTAGCGGTTATGTGCGGATTCATCGGAGTTATCCTTGCTTACTTCGGAGGAGATGTAAACGGTCAGCGTTCCGATTATCTCAGATTCTATGCTAATGAGGGTCTTGTTATCGCACTTTTCTCCCTTATCGGAATCATCCCCTTCATCGGATGGCTCTGGGGCATCTTCATGTTTGTCATTGTCATAATCGCTACCGTTAATGCATGTAAGGGACTTACCAAGCCTGTTCTGTTCTTCGGAACCATCAGGATCATTAAGTAATTCCTGCAAACAGAAGATAGGATCGATATTAAGACTTCCGGTCATTATGGCCGGAAGTTTTTTTGCGTATTTCTATTTGATGGTCCTAAGCCTCCGGTCTGTGATATTATAAACGGGTATGAAAAAAGGAACCAGATGCACAATCTGTACAGGGTGCGGAAGATGCTTCGGAGACGCAGCATTTAAGACGCATATCATTTCATTTTCGGGGGCGGAGTCTGTTCCATCCGGGACACTTTCCGGTCCTGTGATATGCGCTGATATCGGAACCACCACGATAGCCATGATCTGCTGTGATGAGCACGGACAGGTCCTGGATTCCTATGCGCGGGTAAACCCTCAGGGAAAATACGGTGCGGATGTCATTTCCAGGATAAAGGCGGCTTCTGATCCGGATGCCCTTTGCGATATGAAGAGGCTGGTTGAGGAGGTGCTGAGGAAGGGCGCTTCACAGTTCCTGGGTGTGCTTAGTGAACGCAGGCAGGATAGTCCCGGACCTTCGGATGAGGAGTATGGTCGTCCGGCTGATGTGTCAGGTGATGAGCCGGCTGACAGTTCTGGCGATGGTGTGAGAATGTTCATCTCAGCCAACACCACCATGTCATATCTGCTGCTGGGACTTGACCCTTCCGAGCTCGGCGAGGCGCCTTTCCATGCATCTCATCTAAACGGCGGTACATTCAGTCTGAGCCTTTCCGAAACGGAGAGTATTGAAGCAGTACTGCTTCCCGGTTTTTCTGCATTTGTGGGAAGTGATATTACCGCAGGAATCCTGGCTTCTCATCTGTGCGGTTCGGAAAAATACAGACTTCTCTGTGACCTTGGAACAAACGGAGAGATAGCTCTGGGCAACAGGGACCATCTCTATGTTACGGCAACCGCCGCAGGTCCCGCTTTCGAGGGAGGACCATGCAAAGGGATATGGGGTGCCGATATGATAAGCTTTGCAGCAGTGCTTCTGGGCGAAGGCATCATGGATGGAACCGGACTTCTGGCCGATCCCTATTTTGACGAAGGGATAACCATAGGAAGCGCAGTGGTGACGCAGGAATCCATAAGGGCGCTGCAGCTTGCAAAGGGTGCCATGAATGCCGGTATCAGGATACTGAAGGACAGGGCCGGTATCTCTTATGATGATATAGAGGTCTGCATTCTGTCTGGAGGCTTCGGTTATTACCTTAAGCCTGAGGATGCGGCGCGCATAGGACTTATTCCTGAGGAACTCATTCCTGTCTGCAAGCCGGGAGGAAATACCTCACTCATGGGAGCGCTGGAATATGCTTCACTTACAGATCAGGTTTGCACGGCTTCTTCAAACGGATCACTTTCCGGTCCGGCTCCGGCAGAAGCGGAAGACGGCTGCATCAGACTCCCATCAAGCCTGCTTCCCCAATGCACTGTGATCAATCTTGCGGAGGAATCCGGGTTCAACGATCTCTATATGAGTGCTCTGAATTTTGAAAATATTTAGAATTCCCGTATTGCATTCTGAAAACGCTGTGTTATACTACAAATAGAACAAAGAGAACATCACTGTTTTCGGGATGGTGTTTCCGTGCGGCCTGCGCTTTATCTGCGCAGGTTCATTCATGAGAGAGCATAAACGGTACACGGTCCGGAAAGGAGGCAGGTATGAATATTCAGAAATTTACACAGAAATCAATGGAAGCCGTAAACGGTATCGAAAGGCTCGGTATCGAATACGGTAACCAGGAGCTTGGACAGGAGCATCTTCTTGTCTCTCTTCTTCACGTGGAAGACAGCCTTATCCTCAAGCTGATCGAGAAGATGGAGATCAACACGGAGCACTTCTGCGCAAAGGCCGATGAATACCTTGAAAAGTGCATAAAGGTCAGCGGAAGCGGAGCCGGACAGATGCACATAAGTCAGGATCTCAACAAGGTCCTGACCTTTGCCGAGGATGAAGCCAAGGCGATGGGAGACGAGTATGTCTCGGTTGAGCATCTTTTCCTTGCAATGATCAAGTATCCTTCAAGATCCATGAAGGAGATGTTCAAGGAATACGGCATTACAAGGGAGCGTTTTCTTCAGGCACTTTCACAGGTAAGAGGCAATCAGAGAGTAACCGGTGACAATCCTGAGGCTACCTATGACACTCTTGAAAAATACGGACAGGACCTTGTGGAGAAGGCACGTGACCAGAAGCTTGATCCTGTCATAGGAAGAGACTCCGAGATCAGGAACATCATCCGTATACTGTCAAGGAAGACCAAGAATAACCCTGTTCTCATAGGTGAGCCC
>JAEEGG010003381.1_pt1 | contig 39832 bp, 40 predicted proteins | sample 9134161 | NCBI WGS metagenome assembly JAEEGG01 (sample SAMN16246543, study PRJNA631951) | gut metagenome | biome: gut microbiome; feature: rumen; material: CR-attached | host: Bos | place: Iran: Karaj | collected 2018-10 | reverse complement strand
TTGCTCACAGTGTTTTCCATAATCACTACAAAAAATGTGTGTGTGATTGGTCACACACACATTTTGATTCGGAGTCTTGTGCCTTTTAGTCGAGCACCAGGCTGGGGGCGCTGTAGGTGCGTGCGGCGAGCTCCTGGTTGAGCATGTAGAGGCTGCGGGGGTCGCTGCCGAAGAGCTCCATCTTCGAGATCATGTCGCGGGCGTTGGTCTCCTCCTCGCCCTGCTCCTTGACGAACCAGTCGAGGAACTGCATCGTGCGGAAATCCTTCACCTTGCTGGCGGCGTCATAGATGGTGTGGATCGAGGCGGTGACGTACTCCTCGTGCTCCAGACCGGCCTTCAGCACGTCCATATCTTTCTTGAACTTCTTGTCGGGCTTGGCGATGGCGTTCAGCACGATGGGGCAGTCGTTGTTCTGCATATACTTGTAGATGAGCATGGCATGGTCACGCTCCTCCTGGGCCTGGATCATGTACCAGTTGGCGAAGCCGGCGAGGCCGCGCTTGTCGAAGTAGTTGTTCATGTCGAGGTACAGATAGCCACTGTAGAGCTCCTTGTTGATCTGCTCGTTGAGCAGGTCGGAAACTTTCTTGTTCAACATAATAATAAGTATTAATTGATTTATTGTTTTTCAAAATGAGTCTTGTCGACCGAGCAGAGGGGGCACACCCAGTCGGCGGGCAGGTCCTCGAACTTGGTGCCAGGGGCGATGCCGTGCTCGGGGTCGCCCTTCGCGGGGTCATATTCATACCCGCAGACGTTGCAAACATACTTTTCCATATTGTCTTAGATTTAGGGTTAATAATTTCGACTGCAAAGATACGACTATTTTCTTATATGGCAAAAAAGATAGTCGGCGAGATTTACTCCTTCTTGAACTCGCGTGAAATAGGACCGTAGACGATCGGGACACCGGCAGTGTCAATGGTGAGACCGACGCCTTCCACGAAATAGGTTTCAATCTTCAAGCTTGTCTCGGTGTGGCCTTTCACCCACCAACTCTGTGTACCATTGATGTACAGGTGTTTTTCGGAAATGCTCCAATAGCCGGTAGAAGCGCTGTTGTCCACCAGACGGGGCGCCTTGGTCTTGTAGGTGCCGTCGTTCCTGAAGGTGACGCTGTTCCCCTTCAAGGCATTGTCAGCCTCCGTCCCCCAGCTGGAATGCGGGTTTACTGCCTTGCTGGCGGTGCAAGTCCATTTCCCGACACTCATGCTGGCGGTGTTCGCCTCTTTGGTGCACGAAACCACGGTCATTGCTACGAAAAGCATCATGACGACGCCCGTGTATAAGACTGTTTTTTTCATATTTATCCTTTCTTTATTATTGAATTATTTCAACAACTCTATTCCACCAGCTTGAAGTCGCTGGCGGGGTGCTTGCACCAGGGGCAGGTGAAGTCGGCGGGGAGTTCGTCGCCCTCGTAGACGTAGCCGCAGACTTCGCATACCCATTTCTTCTTACCGCTTGCGGCCGGGGCTGCGGCAGGCTTGGGCTTGATGTGCTGCTGGTAGTAGGCGTAGGTGATGCTGGGGCTGTCGCTCAGCACACGGGCCTCCATCGGCATGGCGATGAACATGGTGTGGGTGCCGAGGTCAATGCTCTTGGTGACCACGCAGCTGATGACGCTATTGATGAATTTAGGCAGGTAGCGCAGGCCATTCTCCGTACGAAGCTCCGTCTCGCACTCGGCAAACTTGTCGACCGTCCGACCGCTCTGGAAGCCGAAATGCTGGAAAGGCTTCATGGTGGCCTCTTCGCTGAGGGGGCATAGGTTGAACTTCAGCGTGCGGAGTATCATATCGTGCGTAAGGTTGGCCTTGTTGACACATATCATCAACTGCAACGGGTCGCTGGTAACCTGCTGCGCCACATTGATGATGCAGGCGTTGTCCTTGTCGCCCTGACGAGCCACGAGCACGAAGAGACCGTAGCTGATGTTAAAGATGGCCTTGTTGTCTATCATATCAATCTATCTTGTCGAATCCTAGGTAGGGCCGCAGGCACTCAGGCATGACAATGCCGTCGGGGGTCTGATTGTTCTCGAGCAGTGCAGCCACGATGCGCGGCAGGGCCAGGGCAGATCCATTGAGGGTGTGGCAGAGCTGCATCTTGCCGTTCTCGTCCTTGAAACGCAACTTCATGCGGTTGGCCTGGAAGGTCTCGAAATTGGACACCGAGCTCACCTCGAGCCAGCGCTTCTGCGCGGCGCTCCACACCTCGAAGTCGAAGGTCATGGCGCTAGTGAAGCTGATGTCACCGCCGCAGAGTTTGAGGATATGGTAAGGCAGGCCCAACTTGTCTAGCAGGCCACCGACATGACGTTTCATTTCCTCGAGCATATCGTAGGAACGGTCAGGGTGTTCGATGACAACAATCTCTACCTTCGAGAACTCGTGCAGGCGGTTCAATCCACGCACGTCCTTACCGTAGCTGCCGGCCTCACGGCGGAAGCACTCACTGTAGCCAACGCGCTTGATTGGGAACTGCTTGGCGTCGACCACTTCGCCACGGAAGATATTGGTGATGGGCACTTCGGCGGTGGGAATCATATAGAATCCGTCGAGCGGGATGGCATACATCTGCCCCTCTTTGTCGGGCAACTGACCGGTACCAAGACCCGAGGCCTCGTTAACCATCAAGGGCGGCTGTATCTCTACAAACCCGGCCTTCTGGGCCTCGTCGAGGAAGAAGTTGATGAGGGCACGTTGCAGACGGGCACCTTTCCCCTTGTAGAAAGGGAATCCGGCGCCGGTCACCTTGTTACCCAGCTCGAAGTCAATGATATCATATTTAGCACAGAGATCCCAGTGGGGCAGTGCGTCGGTGGGCAGGTCGGGTTTCACGCCATACTCGGCCACCACCACGTTGTCGGCCTCGCTCTTGCCCACAGGAACGGTAATGTGCGGTGCGTTAGGCAGGCTGATCAGCTTCTCGTTGAGGCTCTTCTCGGTAGCGGACTGTTGCTCGCCGAGGACCTTCTCTTCGGCCTTCAACTCGGCGGTACGGGCCTTGGCCTGCTCGGCCTCCTCCTTCTTGCCCTGTTTCATCAGCATGCCAATCTCCTTGGCAATCTTGTTCTGCTCGGCCTTCATTGCATCGGCTTTCACTTGCAGGGCACGCCGTTCGGCGTCGAGGGCGATTATCTCGTTGACACGGGCCTCCACGTCGACCACATTCTTAATCTTCAGTCGGGCGATGATTTCGTCAGTATGTTCTTTGATGTATTGTAACTGTAGCATTTTATATATGATATTTAAGTCAAATAACGTCTTTGGGAATCTTTTAGTATATCGATGTGTAAAAAAAAGAGGTCCGGCGCCGTAGAAACGGCGCCGGACCTCTTTTTTAGCAAATCACCACACTCAGGCTTTTTTGTACTTTATGGTGCCAGTGTAGTCATACTCATAGGGATTGTCATCATCGTCCCAGTCTTGGTCATGACCCGACTCGGTGATCCACAACTCCTTTTTATCCAGCTTTTCGATGGTGCTTACCGTAGTCTCAGTCTCGCCATCCTCATACTTGATAACCATCGTGAGTTTGTCACCATCGATGGTGTAGGTAAAGGTGTCTTGCTCCGTCTCGTTCATGCCAAACAGACTGAATGTCGTGACCATGACACCGGTGTTATCCTTGTTAAAAGTGAGAGTCATGGACATTCCACTCATCAACTCATCCTCATGGGTGCCGTTCATGGCAGGGTTGGTGGCGTTGCTGATGGTTTCGCTCATGGCGTAAGCATTCCACGTGCCAACGATGAGGTCTTCGTTGTCTTTCTGGCAACCGGTGAGACCAAAGGTCAGGGCGGCGATAACAACGGCCGCCAAAGTTTTCAGAGATTTCTTCATGATTGTTAGGATGTTTGGTTAATGTTTATTTCTTTTTGCAGACAACACGAATCTCCATCGAATCGTTGCCAAATGCCTCTTTTTGGGTGAGGACCATGTCTTTCTTGGTGATTTTCTCAATGGTGTAGACCTGAGGTCCAAATTCAAACACGTCGTCACTCGAGGTCATGGTGAGCTTGTCGTCCATAATCGACCAGGTACCATTGTCGGTAGACTCTTCGCTATCGACATACTTGCTGTAGGTGACGTAGGTGTTGTCTTCCTTCATGGTCATTTCGACAACCATACCTTCTTCAAGCAGCGACTCAGTCTGAGTTCGACCACTCTCCGTTACAGTCATAGTGATTTCGGTTTCTAACCAAGTGCCGATAATCAAATCTTCGGGATCCTTGCTACAGCCAGTGAGGCTCAGGGTCAGGGCTGCCAGCACAACGGCAGCCATAGTCTTCAATGCTTTCATTTCTTTCTGTTTAAAGAGGTAATAAATTGGCGGAGAGAGAGGGATTCGAACCCCCGGACCCTCGCAGGTCAACGGTTTTCAAGACCGCCGCAATCGACCGCTCTGCCATCTCTCCTGTTGCATCTATATCATTGCCACACACCCTCTTACACACACACTATCGGCAAATAATCCGATGCAAAGATACATTTTTTTTAGGAATATGGCAAAAAACGATGGAATTTTCGTATTTTTGCACCGAATATAGCAACACATAACATGATAAAAAAGAAGAACCCCGCCAAACGCATCATTGCCCTAGTGGACGAGATGCGCAAAAATTCCAGCAAGTTCCGGATGTGGAAAAACATTCCGCTGGCCAAAGAGTGTATCCAGTTGCTCCGCGACCTCGACGACCCGGAAGAGACTCCGATGGGCAAGGCGTTGGCATGCGACGCTATCCGCGAGCAACTACCCGAATACGATGTACCCCGTTTCACGCTCGGCATTCTGCGCTACGAACGGGAACTGCTGGAGCAGTCGGACGAGGAGCCCGGCGACAACGGGCCCACCCTCGAGGAGGTCGACCAGGAGATACAGCGCCTGACCGATTACATCGATACCGAGCATGTAAGCACGGCCGAGTTCATGCGTCGCCACCAGCGCCACCTGGATTTCGACCCCGTCGAGCGCACACCGCAGTGGGAAGAAATCTATTATGAGGTTGAGCAGGAATGCGACCGCCTGTTGGGCGACACCCCTCGCGGCATGGGTTTCTGCTTCGCCTACTGGAGCACACGGCGCCATGTGCTCGCCAATCACGGCATCCATTGGCGCTCGCCCCATGAGATGAACCCAAGGGTAATGTTTGACTAAAAAAACATAAAAAGTATTATGGCAATAAACTGGAACGACTACGAGCTGGTGCTCGAAGCCTCTGACAGCAAAGAATGCGAGGTGACGGGACGCAACATGGGTGGCACAAACACCCACGTCTGTCCCGTAAGCAAATTGAAGGAGAACGAGCAAGTGGGATGGGAACCCAGCTATGGCGGATACCACGCTGTGAAGGTCACCTTCCTCTCGACCGACGACACTGCCATCCACCTGAGCATCGACATTGGCTTTCCGTCCGAACAATCTCTCAAGCCAGGCGAGGAATGGAGAAGCGGCTGGTACAGCTTCGGCTCATGGGACTACCATGTAACCCTCAAACTACAGAAAAAACAGGACCGACAAGATGATCAAGATTGAGACACACCCGGCCGACACCCCACTCTTCGGACAGAGCAAGTGGTGGGGACAACCCGACATGCCCGAGACGTTGGACTACCCCGAAGTACCCATGGTGGACGACGATGGCGAGGAATACTTCGACCCGCTGACCTTCATCTGCCAGATTCGCTGTGCCGACATCGCACCCTTCGACCCCGAAGGTCTACTTCCTCACGATGGTATGCTCTATTTCTTCGCCGACATCGACTACTTTTTCGGCCACTACGACACCGCCGACAGCCCGGGCCTAGGCCTCTGGCCACAGAAACACTTCCGCGTGCTCTACGCGCCCTCCTGCGACAACCTGCACACCCACAGCATCGTCTACGACGACGGCACAGCCTATGGTCTCCCTGCCGAAGCCATCACCTTCTCGTCCTGCAACAAATCCGACGACGGCCTGCGCCTGCTGGGCGACCCTTATCTCGACGAGGTCCGCGAACAGCAACCCGGCATGATATCGCTGCTACAGGTCGACGAGGACGACCGTTGGCATCTGGTCTTCTACGACTGCGGCATGCTCAACTTCCTCATCAGCCCACAAGACCTACGTGAAAGAAGGTGGGACAAGGTGCAGTGCCACCTCTTTTCCTTCTGAAATCCAAACTCGTCCATTCTTCATTCCCACCCGTTGTCAACATGCTGTTGCAATGGGGTGTCGACTCCTCTCCGTCAGGCTGTTGATAAGTTATTTTTTATACTTCGGATATTATTTGTACTTTTGCATTTTGTTATGAAGCGAATTTGGATAGCTATAGTGAAACTCTGCGGCTGGCACTTTGCAATGCCTGACAAGGCCTCTCGGCCCGAGGTGATGCGTTGCGTCTATGCCGCAGCACCCCACACCGCGATATCAGATTTTCTGGTTGGCATAGCCTACATGTGGAGTGTAGGTACGCCAGGTCACATTTTCATCAAGAAAGAATTCTTCCGCTGGCCACTGGGAGCCCCGCTGCGCCACTTCGGCTGTGTGGCCATCGACCGAGGAAACCCCAAAAACGGCATAGTGGCACAGGCCGTACAGGGATTCCGCGAACACCAGAACTACTCGGTCATCCTCACCCCCGAAGCCACACGCAAACCTGTGCGCCGCTGGAAGCGTGGATTTTGGGAAATCGCCAAGGGGGCCGGCGTCCCCATCGTGCCGGTATATGTCGACTTCAGCCGCAAAGAAATAGGCTTGTTCGACACCATCTGGCCCTCCGACGATTACGAGGCTGACATCAAACAACTGCGCAGCCTTTTCCACAGCGAGATGGCCAAAAGACCGGAACAATTCATTGAACAACACCCATCAGAACGATAATAAACAAACACAAGATATGGTAAGAAGAATCTACGTTGAAAAGAAATCCCCCTACGCCATCAAGGCCAAGGAACTGAACGACGAGATGCGCGACTATCTGGGCATTGAGGCCGAAGCAGTACGCGTACTGATACGCTACGACATCGAAAATGTGAGCGACACAACCTTCAAGACTGCCCTGACGACAGTCTTTAGCGAGCCGCCGGTGGACGATGTCTATGAAGAGTCGTTCCCCCACAGTGGAAGCGACTTCTGCTTCACGGTGGAATACCTCCCCGGTCAGTTCGACCAGCGCGCCGACTCGGCCGAGCAATGCGTCAAACTGCTCAACGACGCCGAAGAGCCCATCATCAAGAGCGCCACCACCTACGTCATCAGCGGCAAGCTCACCGAAGAACAGCGCCAGGCTGTCGTGAAGCACTGCGTCAACCCCGTCGACAGCCGTGTCACCGACGAGCCCAAGCCCGCCACCCTCGAAGACCACTTCGACGAACCTGCCGACGTTATCGTCTTCGATGGCTTTGCTTCCAAAGACCTTAACGACCCTAAGGACCTTAAGGACTTTAAGGACCTTTACGATTCTCTCGGCCTCGCCATGACCTTCGCCGACTTCAAGCACATCCAGCGTTACTTCCACGACGAGGAGAAGCGCGACCCCACGATGACCGAGATTCGCGTGCTCGACACCTACTGGAGCGACCACTGCCGCCACACCACCTTCGCCACCGAGCTGAAAGATGTGAAGTTCGACGAGGGTTACTACCGTCCGCTGCTCGAAGGAGCCTTCAAGCAGTACCTCGCCGACCACAAGGAGCAGTATGTCGGACGCACCGACAAGTTCGTCTGCCTGATGGACATCGGAACCCTCGCCGCCAAGCGCCTCAAGAAAGCCGGCATCCTCGACGACCAGGAGCCGAGTGATGAAATCAACGCTTGCAGCATCGTGGTACCCATAGTCATCGACGGCAACCGCGAGGAATGGCTCATCAACTTCAAGAACGAGACCCACAACCACCCCACCGAGATTGAACCCTTTGGTGGTGCAGCCACCTGCCTCGGCGGTTGCATCCGCGACCCGCTCTCGGGACGTACCTACGTCTACCAAGCCATGCGCGTCACCGGCGCCGCCGACCCCACCAAGCCGCTCAACGAGACCCTCGCGGGCAAACTGCCACAGCGCAAGATCGTCACCACCGCCGCCCACGGCTACTCCAGCTACGGCAACCAGATTGGCCTCGCCACCGGCCTGGTGAACGAGATATACCATCCCAACTACGTGGCCAAGCGCATGGAGATCGGCGCCGTCATCGCCGCCGCCCCGCGTCGTGCCGTACAGCGTCTCACCTCCGACCCCGGCGACGTCATCATCCTGCTGGGCGGCCGCACCGGCCGCGACGGTATCGGCGGTGCCACAGGTGCCTCGAAAAGCCATACCACCAAGTCGCTGACCACCTGCGGCGCCGAAGTGCAGAAGGGCAACGCTCCCACCGAGCGCAAGATACAGCGCCTGTTCCGCCGCGAAGAGGTCTCCCATATCATCAAGAAGTGCAACGACTTCGGTGCCGGCGGCGTCAGCGTGGCCATCGGCGAGCTGGCCGACGGCCTGCAGATCAACCTTGACCGCGTGCCCAAGAAATATGCCGGTCTCGACGGCACCGAACTGGCCATCAGCGAGAGCCAGGAGCGCATGGCCGTGGTGGTCGACCCGAAAGATGTGGACCTGATGCTCAAGTATGCCGACGAGGAGAACCTCGAAGCCACCGTCGTGGCCACCGTCACCAAAGAGCCCCGCATGGTCATCAGCTGGCGCGGCAAGGAAATTGTCAACCTCAGCCGTCGCTTCATCGACACCAACGGCGCCCATCAGGAAACCACGGTGAGCGTCAGCATGCCCACCGAGCCCATTAAACCCATTCAGCCCACTAAACCTATCAAAGACCTCTGGCTGCAGACCCTCGCCGACCTCAACGTCTGCTCGCAGAAAGGCCTCGTCGAGATGTTCGACAGCTCGATTGGCGCCGGCAGCGTGGTGATGCCCTACGGCGGCCGCTACCAGCTGACGCCCACACAGAGCATGATCGGCAAGATTCCCCTGCTCGACGGCAAGTGCGACACCGTCACCATCATGTCCTACGGCATGGATCCCTACCAGACCTCGTGGTCGCCTTTCCACGGCGCCGTCTATGCCGTGCTGAGCTCGGTGGCCAAGATTGCCGCCGCCGGCGGCGACGCCAGCCGTGTGCGACTCACCTTCCAGGAATACTTCAAGAAACTGGGCAACGACCCCTACCGCTGGGGTGAGCCCTTCGCAGCCCTCCTCGGCGCCTACAACGCCCAGATGGGGCTCCGTCTGCCCGCCATCGGCGGCAAGGACTCCATGTCAGGCTCCTTCAACGACATCGACGTGCCGCCGACACTCTGCTCATTCGCCGTGGGCATCAGCGACCTGCAGCATGTCGTCACCCCCGAGTTAAAAGCCGCCGGCAACAAGCTCGTCCTGCTCGACGTTAGAGAGAAAGAGTACGGCATGCCCGACTACGAAGATGCCCTCAGCCAGTACGCAGCTCTGCGCCGCGCCATCGAGGCCGGACAGGTGAAGAGTACCTATGCACTCGGATTCGGCGGCATCATCGAGGCTGTCAGCAAGATAGCCTTCGGCAACAAGCTGGGCGTGCGGCTCACCGCCACCGACGACCTCACCGCCAAACACTACGGCTGGATAGTGGTCGAGGTCGCCGATACAGAAGGCCTGCCCTTCCGCTGCAAGGAGATTGGCCAAGTCACCTCCGAGCCCGTCTTCGAGTGCAACGGCGAGAAGATTGCCCTCGAAGAGGCCCTCGCCGTCTGGCAGAAGACCCTCGAAGGCGTCTTTCCCACCCGCACAGCAGGTGCCAACGACGTTAAGGGCCTTAAGGACTTTAAAGACCTTAAGGACTTTAAAGACATCCACCTCTGCTCCCACAAGGTGGCCAAGCCCCACGTCTTCATCCCCGCCTTCCCCGGCACCAACTGCGAGTACGACAGTGCCCGTGCTTTCAACCGTGCCGGTGCCGAAAGCGAGATCATCGTCTTCCGCAACCAGAACGGCCAACAGATACGCGAGAGCGTCGAAGCCTATGTCGAGGCCATCAAACGCAGCCAGATTGTCATGATTCCCGGCGGCTTCAGCGCCGGCGACGAACCCGAAGGCAGCGCCAAGTTCATCACCAGCGTCTTCCGCAACCAGCGAATTGCCGACGCCGTGATGGATCTCCTCAACAAGCGCGACGGCCTGATGCTCGGCATCTGCAACGGCTTCCAGGCCCTGGTGAAGCTCGGCTTGGTGCCCTACGGCGAGATTCGTCCGCAGGCCGAAGACGCCCCCACGCTGACCTTCAACACCATCGGACGCCACCAAAGCAAGATGGCCTACACGCGCGTCACCTCCAACCTCAGCCCCTGGCTGCGCAAAGCCGAGTTGGGCGCCACCTACGTCATCCCCATCTCGCACGGCGAGGGCCGCTTCGTGGCTCCGCAGGAGTGGATCGACCGCCTCTTCAAGAACGGCCAGGTCGCCACACAGTACGTCGACCTCAACGGCAACCCCACCATGGACGAAGAGTACAACATGAACGGCAGCTACATGGCCATCGAAGGCATCACCAGCCCCGACGGCCGCGTGTTCGGCAAGATGGGCCACTCAGAGCGTCGCAGCAAGGGCAGCGCCCTGAACATCTACGGCAACGACGACCAGCTCATCTTCGAAAGCGGCGTGCAATACTTCAAATAAACCGCCATAACACGAATACGAGACGGGGGCACCCGCATGGGGTCTCCCGTCTTTTTAGGAAACGATGAAACACATTGAAGTAGTGGCGGCCGTCATCCGCGACACCGAAGGGCGCATCTTCGCCACCCAACGGGGCTACGGCGAGTGGAAAGACTGGTGGGAGTTTCCCGGCGGCAAGATGGAGGCCGGCGAGACACCCGAAGAGGCCCTGCGACGCGAAATATGGGAGGAACTGGAGACACGCATCGCCGTCGAGCACTTGCTGCAGACCGTGGAATACGACTACCCCGTGTTCCACTTGACTATGCACTGCTACCTCTGCCGCGTGGAGAGCGGCGCACTGACCCTCAAAGAGCACGAGGCCGCCCGCTGGCTGGCCAAGGAAGAACTCAACAGCGTCCGATGGCTACCGGCCGACGTGCAGGTCATCGAGAACTTGAAAACGAAGGGAGCGACCGTCCCGAAACGACAAACTGCAAACCACTAACAGCAACTGAATCAATGGACAGAAACAGACAGATTATCCGCGTAAGCATTGTGGGCATCCTGGCCAACGTGCTGCTGGCCGCTTTCAAGGCCCTGGTGGGACTCCTGTCGGGAGCCATCGCCATCGTGATGGATGCGGTGAACAACCTCAGCGACGCCCTCTCGTCAGTAATCACCATCGTAGGCACCAAACTCTCGGCACGGCCGCGCGACCAGAAGCATCCCTTCGGCCACGGCCGCGTGGAGTACCTCAGCGCCATCGTCATCTCGCTCATCGTCTTCGCCGCCGGTGTCACCTCGCTGGTCGAATCGGTCAAGAAAATCATCCACCCCACCACACCCTCCTACACCACCCTGACCCTTGTGGTCATCATCGTAGCCATCGCGGTGAAGCTGGTCCTGGGCCTCTTCGTCAAGCGGCAGGGGAAAGCCTTGAGGAGCGACGCCCTCATCGCCAGCGGCGCCGACGCCCTGTTTGACGCCATCGTCACCCTCGCCACCCTTGTCTCCGCCGCCATCATGCTGATATGGGATGTCAACCTCGACGGCATCTTCGGCACCGTTATCTCGCTGGTCATCATCAAGGCCGGCATCGAGATGCTTTCCTCGCCCCTGGGCGAGCTCCTTGGCGCCCGCATCCCTCCCGAGCTGACACATCAGATTAAAGAGAAAGCCCTCTCGTTCGACGGTGTCTATGGCGCCTACGACATCATCGTCAACAGCTACGGCCCCAACACCCTTATCGGCTCCCTGCATGTGAGCGTGGACGAACGCATGACCGCCCGCGAGCTGCACCTGCTCACCCGCAACATGTCCGCCGCCTTCTTCCAGGACTTCGGCATCATCATGACCATCGGCATCTATGCCGTCTACACCGGCGACTCCCCCATGGCCCGCCTGCAGAACGAGGTGATGCAGTACGCCGCCAAGCTACCCAACGTGGCACAAGTCCACGCCTTCTACTACTATGCCGACCGCAACCTGATCACCATCGACATCGTCCCCGACGACAGCGTAAAGGACTCCGACGCCTTTGCCGATACCATGAACTGCGACCTGCACAACCACTTCCCCGACCACCAATTCAACATCGTTGTCGACTTCAACTACAGCTAACTCATTAACACAATCATACAATGAAAAGACTATTTCTGATTCTAACGGTTGCCCTTGCTGTCACGGCCTGTAGCGACAGCGAACGTCAGCTGCGCGACCGCGCGGCCGAACTGTGCAAGTACATCCCCGACCACGAGCTGCGACAGGAGTCGCGCGACTACATGACCGAAGACTTCTACAACGTGCTCGACACCATGTTCAACCACCTGCCCGAGTTCGAGGCCATGGACCACGAATGGCTCTACTACTTCGTCACCGGCAACGGCGGCACCATAGCCGACTTCACGGTGACCGGCGTTGAACAGCAGGACAAGACCCATGCCGTCGCCACCATCAGCGTGCGGCAGAAATGGGAAGACGGCTCCTTCGACCCCAACGCCGATGTTGAAGAGCATAAACTCGCGATGGAGAAGGTGGGCGGCCAGTGGCTGATTGCCGACTTCGACGAGCACAAGGCCGACTGCATCCGCCATATCGCCATCAACCGCGAGGAGCAGGCCGTCCGCGCCGCCATCAGCGACTACCTGGTCAGCGAAATCGGCGAGCAATACCAGAAAGGTGAGCTCTGCATCCCGACGCTGATGATGATTCACGAGGAAGACGGGCTCTTCATGGGCGACTTCTGGGTGATGTGGTACAACATCGTGGGCGACACACTGAAGTGCGTCTCCGGCGGCAACCACGCAGGCGCAATGACCATGAGCAAAGAAGACGGCAAATACAAGGTGACCGCTTTCGAACAGACGGTCGACGGTGCCGGCAACGTGGCCAGCGCCAAGCGCATCTTCGGCAGCTACTACGACATCTACGAGAACGTCCACTCCAGCGAGCAGGTGCGCGAGGCCGTCCGCAAAGGACAGTTGCAGGAGTATGTGAAGCGCAACAACCTCAAAGTCCGTTATTATCAAGACTACGGATGGCCCGCCGTGGAACTGAACGAGAAGTAAAACGGCAAACACCGGATAGGCGACAATGAAACACATCCAATACCCCACCTGTGGCACCTGCTCGGTGCTCATCGACGCAGTGGCCGACGACAACGATGTCATCCAGCAGGTCCAGTTCCTCGGCGGCTGCCACGGCAACCTGCAAGGCATCTGCCGCCTGGTGCAGGGACAGAAAATCGACGACGTCATCGCCCGCCTCGACGGCATCCGCTGCGGCGACAAACCCACCTCCTGCCCCGACCAGCTCTGCCGCGCCCTGGAACAACTGAAAAATAAATAGCGTCATCTCAAAAAAAATTGTATCTTTGCAATCTCAAAAACAGCCGACATGTCGACACTTTACTCCATAGGGCACGGAAACAAGAGCTTCGAGGAATTCGAGGAAGAGCTGCGGTCATTTGGTATCCAATATCTTATCGACGTGCGTAGCAAGCCGTATTCGAAATGGAACCCCACCTTCAACCAAGAGGCACTGCGGGCGTTGCTGCAGAAGAAGGGCTTCGTCTACGTGTATATGGGTGACACCATCGGCGGTATGCCTACTGACCCCTCATGCTACACTGACGGACATATCGACTACGCAAAAGTGAGAGAGAAACCGTTCTTCCAAGAGGGTTTTGCACGGCTGCTGGTGGCAGCAGAGAAAGAGTTGAAGGTTGCTGTAATGTGTAGCGAGTCGGAGCCCGAGAAATGTCACCGCAGCAAACTCATCGGGCAGGAACTACTGAAGCACGGCATCTCGATGAACCATATTATCGGAATAAGCAAAAGCCAGTCGCAAGAGACCGTGATGGCCATCCTGACCAAAGGCGCCGGCACAATGACACTGTTCGGCGAAGAAACATTCGTTTCACGGAAAGCATACACGTAATGGATATTTTCACCATCGGGGTTTACGGCTCCACAGAACAGCAGTTTTTCGAAAAACTTTCGAAAAACAAGATTGACACCTTCTGTGACATCCGGCAGCGCCGCGGGGTTCGCGGAAGCCAGTATGCTTTCGTGAACAGCAAACGTCTACAAGATAAGCTGGCCGAGATGGGCATCAGCTACTCTTACCTTAAGGATTTGTCCCCCACCAAGGAAATCCGAGAGAAGCAAAAAGAAGCCGACAAGCGCAACGGAATCCAGAAAAAAGACCGCACACGGCTGGGCAATGTGTTCATCAACGGATACAAAGAACATATCGCTGACTATGATTTCGGGGCGTTGGTTGAGATGCTGAACAATATGGGTGCAGACAAGGTGGTCTTCTTTTGCGTCGAGGAATCGCCCTACGCCTGCCATCGGTCGATTGTAGCGGAGAGACTACACAAATTGTTTGGTTTTCGAATAACGCATCTGTAATGGCAAAGGTTATTATTGTTTCCAGGACACGGATGGCTGGCGACAAGGTGTGCGTCGGCGGTGTAGATATTGACAACAGAATCTCGCTAAGGCTACTTAATGCTCGTGGAACCCATGAAAATGCCAGCGAATGTCCATACCAAATATGGGATATCTGGGATATAGACTACTATCTCACCCGTGAGCGCCCCACCCCACATACCGAGGACGCAAAAGTGACGCGTCGGGCGAAGGTAGATCGGGTGGATGCGCTTAACATGTCAGTCAACCGTTTTGCGGATTCCCTTGAAAGTTTGAACATTCCGCTCTTCCGAGGCTCGCTGTTTTCCGTTTTTGACGGCAAGCTAAAGCTGACCGACATGGACAAAATGTACATCTCAAAAGAAGATGTGCCGACCTACAGCACCTGCTTTTGGATTAACGACAAGCGACTGCTTGGCTATACAAACGACCGTGGGCGCTGGCAGTATCGCTACAACGACATGTCAAACCGTTACGGCTACACCATCTCCTACGTCGGTTCGGCAGAACCGCCTGCTGACATTGAGGCTGGCTCCCTAATCCGCCTCTCTTTGGCACACTGGTGGAAACCAACGGACTCGAACGATGAAGAACGCTGCTACCTGCAGTTATCAGGATGCTTGATACAAGGCAATATCAAAGAAGACAGAACCTCTATTATAGACGCCACACCTCCTGCAGAAACAGCAAACCCAATACAAAACGATGATTGGTTCGATAGCTACGAGCATGAGTTAGACAAGTTATTGATCGAAAAGACCAACCTTGAGGAAAGGATAAAGATGTTACGTTCCAGTATTCTGCAACAAATGGAAGAACATCACTTGGACAAAATCGCATCAGCAAAATATCAAGTCAACTATTCACCTGCCAAAACAACTATGCATTTCGACAGAAAAACTTTTAAAAAAGAGAACGAAGACCTTTATTCCTTCTATTGCGTTCCTATACAGAAAGAAGCCTCGATTGTGATCAGAAAGGCTAAAAACAATTCGGAGGCAGAGGATGAGAATATGGAAAAGTGATATACCTGCGATTAATACTGATTAACCATGATAAACCAGATTGTAGAATACAACAAGGAGTTTGTGGCTTCGAAGGGCTACGAGCAATACCGCACCGACAAGTACCCCGACAAGAAGCTGGCGGTGCTGTCGTGTATGGACACACGGCTCACCGAGCTGCTGCCGGCCGCCCTCGGCCTGCGCAACGGCGACGCCAAAATCATCAAGAACGCCGGCGGACTCGTCATCTCGGCCTTCGACTCGGCCATGCGCTCCCTCATCGTGGCCATCTACGAACTGGGCGTGAAGCACGTCATGGTGGTGGCCCACTCGCATTGCGGCGCCTGCCACATGAGCTACAGCCACTTCCACGACGAGATGCTCGCCCGCGGCGTGACGGAAGAGACTCTCGACACCATCCGCCAATGCGGCATCGACCTCAACCACTGGCTCGAAGGCTTCAAGGACACCCCCGAGTCGGTGCGCCGCACCGTCGAGACCATCCGCACCCACCCCCTCGTGCCCAAGGACATCGAGGTGCGCGGCTTCATCATCGACAGCGAAACCGGCCTCCTTACCGAGATTATATAAGATTTGCAGGATTCCGCGAGCAAAGCGAGCAGAAGAACAAAGAAAAAGATTTACCGACATGAAAATAGATTTCAACGAGCTTCCAGAGGTCGCCAACCCGCAGTTCAAAGGCGGCGAGGGCGACACGATGTTCCGCACCTTCAACGACGGGCAAAACAAGATTATGCGTGGACGCCTCGACCCCGGCTGTTCCATCGGCTACCACAGCCACGAGAGCAACAGCGAGATTATCTACATCCTCAGCGGCGAGGCCCTCTGCCGCTATGACGAGGCAGAGGAACGGCTGACCCAGGGCCAATGCCACTACTGCCCTTGCGGCCACGCCCACGCCCTCATCAACGCCAGCGCCACCGAGCCCCTGCTCTTCTTCGCCATCGTGCCTGAGCGGTAGACGTCGTTTCTCCCACCGCACAGAGGGACCTCTTCCCCCTCCCGCCTCGCCAATATTTTGCACATTTATATCGCGCACGATATATTTTTCCGCCCCTCCGAAGCGATTCGGAGGGGCGTTTTCTATTTAACATAACCTCAAAAACAGGTATTGAAAACCAGTTTACTACGCACCACCTCTTACTCCCCTCTTACTCCTCTCTTTATCCTCTCTTTATTAACCATTGGTTTTGTAAGAGTTAAGTAGTAGGTTATACGGTGAGAATTAACAGATTTTAACTTGTTGGTTGCAGGACGTCCTTGGGAGGGGGCCTAGGCGAGATGTATCGTGTGCGATGTATCTCCGGGAGGGGAATGCCGAGGGCTGGGAAATGTTTTTTTGTACGGTTCGCGGAATCTGTGTATCTTTGCACTTTGAAAAATGACTGAATCATGAGAAAAATTGTTGCATACATTGGGATTCTGCTGGCAACGGTCTTTACAGTCGGCGCGCAGACGGGAGTGATGAATCTGAAGAGCCCCGACGGACGGATGGAGGCACGCTTCGAGCTGAAGGACGGGGTGCCCTATTACAGCCTTTCCCGCGACGGCAAGGCCGTTATATTGCCGTCACGGATGGGCTTCACCCTAGAATGGCGCAAGAACGATATGGCTAGCGGATTTCAGGTGAACAATGTGCATGAAGAAACGTTCGACGAGACCTGGCAGCCCGTGTGGGGCGAGGAAGCCAACATCCGCAACCACTACAACGAGATGGTAATCAGCCTGCAGCAGGACTACTACCTCGACCACGAAGGTAAGCGTGTGGACAAGCCCACGGTGATGATTATCCGCTTCCGGCTCTACGACGACGGCCTGGGGTTCCGCTATGAATTCCCGCAGGAGATTCAGAATTCAGAATTCATAGTTCATAATTCCCTCATCACCTTCTGGCTCACCGACGAGCTGACGGAGTTCCGCCTTCCCGGCGACCCCATGGCCTGGTGGATACCAGGCGACTACGACACGCAGGAGTTCAACTACACCCAGAGCCGCCTCAGTCAGGTGCGCGAGCTGCACGACAGCCCCCATATCAGCGGCGGCTGGCCTTGGAAGAGCTTCTCCGACACCGGATTGCAGACGGCTTTGCAGCTGAAGACCGACGACGGCCTCTATATCAACATCCATGAGGCCGCGGTACTCGATTTCCCGACCATGAATCTGGACTTGACTTATAACGAAGAGGTGAATAGATTAAAAGTACATCTTACGCCCGATGCCACCGGCTATGTCGGCCGCCTCACCTCGCCCTGCTACTCCCCTTGGCGCACCGTGCAGGTGTGCGACAAGGCCACCGATGTGCTTCGCTCACGCCTCATCCTCAACCTCAACGAGCCCTGCGCCTTGGAGGATGTCAGCTGGATACACCCTGTGAAATACATGGGCGTGTGGTGGGAGATGATCAGCGACCATAGCACCTGGGGCTACACCAACGACTTCCCGTCGGTGCGCCTGCCGGGCGACCCGTCGCTGCCGCCGTCGCTCCAGGGTGCCATCACCGACTACACCAAGGCCAAGCCCCACGGCCGCCACGGAGCCAACAACGCCAATGTGCGCCGCTATATCGACTTTGCCGCCAAGCACGGCTTCGACGCCCTCCTCATCGAGGGCTGGAACATCGGCTGGGAAGACTGGTACGGCAAGGACAAGGACTATGTCTTCGACTTCCTCACCCCCTACCCCGACTTCGACCTGCCGGCGCTGAACCGCTACGCTCACGAGCGTGGCATCCGCCTTATCATGCACCACGAAAGCAGCTCGTCGGTAACCAACTATGAGCGTTTCATGGAGCGGGCCTATAACCTGATGAACGAGTATGGCTACGACGCCGTGAAGAGCGGCTATGTGGGCCATATCGTGCCCCACGGCGAGCATCACTACAGCCAGCCCATCATCAACCACTACCACCGCGCCATCGTCGAGGCGGCCAAGCACCACATCATGGTCAACGCCCACGAAGCCGTGCGTCCCACAGGCCTCTGCCGCACGTGGCCCAACATGATCGGTAACGAGAGCGCTATGGGCACCGAGTTCCGCGGACGCATCAATCCCGGCCACACCACCATCCTGCCTTTCACTCGCCTACAGGGTGGCCCCATGGATTACACCCCCGGCATCTTCGAGACCGATATGGAGAAGAACGCCCCCTGGAACCACGACCTCATGCGCCACACCATCTGCAACCAGCTCGGCCTCTATGTCACCTTCTACTCGCCCCTACAGATGGCCGCCGATTTCCCCGAGCACTACGAACCCTATATGGATGCCTTCCAGTTCATCAAGGACGTGGCTGTCGACTGGGACACCAGCATCTACCTCTACGCCGAGCCTGGCGACTACATTGTTACCGCCCGCAAGCCCAAGGTTTCGACTTTGAACCAGGCCGCCGACGGCCTCGGTGAGCTGCCCGACGGCAAGAAAGGCGTCATCTCCAACGCCGCCCGCTTCGTCTATGGTATAGAAGACACTAACGCATTCACGCATTCTCACATTAACGCATTAAAACCACGTGACACGTGGTTTGTGGGCGGCGTCACCGACGAGAATGCCCGCGAGTTCTCCGTCAGGCTCGACTTCCTCAAGCCTGGTGTGAAGTACGAAGCCACCATCTATGCCGACGCCAAGGACGCCAGTGGCTATGTCTCCGATGTCACCATCGGCTGGGAAGCCGCCCGCAAAGAGGGCTATAACCCCAAAGCCTACACCATCACCAAGAAGACCGTCACCAGCAAGACCGTCTTAAAACTCAAGATGGCCCCCTGCGGCGGCTTCGCCGTAAGCATCCGCGAGCGGTAACGAACGTTAATTAAACATCAATCATGGCATTCTCCGCCTTTCGTGGAGAATGCCATTTTTCTTGGAAGGTTCTTTATCGGCTGCCGCAGCACGGCAACCATTCTCTTTCATTTCAGATTTTCCAGCAATGACAGCATCGACGACATCCGCTCGTTGAGGTATTCTGCCACAAGATCAGTCATCGCCTTCGGCGAACCGGTGGCGGCATAGTCTTCAAAAGCCTCATAGTAACGCTTGCGGTCGGCGAACTTGACATTGATGGGAGGATAGCCGGCCTGCATCAACTGCATGTTGAGCAACAGGCGTCCCGTGCGGCCGTTGCCGTCGACAAACGGGTGGATGCCCTCGAAGCGCAAGTGGAACAACGACACACGCTCTACTGCATGCAAACGTGTCATCACCGTCGAATAATCGTTCAGCAGCTCACCAACCATGGGCTCTATCATGTACGGTTGTGGAGGCTCCACACTTGCTCCCATAATCCTCACCGGCACTCTGCGCCACCGGCCGCGGTCTTCCGGCCTGTCGGCAAGCACCAGCGAATGGATGGAACATATCTCGTAGGCCGACAGTGTTTTCTGCTCCTTTACCAACTTTTCCATATACTCGTAGGCCTCTTTGTATCCTACTGTCTCAAGGTGGTCCTTCAAGGGTTTGCGGTCTATGGTGATGCCTTGTAGTACAAGAGCTGTCTCCTTTAGGGTCAGGGTGTTGCCTTCGATGGCGGTGCTTTGGTGTGTGTGCTCGATGATGAACTCTTCCCGCAGGGCCTCCACCTCGCCTTGCGAGAGGGGTCGCATAGAGGCCAGCCGTTCTTTGAGGCGGTCTACTTCGGTCAGCAGAGGCGAAACTCCGTGCCGGGTCAAAGTACGTGCATCGACAGGACGCACAGCATCCTCGGGGATGAGATAAAGATTGCCTTTGCGCACCATACCGCTGATTCTCCCCTCGGCGCAGAGCTTGCGTACACGCCTGTCGCTGATACCCCATTTCCTGGCAGCTTCGCTTACTTTCAGATATGTCATATCATTCCGATTTTTGCCCATATAACGCAATAATTCCAATTATATTGTTCCGACTTTGCTAAAAATCGGAACAATGCAAAGGATTAATAAAACACCTGAACCTTCACCCAAAAGAGGGGAGCAAAGCCATACTGGCTTTGCTCCACTTTTACGCCCTTTCATTTCACCTATTGCCTCGGTATATGGTGACAATAAGGATCCTTCAGAGATTCTTTCAAAAAAAATGTCGCGATTTCCTTGTTACTCTACAGAATCCAAAATCTCAAAAGACACACTCCTTTTTCGGTCTTGACTAGACGTGGATGTCTATTACGACTACAAGTGCATTCCGATATTAGGATATCAGTTCGCTTAATTCTAATATCTCGAATTTAAAACAGAGTTGTATCCTGTTTGACTCAACGACTCTTCATAGGATGGTAATGCTATCCAAAAATCATAGAAGTCTTCTTTCCCAATATTTCTACCAGCACCGCCATTACTTTTAGCAATCTTGTCCAAATTCGTGTATATTTCAAAGCATGCATCGTATAAACGTTGTTCGCCGTTACTATGGGTTTTGACTAATGCTTCATAACCTCGTTCTTGGGGAGATGTACATATACTATCGCCTCTCATTCCAATGTAAAATGACTGTATTGTATCATGAAACTTTACATTTATTTTTGCAACATGAATATTCTTAGTCAAAAGTGTGCTATCAAGATAACAATCCAACATGATCAGCCCACCTCCGATATTTATTTCTGAATCTGCGTGTCCAGAACTACCAATAGTTTGTCCCAACATTGTGGCCGAAAACATGAAATCCATCGGACAGCCAACAGTATCGTAAGAAATTGATTGAATGCGATACTTTGATGTCAAATTGTCTTTTGCCCATTCTTTAAAAACATTCTTAATCTTTCCGTCAGTTGTTTTAACGTCATAGTTACTGCATGAAGTAATTAGGAAAACAAGAGCAACAATCCATAGAAAACATCTTGTATTCATTTTTTTTATTTAAAGGTTAGCAATTTTAATGATAACATACTGTGCATTATCTCCAGTAAAATCGTCTAATGACAACCTATAAGGATAATCAATATATCCACTGTATGAAACTGGTGGATTTTTGTATCTGTCATATTTTCTTGATAGTCCATTGGTTTTTTTTAATACTATAGCATAGGGTTTAGTCATTAATTCTGTTGATACTTCATCCCCCAATTTAAATCGAATCGTACTTGTTTTCGCAAAGTCATTACCATAATCGGGATAGTTTCCTAGGTAATGACCATAATCCTGCCAATAAGCAAACCTAACCTCCATTATACCTTCTCGATTCATTTGATCTCCATTTATGGAGTATATTGCCAATGTGGGTAAATCAGGGTCTTTGGAAGTGGAAGTGACTGACATCGAGGCAAGCACGTAGGTGCTCCCCCTGTCGGCAGTACGATGAAACCCACCATCATCATAGGAATCAAAATGAAATGATCGATTTACGCCTATTGCAGAAAAAGATACTTTATTGTAATCAATTGTTACAGTCGATACAGGTCTTAATACTTTAAAGCCCAACGCCTTTATTCTTTCTTCTTCCGCTTTTTGTTTTGCTATCAAGTTATCTATTCGTTGCAGAATAATAGTTGTTTGCTGACTTTCCTTGGATTTAGGGAATAACCTGTTTAGTTCGTTTATGCACTTTTTAGCTTGACCGTACTCACCATTTGAGACCTGTTCATTGATTAAAGTGAGCCTTTGACTTGCAGGCAAAGACAGCATTGTTATTGTGTCTCGCAGATTTGTGATAAGTACAGAATCCTGTATCACCTGTTTCTTGACGGTTTCTAGTTCCTCCTTGATATTGTCATACTCACTTTGTTTTACTCCACAACTAATACTCATTGTCGTGGAAATTGTTAACATTAGTACTACTCTAATATTCATAGCTGTATTTGTTTGTGTTAATAATTGATTTCTCTACCTACTCCATATTGCAGTTTTCGGCATCCCTGCACACTGATTATACAAGCAGACAATAAAAAAGCCGTGAACTATCTTTGTTCGTACGGAGGCTCTGGTAAACCCTTTCAGCAAACAAGAAAGCTCACGGTGCTCGTGAGCGTTTCCCTTTCCTCGTGCTGAAAGTTTAGAAATTTTACCAGAATTTCCGTACGCGAAAGAAAAGCGAATACGCTTTAATATGTCTTTATTTTTCTACTATTCTCTTTGTTTCCTACCTGTTTCTATTCGTTTGATTTTGGGGTGATAATACAATGTTGATTATTTTTATTGGTTATCTTTTGTCAAGAGATGTTTCAGTCGTTTTATGTCTTGGCGGTTCTGCCATACGGTCACGATGGTTATTGTTTCGCCGTCAATAAATAAGTTAGGATTGCACGCAAGTCGCTTCGGGAAAGATCACTCCACTTAATCTGCATAGCTGGCCAGCATTTGCTCCATCTCTTGCATCACTTCTTCGTGAGGGATAAGCTTCGTTCGCCCTGCCTTGATATCCCTGCCACGCAGCAATGTCAATGCCTTGGCCTCGTCTTCGGTGCGGATGATTAACCCGTCAATCTCGTCTTGCGCAATGCGATTACGGAATGCATCTCGCACACGCCTTGACTGCTGTTGGTATAACGTCCAAAGCGCATCCACTGCTGACATGTCTTGATGGTTCGCTGCTGTTTGCATGTTACATTCATTTTAATTTCAATTTGCAAAAATACACACATTTTCCGACATGGGCAAATATATTTTCCGTATCTCGCGAAAAGTGTGTATCTTTGCAGCGAAAAATGAAAAGATTTATCATCATAGTATTAATACTGCTAGGCTCGTGTGCATCAGCGCAGGATTTCATCGGCTGCCTCACCGACAGCGGATGGGTGGAGACGCCGATGCTGCGCACGACGTTCCATGTCGACCACGGCGAACTGCGGCCATCCGACTTCCAGACCGTCAGCTTTCAGGTGTCCGTCGCTTCGCTGGGCTACCACGAGGTGTATGTCAACCATACGCGTGTGAGTGACCATGTGATGCAGCCCGCCGTGTCGCAGCTCGACAAGCGGGCAATGGAAGTAACCTACGACATCACCAACCTCATCCACGAGGGCGACAACGAGTTGATGCTGTGGCTCGGTCAGGGCTGGGGACGTATCTACGGTACTCCGGCGGCGGCTCGGGCGGCGGTGGAGAAAACCGTCTCCGACGGCGAATGCGGACTGATATATGAAATCCTTAAGACCGACAGCACCTGGGAGGCTTCGCCCAGCCCCTACAGCTATACTGGCAGCTGGCAGCCTATGCAGTTCGGCGGCGAACGCTACGATGCGAGGGTGAAGGAGCGATGGCGCCCCGCAGCAGTATATGACGCAGAGGATATTTCCATCTCACGGCAGGCGTTTGAGGGCAACCAAATCGTCGACACCTTGGATCCCGTAGGGCAATCGACGTTGCCCGACGGATCGACGCTGATTGACTTCGGCCGCGTGGTGACTGGGTGGTTCTATGCCGTATATGGCCTGATGGATTCGGGGCAAGCGGTGACAATGGAGTACCTCGACCACCTAGAGGCGAAGCCTCCTTTCACCGAGACCGACGTCTTCGTCTCCGACCGCGCCCCATACAATATCTTCCGCAATCGCTTCCACATGCACGCTTTCCGCTATGTGCGAGTGAAAGGGACCGGTGTGGGGCGTGCCCGTGCCTTGCAGATCAGCGCCGTGGACCCCTATGGCGGTGCCACCTTCGAGTGCAGCGACCCACGGTTGAACGCCATTCACGACATGGTGAAGTACACCCTCAGCTGCCTTACCTTCAGCGGCTATATGGTCGATTGCCCCCACATCGAGCGCATGGGCTACGGCGGCGACGGCAACTCCTCCACCAACACCCTCCAGACTCTCTGGGACGTGCGCTCCACCTACGCCAACTGGATGCAGGCCTGGCACGACGCCATGGATTCGACAGGCGACCTGCCCTATGTGGCCCCTGCCTTCCGCACAGGCGGCGGTCCCTACTGGCAGGGCTTCGTGGTCAAAGCCCCGTGGCGTACCTACCTTAACTACGGCGACCGCTCGCTCATCTACCGCCACTACGACGACATGAAGCGCTGGCTGGAATACATCAAGCGCCACAGCGAGGACTACATCCTGCAGCCGTGGCCCGACAACGAGCGCCACAGTTGGTTCCTCGGCGACTGGGCCGTCCCCGAAGGGGGCGACAAGGGTGGCGAGAGTGTGCTGCATGCCTGCAGCTGCTTCATCAGCGACTGCCTGGCTGACATGGTGCAGATGGCCCGCATGACACGCCACCCCGATGACGCAGAACATTATGCCAACTGGCGCCGGAACCTCAACGCCGCCATCCACCGCCGTTTCTACCACCCCGAAAGCCACACCTATGCCAACGGCACGCCCCTCGACCAGTGCTATGCCCTGCTGATGGGCATCCCGCCCGACAGCGCCACCGCCGATGCGGTCAAAGAGCAACTGCTGAAGGACTGCCACGGGAAGTACCGCGACCATATCGCCGCAGGCCTCATGGGCGTTCCCATCTTCACCGAGTGGTGCATACGAGAGCGGCAGGCCGACCTCATGGCCACCATCCTCCGCCAAGAGGACTATCCCGGCTACCTTAATATGATTAATCAAGGCGCCACCACCACATGGGAGTCGTGGGACTGCGGCCGTCCCGGCAAGGAGGACCGCAGCCGCGTACACAACTGCTACAACGGCATCGGCATCTGGTTCTATCAGGCCCTCGCCGGCATCCGCCCCGACCTCCACGAAAGCCGAGAGGAGAGCAAACATGTTCGCTCTTCCGAGGTGGAGTGGAGTGAACGCAGTTACCCTCAGCAGCCTGGCTACAAGCATTTCTTCGTCGACCCGCAACCGTGCGAAGGTGTCGACTGGGTGAAATGCACCAAGCCCACCCCTTACGGAGACATCAAGGTGGAAATTGGAAATGGAAAGTTGAAAGTTGAAATACCTGCCGGCACCACGGCAACGCTGTTCCCTGACTCCACCAGGGAGCGGACACTTGAGAGTGGAGAACATACAATAGCGTTATGAAACGATTTATCCCGATACTCATTGTCTTGCTGCTCGTCTCTTGTGGCAGCAGAATTAGGATTGTCTCGCCGAATGTCGAGATGCAGGATGGTTCAATGCCGTTGGCTACCGCCGAGCCCCGCTTCGGCTGGCATTATGAGGCCGAGGTCAATAATGTGGTGCAGACAGACTACCGTATTATCGTGGCCAGCAGCGAGGAGAATGTAAAGAAAGGTATCGGCGACCTGTGGGACTCGAAGAAGGTGGACACCAATCAGATGCTGTACATCCCCTACGAAGGTACGCCATTGAAGAGTCGCGATCGCTGTTGGTGGAAGGTGTACACCACCGTGACCTACGGCGAACATAATAGGAGGAAGACCCTCGAGAGCGAGGTGCAGCACTTTGAAATCAGTCTGCTCTCGCCCAACGACTGGCGCGCCCACTGGATTGGACGCGACTATGACGATGACAAGGTGGAGGGACACACCGCCATTGCCGCCCGCTACCTGCGCAAGGAGTTTCCTCTAAAGAAAGATATTGACCACGCACGTCTATACATCAGCGGCCTGGGTTCGTACACGGCCTATATCAACGGCCAGGAGGTGGCCGAAGACGAGTGGCTGAAGCCCGCGCTGAGCGACTACACGCAGCGCATCTATTTCAACGCCTACGACGTAACCCACCTGTTGTACATCAGCGGCAAGCCCACAGGCAACGCGACGGCGGATGGCGCTGGTGTGATGAACGCAATAGGTGTGGTGCTTGCACCAGGACGCTTCACCACACCACGCCATGATTCCAACTATCTGGAATGGTGCGGCATAAACCACGCTGCACACTACGGATTGCCGCAGTTGCTGATGCAGCTGGAGGTGACCTACAAGGACGGCACCACTGACACGGTGGTCAGCGACGGCAGCTGGATGATTACAAACCAAGGCCCCATACGCAAGGCCAACGAATTCGACGGCGAGACCTTCGACAGGGATTTGGACCTGGCCCTCGGTCCATGGCTGCACCCCGACTATAGTTACTACGGCGAGTATTGGCAACCCGTGGTGGACCACTACGACCGTACGAACATGTACCGTGAGGACATCTACAATCCTCGCCATCGCGTAAGCCGTGAATATCCTGTAAAAACTGGCAGCCCGTTGCCAACCGACTACCGGCGTCCCGACCCCATGCAACTCCTCACTCCGCAGCCCAACCCCAACATCAAGGTGCAGCACAGGCTGAAGCCGGTGGCCGTCTTTGTCAAAGACGACAAATGGATACTCGATATGGGGCAGAATATGGTGGGAGTGGTGGAAATAGCCGATCTGGCGACACTCTTGGCGCACAGGGATGACTATCGCGACACCATCACCTTGCGCTACGCCGAGCTGCTCAATGCCGACAGCACGCTCTACACCGACAACCTGCGCAGCGCCGAATGCATCGACCGTTATATCGCAGTGGGAGCACCAGAGACATGTTGGAGCCCGCAATTCGTCTACCACGGATTCAGGTATGTGGAGATAAGCGGCCTACCCAAGGAGAGCCGCCCGACGGTGGATCACTTCCGGGGGCTTGTCCTCTATGACGAGATGCCGATGACGGGCAGCTTCGAGACCTCCGACAGCGTCATCAACGCCGTCTACCGCAACGCCACGTGGGGTATCCGTGGCAACTATCGCAGCATGCCCACCGACTGCCCCCAGCGCGACGAACGCATGGGCTGGACAGGAGACCGCACCACCGGCTGCTACGGCGAGAGCTTCATCTTCGACAACCACCGCCTCTATGCCAAGTGGCTGCAGGACCTCGAAGACAGCCAGTGGGAGAACGGCTCGCTCCCCGACGTGGCCCCCGCCTATTGGCGCAACTACACCGACAACATGACCTGGCCGGGCGCCTTCATCACCGTGGCCGATATGATATGGAGGCGTTTCGGTGACTTCCGTCCCATGGAGCAGCATTATGACGCGATGAAGAAGTGGATGCTCCACATGAGGAAATACTATCTCAAGGACGGCATCCTCATCCGCGACACCTACGGCGACTGGTGCGTGCCGCCCGAAAGCCCCGAGCTCATTCACTCGCGCGACACCAACCGCATGACCTGGCCCGCCAACCTCTCCACGCCCTACTACTACCATTTCTGCCACCTCATGATTGACTTCGCCTATGCGTTGGGACGCTATGACGACATGGACTATTTCGGCCGTCTGAACGATACTATCGTCGAGGCTTACAACGCCCGCTACCTCGACACCGCCCGCGGCTGCTACAGCAACAACACCGCCACCGCCAACCTCCTGCCGCTGGCCTTTGGCATGGTGCCGTCGGAGAGGCTCGAACGCAAGGTCTTTGACAACATCGTCGACAAAATAGAGAACGATTTCGGCGGCCACGTCGCCACCGGCGTGGTGGGCATCCAGCACCTGATGCGCACCCTCACCGATCATTGCCGCGGTGACCTCGCTCTGAAGCTGGCAACCGACACCACCTACCCCTCCTGGGGCTATATGGTGAAGCAGGGAGCCACCACCATCTGGGAGCTCTGGAATGGAGATACGGGCGACCCGGCGATGAACTCCGCCAACCATGTGATGCTCCTCGGCGACCTCATCACCTGGTACTACTCCTACCTCGGCGGCCTCCTCAGCACCTCGGGCGACAATTCCTTCTTGCTACAACCTCATCCCATCGAGGGGCTCGACTACGTCAACTGCTCCTACAATTCTGTCTACGGGCGGATAGAAAGCAACTGGCGCCGCAATGGGAACCTCTTCGAGTGGGACATCCTCATCCCGCCCAACACCACGGCCACCGTGATGCTGCCCACCAGTTCTTGTGGCTGGGAAATGCATACCCTCCCCAGCGGCCGCCACCACCTCAACAGTCAATTATGAAAAAAAGTGAATAATAATGTAAGGATTTCTGGATTCGGTTGTCCAATGTAGCAAAAAGCAGTCAGATGAAAAGCGATAAAGAAAGGCAATTCGAAGCACTGGTGAGACAGTACAAGCGGACAATCTACTCGGTGTGTTACATGTTTTCCCGCGACACGGAGGAGGTCAACGACCTCTTTCAAGAGATTCTCATCCGGTTGTGGTTAGGGTTCGAGCGGTTCGAGGAGCGCAGCAGCGTGAGCACGTGGGTGTATCGCATCGCGCTCAACACGTCCATCAACTGCGACAAACGGGCAAAGCGCCGTCCACAGACACTCCCGCTCAGCTCCGACATCGACCCCTACGACCCGCAGGACGCCTCGCTCGAGCAGATGCGCCAGCTCCATGCGCTCATCAACCAGCTCGACGTGATGGATCGCGGGTTGGTACTGCTGTGGCTGGAGGGCATCGGCTACGACGAGATTGCAGCCATCATGGGCATCTCCGTCGCCAACGTCGGGATTAAGCTGCACCGTATCAAGGAGAAACTAATCCAGAAATCGAAATCCATCAACCAATAAACCTTACATTATTATGTCACAAGAGAATCAAAACCAGGAAATGGAACTCACCAACCTGCAGGAGCAGTATCAGTCGCTCCAAGAGAAGATTGGCCAGCAGGAAATCGTCGACAACACTCGTATTCATCAAATGCTGCACACGGGTAGATCCAACTTTAAGCGTCGCAATGTGCAAATCATACTCACCTATGGATTGTTGGCCGTCACCGCATGCTGGATATGGTATAGCCTAGACCTCCGTTTGCCATTCTTGATTATATCGTTATTGCTTTTTACGCTGATAGGATTCTTTGAGTGGTATAGCTGTCGAAAGATTATGAAGATAAACATAGAAGATTCTGATGTCCAAACACTTGTCCAGAAGATGGAGAAAGCACGCACACGTTTTTCGTTGTTATGGATTACGGGCGTTTTTGCACTATGCCTTTGGATGATGCTGATTATCTCTGGAATCGGTGAGAAGCTGGATGTGACCGACCTGAGGAGTTCATTCGTAATGATAGCTGCCATCCTTGTGCTCTCCATCATACTGATAATATGCAATATCAGCCGTCTGGCAGAACTTAGCGACGAATTGCTGGCAAAGACCACGCGACAGGAAGAATCCGCGACGTCACCTTCTTACCGTCGCAGTGTCGCCTACGGGTTTGGCATCGCCATGCTTACATTGAGCCTCATTGGACTCGTCTTCAAACTTATGCATTGGCCGTTTGGTTCCCTTCTTTTTATGGCGGTGGGCCTTGTGGGACCGATCTATGTCATACTTACAGCAGTCTATCTGTTGCGCATCCACCCCAAAAAACAAACTGCAATTGTGATTGCCACGATAGTGGGTCTGTTCCTTGTCATTGACATGGTATTCAAGCTGATGCATTGGCCGTTCGGAGGCGTTCAAGTTCTCATCGTCCTTCCCTTTATCCTCATCCTAATTGCAATCATTTTCAGAATAGTGAAGAGTAATCAGTGATCCGTGACACGACATCTTAAAACGTAAAACAATAATAATATGAAATATTTATTGAAAATGATTTTGCTTGCCGCCATGCTTGTGTTTCTGCAAGGTGCTATGGCGCAGGACTTGAAGATAATATCGTTCAATATCCGCTACAATTCATGGGAGAATATCGACGGGGAGAACGGATGGCCGAACCGCAAGGCGGCGGTGGTGAAGATGATTCTGGAGGAGCAGCCGGCCGCCATCGGGCTGCAGGAGGCCTTGATTGACCAGCTGCAGTACCTCGACAGCAACCTGCCCGGCTACCAGCGCATCGGCGTGGGACGCGACGACGGCAAGCAGGGAGGCGAGTTTATGGCTATCTACTACGACACCGCGCAGTTGAGATTGGACGGTTGCCAGACGCTATGGCTCAGCGAGACTCCCGAGGTGCCGTCGAAAGGCTGGGATGCCGCATGCTACCGTACCGCCACGGTGGCCAATTTCTACGACCGACAGTCGCACCGCAATTTCTATTACATCAACACCCATCTCGACCACATGGGCAAGACGTCCCGCGCCGAGGGGGTGAAACTCATCGCCTCGTTGTTCACGCCCTCCATAAGTGCTTTGATAGTCCCCGCCATCGTGGGTGGCGACATGAACTCCTCCATTCTTGACACGGCCCTTCTGGCCTTTGAGTATGTGCACCTGACGCCCGCTTGCGACAAGGTGTCGACAGCGCTTTGCCACGCCGTCACCTACAATGCCTACGGCAAAGGCCCCGGCGCCAGTATCGACCACTTCTTTGTCCGTGGTGGCATCGAAGTGAAGCAGTATCGTATCCTCGACGGCGACTATGGCGTGCCGTACATCTCCGACCACTACCCAATCGAGATGGTTATTCGGCTGTAATCTTCGCCACAAAGCCGCCACCGGGAGCCAGGTGAAAGGTGAAAGGAGAAAGATGAGAGTTGAAAGTCTGGTGCTTATAGTCGGTGCCTTTGCGGTGGGCGTTGGCACCGTCGGTGTACAACTCAATTTCTAATTTCTCGTTTCTAATTTCTAAGTCTTTTAGGTCGAGTTCGACATCGCGTGCTGTCCAGTTGGTGATGCCGCCGATATACCAGGTGTCGCCTTTGCGGCGTGCGGTGACGATGTATTCGCCCACCTCGCCTTGCAGCACGCGTGTCTCGTCCCACACCGTTGGTATCCCGGCCACAAAGCGCGTGTAGTCGGGTTCCTTCTCATAGTTGGTCGGCGAGTCGCAGAGCATGTTGAGCGGTGACTCCAGCACGATGTACAGCGCCAGCTGGTGGCAGCGCGTCCCCTGGCTCATGGGTTCGCTCCAGCAGGGATGGTAGTTCCAGCGGCCGCCGTTGAGCATGGCCCCCTGTGTGTAGTCCATGGGGCCGGCGGCTTGGCGGATGAAGGGTATCTCGCAGTCGTAGCGCATCTGGTCGACGGTGGCGGGGGCCCACTTCATCTGCTCCAGTCCGAAGACTCCCTCGAAGTTGAGCACATTGGGGTAGGTGCGCGTGAAGCCTGCGGGCTTGAAGGCGCCGTGGAAGTCCACCACTAGATGGTACTTGGCGCAGGTCTCGGCCGTGCGGCGGTAGAAGTCGGTCACCAGCTGGTCGTCTCGGTCCATGAAGTCGACCTTGAAACCTTTGACGCCCATCTGGCTGTAGTGCCGGCAGACGCGCTCCATGTCTCGGTCGAAAGCATAGTAGCCAGCCCAAAGGATGATACCCACGTTGCGCTCCTTGGCGTAATTCACCAGCATGGGCAGGTCTATCTCCGGCACCACCTGGAACAAGTCGGCCTTGCCGTTGACCGCCCAACCCTCGTCGAGGATGACGTACTCTATGCCATACTTTGAGGCGAAGTCGATATAGTGCTTGTAGGTGTCGTTGTTGATGCCGGCCACAAACGGCACTCCGCTTATATTCCAGTTGTTCCACCAGTCCCAGGCCACCTTGCCGGGCCGTATCCAGCTAATGTCATCCACGCGCGAGGGCTCCGCCAGCAGGTAGCTAATATTGTTCATCGCAATCTCCGTGGCGGTGCCCACCATCAGGATGCGCCAGGGGAAATGTTTGGTGCGGTCCATCTCGGCGATATAGTCCTCGCGTTCCTTCACCAGCAGCTGCAGGTTGTTGTGCCCACCCTGCTCCACGCGCTTGGGCAGCGGAGCGTGCTCGCCTGTGAGCCATGGTACCCGTGACTCGCCATGCAGATAGAGACCGGGGTAGTCGCACAATGACGACTCGGTGATGCACATCTTTATTCCGTGAGGCCCATGTATTAGCAGCGGCAGGAAACAGAGCCGTCTCGGGTCGAGTTGCGAGAGGGGCAGAGTGGTATACTGGTTTTCAAATGACGAATTATATTGTGTGGTGAGGTCAGTAGAGTCGAAATTGGTAACATAGGGTGCGGTGGCGGTCCAGTCGTCCGAGCAGTTATACTCGATATGTTCATTGTATACCTTGCCTGGAGCTCCCTCCCAGACGAAGCGATAGGCCACGCCCTCATTGTAAGTACGGAAGACAACACTCAGTCCCTCTTTCAGTTGCAGAGTAAGTTCATTACAGTGGTTGTGCATGGTTGCCTGCCGCGTAAAAGGCGAGGCGATAATCTCGTCGATGGTTCGTTGTGTCGCCTTTTTTACCGTCAGTGATTTGGTCAGGTCTTTTTGTAGGTCGGTGGGATTCTCCATGCGAGTGTAACTAATCCCAATTTGCGACTGCCGCATCAGGATTTCGCCGTTAAAGACGACGTCGTATGCTATCTTGCCGTCTCCGGCTGCGATGTGTGTCACCAGCCGTCCGTCGGGCGAGGCCAGTGTCCATTCTTTCTCTTTGGCGCCCACCTGCAGACCCAGTCCCACAACCATCAGCAGTATCAATATTTTTTTCATCTCTCTGAGCAGTTGAAATTCGCTGCAAAGATACACAAAAATCCCAATCTGTAAACATTAAACTATAAACTGTAAACTTTATTTCGTATCTTTGCACCGCAAAACAGCAAGCAGATTATGGCAAGCAATCCTGACTTTGTACAGTATATCGTCGACCAATGCACCTGGGGCACCTCCGATATCAAGGCACGCAAGATGTTCGGCGACTGGTGCGTCTATTGCAATGGCAAGCCGTTCGCGCTGGTGAGCGACAACGGATTCTACGTGAAACCCACCGAGGCGGGACGCAAGCTGCTGCGCACCGAGGACCTGCGTCCACCCTACCCCGGTGCCAAGCCCCACTTCTACATCGAGGATGTCGACGACCACGACTACCTCTCGGCCCTCACCCGGGTCACCTGCGCCGAGCTGCCCGAACCAAAACCTAAAGCCAAGAAGAAATGAAACTCACCAACAACATACTGTCTATCGAGGTGGCTGAGCACGGCGCCGAACTGATTAGCCTGAAGAAGGATGACCGCGAATATATGTGGAGCGGCGACCTAGCCTTCTGGAACCGCCACGCACCAATACTCTTCCCCGCTGTGGGCAAGCCGTTCGAGAACACCATCCGCATCGACAGCAAGACATACCCGATGAAGCAGCACGGCTTCGCCCGCGACAGCGAATACGAGACATGTGGTGACGGTCGCCTGCGCATGGTCAACGTCGACCGCACGGAGCAATACCCCTACCGTTTCTCCCTCGAGGCGGAATACCGTCTCGACGGCAGCCGCGTGGAAATCACCTGGACGGTTACCAACCGCGACCGGCGCGACATGCACTTCCAGATTGGCGCCCACCCGGGCTTTATGTTGCCCAACTATGACGCTGCCGACAAAGTGCACGGCTATGTGCGCTACTACGACAAGGACGGCGTATCCGTCAGTCCCGTCATCACTTCTGCCCTCGACGACGGCAACCGCATACCACTACCCACACCGCGCAGCATCCCGGCCAACATGCCCCTCGAGGCAGACACCTTCGCCCACGATGCCCTCATCTTCGAGGACGCGCAGGTGGCCACCGCCGAGCTGTGCGACAAGCAGGGGCGCCCCGTCCTCAGCGTCAGCTGCCCGCAGGCCGAGGCCTTCGGCATCTGGGCTCCGCACAAAGAAGGCTGTCCCTTCGTATGCCTCGAGCCGTGGTGCGGCATCTGCGATGCCAAAGGCTTTGCCGGCGACATCAGCCAGCGCACCTATAGTCACCGCCTCGCTCCCCAGGAACACTACCGTTTCACCTATACAATCCACATCCTATGAAACAACTACCCATTGTACTCACCCTTGCCGCTTTGCTGCTGGCAGGTTGCCACCGCGACAAAAATGATTTCTCCACCGTCACCATCGAAGGCAAGCAGTGCTACCAGATCACCTACCCCGAGGAACTGGGTCCCTGGGGGACAACCGTCGGACTGAAGAAGTGCTTCTCCGTGGCGTGGCCTGCGGCGGGTGTCCTCACATCCGCTGCCGAGCGCGAACTGATGATGCTCTGCTTTGGCGACAGCAGTGCCGCACACATCGATGCCGCTGCCCGTGCATGGCTTGCCAAACCCTACATCTACGAGGAGGACGGCGAGAACGAGAGCACACCTGTCGACACGCTCGACGAAAGCCGGGAGTTCAGCTACGTACACATAGAAAGCACCGCCGAACACGACAGCACGCTAGCCACATTCATCGTCAGGATGGAGTGCTACGGTCTCGGCGCGGCCCATGGCATCTACTCGGTGGACTACCTGACCGTCGACCTCGAAAGCGGCAACGCCATCCACCTCACCGACCTCGTCACCGACACCAACCTGCTCTGCGAAGCCGTGGCCCATGCCATCCAGGACCTCGAAGTCAACAAGGATGTGCGCGAGTGCCTCTTCGACGAATTCTGCGACGTAGAACGCATGCCCCTGCCGCGCAACTTCACCATCGACAGTGCCCGCACCAGCATCACCGTCACCTACAGCCTCTACGACATCCAACCCTACGCCTGCGGCATCCCCAGCGTCGTGCTCCCCATCTACTGGCTCTCCAAGCACGTGGAGCTGACCCCCTACGCCAAGCGACTCTTCGGCCCCGGAAGCTACATCAAAGAATAACACAACAAACGCAATAACACACTGATACAATGAATACCATTCCCGTACTGCTGCTCACCGGCTACCTCGGCAGCGGCAAAACCACCCTCCTCAACCGCATCCTCGCCAACCGCCGCGGCATCCGCTTCGCCGTCATCGTCAACGACCTGGGTGAAGTTAACATCGACGCCGACCTCATCGAACGCGGCGGCGTGGTCAATCAAAAGGACGACAACCTCGTCGCCCTCCAGAACGGATGCATCTGCTGCACCCTCAAGATGGACCTCGTCGAGCAGCTGCGCGACATCATCAGCCAGCGCCGCTTCGACTACATCGTCATCGAAGCCAGCGGCATCTGCGAGCCCGAACCCATCGCGCAGACCATCTGCTCCATCCCCACCATGGGTCCTGAATACATCAAAGACGGCATCCCCGTGGTCGACAGCATCGTCACCGTCGTCGACGCACTCCGCATGAAAGACGAATTCGGCAGCGGACACGACCTCCTGCGCCCCGGCTTGGCCGAAGACGACCTCGAGAACCTCGTCATCCAGCAGATAGAGTTCTGCAACATCATACTCCTCAACAAAGCCTCCGACGTGAGCGACAGCGAACGGGGACGCATCCGCGAAATCATCCGCGCCATCCAGCCCAAGGCCGACATCATCGACTGCGACTACTGCGACATCGACTTCGACCGCATCCTCCACACCCACCTCTTCGACTTCGACAGCGTGGCCACCTCGGCGGCCTGGATCGACCAAATCGAGAACCACCACGGCGACCCCGACGAGGAAGAGGAGCACCACCATCACGACGACCATGACCATGACGATGACCATGACGATGACGGTCACCACGGCCACCACCATCATCACCACCACGACGAAGGCGAAGCCGAAGAATACGGCATCAGCACCTTCGTCTACTACCGCCGCAAGCCCTTCGACCTAGGCCGCTTCGACGAATTCGTGGCCCGCCACTGGCCCGCAGGCGTCATACGCGCCAAAGGCATCTGCTGGTTCCGCTCCGAGCCCGAGACCTGCTACCTCTTCGAGCAAGCCGGCCGACAGGTATCGTTGCGCGACACCGGCCAATGGTATGCCGAGATGCCCGACGAGGAACTGCTCGACTTCATCCGCCGCAACCCCGACCTGCAACGCGACTGGGACGACACCTACGGCGACCGCATGCAGAAACTCGTCTTCATCGGCCAGCACCTCGACCGCCCCGCCATCACCGCCGCCCTCGACGCCTGTCTGATGCACAATTAAATCGTGCGCGATTTAATCAGGAATAACGAGGGGTCAGCGTAGGGACACCTCCGACTCATCTCCGTAACAACTCCGACACAACTCCGAGGTTGGTCCGACTGAAGTCGGACAAATGTCGTAGCAATCACGCATTTAGCTTGGATTTATATACAAGCTGTATGATTTACAATACCTTACGTTATTTCACCCTCAAAGGAGGCTTTCTGGCGCAGGGGGAGTGCCGGCAGGAATCGGAGAATCAAGGATTGTTAAAAAATGTTTATTACATCGTGCACGATATATTCCGGGATAGCTATCCATAGGGTGCACAATGGGTGCCCGCCGGTGTCGGGAAGCCAGGGGCTGTTCAAACCAATGTCAAGAGTTGGGCAAAGCAATCAACGAGGTGGTCGGCGCCGGCGGCACGGAGGTCGGCGGCCGACTGGTTGCCGTAGGTGACACCGCAGGTGCGGCAGCCGGCGGCGATGCCCATGAGGATGTCGTAGCTGGCGTCACCGACCACGAGGGCCTCCTGCGGTGCAACGGCAAGGGCCTTCAGGATGACCCGCACGGGCTCAGGGTGCGGCTTGTGGCGCTGCACATCGTCGGCGCCGACAATCATGCTGAAATAATTCTCCAGTTGGAAGGTGCGGACGAAGCCGTCGAGCGTGGGACGGGCACGGCTGCTGCAGATGGCCAGCTGCAGACCCGGGCGGTGGAGGGTCGTGAGGGTCTCGAGCACCTGGGGGAAGAGGGTGACGACACCGGGATGGTTGTCCTCGTCGAAGACGCGGCGGTAGACGTCGGCGCATCGCTCAGCCATAGCGTCGTCGACTCCCAGCAAGGTGGTGAAGCACTCCTTCAGTGGCAGACCGATGATGGACTTGCATTCGTCGTCGGTGCGCGAAGGAAGATGCAGCGCACTGATAGTGCGCTGCAAACTACTGACGATAAGGGGCTGAGTGTCGGCTAGCGTGCCGTCGAAGTCGAGGATGACGAGGCGTGTCACTTCTGGGCGGACATGTATTGCTCCAGCAGGCGTTGGACATACTTGCCGAAGACGTCGAACTCTATGTTGACCACCGTGCCGGGACGGAAGTTGTGGAAGTTGGTCACCTGGTAGGTGTAGGGGATGATGGCCACGCTGAACATGCCGGGCTCGGAGTCGACCACGGTGAGGCTGACGCCGTTGATGCTGATGCTGCCCTTGGGGACCGTGATGGAGGGGGCGTTCTTGGCGTCGTATTCGAAATAGAAACGCCACGAGCCGTTGTCGTCCACCACCTTGGTGCAGGTGGCTGTCTGGTCCACATGGCCCTGCACGATATGGCCGTCGAAGCGGCCGTCCATGCGCATGGAGCGTTCGACGTTGACCTCGGTGCCCACCTGCCAGGTGGAGAGGTTGGTCTTAAGCATCGTCTCGTCCATGGCGGTGACGACATACTGCTTCTTGGCCTTGTCGACTTTCACCACGGTGAGGCAGCAGCCGTCGTGGGCCATGCTCTGGTCAATGGCCAGCTCGTCGCCGAAAGGCACTTCAAGGGTGAAGTGGTAGTTGGTGTTCTCTTTCTCTATATTTACGACTTTGGCAGTCGTCTCGATGATTCCTGTAAACATATCTGTTATTCTACGGTGACGGATTTGGCAAGGTTGCGGGGCTGGTCGACGTTGCGGCCCTTGGCGGTGGCCACATAGTAAGCCAGCAGCTGCAGCGGGATGACGGCCAGCAGGGGCACGAAGCAGTCGCGCGTGTCGGGGATGGTGAAGACGTAGTCACTCATGTTCTTCACCGTGACGTCGCCCTCGGTGACGACCGATATAATCTTGCCCTTGCGGGACTTGATTTCCTGGATGTTGGAGACAATCTTGTCGTACATGCCGCGCTTGGGGGCGATGAAGACGACAGGCATCTCCTCGTCGACGAGGGCTATGGGGCCGTGCTTCATCTCGGCGGCGGGATAGCCTTCGGCATGGATATAGCTGATCTCCTTCAGCTTGAGGGCACCCTCGAGGGCCACGGGATAGTTGTAGCCACGGCCGAGGAAGATGAAGTTGCGGCAGTAGGTGAACATCTGGGCGAACTGGTCGATGTTCTTGTTGTTCTCCAGCGTCCACTGTATCTTGTCGGGAATCTGGTAGAGTTCGTCGACCAGCATGTGGAACATATCGTCGCTGAGGGTGTGCTTCTCTTTGGCGATGGCCAAGCCCAGCAGGCAGAGCGTGATGACCTGGCCGGTGAAGGCCTTGGTGGAAGCGACGCCGATTTCGGGACCCACATGGAGGTAGGTGCCGCTGTTGGTGGCGCGGGCGATGCTGGAGCCGATGACGTTGCAGATGCCGTAGAGGAAAGCGCCTTTCTGCTCGGCCAACTGGATGGCGGCCAGCGTGTCGGCCGTCTCGCCACTCTGGCTCACGGCGATGACCACGTCGTCGGGGTAGATGACGGGGTTGCGGTAGCGGAACTCGGAGGCGTATTCCACCTCGACGGGTATCTGGGCGACCTCCTCGATGAAGTACTTGCCGATGAGAGCCGAATGCCAGCTGGTGCCGCAGGCGCAGATGATGATGCGGCGGGCGTTGATGAATTTCTCCTTATGATCGGTGATGCCGCTGAGGATGATGTCGTGGCTCTTGCTGTGCAGACGGCCTTTGATGCAGGTGCGCAGGGCGTTGGGCTGCTCCCAGATTTCCTTGAGCATGAAGTGGGGGAAGCCACCCTTCTCAAGCTCGTCGAGCGAGAGGCTGAGGGTGTGCATCTCGGGAGTCTGGTGCACCTTCTGCAGGTTGACGATGTCAAGCTTGCCGGTGCGGTCCATATAGGCAATCTCCTCGTCCTTGAGGTAGACGACCTGCTTGGTGTATTCCACGATGGGGGTGGCGTCGGAGCCGAGGTAGAACTCCTTCTGGCCACGGGCGTCGGTACCCACACCGATGACCAGCGGCGAGCCCTTGCGGGCGCAAACGAGCTGGTCGGGGTGGTCCTTCTGGAGGATGGCGATGGCATAGGCGCCAATAACGTTCTTCAGGGCACGCTGCACGGCGGTGAAGAGGTCGCAACGGCCTTTCTTCTGGGTGTATTCGATGAGTTGCACCAGCACTTCGGTGTCGGTGTCGGAGCAGAAGGTGTAGCCTTCCTTCTCGAGCATAACGCGCAGTGTCTTGTAGTTCTCGATGATGCCGTTGTGCACCAGCGAGAGGTTCTTGCTCTGGCTGAGGTGTGGATGGGCGTTGACCGTGTTGGGCTCGCCGTGGGTGGCCCAGCGGGTATGGGCGATGCCGATGCTGCCGGTGACGTCCTCGTTGGCACACTTGTCTTCAAGAGCCTTCACCTTGCCGGTGGCTTTATAGACGTTGAGGTCGCCTTTGGCATTGATCATTGAGACGCCGGCCGAGTCGTAGCCGCGGTATTCCAGTCGATGAAGACCCTTTATCAGGATGGGGTAAGCTTCCTGCTCACCAATGTATCCAACTATTCCACACATAGTATTATAAGTTTTAAAATAATTTGCAAAATTACGAAGAATATTTGGAACAGACAAAAAAAAGATAAAAAGGCATCCCGTATAGGTTGCGGGATGCCTTTTTTTTCAAGCAAGCGGAACGCTTACAGAACCTGGACGGCTTCGATGATGCCCTTGCCAATCTCGATAGCTTCCTCGTTCTGGGGAATGAGGTTCCAGTGGCGCTGGGGCAGGGAGTGCTCCAGACCTT
>JAEEGG010003380.1_pt1 | contig 39835 bp, 16 predicted proteins | sample 9134161 | NCBI WGS metagenome assembly JAEEGG01 (sample SAMN16246543, study PRJNA631951) | gut metagenome | biome: gut microbiome; feature: rumen; material: CR-attached | host: Bos | place: Iran: Karaj | collected 2018-10 | reverse complement strand
AAGGGGTTAAAAATCGGGATTTAGAAGTTCAGCTTCGTTTCGGCTGTGACGGCGTCGAACGCGGCGCCGCCTTTCTCCTTCGAGATGGCGGAGCGCCTGAGTGCGATCTTGAGCCGCACCGCGTAGGCGGCGAGCGCGCCAGGTCCGAGAGGCGATGCCGGCGGAACGAGCTCCTTCGCCGCGTCCCACCACACCTTGTCGAGCAGCTTCTGCCGCGCGGCGACGTCCTTTTCCTGGAAGCACGCGGTGACGCGGTTTTTCCAGTAGAGCGAGCAGCCTTCGGCGGGGCGGACGTACTTCGCGCCGCCGCGCGCCTCGGCCATGGCGTTGCGGAGCTGGGTCTCGATGTCGTCCCAGCCCTTGTCGCTGACGAGCTTCGCCACCTCGTCTTCGCCTCCGCACTTTTCGGCGAACGCCTCCCACGCAATCGGGGCGGGCGCGTCGAACTGGATGGCCGGGAGGCTCGCGACTATGTAGTCGACGCTCATTTCACAAGCTTCGCGAGTTCGGGACGGAGGCGCTTCGCGATTTCGGCCGCGATTGCGTCCTCTGTGAAGGTGTGCTCGACGCGTCCGCCGTCCGTCTTCACGGAGAATCCCGCGCCGATGTCCTCGTCTGTCACGACGGTGACGCTGCCCTGCGCCGCGAGCTGTGCCTTGAGCGCGGCGGCGAGCTTCGGGTTGACCGCGACCTCGACGGGTCCGACAAGTCCCTTGATTGCGTCCGCTACGAGCGCGGTGACCGTCTTCTCGTCCGACAGTGCCCTGTCGACGTCCTTTGCAAGCGCGTTCTCGAGAAGGGCGGAGACGGAAGCCTTCACCTTCAGCACGGTGTCGCGCGCGGCCTGGCCGATCGTCTCCTCGGCGCGCGCGGTGTAGTCTTCGGCCGCCTTTTTCGCGTCCGCCTTCGCGCGTTCGGCCTCTTCGGCCGCTGATTTGACGAGCGCGTCGGCCTTTGCCTTCGCCTCTGCGATGATGCGCGCGGCCTCGGCCTTTGCCTTTTCCACGCCATCCCTGTTGATCTTCTCAAGGAGACTCTGCAGATCTTCGGACATATTCTTCTTCCTCTTAAAAAAATTACCTATAATTATATCGTTTTTTGCCGTCATAAGTCAACCGCCAGGCGATTTTCTGTACGCGCGCTCGCGCGGCCCATTGACTATCCGCGCAGATTAGTGGTATAATATCTCTCACTTTCGGCCGATTGGCGGATGCGTCAGGTTTCGTCGCGCCGCGGGTCGAGGCGAAAGTCCGCGAAAGCGCGGGGTTGTAGCTCAACTGGACAGAGCGACGGTTTCCTAAACCGTAGGTTCCGGGTTCGATTCCCGGCAGCCCCACCAGAGCGCCTGTTTACAAAAGGGATGCTTGCAGTTTTACGAAATGGATCGTCTGTGCCCCTCGTTTATGGTATCATTTAGGCATCCAAACGAAAACTGCGGAGTCAGCACCATGAAAAAGACAACACTGTTCACTGCTGCGGCGCTTGTGTGCGCTGCGCTTCTTGCGCGGGCGGACGTCGTCTCGCGCGACATCGGCGATCCCGTTCTCAACACCTGGAAGGCGGGCGAATGGGTGACCTGCGGCGGAGAGATCATTCCGCTCGACGAGCGTCCGTCCGATCCGGCCGCGCCCAAGGACGCGAAGGCGCTCAGGCTCAAGGTCAACTACCTTCCCAAGAAGTTCGGCGGATGGAACGCCGCGCCGACCGTCAACACGTTCCCCGGCACTCCCGTCAAGCTGACGGCGTGGATGCGCCTCGGGAACGACGAGTCCACTCCTTTCGAGTGGGGCTTCGAAGACGCGACCGGCAAGAAGTTCAAGGTGCAGTTCAAGGACGCCGGCGGACAGAAGCTCGAGCTCACGCGCGAGTGGAAGGCCGTCGTCGCTGAGTTCCCGAAGGACATCACCCCTCCGGTCAAGCTCACCGAGGTCGCTCAGAACAACTGGGGCGCGGACCAGAATCCGAACCCCTGGTCTCGCATCCTCGACGTCTACGACCTCCGCCTCCACACCGAGATGGCGGGCATCGACGTTGCGGACCGTCCGTGCGGACTTTCCGTCAACTATCCCGCCGAGGGCGCGATCTACTACCTCGGCGTCGACAAGCCGGTGTTCACCATCTCCGCCTACAGCTGGACCGGCGGCGAGAACGTGATCCGCTTCGAGGCGAAGACGATCGCGGTGAACGGCAAGGAGACGCCGTTCGAGATTGCGCCGCTCGCCGTCAACGGCTCGGCGATGCGCGAGATTCCGCTCCCCGTCGCGTATCCCTCCGCCAGCAAGGTCGTCATCAAGGCGACGGGCTTCCCGAAGCCGGTCGAGCTTTCAAGCCGCTACATCATGTGCGTCCCGCACCGCGCATGGAGCGGCGACGAGCAGAAGAACAGCATCTACGGAATCAACATCCACGGCGGAATGTACGCCGGCTACGAGCTCTGGGGCCGCCTCGGCTTCGCGTGGATACGCGACTACGCCTACACGTTCGACTGGATGAAGGCCGCGCGCGGAACGGGCGACTACGGCGGGTGGCCGTGGTATCCGAAGCTCATCGGCGGCGCTGAGAAGGCCGGGCTCATGACGCTCGCGTGCATGGTCGGCGCGCCGCGCTTCCCCAAGGACGTCAAGCCTGGCGACCCGACGCTCGAGCCCAGCCTCGAATGGCGCCGCGACATCGCGCACGCCGTCGTCTCCATGCCGACGATCCCCGCCTTCGAGCTCGACAACGAGCTTGACCTCCGCATGCAGGTTCCGTACGAGAACTACAAGGAGGGCTACGCCGAGTACCACAGGGTCTTCGGCGAGGTCATCAAGGCCTGCCGCCCCGACGCGCAGGTCGCCAGCGAAGGCTCCGCAGGCGTTCTCGTGAACCGCGTGGAGCAGCTCGTCAAGGACGGCAAGTTCAAGAACATCGACGTCGTGAACGGACACCACTACTGCGGCGTGCGCGCGCCGGAGCTCGCGTCCGACAACCTCAACACCGGCATGGCGAAGGCCGGGCGCAATCCGCTCCTCGACGTCTGGAAGAAGTTCCGCGCCGCAGCCGACGCGGATGGAGTCCACCGCCAGACGTGGCTTACCGAGTGGGGCTTCGACACGCTCGCCGTGCACATCGTCACCGAGGAGGAGCAGGCCGCCTATCTGCAGCGCGAGTGGCTGCTCGGCATGCAGGCCGGACTCGACAAGATGTTCTGGTACTGGAACTGGGACACGACCGGCAAGCCGAAGGTGTTCTTCGACGGCTGCGGACTCTACGACGGCCAGAAGTACCCGAAGCCTTCCGCCTGCGCGTTCGCGACGCTGCGCTCGTACATCCCCGGACCCTACCGCTACGTCGGCTACGCGACGCCCGCGCCCAACATGCTCGTCCAAATGGTCGAAGCCGAGGGCAAGCTCCTCGCCGCGGCGTTCAAGGTCGACATCGATGGGGCGGACCCGACGATCGACGACCCCAAGGCAGAGAAGATCACCGACATGTTCGGCCACGAGCTGAAACGCGGCAAGCGCACGCTCCGCGTCGCGCCGACGTGGTACATCGGACTCGACAAGGCCTGCGACTGGCTCAAGGCGTGTCCGCTCGACATCGAGAGCGACCGCTACATCCGCACCCGCGCTGGCGACTCCTTCGTCGTCAAGCCGGTCGCGGCCGACGGCGCGAAGTACTCCGTCGAGGTCCCGAAGGGCTGGAAGGCCTCTGCCGCGGCCGACGGAAGCATAACCGTCTCCATTCCGGAGGATCAGGACGACGACAACTACGCCGCGACGTTCGTCGGCAAGGTCAACGGCGTCGAGAAGCGCATAGCGCTCGACATCGACGTGTTCCCCGCCGGATGGGACGAGAATGCGCCGCCGCCGAAGCTTCCGACTTCCTGCGAGTTCGCGAGGATCGACTCCTCCAAGATCAAGCTCGACGGCAAGCTGTCCGACTGGCCCGCGGCCAACAAGCTCCCCGCGTCCCTCTTCGGACTCAAGGAGGCCCGCGCGAAGGCGCACCTCTACGCCGGATGGAACGAGCAGGGGCTCTACCTCGCGCTTGACGTCCGCGACTCCAAGTGCGTCGCGACCGACCCCGAGTGGTTCTGGAGCGGAGCCGACTGCTTCGAGATCGGCGTCGACACAGCGTTCGACCAGAAGGGCGAACGCACGTACGCCGAAACCGACCGCCACTACTGGATGTGCCCGGTCCGCAAGGAAAACCGCCTCTACGTCGGACGCTGGGGTCACGACGGCGCGAAGATCGCGAAGGACGACGAGCTGAAGTCCGCTGTCCGCACCGCGCTCGTCAAGACGGACAAGGGCTACACCGCCGAGATGTTCTTCCCCGCCTCCGAGCTCAAGGGCTGGAAGGGCAAGTCCGGACAGAAGATCGGCTTCGCGTCCACTCTCGTCATCCAGGGCAAGTTCATGGAGGACGACGTCTCCTGGCCGATTGTGCGCAAGTTCGCGCCGTTCGCGAAGGCCGGACACTGGGGAACCGTCACGCTCAAGTAACATAAAAGAAAAAAGGGGATAATCCAATGAAATCGCTTATTATAGCGGCTGCGTCAATCGCGGCCTTCCAGACCCTCGCACTCGAATACCACTGGCGCGGCGGAGAACCGGGGACAGTCCCCGACGGAGAGGGCACCGCGAACCTCAGCGGAGACTGGCATACTGCCGACAACTGGACCGACACCTCCGGCTCGCCGATCGGCGGCTATCCGCACCAGGCTGGCGATGTCGCGGTGTTCCACGGCATGGCGCATGGCGGATATGCGCGAATCGACGCGGCAGATTCCATCGAGATCGACGAGATCCGCTTCGCCGAAGGCATGACTACGGTCGCATGCGCCGCGAATGCCCATGTCGCGGTCGGACGGATGACTTTCGGCGAAAAGGCGACGTTCTCCTATGTGTCGTCGGACTACGATAGCTTCACGTCTCCGACCGACTTTACAATCGGAAACAGGGACGACCTCCTTATCAAGGACGCCGATGGAAACTACGGTGCCTTCAAGGGCGGCACTTGCGCGAGAAATTGGTCAAAAGACAACATCGGCAACCGCATGTCCATATCGATAGATGCTGACGGGAAGCTCATTACGAAGCAGGGCAAATTTGAGTTGATGAATGTTGATCTGTATGGCGACACTGTTCACGAAGACCTCTTCGGCGTGTTCTTCGGCAACTGGGGCGACTTCCGCGGAATCAACTACAACAACGGCGGCGCATGGAAGTACACCATCCCCGGCGGTCTTCTCGGTTCGGTTAACGCCATCGGCCATGTCGGCAGACCTTCGGCCGGGAAGCAGGGGAGCATCTGCACGCTTGGCGCGGACCTCTACTGCTGGCCCAACAACAACGGCACCGACGGATCGATTGTTTATTTCCGCTCGCTCGTCGACGCGCCCGCGTTCGTGCAGTCCGGATACGGCACGACCGTTCTCTTCGACGACCACTCGTCCGAGACGAACGACTACTACGTGACGTCCGGTACGCTGCGTCTCGGCGGGGATGTGTGCAACGGCAGCGCCGACAACGTCGAGCAGTGGCCGTGCAAGTTCGGCTCGGGAGACATCCATGTCGCGTGGAGCGGAACGCTCGAGTTCGGATGCAACGACGTCATGCCCAAGAAGCTCCCTGGATGCATCTACGTCGATTCCTACGGCGGGAACGGCAACCTCTTCGGAAAGATCGTGCTCGGTCGCGGCATTGAGGCGAAGGCCGAGCGCATGTACGTCGACGGACGCCCTCTCCGCTGCGGAAAGTGGGGGTCCTCTGCGGCGCAGGTGCTCGACAAGACTGTGAAAGCCGACGACAGGATATTCTCCGGCGAGGGCATCCTGACGATTCCGAGCCACGCCACAATCATCAAGCTCAGGTAGCGTCCGCCCGCCGGGGCGACAAAGATTTTCTCAATATCCCCTCAATGCCGCGCCTCCACCGTCTGTTGGAGTCGCGGCATTGTTTTTCGTCAGTTTAATTGGCGGACGAAAAAGCAGTTTTAGTTAGTTGGATTGTGCTATAATGTTAATATAGAGTTCGGGGAGGCGTATGGTCTTCCCCGGCAATAGCAAAAAAACAAGGAGATGCGAATGTCTGAGAAAATCATTGCCGCGCTTGCGGTTTTGTCGGCCGCCGTCGCATTTGCGGACGTGCCTGAACTCACTGTCGGATATGCTGACGGGGACAACGCCGACTTCAGTCCGGCGCTTTCGTGGACCGCGGTCGATTCGCCGCTGACGCTTCAGCGCGCGGAGTGGGCGGACGGCGCGTTCGCAGACATCGCAACGCTTGAGCCCAACGTCGGCACCTACAATGACGATTCCGTTCCCGTCGGAGTGCCCTGCAGATATCGCCTTGTCTCTGGCGAAGAGGCCGGCGAGCCAGTCGAGTTCAGGCGTATCGGCAAGATCTCCGTCCCCATGGAGTCCGTGTTCTGGACCGGCGTCGACAAGACCCAGGGGTGGTATAAAGAGGGCACCAACGCCTTCGACGGCGATACGACGACGTTCCCCGATTTGTCGGACGGCTCGTCCGGCGTCTCGAAGGTCGGCGTCGATTTCGGGAGACCCATGCCGCACCTTGCGGTAGTCAGGATCCATACCCGTCCGGACAATCACAGCGACCGCGTCAGCGGCACCGTTGTGTACGGGAGCATGCGCAGCGGCGAGGCGTTGAAGGTATCTGCGAACGCAGATCTGGACACCCCCATCACCGACCCCCTGCCCGCAGTCGGGGCAAATGTCAACGCGTGGTTCCAGATGCCCGTTGTCGGACCGGAGGCATATCGTTCCTATTATCTGACTGCGACCAACGGCAATCTTTCCGAGATCGAGTTCTATGGCTGGCGTGAGCAATTCGCCATAGAGACGGAACTTGTGGAGGTTGAAGAATGTACCGCCGTGCTCTCGCCGAAGCTCACGTGGTTCGCGTCATCGCAGGTAACGGTTCAGCGCAGCGAAAGCGATGAAGGTCCGTGGACGGATGTCGCCGAATTCCCCGCCGGAATTGGGTCCTGGCTCGACACTCCCGTGCCGGCCGGAAAGGTTCGCTGGTACCGCGTCACCGATGGCGAGCGCAGTGGCGCGCCGGTAAGGGTTATCGGAGTGCGCAAGCTCTCGACGGATGGATACACCGTGATCAGCGACGGCAATTTCACTGTCTCCACCTGGGGCAAGCCTCCGTCCAATGCGTTCTCCGGCAATCTGGTGCGCGATTCCTATCCCGACGGCGATCCGAAGCATTCGCCGAAGATCGGCATCGACTTCGGGAAGGCGACGAACCATGTCGCATGGGCAAGGGCCTTCCCGCGCTTCTTGAATAACGCCCAGGGGCGCATGAACGGACTTGTGATCCACGGCATCGACGAAGGGTTCAATTCCAATACCACAAACGACGTAGAGACATGGACATCGTCGGGGACGCAGCTTTCGCTTCCGCTCCATGGTGTATCCGCCATCAAGTGGTACAGCATTCCCGTCGACGCCAGCAAGGCCTACCGCGCGTACTATTTTGACGGGGCAGAAAACGGAAACGTCGTGGAACTTGAGTTCTACGGCTGGGCCGAATCCGACATCGAGGCCGCGGCGTCCGTCGCGGACCCCGTCGAGCCGATGCTCAGGCTGTCATTCGACATGAGCAGCGGTACGCCCGAGAAGCCGCGCGTCGCGTATGTCGTCGGAGGCATGCTCAACGGCAAGGCGAAGCTTCAGCGCGCGACGTACGAGTATGGTCCGTGGACGACTATCGCGGAGGGCCTCAACGGCGTCGGAACGGTAGAAGACAATTCCCTCTCCGTGCCTTACGGAACGAAGCTGTTCTACCGCGTCGTTACGGATGACGCGTCGTCGAACGTTCTTGCGACATACAAGATGCGCAGGCTTGAGGTCGATACGGCGCAGGTGTTCGGTCCGACGAGAGATGACGTCCCGCCTAGCAGTTGGTACAATTCCGGAAGCGTCGCTATGTTCGACGGAAACCTCAACACGTATGGAGATTACCCCTATTCCCATTACCGTGCCGGAGTCGACTTCGGCGAGGCGACGAACTTTGTCGCGCACATGCGCAATCTACCCGCGTCACGACGCGGACTACAGGGCGCGCGTACGCGACGTGATGTTCTCCGGCAGCGACTTTTCAGGCGAACGCATCATGGGCGATGAGTATTTGGACTCCTTTGGGACTGAGCTGACCGATCCGTGCGTCGATAAATACGGATATCTCGGCTGGTACGACCTGCCGGTGGCGAATCCCGCGGCCTACCGCACCTACTTCATCTCCCGTTGGAGCAACAACGGCTTCTACGGCAACATCGCCGAGCTTCAGCTTTACGGCTGGACGGCGGATGACATCGGGGAGTCCGTGTCCGGCGATCTCCACGTCCGCATGTTGTACGCACCCGATGGGAACGGAGTCTATCGTCCGAATCTTGTCTGGAACGGATTCGACCTTCCGGAAGGCACGACGGTAGTCGTGCAGCGCGCCGCGACCATGTACGGTCCGTGGGAAGATTTCTCAGGGGAGCTTTCCGAGGGTGCCACGGAATACGTTGACGTCAGCGAGTCCGTCGTCGGCAAGGCGTTTGCATACAGGCTTAAGATATCGGCTGGTGACGACGTCTCGTATTCCGATGCTTTCAAGGGCGCCGGCATCAAAAAGATATCAACGGAAGGTCAGGAGATTTTCTTCTTCGGCACGCCCTGGGCGGACAGTGATGACATCAAGGGCCCTGTCGCCTTTGACGGCAATATAAATACGTACACCGACTTCAATCTTCCTTCCAAGGTCGGCGTTGATTTCGGCGCTGCCACAAATCATCTGTCGCTTGTTCGCGTCTATCCGCGCAATAATTACCTGCACAGGCTGAATGGCGTGTCCGTGTACGGCAGCAACGACGATGCAGGAAAAGAAGGATCGGATGACGACACAACTGGAGATGCGGTGTTGTGTCCAGCTTTCTCCGGTATAACTGCGCTGAAGTGGTACCAGTTCACGATGTCCGACGATGCAACGGCGTACAGGACGTTCTATCTGTCCGGATTCAACGAATATTCCAACGTTGCCGAGTGCGAGTTCTACGGATGGCAGGATGCGGGTATTTCCGTGTCTGGCGTTACGAACGAAACCGGCATCGTGCTGACGGCGTCGGGTGTCGGCCTTGCCGACGGCGACAGCGTCACGTTCGGCGTCGTCTATGTCGGACCCGGAGTCGAGCCCGACTTCGAGAACGCCACTACCTATACGGTGACGGTCGCGGACGGGGAGGCGACGAAGACCGTGGATGCCGTGTTCGGCGCGAGGGCCGTCTTCTACGTGAAGAAGGGCGACGACTATGCCAGCGGCGAGCTCATCGTGAACGACAACGCCGGATATGGCTGGAAGGCCGACGCGACTGGCGAAAAGCTCTGGGAGGATCCCGCGAACTGGAACTGCTGGGCCAACGACGGCAAGAGGCATCTCGGTTATCCCGGCTATCTCGACACGGGTTCCGCGAACGTGTCGTTCAACGATGCAGGCGATGTCTCGGTCACGCTTTCTGCGACTTACACCGTCCGCGAGTTCTGGATCGACGGCAGCACGCAGAAGACGATCTCCTTCCACGGCAACGGAGCGGATACGAGCGGAATCGTCTGTGGCAACGGCACCTTCGTCCTCGGAACGAACAAGAGCATCACCTTCGACGCTATGTCGTTCAGCAGCAACAACGCGCGGCTCAGGGACAATGTGGAGATGACGCTTTCGAACGGGGCGAAGTTCTCGGTCGTGTGGTGGTTCTACGTGACCGGAGAGAACGCTGTCCTGCATGTCGACGCCGACAGCTGGCTGGAGACCTCGTGGGTTCCAAATCTGCCCTGGTGGGGGCTCATGCTGAACGGCAAGGACGCCTGGATCGACCTTGAGGGCAAGATCACCGCGCCGCGCGTGAGAATTGGCGTCACCAATGACGACGACAAGCCCGGCGTCGTCCAGAATTACACGCCGAAGGGAATTACGTTCCGCGGTAAGAGTCCGCTCCTCGAGTGCAAATACGAACTCGTGTGCATGAACTCGTTCGGGGACGAGAAGGTTCCAGTCTTCGAGTTCATAGTGCCGGAGCATGGATATGCCGAGCCGCCGGTGCGCACCGACAGCCAGAAGACAAGCGACATAGCGTTCCAGATGTTCGGGTCGCACTACCAGGGATGGAGCGATCCGATCATCGGGTCCGACGCGAAGGTTGCGTTCCACGTCTCGACCGATTCGCCTGTGTACGGAAAGCTTGCGGAGCGCGGAATCGACATGCCGCTCGTCCACTGGCCGGTGTACAACTCGAGCAGTCTCGGCGGCGGAATCGAGAGGTCTCGCGTCGTGCTGATGCGTAACGCAACCGCGTCGAAGCCGTCCGACTTCACGTACGGGTACGATGCGGACAACAATGCGACGGCGATCTTCCTGCGAATCGACAAGTCGCGTGGAACGTCCGTTACCGTCAGGTAAAGAGATCCGGCACCTCGCGAGGTACCCTATGCCCACCTCGCGAGGTACCCGCTATGTACCTCGGGAGGTACACTTAGGCATTGTAAGTGGGGGCGTTGTTTTTGTCGCAGAAGCCGCAAATGTTGCGTCCGATTCCGATTGTCGTCACCTCCCCGCCGATAGCTCATCATTGACATCTCGTTGACCTTCAGTTATGCGGGGCGACAATCGAAATCGTCCGCGGACCGTGCTCACGATGGCACGAACGGATCGTATCCTTTGTCCGCTCCTTTCAATATGACGCGGCGAATGCCGCGACTTCCAAATCGTTCTTCGCCAAAGTTCATCACCAGGCCAAGCGGCTTGTCTAACAGTTTCATATATGAAAGCAACTGCATCCTAAAACGTTGAAGATCGCACGGCTCAACAGACTTCGCCTCAATTACAAGACAATCATCCACGAGAAGGTCGCATCTGAGCTTCTCGTCAAAAGTCGTGCCCATGTAGGCGATCGTAACTGTTTTCTCTCGCTCAACCTTGTGTCCGGCGACTTTCAATGCCTGTTCTAGGCATTTTACGTAAATAGATTCCAGGACTCCCGGGCCAAAGTGTTTGTGAACGGCAATGGCGGCGGCAATAACTTCATCCGTCAAATTGTTGGCTTTCTCATACAGTGGATGCATTGGGGCTTCCTTTCGCATACATATTGTAGCATATATTGGAACGATGCAGACGGCGGCATTTCCGATACTGCAAGCCGCGCTCAAGTCCGATTGTCGCCCGCACGAATGATATGTGATCTAACGACAAAGTTGGGCGAAGGGCGGGAAGCGACGACAATCGGGGCTTGAGCGCAGACAGCGACCTCTGCGACTCAACACAACGTCTTTGGGTGTGTTTCGGGCACGAAATGCTGACTTTCGTATATTTCGTGCCCGAAATCTAGTATCGAAATTCGGGCACGAAATAGTCTTGGCGGTTGATTTCGTGCCCGAAATTTGATATCATTACCATGTCTTTAGTCGCATAAGGGAAAAAAACATCATGTTTGTCGGAAGAAAAGACATATTAGACAGGTTGGACGGTCTGTGGCGCAAGACGGTCCCTTCGCTTGTGACTATCCGTGGACGAAGGCGCATTGGTAAATCGACGCTGGTGGAGGAATTTGCCAGGCAGTCGGCTGATCACTTCATTGCAATTGAAGGACAGGCACCGGGCAAGGGCGTGACCAACAAGACGCAGCTTAATGTTTTTGTTGAGCAGCTGTCGTCTCAGACGGATGCGCCAAGTGTCCGTGTGACAGGATGGCTGCAGGCGTTCCAGCTTCTTGCGAATGCGCTTCCGCCAGACGGACGGACGGTTGTCCTTCTTGACGAGATATCGTGGATGGGCGGTTATGACGCCGCGTTCCCCGGAATGCTCAAGACGGCATGGGATCGGATGTTCAAGAAAAGAAGCAACCTCGTCCTTGTGCTGTGCGGGAGCGTGTCGAGCTGGATCGCCGAGAACATTCTGAATGGAACAGGATTTGTGGGACGGGATTCTCTGGATTTCATCGTCGAGGAGCTTCCGCTTTCCGTCTGCAAGGCGTTCTGGGGCAGGGGCGCTGACCGTGTGCCGATGCATGAGATGTTGGATATACTGTCAATAACCGGTGGCGTTCCGAAGTACCTAGAGGAGATTGATACGTCGATTTCCTCAGAGGAGAACATACGAAGGCTGTGCTTTACTCGCGAGGGAATTCTATTCCGTGACTTCAACCAGATATTCAGCCAGATATTCGGGCAGAAATCAGAGACGCGCAAGGCGATATTGAGGGCGATTGCCCACGGATCCCGTTCCGCCGCCGAAATCGCCGAGTTGATGGGCATTGAGCGCAACGGACACCTACTGGAGCATCTGACGGAACTTGAACTCGCCGGCTTCATTGCAAAGGACGGTGGAATCAATCCGTGCACTGGGCAGGACGGACGTATTGTGCGGTATCGGCTCAAGGACAATTACTCCCGATTCTACCTTCACCACATAGAGCCGAATGCCAGTGCGATAGAGAAGGGGTTGTTCCAGTATGGTTCTCTGTCCGGACTCAAAGGATGGAATGCAATCAAGGGTCTTCAGTTCGAGAACCTCGTCGTGTCCAATTTCAAGTCCCTTTTGCCGATCCTGGGGATTGACGGAGCGTCGCTTGTGTCAGCGGCACCGTACCGGCGCAATGGAACCGACTCGCGGAAGGGCGTCCAAGTGGACCTTCTTCTCCAGACGAAGACTACGGCATATGTCGTTGAAATCAAGAGGCGCGAGGAGATTGGCGCTGAGGTTGCGGACGAGATCAATTCGAAAGTGGAAGCGGTAGGTTTCCGCTCCGGAGTCGCGACGCGCACAGCCATAGTCTACGACGGAACTCTGGATCCGAAAATCAGGACAGACCAGATGCTTGACTTCGTAATTCCGGTCGATCGGCTGTTCCTATGAGTCTTCCCTGCCGCGCTTCCCCCGTCTGTGGGAGAGGAGGCATTGATATTCCATAGTTATTTCTTGGACGAAAAAGCAGTTTCGCCCTGTCGCATTTTGATACAATATAGGCACACTTATCACAGGAAATGTCTAGTGGGGGTGTTAAAAAGGGAGGTAACAAGATGAGCAAGAGTCCGTCGTTGTTAACAAAGGCCGCCGCGTGCGCTTTATTCGCGCCGTCGCTCGCCGCATTCGCCGCCGTTCCGGCTGTTACGTCGGTAATCGACATGGACAACGAAGCGCAGGTGGCGAACAGAGCCACTCCGGTCGTAATCGTCAGCTGGGACGCGACGGACCTGACAGCCGAGAACACGGTTAACTACAAGCTACGCCGCAGCCATGACCTCGGCTCCACGTGGACGGATATCGAGGTGTCCGACTGGCTGACCGGAAAGTTCTATGACATGACCGTTTTGCCGTCAAGGTCCTACATGTACCAGATCGTCGACAACCCCGACAGCAGCGAGGGCGACTTCGGCACTGCCTCAAGCCCGCTTGTCGCGATGAGGTACATCGGCAGAAATGACGGACAGATGTTCTCCGATGGAGACTTCACGGCGCAGAGGACAGCGTGGAACCAGCCGGATGCCCCTCTGATCTCTTTTGCCGCGCTTGCTTTTGACTATCCGGCGTCGAATTATCTTGATCCAGGAAGATTCCCAGATGCGAATGGGGAGCCTGGATCGCCGAAGGTCGGAATTGATTTTGGCGAAGCGGTGAACTACATCGCCTATGTCCGCTTCATGCCGCGGTCGGCAAACGAAAAGGAAAACAGGATCAACGGCGTAGGCTTCTACGGCACTCAAAACAGCGGCGATGTTGAAGTCGCCGCCGGCAACGATTCTCTTGGGACAAAGCTCAATACGTCTGAGATTTCCGGAGTGGAAAAGGGGAGCGGTGCAATATGGCACGGCATAACGACTGACGCTTCTGCGGCCTATCGAAGCTACTATTTCCATGGTGTTTATGGAGGCTGCGTTGTCGAGTGCGAAATGTGGGGCTGGACGGCTGCCGATCTCGCCGAGGCCGCGAAGATCGAAGACGTCACATTCACCGTCGATCGCACCGACTTCATCAATTCCTATGCTGTGCTTACGTTTGAAGGAGCTGCCGAAGGACTCGCGGTTCAGCGGCGCTTCGGCGATGACGGCGAGTGGACCGATGTCGGTACTGTGTCCGGCAGTACGTTCACGGACGAGACGGTTCCCTACGGCGGCAAGGTCTACTACCGCCTTTCCAACGGTACGTCCGTCACGTCCGAGCAGAGCTTCGTAAGAATGCACAGGATTACCACCGCCGAAGTTGCTTTCTTTACCGATGCGCCGATGACGGCGACGGATTGGGTAAAACCCGTTTCCAATTCGTTTGACGGCGACACCTCCACTTATGCGGACCTGGACAAGGATATCGCAAAGCTTGGCGTCGATTTCGGCTCGCGCAGCGTTGCCGTGGCAATGGTTCGTGCGTTTCCACGTGCCAAGTTCGAGTACAGACTGAAGCATTCAATTCTATACGGGAGCCTCAAGGGCGCAGATGAGGAGGGCTCGACTTCTGATAAAGCAACGGTGTTGACGGCGGAGTTTCCCGCGCCCGTAACCAACGAATGGAACGAGCTTTCGGTTCAGGTTCCCGGCTACTACCGCAGCTACTATTTCTCGAAGACCGGCGGTGAGTTCCATGGCAACATTGCAGAAGTCGAGTTCTATGGATGGACACTGGCCGACGTCGACAATCCTCCGCTGGATTTCACGATCAGGAAGAACAATCTGGTAGACTTCAAGCCCGTTCTCACGTGGAACGCCATCGGCCGCTCCGTACAGGTTCAGCGCTCTGACAATGCGGCGGGTCCGTGGGGTACGCTCGCGACAACTGCGGCGAACGAATCCTCCTATGTCGATTCGACCATCAGGCGCTATGGCATCAAGTACTTCTACCGCTTGAAGTACGGCAATGTAACGAGCGAGGTGCTGTCGTTCAGGCGCCTCAGAAAGCTGTCGACGGAAGGCAAGGTCATATTCACCAATGGCGTAAAGGAGTATGGGGCAAAGGAAAACGCGTTCGACGGCAATACCGACGGAAGCAACCGCGCTGAATACGACCGCGAGCAGCTGAACTGGACTGATCCCAAGGTCGGCGTCGATTTCGACAGCAACGATAACGCCGTTGCACTCGTGAGGTTCTATCCGCGCCACGAGTGGAATGGCAACACGAAGCTTTCCGCCGGGGCGATTCTGTACGGGTCGAATCGTTCGGCGACGGACGAGGCGGCTGATACGACTCTTGCGACGGCGCTCACAGAGCCCACGGACTTCGTGGCCGAGGTTCTTGAGTGGCAGGAGCGCACGGTTGAGATGCCGGACTACTACCGCACGTACTATTACCAGGGATGCTACAACGCCAACATGTGCGAGGTGGAGCTCTATGGTTGGTTCCTGAGCGACATCGTGCGTCCGTTCAAGCTATATATCCGCTGATCTGGGTTTAGGCAAGGCCGGAGGGGAAGTTATTGGAACCGGTCGTCACATATGCCGCTGCCTACCTGGGCGCGCTTTTGGCGGGGCTAGTCCTCGTCAAAAGCGCGCTCGCGGCTAAAAATGTAATCAACAGAAAACACGGAGGAAAACCATGAAAAAGATGATCGCGGCAGCGGCCGCATTGCTGGCAGGAGTTGCGATGGCGGCGGTGCCTGAACTCTCCGTCGACTACGCCGACATCGACAACGGCGATCTCAGCGCTAAGCTGACATGGGACGGCTCCGTTGCCGTCACCGTCGAGCGGACGGAAAACGAGAATGGACCGTGGACAGAAAAAGCACAGATTTCCGCCGGCACTGGAACATGGACCGATCATAACGTTTACGTAAGCAAGACATACTGGTATCATCTGAAAGATGGAGCAGAGGTTGGAACTGCTGTGAAATTTGTTTCCGTTAGGAGGCTGAATACGGATGGATATGCAAAGTTTTGTGATGGCGTTTCGGCTGAGGCGGCTGCAAAGGCTTTCGATGGAGACATTGGCAGTGAAATAAGCAACAGTGCGGTGCCGAACTGTCCGGATTCGAGTACAAAATTGGCGCGAGTTGGTGTTGATTTTGGGGCGCCGACTAATTATGTGGCCTTCGCACGGCTCTATCCGAGAAACAACTATTATACGATGCGGCTTTCCTTTCTGCGGCTCTACGGTTCCGCTGGAGCCGATCAAAACGGGACTCAGGTTTCTGCAGGCATGCTTGACGCAGTCGTTCCGTGGGATCAGGACAATCCGGATGAAAAATCCATGTTCAGGTGGTATAAACTCAATGTTTCAAGCGATACCGCATATCGTTGCTATTACGTTTGCAAGACTGGCGAAGAGGGAAATAACGACCAAAGTGCTTTTCATGGCAACGTTGGGGAAATGCAGCTCTACGGCTGGACGGAAGACGATGTTGCAGCGGCTATAGTCGCGCCTATAGATGCTGATTTGTCGCTCAACCAGATAGACAGAAGCAATTTAGATGATTTTTATCCTGTTCTTTCATGGAGGAAGATCAACTGCCCTCTGACGATACAGCGTAAGTTCGCTGATGGAGCATGGACGATAATCGGCACTGTCGAAGGACTTGCTGGTGAGTTTACCGATGAATCGGCACCATATGGAAAACTGCTCTCGTATCGCCTCCAGGCGGGCTCTGGCGCGAACGCCGTTGCAAACTACTCGAATGTTCAGACGTTCAGGCGTTTGCGGAAGTTGAATACGGATGGCTATGCAAAGTTCTGTGACGGCAAGTCTGAAAGTGTGGCGGCGAAGGCTTTTGACGGCGGACTTGGCATAATCGGTGACTCCGATCATGTCAATTGTCCGGATTCTTCATCCTTTGCTCGCGTTGGCGTGGATTTTGGCTTGGCGACGAATTATGTTTCCTTTGTCCGGTTTTACCCTAGGAATGACTATTATTCAATGAGACTTTCCTATTTGCGGCTGTACGGCTCCGTGCGATCTGATCAGAACGGACCTCAGGTATCCGTCGGAAAGCTTGGCGCCGTTGAAGCTTATGACAAGAATAATCATCCAGAACAGATTTCCATGTTCAAGTGGTATGAGCTGGACGTTTCCAGCGACGAGCCGTATCGCTGCTACTACGCCTGTAAGCCGGGGGATGAGGGCGAAGACGAACACGACAAGGAGTTTTATGGCAATGTCGGCGAGATTGAGCTTTACGGCTGGTCCATGGACGATGTTGGAGAGAAATATGTGTCTCCCGGTGTTGACTTCAAGTATATTGAGCGGATTGCTTCTGGGACATCGCGAGTTCCTAAGTTCATTTGGAACGACGCTGGCATACCTGACGGGGCGGTAGTGACGATCCAGCGCGGGCCGACGCAGTACGGACCATGGACGGACCTGGCTGACGTTTCTTCGTCCGCGTCGTTCACGGACTCCTCGGCAACGCCAGGTATCCACGGCTATAGGCTTAAGATCGCGGTTGGCAGCGATGTCGAGTATACTTCAGAAGTTGAGGCCTGCACTTATGGGAAGTTTAACGTCCAGAGAGCGGACGATCCCGTCACGGAAGACGGTGTTGAACATGCGGGTGATGTGTACTGGGGCGGGAAGTGTACTGATGGTTGGTACAATCCTGCTACGCTGGCGTTTGACGATAGTCCAAGTTCGTTCCCTGATTTAAGCGGTACGCCTAAGGTGTGCGTCGACTTTGGACTTGCGACGAACTATGTCGCGTTTGTCCGCGCGGCACCGCGCGCGAATGGATGCGGAACACGTTTCAATGGCTTTGCCATATACGGTTCGGACAATGGTGGTGTTGCCGAGGTGAATTCGGCGGATTCCGGTACGAAGCTTACGGATCAGGTGAGTGGGATGGCTGATAATGTGCCTGTAGGCACGTGGCGCGAGCTTGAAGCCGATTCATCCAGGGCATATAGAACTTACTATTTCAAAATTGCAAACGGCAATGCGTCGGAAGTGGAGCTGTATGGATGGTCACAGACAATTTCCGTAAGTGCCGTAAAGGAAGATGACAACATCGTCATTACCGCGACTGGTGCGGGGCTGGCCGATGGCGATGAGATTTCCTTCGGAGTCGTTTTCGTCGGGCCGGGAATCGATCCGGACTTCGGCGCAGCAACTGATCTTGGCACAGAATCAGTCTCTGGCGGCTCGGCTTCCGCCACCGTCGGTGCAGTCTATGGCGCTAAGGCCGTTTTCTATGCAAAGAGGGGCGACGAATATGCCTGGGGCGAGCTCGTCGTGAACGACAACGCCGAATATGGCTGGAAGCCCGACGCGACGGGCGAGAGGCGTTGGGAGGATGCGGCGAACTGGAACTGCTGGAACAAAAACGACACGAGGCGTCATCTCGGTTATCCCGGCTATCTCGACACGGGTTCCGCGAACGTGTCGTTCAACGATGCAGGCGATGTCTCGGTCTCGCTTTCGGCGTCATACACCGTCCGCGAGTTCTGGATCGACGGCAGCACGCAGAAGACGATCTCCTTCCACGGCAACGGAGCGGATACGAGCGGAATCGTCTGCGGCAACGGAAAGTTCGAGCTAGGTACGAATAAGAACGTGACCTTCGACGCGATGTCGTTCACATGCAACAACACGCGTCTCACGAACAATGTTGAGATGACGCTCGCGAACGGGGCGAAGTTCTCGGTTGCGTGGTGGTTCTATATCACCGGAGAGAACGCGGCGCTTCATGTCGATGCAGACAGCTTGCTGGAGACCTCGAGGAGCGATGTCTGGTGGGGGCTCATGCTGAACGGCAAGGACGCCTGGCTGGATATTGAGGGAACGGTCCGCGCGCCTCGCGTAAGAATCGGCGACAACGACGGAACTTGGCCGGGACATCCGCAGGCATACGCTCCGAAGGGCATAACGTTCCGCGGGACGAGTCCGGAGCTTTCCAATATCCGCGAATTCACGTCCATGAACGAGTTCTCCGATGGCAAGACGCCGGTTGTCGAGTTCATCGTTCCGGAAGGCGGATACTCCCAGGCGCCGCTTTCCGGGGTTTCGGCTACCGCCGGTAACGCTTTCCAGATGCTCGGCGACTACTATCAGGACTGGAGCGTTGACGGAAGAGGTGCCATCTCGTCCGCGTCGTCCGTCGCGTTCGCCGTCTCGCCCGATTCTCCGTTCTACGCGTCGGATGGCGCGTCGGGCGGAAGCGAGATGCCTCTCGTCAGCTGGCCGGTCTACAACTCCGACGGACACGGCGGCGGAATCAAGACGGCGCGCGCTGTCCTCGAAAGCGGCACCGGTGTGGCTGGTGCTGTGCTGGAGTATACACTGGACGCAAACCAGATCCCAGTAGGCATCAAGGCGACGCTTAAGAGAAAGGGTGGTATCTCGTTCTTCGTGCGGTAATGGCGCAGGTCTGTATGCGATTGACTTAACAAGGGATATGCACAATCAAATGAAAAAGGCGGAAATGTTGAACGGAATGATCATTGGTGCGGCGCTCGCCGCGGCGGTTGCCGCGCCGGCGCTCGCGAATGAGGCGGCCTTCGAGCCGACGTGGGAGAGTCTTGCGGAGCACGGAACGCCCGCGTGGTTCGAGGACTCGCGTCTCGGGATATTCTGCCACTGGGGCGTCCAGTGCGTGCCCGAGTGCGGCGACTGGTACGCGCGGCGCATGTACTTCGACGAGAACGCCGCCGATGTGTACATGGACGGCAAGGAGCAGCGCCAGGGGAAGTTCCACCGCGAGCGCTACGGCGACCCCAAGGAGTTCGGCTTCAAGGACTTCATCCCGCTCTGGAAGGCCGAGAAGTGGGATCCCGCGAAGCTCTGCGCCCTCTACCGCGAAATGGGCGCAAGCTACATCGTCGCCATGGCTAACCACCACGACAACTTCGACAACTGGGACAGCGCCTTCCAGCCGTGGAACTCCGTCAACATGGGCCCGAAGCGCGACATCGTCGGCGAATGGTCCAGGGCCGCTCGCGCCGAGGGGCTGAAGTTCGGCGTGAGCGTCCACGCGATGCACGTCATGGGCTGGATGGAGCCGTCGAGGAAGTACGACGGAATGCTCACGCGCGCCGACGGAAAGGGCAAGTGGTGGGAAGGATACGATCCGCAGGACCTCTACGAGCAGGCCACGCACGGTGCGACCAACCAGAAGGACGACCTTCACTTCTGGTGGTGGGACCACTGCATCGAGGATGTCCCAGCGTCGTTCGTCAGTAGGTTCTACCTCCGCACGATGGACCTCGTCGGAAAGTACCGCCCCGACCTCATCTACTTCGACAACTGCTACCTTCCGCTCTGGCCGAGGAGCGACGTGGGGCTGCGCCTCGTCGCGGACTACTACAACGCCGGACGCGCCTGGCACCAGGGGCGCGACGAGGTGGTCGTCACCTCAAAGAACCTCACCGACAAGATGCGCAAGTGCGTCACGCTCGACGTCGAGAGAAGCGCGATCCCAGGTCCGCTCTACCCCCACTGGCAGACCGACACCTGCATCGGCGAGTGGCACTACGACCGCGCGGTGTACGACCGCGACGGATACAAGAGCGCCGCGGAGGTGCTGCGCGTCCTCGCAGACGCCGTGTCCAAGAACGGCAACCTCCTCCTCTCGATTCCGATCCGCGCGGACGGCTCGATCGACGAGAAGGAGCTCGCGGTGTGCCGCGAGATCGCCGCGTGGATGAAGTCGTGCGGCGAGTGCGTGCGCGGCGTGACCGTCGCCGACCCGTGCGCGGAAGGTCCGCTCACGGACGCGATCATAAAGCACAAGGACGATGCCTTCAACGAAAGGTTCCTCCCGAAGCCGACGGATGAGGACATCCGCTACACGAAGAAGGGGGATGTCGTTTACGCGATAGCGCTCGTTCCGCCGGAAGAGGGGAAGACGCCGGCGTTCAAGGCGCTCGGCTCCCGCACGCCGAATAGCGTCGAGCGCCTTCCGCAGGTAGGCGCCTGCCCCGCGGTCTGGAAGATTTCCTTTGGCGCAATCCCGGCGGCGGACAGCCCGGCTTCGCCCAGACCGCCGAGCTGAGCATAAACCGCTGACGTCCCTGGCAAGCGGGGCCGACCTTTGTGTCGGCCGCGTCGTCGTGACGCACCGAGACGGTGCGTCTCCTTGGAGTGCGACTCCAGGTGAATGAACCAAGGAGATGCGGCGTCCCGCCGCGTCTCGCTTGTTAATAACGCGGCTGGAAGCCGCGTCTCCATGGAAGGGACCGTATTCATGGAGACGGAGCCCGCAATGGCGCGGTATGCGTAAAACAGACGAATAAAAAAACGCGATATAGACGCCAATGTATTGCCCTTTGCGACGGCATATGTTATACTTCCGACCGTGACGTGTGCGAGGGGCCTGCGCACAGGGGAGGGCGCAGACCTCTTCGCCGCGGAACAAACGGGGAACTGAAAAATGAAAATCAAAAAACTTCTGCTGGCTCTTGCCGGCGCCGCCGCATCAATTGTCGCGTCCGCGGCGACATATGCAAACAACCGCGTCGTCTTCATCGGCGACTCGATCACCGCGCAGAGCGTGAGGGGCTACGGCTTCGGAAGGGCGATGCAGAGCCTTGTTCCGAGCGTCGAGTTCGTCTCGCTCGGCTGGAGCGGACAGACGCTCGCCGGCTGGGTCGACACCGAGCAGAACTCGCGCGGCGGCACCGGGAACTACGGAACAGTGCTTCAGGAGGCCGAGGCGCCTACCTACTATGTCGGTACGGAGCTTGACAAGGCGGCGGACTACGTTTTCATCATGCTCGGCATGAACGACCTTCTCAAGCCGACGACGTACGACACGCCCGAGTCGCTTGCGCAGTGGAAGGCGAACCTCAAGACGTTCGCGCAGAACATAAGGGCGCGCGAGGCGGGACGCAACGCGAAGATATGCCTCGCCTCAGTCTCGCTTCTCATGGAGAACCTTGACGGCCCGAAGAACATCGCCCTCGACAAGCTCGCCGTCGCCGCGCAGGAGGTCGTCGCGGAGCTCGGCGCTGGATACGTTTACGTTCCGATCCGCGAGAAGATCAAGGAACAGCACCTCGCGGGGCGCGCAATCAATCCTGAATACCACCTCTGCCTTGACCACGTACATCCCGTGGAGGACGGGCACGCGGTAATCGCGAGGGAATACCTCTCCGTGATGGGCGAGACTGAAGGCGTCGCCAACCGAAACCAGTACCTGGCCGACAGGATGGAATGGCAGCGGCAGAACGCCCCGGTGAACTATGTTGCGCCGAATCCCGCTCCGTGGCTCGTCTCGACAAAGTCGTTCTCGCTTCAGTACGCGTGGAACTATCCGGTTCTCGACGATTCCAAGGCCGCTGGGCTTATCGAGTCCGCCATAGAGGGAGGCGCCACGCCCGAGACGATCCTTTCCGTCGACCCGACGCGCCTCTCCGCATGGACGAACGTCGTCGCGACCATCGACTGCTTCGGCGGCGCTGGGGAAGGGTCCATCTGCTTCAACCAGATATTCAACGCCGGTCCGTACTCCGCGGCATATGCGGCGCGTTACATCTACAGCCCGACCGAGCGCATCGTCACCATGAACGTCACCTATGAAAACTTCACGGGATGTCCATACGTTGCCATCTGGCTGAACGGCGTAAAAGTGCATTTCGGACAGACCGTGAGCAAATCCGTTACGCTCAAGAAGGGCGACAACATCCTCTTCCTCCGTTCCTCACAGCCTGAATGGGCGTGGCAGCAGTCCGTGACCTTCGCGGCGTCCGACACCTGCCCCGACGTGTCCGACCTCGAATACGGCGTTGCGCCGTCCGGCAACATCGACATCGGCGACGCGACCGAGTTCGACGAGGGCCGCGTCAAGGTAAGCGGCGCCTCCAAGATCGTATGCCTCAGCGAAACCGACAACGAATACGTCTTCACGTACCGCGGGAACGGAGCGATTGAGTTCTCCGAAGCCGCCAATGTCGACCTTCTCGTTGTCGGCGGCGGTGGCGGCGGCGGTGCGTGCGCAGGCGGCGGCGGCGGCGCCGGCGGCGTGCGCTATGTCCAGAAGCATTCGGTCGCAGCTGGAACGTACCAGATCAGCGTCGGCACCGGCGGACTAGGATCCGAGGACCAGTACAACAAGGGCGCGAACGGCGGAATCTCCAGCGCGCTCAACATCACCGCTATCGGCGGCGGAGGCGGCGGAACGATTACGACCCGCGACGGAGTGAACGGCGGCAGCGGCGGCGGCGCAAGCGGGTTGTTCGGTTTCTGGTCAGAGCAGCAGGTGGGAGTCCCCGGAGAGGGGTCCGACGGACAGGGCAACGCGGGCGGTGCAGGATACACTGTCCCCGGGATGGACAACGGAATCATCTCCGGCGGCGGCGGCGGCGCGGGTGCCGCAGGCGCGAGCGCGACGTCCACGACAGCCCTTGGCTACGGCGGCGCTGGTCTTGCCTGCTCCATCACCGGTTCAGAGGTCGTCTACGGCGGCGGTGGCGGCGGCGGACGCAGCGAGAGCGGCGGCTCGATCGCCGGCGGACTCGGCGGTGGCGGTGCTGGACATGGCGTTGACTGGAACGGAACCGAAAACGCGCCTACGGCCGGCGAAAACGGCGTCGACGGACTCGGCGGCGGCGGTGGCGGCGGCGGCTCGGCCTGGAGCGGAGGCTTCGCGAAGGGCGGCAACGGCGGAAGCGGCGTCGTGATCATCCGCTACCGCAGGGCGGCGTCCGGCGGCGACGAGCCGGTCGATCCGGGCGACGATCCGGTTGATCCCGGCGAAGATCCGGAGCCGGTGACGGCCGAGGGTGTTACCGCCGTCGGCGCGACGCTCGCGTATGCAGGGGAAGACCCCGTCGGCGCGCTCGGAGCTCCCGGCACGATCCCCGCTGCCGGGACCTGCGTCGCCGGCGTTCTCGTCGTCGGCGGCGGCGGCGGCGGCGGTTCGCACGGCGGCGGCGGCGGCGGCGCGGGCGGCGTCAGGTTTCTCGATTCCTATCAGCTCGCGGCCGGAACTTACCAGGTGACCGTCGGCGCCGGCGGCGCGGGTTCGTCCAGCGGCTATGAGCCCGGTGCAGCCGGGGCGGCGTCCAGCGTGTTCGACATCGTTGCTGCCGGCGGCGGTGGTGGTGGATCCGTCTATGTCAGGAACGGCGCGGCAGGCGGCAGCGGCGGCGGAGCCGCGGGAACGATCGGATGGCAGGCCGCGAACAGCGGCTGGCAGGCGGGCGTGCAGGGTTCGGGCACTGAAGGACAGGGCAATGCCGGTGGCGCAGGATGTGTTTCCGGCGCGGAGGACTGGTGGCACAATTCCGGCGGCGGCGGCGGCGCGGCAGGCGTCGGCGGTTCTACTAGCAACGGCGGCGAGCTCGGCTTCGGCGGCGCGGGAATCCCCTGCAGGATCAGCGGCTCCAGGGTCTACTACGGCGGCGGCGGCGGTGGCGGAATCACCGGCGGCGGCGCGACTGTCCCCGGCGGAGTTGGCGGCGGCGGAATCGGCCATGGCTACGACTATCTCGGACAGGACGAGCAAAATAATCCCATCAACGTCCCGCACGCCGGCGAAAACGGAGTCGACGGACTCGGCGGCGGCGGTGGCGGCGGCGGTGGATTCTACCACCACAATGGTGCGAACGGCGGCAACGGCGGCAGCGGAGTGGTCATAGTCCGTGTCCTGAAGTCCGGCGCAATGCCCGCCGTGAATGTCTCCAAGGCTCCGCAGTTCCGCTACTACCGCTTCAAGGTCGAGGACATCCGCAATGCCGGTTCTCGCATGGTCCAGATTGCGGACATAGTCCTTCGCGACGGCGAAAGCGACATCACCCAGCAGAAGGTCGCAATTCTGTGCGATACCGAGACCCGGCCGTCGAACGGTGCGGCTGGCGATACGATCAGCCCCGACAACGAGCCGGCGTCCAATGCGGTCGACTCGTGGATATTCTCCAAGTGGCTTGACTTCCGCATGGACGAACACCAGTCCGACGCGGTGCGCGACGCGGTCTGGGTCGGCGTTGACTTCGGCGAGGCCAGGAGGGTGACCTCGTATGAATGGTACACGCCGGGCGACGAGTGGGGACGCGATCCGGTCGCGTGGAGGCTGCAGGGGTCCGCAGATGCGCAGAACTGGATCGACCTCGATGTCGTGGAAGGATACGAGCCAACGCAGAGGCGCATGAGCGTCGCCTACTCCGCCGATTTGGTGATGCCCGACCTCTCCGCTGAATGGCCCGTCGTCGACGGCGTGGAGAAGGCGACGCACGAGGCGTTCCTCGCGGCTGCGAAGGACGGAGCTACGGTCGTTCTGCCCGCGGCGTTTGCGTGGGACGGAAACGTCCTCAAGAAGGACGGCGAGACATGGGCGACGCTGCCCTCGATCTACAATGTTCAGAACGGCGTTGTCGCGCTTGACGCCGCGCAGGTGCGCCCCGTGGTCGGCGCGGACGCGCAGGCGACGGTGAACGGCATCGCGGTCGTAGACGGCAAGGTGAAGATCAACGTCGTTAACGCGAAGGCGGGGCTCTACTACGGATACCGCTTCGCGACGGCGCTTGGCGGCCTCGACACCGCGCCCGTTACCTGGCGCGGCGAATCCGCCGCGCAGGACGGCGATCTGCTCATCCCGGCGGGCGACGCCGGGACGGCGGGCTTCTACCGCATCGTCGTGGGCGATCGCGCTCCCGCAAACTGATTTTCCACATCATCCCCTTTTGGACTGTGGAACCCCTCCTCGCGAGGCATCCCCATGCCTCGCGAGGTTTTTAATTTGGCCTGCGCAAACTAGACGAATATAAATTATGCAAAACAGACGGCGTTTTGTTGACACTCAAAACGGGATTTGCTAGAATGCAAGCAGAATCTGGAAAGGGCGTGTGCGAGGTGGAGCGCGCAGTCCTGTTTTTCCGGATCAAAAAGGGAGGTAAAATGACAAGGGGAGCAGGTTTCGTTGCGGCAGTCGCCGCGACTATTACGATGGCTGGCGCCGCCGACCAGACTACGGCGGATTCCACGGGCGTGGCGGAGAGCATCTCCGGCTACGTCCTAACGTGGGCCGACGAGTTCAACGGGTCCGGCCAGGCCGACACGTCTAACTGGGGCTACGAGACGGGGATGCCCCGCAACAATGAGCTCCAGTACTACAGGAGCGGCGCGGACAATGCGGCGCAGCAGGACGGACGCCTTGTCATCACGCTCAAGAAGGAGAGTTATAGCGGTGCTGAATATACCTCCGCCTCGCTGATTACCTTGAACAAGCGCAGCTTCCAGTATGGCAAGTACGTATTCCGTGCGCGCATACCCACGAAACGGGGCTACTGGCCTGTTATGTGGCTTATGGGCACGAATGTCAACAAAGCCGGCTGGCCGGGATGCGGCGAGATCGACGTTCAGGAGTGCTATTGGCAGAACGACGGGCAGAAGGATGTTCCAACGCTTCTCTGCAACGTCTGCTGGGCGGCCGACGGCAACGTCTCGGACTATCCGACGGCATGGAACATTCAATGGCGGGACGTGAACTCACTCGACCCGAATGGCGCGGACGCGTGGTCGTCGAAGTATCACACGTGGACGATGGACTGGGACGAGAACTACATCAAGATATATCTCGACGGCACGCCGGAAAACGGCTACACCGACGGACTTCTCTTGAACTCGCAGGATCTCTCGCAGACCATAAATGGCACATGGGCAAAGGGTAAGATGGCGGGGCAGAATCCGTTTCATCTTCCGCAGTACATCCTCCTTAACTTCCCGTTCGGCGGCGATGCGGGCGGTCAGCGCGGAATCGACGACTCGGGACTCCCTGCGCAGATGGAGGTCGACTACATCCGCGTCTACCGCAAGGTCGGCACTCAGGACGGACTTGTCGGCGCGAACGTGCCCGATCCTGAGCCGGATCCTGATCCAGAGCCCGACCCTGCGCCGAGTGTCGATCCGGCATATGTTCCTTCGACCGGCGATCCGACGGTCTACGACGGCTACGAGCTTTCCTGGAGCGACGAGTTCAACGGCACGGGCGCGCCCGATGCGTCGAACTGGGACTACGAGCTCGGCTACGTGCGCAACAACGAGGCGCAGAACTACACGCGCGACAACGCGGTCATGAAGGATGGCGCGCTCGTCATAACCGGCAAGAAGGAGCAGGACGGCACCTATACGTCGTCGTCGATCGTCACGAAGGGGCAGAGGCACTTCCTCTACGGACGCTACGAGTTCCGCGCGAGGATTCCGACATCCGGCGGCGCGTGGCCCGTGATGTGGATGATGGGCACCAACTACACGTGGCCGAACGGAGGCGAGATCGACATACTCGAGTACTACTGCGGCACGGTTCTCTGCAACTGGTGCTGGGGCGGAAATGACCCGAACAACATGTACAGCCAGAGCTGGAACGCGAAGCGCACTCCGCTCACCGATTTCACGAACGTCGACCCCGACTGGGTGAACAAGTTCCACGTCTGGCGCATGGACTGGACGGAGGAGCGCTGCGACGTTTATGTCGACGGAGTCTGGATCAACGGACAGGACCTCTCGCAGACGCTCAATCCCAACGACTACGGCGAGGGGACGGCCGGCATTAGCCCGTTCCGCAAGCCCCAGTACATCCTCCTCGACATCGCGATGGGCGGCAACAGCGGCGGCACGATCGACGATTCGGCGCTGCCGATGGTCATGGAGGTCGATTATGTCCGCTGCTACAAGCGCACCGGCACGAACGAGGGCATGTTCGTCCCCGCGCCGATCGACATCACGCCCGGGACCGGTGCCGATTACGAGCCCGACAGCTCCGCGCCGGCGAAGGTCGACGGCTACCGCCTCTGCTGGAACGACGAGTTCAACGAGGGGAACTATCCCGCCGCCGCGAACTGGAACGTCACCGAAGGCAGCACCGTCGCGGTCGGGAACGGCGTCCTCGCGATGACCGCGCAGAAGCAGGGCGACGACCTGACATGGGCATGCGTCGACAACAAGAACCTCCACTCCTTCACGAACGGCATAATCGACATCCGTGCGCGCATCCCGGTGACGAAGGGCCTGTTCACCTCGATGTGGACCGAGACTCTTCAGCACGACGCGAACTTCTACGCCTACATGGAGTTCCTTGACGCGAGGTGGATCTCGGGCGCGCCTCTTGTCGCCGGATGGTGGCAGTGGAATCCGAACGGCGACAACGGCCAGTGGTACGATCGCCAGATCGCCAACCTCGTCGAGAAGGATCCCAAGTGGGCGGCAAAGTTCCATGTGTGGCGCTACAAGGTGGACAGCGAGAACGTGACCATAAGCATCGACGGCGCGCAGATCTTCACGTATCCGCTTGCGTGGATGTACCACAACGGACTCTGCACTGTCGGCAGCGACCGCTTCCCTCATTATCTCACGATGAAGCTCACGAGCGACCTTGCTTCGGCGACTCTTGACGAGACGCGTCTTCCTGCGAAGCTTGAGGTCGACTACGTCCGCTGCTACGAGCTAGGCGAAGAGACCGTCGACCCCGGCGAGGATCCAGGTGGCGACCCCGCTCCGACTCCTACTGGAAGGCTCTCCACGACCTCTGCCGGATTCTCCGTCACGAAGGCGCTCATGGGCCGCAATGCGTCGTCGACGGGCTGGGACTATCAGCAGAGCGATGTATCCGATCTTGCTTCCGCGCTTGCGGCGACGCCTCTCGCCCAGTGGACCGCTACGCGCAAGGTCCTAGCTGGATACACGACTGAGGCGCATGGAGACTTCAACTATGACCTCGCCGGCAACCTCTGGGGCGGCATCCCTCCTGTCAACGGCCTTGAGGCATATGTCAACGGCGACCGATGGGAGCACAGCAGGTGGGTGATGGTCCGTTCCTCCGCGACTCTCGTCGTTCCCGAGGCCGGCGCGTGGACAATCTGCCTTGGCACGGTGCAGAGCGCCGACTTCGCGGTGACGATCACCGGCGCCGACAAGACGTTCACAATGGCCACTTCGGACTACGCCGAAGGTCGGGCCGTTAAGACGTTCAACTTCCCGTCGGCGGGAGAATATGCGCTTTCCGTCGACTGGTACACTAACGACGGCGACAACCTCTTTCTGGAACTCTCGTCCGCTCCTGGCGAGGTGGCGTCGGCGAACTTCTCCACCAACACGTTCTCGCTCATCGGCGAGGCGGTGCGCAATCCTGTCGCGGACGGCGTCCAGGCGAACTACCGGTACTATCGCTTCAAGGTTGAGAACATCAGAAACGCTGGTTCGCAGATGATGCAGTTCTCTGAACTCGAGCTGTGGAATGTTGGGCAGAATGTCACCGCTTGGCGTGCCGGATACTCGGCAGATACGACGACAAAGCCGGTCAACGGCGCAAATGGCGATGAGATATCACCTGGCAATGAGCAGCCGGGGAATGTGCTGGACGGCAGCCTCGATTCGAAGTGGCTCGACTTCCGCGCGTCGCCCACGCAGTCGCAGGCAGTGCGCGATGCAGTCTGGATCGTCGTTGACTTCGGCAAGGCGCAGCAGGTGACCGGATACAGGTGGTTCACTGCGGGCGACGAGCATGGACGAGATCCAACGGCCTGGCGTTTCCAGGGCTCGAACGACGCATCGGCGTGGTACGACCTCGATGTGGTTTCCGAATACGCGCCGACTGCCGACCGCAAGACTCTTGCCTATGCCGCCGGACTGAAGACGGCGGTGCCGTATGTGCCCGCTGAACCCGAGCCAGAAGACCCGGATCCGGTCGACCCGGCGTATGTTCCGTCCACCGGCGAGCCGACGGTCTACGCCGGATACTCCATGGCGTGGAACGACGAATTCAACGAGGAGGGCGCGCCGAACTCTGCTGACTGGCGCGTCGACGATGGCTCCGATCTCACATGCACGGGCGGCGCGCTCGTTCTGACCGCGAAAAGCACCGCGGTCGCGAACGGCGAGAACTGGTCCGCGCTCGATACAAGGGGCAAGCGCCAGTTCAAGATGGGACGCTACGAGATTCGCGCAAAGCTGCCGTTCTCCAACGGCGTCCACGCGTCCGTCTGGTTCAACGGAGACATGGGCGAAGAGTCGGAGTGGCGCTGCTACAACTTCATCGACGCGGAATACTCCTGGGTCGACGCCGGATACTTTGCGAACTCGATCGCGCAGTGGTGGGAATGGGACTCCACCGCGAAGGACGGCTGGTCGGCGCTGGACATTGCCCGTGTTTCCGAAGGCAGGGACGACTGGGCGAACAAGTACCATGTCTGGGTTCTCGACTGGGATGAGGAAAAGATCAGGGTGACTCTCGACGGCGTTCTCCAGTGGCGCCACGACATCACAGCATGGAAGACAGGTGAAAATGCGCCGCCGTTCTCCGACCCCAACAATCTGTACAAGATCATGATCGGGCTCGACAGACGCGACGTGTACGGCTCTTACGAAAGCCTGCCTCAGACATTCGAGATCGACTACATCCGCTACTACACGCCGGTTCCCCTTGGCGAGTGGCCTGCTGTCGACGGAGTGGAGACGAAGACGCCTGCGGAATTCCTTGCCGCCGCCAGGAACGGCAGCATGGTGAAGATTCCGTCGTCCTTCGCATGGGACGGTGCCGTGCTCAAGAAGGACGGCTCCGCGTGGGCTTCGCTGCCGGATATATACTCCGTGAACAATGGTGAAATCTACTTCAACCTCGGCAAGGTGGTTCCTGTGATCGGCGCGGACGCGCAGGCGACGGTCGACGGAATCGCCGTTGTCGACGGAGCGGTGAAGATCAACGTCGTGAACGCGAAGGCAGGGCTCTACTACGGCTACCGCTTCGCGACGGCGCTTGGCAGCCTCGACACCGCACCCGTTACCTGGCGCGGCGAATCCGCCGCGCAGGACGGCGATCTGCGCATCCGCGCGGACGACGCCGGAACGGCGGGCTTCTACCGCGTCGTCGTAGGAGACCGCGCACCGCAGAATTGACCATTCGTAAAAGAGACGAATAAAAAAACGCAAAACAAACGCACATCGGTAGACGCCCGATGTGCGTTTGTGATATAATGGCGGCGAGAACTGAGAGGTGTCTGCTCGAAGGGGAGCGCGCAGACACCGACTCGGTTCAGCAAAAAGGGAGGTAGACTTGAATTTGACGAAAAGATTTCCGCAGATTGCCGCGGCCGCGCTGCTTGTGATGGGCGTTGCCGTGTCTGCCGCGTCGTACGCGGCGGAAGTCGACGGGATTGTCTTCACCGACGCGTCGATTGCGGTTCCGGATTCTCCTGCGTTCGCGCGCTGGGAGCTGTCGTGCCTTAAGGAGACGGGCGAGACGCTTTGCTCGACCGGAAGCGTCGCTTCCGCTAAGCCGCTTGCCGAAGGCCTCCACGAGTTGAAGCCTCTTGCAGGAGAGGGCGAGTCCGTGAGGTTCCTCGCAATGCTGCCTCCGGCGGCGTTCGACGCGGATGCCTTCGTGGCGCATCTGCCGCGCGCCGCGGAGAAGGCCCGCGGAGGAGAAGAGGCCGTGCTATTCTTCTCCGGCGACTCAGTGACGGCGACGGGCGACTACGGCGCGATGCTTGCGAAGATGCTCTCCCGCGCGAGCGGATGGCGCTTCCGCGCAGCGAAGCACGCCTACGCCGGATGTTCGGCGGACGCGTCGGTCAGGAACTTCGCGCGCGATTCGGCTGCGGACGCGCCGGACGCGATCTTCGTGATGTACGGACTCAACGACGCCGCGTGCTCTATTCCGTGCCGTGTCTTCTCGGAGGAGCTCCGCTGGCTTGCCCGCGAGGCGAAGGCGAGGTTCGGCGCGGACGCGGTCTATCTCACTCCGACTCCGCACTTCGACGTCTTCATCAACGAGAAGGGCGTGCCGTCGAATCCGCCGGAGTTCGCGCGCCGCACGATAGGCTTCGGCGAGCTCGTGAGGCTCGCGGGGTTGCGCGACGGCGTGACGGTCGTAGACGCGTTCGACGCGATATGGTCGATCGGCGGCGGGGCGCCGATTCTCGAGACGGCGCGCAGGGCGCGCACGCTTTATCCGCCGGCCTACTTCATGCAGTACCAGGCGATGGGCGAGAAGACGGGCGACACGATACATCCGAACGCGCTGGGGCATCTTCGCATCGCGCGCCGCGCGTACGAGACGCTGATGGGCCGTGCGAAGGGACCGAAGCCCGTCACGGACAAGGCGGAGCTTCCGGTCGATCCGCCGTGCTGGGCCGAGATGGCCGCGCGCAAGTCCCCGCCGGAGTGGAAGTCGGGCGAGAGGCTCGTCCTCGGACTTCCCGAGCATGCGACGGGTTCCTCTGGCCGGCGCGAGGACAACCGCGCGACGCCGGACGAGGCGCGGAGCGAGTGGACCTTCTCCTGCGTCGGAGACACGATCGTCTTCAACATGTCCGTGGACGCCTCGTGCGTGAAGGACGGCTTCAACCTTTTCTTCGATCCGCGCCCCGCTTCGGAACTCGGCACGATGGGCCCGTACTACTGGCTTGAATGCTCAATGCACGCCGGCGGGGCGATGTCGCTGAGACCGGGCGAGAACTCTCCGGCGGGCGCGGCGGCGAAAGGTTCGTGGCGCGAGGAGGGCGGAAGGATTACGGCGACGGTGGAGGTTCAGGCAAAGGTGTTCGGATGCGACCGCGCTGCGTCTCCGCTCGGGTTCTCGCTCGTGTGGAGGCATTCCGGAAAGGACGGCAGGCCGACGCGCCTGTCGTGGTCCGAAAGGTGCCACGAGTGGAACACGATGGGCTACGGACGCATGACATGGTAATTCAGGTTGAGGAGGGCAGCTGAAAATGAACAAGATAGGATATATGGGATTCGCGATGGCGGCCTGCGCGTTTGCGGCGCAGGCGAGGGAGATAACGTTCGACGGTCCGACCGGCGGATGGGAGAAGGAGTATGCGGGCGAGGGCTTTTCGCTCAAGGAATGGTGGATGGGACCGGAGATCGCAGGCGAGACGCATTGGGCGCGCGAGTCGCTTCCGATAGGAAACGGCTGGTTCGGCGCGAGCGTGTTCGGCTGGGTCGCCGACGAGCGCGTGCAGATCACGCACAAGGCGCTTCACCTCGATCCAATCTATCCCGACGCGTCGCAGCGCGGCGTCGCGACGCTCACGAACACCGAGGAGCTCAAGACGCTTCCCAAGCTGACTGACGCGCTGGAGCTCCGCTTCCGCTTCCCGCACGAGCCCGGCAAGGTCGGCGGCTATCGTCGTTCGCTTTCGCTCGACGACGCCGTGGCGAGCGTCGAGTATTCGGCGGACGGAGTGAAGTTCCGCCGCGAGTACTTCGCGTCCTATCCCGACCGCGTGCTCGTCGCGCGCTTCGAGGCGGACAAGCCTGGCGCGCTGTCGTTCGCCGTCCGCGCGGTGAACCCCTATCTCATGGACCAGCGCACCGGCAGCGTCTCGTCAAAGGACGGCGAGATATCGGCCGACCAGCATTTCGCCGCGTTCGACCTCGACTTCTGCGCGCGCATCCGCGCGGCGTCCGACGGACGCGTCACGGCCGAGGGCGGAGAGCTGTGCATCGACGGCGCGACCACCGCGACCGTCGTCCTTGCGTGCGACACGAACTGGAAGTTCGACCCGGAGATCATGCTGAAGGGCGTCTGCGAGAAGGATCCCGCCCTCGCGCCGCGCGTCGAGTCGCTCGCTGCCCGCGCGCTTGAGCGCGGATACGACGACCTCAAGGCGCGACACCTCGATGACTTCCGCCGGCTCTTCTCGCGCGTCTCCGTGTCTCTCGACGGCGAGGGCGCGAGCCTGCGCAAGGCTGAGACGATGTTCGACTACGGACGTTACCTGCTCATCGCGAGCTCGCGTCCGGGAACGATGCCGAACAACCTTCAGGGAACGTGGAACGCGCTTCCGCAGGCGCCGTGGGCGGGCGGTATCTGGATGAACGTCAACGAGCAGATGAACTACTGGCCTGCGTTCAGCTGCAACCTCGTCGAGTGCTTCGAGCCGCTCGTGAAGTTCCTCGAGATGGCGCGTCCGGCGAGCCATGCGGCCTCGCTCGACTACATCGCGAAGTATCCGACGAAGCGCGCGCTGCCGCCGGTCGATCCGCTCATGTGGTGCGTCGGCACGGGGATGATTCCGTTCAGGACCGCGATTCCGGGCGGACATTCCGGACCCGGCACGGGCGGCTTCACGACGAAGCTCTTCTGGGACTGGTGGGACTTCACGCGCGACCGCTCCGCGCTCAAGGCGGCGTATCCGTTCCTGCGCGGCGTCGCGGACTTCGACTGCCGGGCGGTCGACCTTGTCGACGGAAAGTACCTCGCGGTCTACTCGGCGTCGCCCGAGCAGCGCAAGGGCACCGCGCTCGGCGAGGCGGCGAGCGGCGCGGGCGGAATCTACTCCACGGTGGGCTGCGCGTTCGACCAGGAGATGATCCTCGAGAACGACACGGACTTCCTCCGCGCGCACGCGCTTCTCGGTCTGCCCGAGGACGCGCTCACCGCGGCGGTCAGGGAGCACATCGGCAAGCTCGATCCGTTCCAGATAGGCGTCGACGGACAGCTCAAGGAGTTCCGCGAGGAGCACGGCTACGGCGAGATCGGCGAGAAGGACCACCGCCACATCTCGCACCTCTGCGCGCTCGCGCCTGGCGAGACGCTGAACCTGCGCGACACGCCGGAGTTCGCCGCGGCGGCGAAGCGCACGCTCGACCTCCGCGGGCTGAGCGGCGGATGGGCCGCGGCGCACCGCATCCTCTGCTACGCGCGCCTCCGCGAAGGGGAGTCCGCGGGACGCCATCTCGAGGAGTTCCTCAAGTCCGAGATCGCCCCGAACTTCTGGCACGTCCATTCCCTTTCGGATGTTCCGGTGTTCCAGATTGACGGCAACTTCGGCGTCACAGCGGCGATTGCGGAGATGCTTGCGCAGGGCGACGGGAAGGGACGCGTCGATCTCCTACCCGCGATTCCCGAGGCGTGGAAGCGCGGCGGGTCGTTCAGCGGACTTCGCGTGCGCGGCGGCTACACGGTGTCCTGCGAGTGGAAGGACGGAAAGGTCGTCTCCTACGAGGCTGTGCCCGCGCCGGGCGAGGGCGCGGCGAAGGTTTATGCGTTCGGCGAGGAGCTTACGGCCGGAGAAGAGGATCTTACGAAGTGGGTGTGTCCTTTCTCAGGCACCGTCGGAGAGGGCAACACTTTCCCGGGCGCGTGCCGTCCGTTCGGAATGGTCCAGCCCGGACCCGACACGGTGAACGTGCACAACCCCAGCGGATACGAGCGCGACCAGAAGGCGATACGCGGCTTCTCGGCGACCCACCTCAACGGAACTGGCTGCGCGGCGCTTGGCGACGTGGTGCTGATGCCGTTTGCAGGCGAGACGGACGGTGTGGACTTCTCGTCCCAGTGGAAGAAAGAGGGAGAGTTCGCCGAGCCGGGATACTATTCCGTCGCGCTTGACCGCTTCTCCACGCGCGCCGAGATGACGGCGACGGAGCGCGTCGCGGTGTTCCGCTTCTGGTGGCCCGAGGGCGTTTCGCGCAAGCTGCTCGTCGACGGCGCGTCGTTCCTGCGCGATCCGTGGTACGCGAAGGAGGGAAGGTCGATTCCGTGGTCGAAGGGCGAGGTGGCGTCCGACGGACGCGAGATCGCCGGTTCCCGCGCGTTCATCAGCTGGGTGCACGGCGAGACGCACTACGCGGTGCGCTTCAGCCGCCCTGCGCTTTCCGTCGAGAAGCTCGCACGCGACGGCTTCGAGGGCTCGGGCGACCGCTGGACGTGCGACTTTGGTCCGGGCGGGGACGTTCCGCTCGAGGTGCGCGTAGCCGTGTCGTCCGTCTCCGCCGAGAGCGCCAGGGAGAACCTGAAGGAGGCGGAGGGGCTTTCGTTCGGGACGATCCGCGCGGCGGCGAAGGCGGAGTGGAACGGGCTCCTCGCCCGTGCGACCGTGAAGGGCACCGACGAGCAGAAGCGCAACTTCTACACGGCGATGTACAGGCTCTTCATCCAGCCGAACAACCTTGCCGACTGCGACGGACGCTACCGCGGTCCGGACGGGAAGGTACACGAGTCGAAGGACGGATTCTTCTATACGACGCTGTCGCTCTGGGACACGTTCCGGGCGGCGCATCCCCTCTACACTTTAGTCGCCTCCGAGCGGGTGCCAGGGTTCGTCAATACGTTCCTTGAGCACGCGCACCAGCACGGTCACCTCCCCGTCTGGTCCCTGTGGGGTCGCGAGGCGCATTGCATGATAGGAATGCCCGGGATCCCCGTCCTTGCGGATGCGTGGGCGAAGGGCTTCCGCGACTTCGACGCGTCCGAGGCGCTCGCGTACATGGTCGGCTCGATGATTGACGCGGACCGCTGCTGGCCGAAGATGGACTGGGCGGCGTTCTGGGAGCACGGGTACATTCCGTACCGCCCGGGTCCGTACGACAACGCGCTCGTCACGCCGGAGTCCGTCTCGCGCACGCTCGAGCAGGCGTACGACTGGTGGTGCGTCTCGCACTTCGCGCGGCTGACTGGCGCTGAGGCGACGGCGCGCAAGGCCGACCGCTATGCCGGCGCGTGGCGCGAGGTCATCGATCCGAAGACCGGCTTCGCGCGCGGAAGGGGGCCGGACGGCTCCTGGCGCGAGAAGTTCGATCCGCTCGAGAACACGCAGGCCGGCGAGAGCTTCGGCGACTACACCGAGGCCAACGCGTGGATATACACCTGGCATGTTTTCCAGGATCCTGACGGACTCGCCGAGCGGCTTGGCGGACGCGAGAAGGCGCTTGCGAAGCTCGACGAGTTCTTCGCGACCGCGCCCGTGCGCACGGAGAAGGTCGGCGGAAACAACGACCTCGGCGGTGTCGCGGGGGATGGCCAGATTGGACAGTACTGGCACGGCAACGAGCCTTCGCACCACATCGCGTACCTCTACACCGTCTGGGGACGTCCCGAGAAGGCCGAGGCGCTCGTGAAGAAGATATGCGCCGAGGTGTACAATTCGGGGGACGACGGGCTTTGCGGAAACGACGACTGCGGTCAGATGAGCGCGTGGTACGTGTTCTCGACGCTCGGGATGTATCCGTTCAACCCGTGCGACGGCGGCTACGTAATCTGCGCGCCGCAGGTCGCCGAGGGCACGATGGCGCTTCCGTACGGACGCCGCCTGCACGTCGCGACGGAGAACTTCGGCGGCGGAAAGGTGGAGAAGGTGCTCTTCAACGGCAGCGAGCTTCCCTCGCGCTGGATTTCCCACGACGACCTCGTGAAGGGCGGCGAGCTGAAGTTCGTCTTCGCGCGGTAAGGCGTGGGAGTTCACGGGGGGACAACCATAGATGATTTTGCGCCCACAGGACCGTCCTGATTATGGTATAATATACCCCAATGTTCGATTTTTTGAAGAAGAAAACCAGGAAGCCGACCGTCTACAAGCGGGCGGACCACTGCGTTTCGCGCAAAAACATCGATCCGGACGCGCTCAAGGTCCTCTACCGCCTCTCCAGCCTCGGCTACACGGCGTATCTCGTAGGCGGCGGAGTGCGTGACCTTCTGATGGGCCGCAAGCCCAAGGACTTCGACGTCGGCACCTCTGCGAAGCCCAACGAGGTGAAGCGCGCGTTCCGCAACTGCTTCCTCATCGGGCGCCGTTTCCGCCTTGCGCACGTCAGGTTCGGCGAGAAGGTCATCGAGACGGCGACGTTCCGTCAGAACTCCCAGTCGGTCGGCGAGATAATCGAGCACGCGGCGGAGGGGCCGCTGGAGGACAACACCTTCGGCACGCCGGAGACTGACGCCTACAGGCGCGACTTCACGGTCAACGGGCTTTTCTACGACATCAAGGACTTCAGCGTCATCGACTGGGTCGGCGGCATGAAGGACATCGAAAAGAAGATCATCCGCGCCATCGGCGATCCGGACATCCGCTTCCAGGAGGACCCGGTGCGCATGATGCGCGCCGTCAAGTTCGCCTCGCGCCTTGGCTTCACCATCGAGCGCAAGACGCTTGCGGCGATGAAGAAGTACCACGCCTGCATCCTCACTGCGGCCGTCCCGCGCGTGTGCGAGGAGGTGTTCCGCCTTTTCCCGTACGGCAAGAGCGCGGAGGCGTTCCGCCTCATGTGGGAGACTGGTCTTCTCGCAGACCTCCTGCCCGACCTCTCGGCGCACATCGACCGCGCGGGCGGCAAGAAGTGCAATGTGTGGAAGTACCTCTCCTCGCTCGACAAGTACGAGCTGATGATGACGGAGAAGGGGTTCGAGGTCTCCAACGGGCTCCGCGCCGCCGTCCTCATGACGACGATGCTCGAGGAGGACGGAAAGGACGGCGCAGGGCGCCGCATAATGCAGCAGATGATGGAGCGCCTGAAGATTCCGAAGGCGACGTACTTCACGGCGGTTCTCCTGATGGAGAGCCGCAAGAGGCTCTCCGCCTCGCCGAAGCCGGGCAAGGCCCGCTTCGTCTACAACCGCGATTTCCTCGATGCGCTCGACTACAACAGGATTGTCTATCGCGCGCTCGGGACCGACGAAACAGTACTCAACGAATGGTCTGACCTCTACGAAGAGAAAGGCAACATCAAATGAACGAAGAACTCGAACAGCTCCTCCAGGAACTCAAGTCCACGCTTCCGTGGTTTCTTGCCGCCGGCATAATAGTCGCCGGCTACTATGGCGTAAGGAAGTACGTCACGGACAGGCGCGCGGCGGCGTCGGAGATCGTCTCCAGCGCGTACACTACCGACGAACTCGAGGATGCTGTCTCCAAGTTCGGCTCGTCGAAGTCCGGCGGGCTCCTGCGCCTTCGCCTTGCGAAGAGCTACTTCGACGCCGGCAGCTACGAGAGCGCGCTTGACATCTATTCCTCGCTCGAGGGCAAGGCTCCCGACGGATTCGCCGACGTCCCGGCGGTCGGAAAGGCGCAGTGCCTCGAGGGCCTCGGGAAGTTCGCCGAGGCCGCCGCGGCATACGACGCTTTCGTCGCCGCGAACGAGAAGAGCTACCTCGCGCTCACCGCGAAGCTCGGCTCCGCGCGCTGCGTCGCGCAGAACGGAGACCGCGAAAAGGCGATCGCTGCGCTCGAGGCGCTGAAGGAGACGCTTTCGGACGACGACATGGCGAAGTCTCGCGTCGAGACGACGATAGAGCTCGTCAAGCGCTACGAGAAGCGCGAGGAGCGTTCGCTCTTCGACGCGGCCGACGCGGCGCAGAAGCAGATCGAAGGCGATTCCGCCAAGAAGGAAGAGCCTGCGGCCGAGGAGGCCAAACCCGAACCCGCGAAGACAGAATGACGATTGTACGCGAGCCGATGTGGGACGACGCCCCGCGCACACGTGCGCAGGGCGCGTTCCGCTATCTGGCCCGCTTCCTCGCGTCGCTCGGATGGGCGGCGCGAATTCTTGCCCTGTCGATAGCCGCGTTTCCGTCTGTGCTGTGCCGCCGTTCGGGGCGCGCAGACTTCGCGACGCAGCTCTATGTCACGGGAATCCGCACGCTCCCCGTCATCACCGTTGTGTCGCTCTTCATCGGGATGATCCTCGCTCTGCAGGTCGGACTCGAGCTCCGCCGCTTCAACCAGGAGATGTACCTCGGCGCTGCGGTGATGCTAACGCTTCTCAGGGAGATGGGCCCGTTCGCGTGCGGGATAAGCCTTGCGGCGTGCGTCGGGTCCGCGATCGCCGCCGAGCTCGGCACGATGACCGTCAACGACGAGGTCGCCGCGCTTGAGATAATGTCCATCTCGCCGATAAGGTTCCTCGCCGCACCGCGCATGCTCGCGCTCATCGTGATGGCGCCTATCCTCGCGTTCTACTGCTCCGTCATCGGAACCCTCGGCGGAGGCATCGTGGGCTCGACCCAGCTCGGAGTGGACTTCAGGCAGTACATGTCCAGCGCGCTTTCGATTGCGGAGACGAAGGACCTCTTCGTCGGGCTCTTCAAGGCCGGCATCTTCGGAATGGTCATCGGCACGATATCGGTGTCGCAGGGCTTCAGCACGACGCTCGGCGCGACGGGAGTCGGACGCTCCACGCAGCGCAGCGTGATCGTTAACTTCCTGCTGATCCTTATGCTGGGATAC
>JAEEGG010003374.1_pt1 | contig 39862 bp, 29 predicted proteins | sample 9134161 | NCBI WGS metagenome assembly JAEEGG01 (sample SAMN16246543, study PRJNA631951) | gut metagenome | biome: gut microbiome; feature: rumen; material: CR-attached | host: Bos | place: Iran: Karaj | collected 2018-10 | reverse complement strand
AACTACAAAAATCTTGCCGATTTTGCCGAAAAAACACTACTTTTGTCGCTATGAATACCTTAGGTCACTTATTTAAACTCACTACTTTTGGCGAGTCGCATGGCACAGCCATCGGCGGTGTCATTGACGGTTGCCCCTCACAATTGAAACTTGATTTTGATTTCATTGAACAAGAACTGCTTAGACGCAAGACAGCCCAATCTTCAATAAGTTCGCAGCGCAAGGAACCTGACCGTGTCGAATGGCTTTCGGGTTTGCTTGATGGCGTCACTTTGGGCACGCCAATTGCCTTTATGGTGCGCAATGAAGACTTTAAGCCAGAAGATTACGAGGCTTTGAAAGACGTTTACCGTCCTTCCCATGCCGATTACACCTACGAACAGAAATATGGTATCCGTGACTGGCGCGGTGGCGGCAGGGCCTCGGCTCGGACCACTTTGCCCATCGTGGTGGCAGGTGCTATTGCCAAACAGATTTTGAAAGGTAAGAGTATTCAGGTCTTTGCTGAAGTGACTTCAGTTGGTAATGCGGAGCAGTCTAGAAGAGAAGGCGATACGGTGGGTGGCGTAGTTGAGTGTCGTATTCTTGGCGTTCCAGCGGGCTTAGGCGAACCGATGTTCGGCAAGTTCTCAGCAGAGTTGGCTCATGCCCTGTTCAGTCTTCCTGCCGTAAAAGGTTTCGAAATCGGTGATGGCTTTGCTTTGGCCAAGATGAAAGGCTCCGAAGCCAACGACACCTTTATTAATAAGGTGGGTAAAATCACCACTTTGACCAACCACTCGGGCGGCATACAAGGCGGCATCACCAATGGTAATGATGTCGTGTTTCGTGTGGCTTTTAAGCCGATACCGAGCATTTCACAACCTCAGCAAACTATGAATAGGGCAGGGGAGCCTTGTGAAATCGCTATCGAGGGACGGCACGATGTGTGTGCTTTGCCGCGCGCAGTCGTTTTGGTGGAGGCTTTGGCAGCTATGGTGACGTTAGATATGAAATTGTTGGCGCAATAATCATCGCGTCTCCAACAATCATTGCTCATATAGCAATACCCCCGAAACCATCCAATGGCTAAATGACTCGCCTTCGTCTTTGCCTTGGGGGATGGCGACTCGGAGCGTGTGCTTGCCTGGCTTCAAACCGCTGAGGTCGAAATAGACGGGATTGGTGGCCGTGCCAGGACACCAACCCGAGCGCGAATAGTCGGAGGAGGAAACGCCGTTCCAGAAGTTGCCCGAAACAGGGTTTTGGTCGCGGAAAGTGGCACAGTCGCAACGCCAAGGCGTGTGGGTGAACTGCTTCACACCGTCGATGTATATCGCGTTTTCCTTGGGATTGAACTCGTCACCGTTGTCCCAGCCGCCGTGGCCCGTGCTGATGTAGCGCAGGCGCATGTTTTTGGCGCCGTCGGGAATCTCAAACTCCACTTCAAGGCTGTCGGAGGCGAAGAGTCGACCGTAGTTCTGTCCGCTCATTTCCAATACATTGCAGGTGTTAAACAACGGAATGGAATGCTCTTTCAGTGGTTTGCCGCTCCATTTGTTTTCGCCCGGATAGGCGAGGAGGTCCAGGGAAAGCTTGTGGCCGCCTTTGTCGTAGTTGCCGATGAAAGCCCCGATGAGCACGTCGCCGCGCAGACGGTCGCGCAACTCGCTGACTTCCATCTTGTAATAGTTCTCATCCGCCCATTCCAATCCGTCAATCTGCACGCGGTCGTTGAAATGGCCTGCGCCAAAAGAGGTGAAAAACCGCACCAACTCAACGGGTGGCAAGTAGTCTTTCTCCGCCTTGATGCCTTGGTATTCCTTACCGTCTTTGCCGACAAAGGAGGGCAACGCTTCCAAGCGTTGCAAACCGTCTCTGAAACTCTTGGCCTTTTCAGTTGGGATGACGAAGACGGAGGCGGTACGGTCGTAGGCATCGCCATTGCTGCGTTGGTGGATCTCGGCGAAGATTTGGTAATGCGCCGGAAGTTCAGGGAGTCTCATCCGCTTGACAATCAATGTGCCGTGACTGAAATGGAGGGTGGTGTCGAAAGGAATGTCGCCTATAATGGGCTCGTAATCCGCAAAATGAATCTGCGCGTCCTCGAAAACGGGAATTCGCATGACGAGTTTGTCCTTCCTCAGCTGGGCGAGCTCGCGAGAGGATTTGTATTGGCCTTTGTTGTCGGGAATCAGGTCGAGGAGTGCGTATTTCTGCTCTTTCACTTCCTCTAAATCGGTGATGTAGGAGCCGTTTCTCATGCAGCGCACCATCACGCCTTGCAGTCGACCCAGACCAGGCATAGGTGTGGCCTCAAAACCGAGGCTTTCCGTCATCCACACCTCGATAGTATTGGAGTTGATGCTGGTCGTGTATTTCGTGCAGTCGTAGCCCAATAGCTTTTCCTTGCCTTCCTTGTTGAAAACCACATCGTTATCGGTCAAGGAATAGGAGCTGTAAAACTTTCCATCGGCATAATCCAAAATGGTATAGACGGAGTCATGGACATAGTCGACATAGGTGTTGCTTTGAGCATAGCCAGGGACAGGGTTGGAGAGTTTTTTCTCTTCCGTGCGGATTTTCAGGCATTTCGCGTTTTCGATGACTTGGATAGTCGTCGTATCCTGTTCCGCAACGCCTTTGGCGTAACTCTGATAAGAAAGTATATGCTGCCCAAAGACAAGTGAAGTTGAAAGAAGTGCAAGTAGACAGATGATAAACCGTTTCATATTATGTTGAATCTTAAATCTTTAAATTTTGAATTTTAAATCTTAAATCTTAAATCTTAAATCTTAAATCTTGAATCTCCTCGTCATCCCCAGGAACCTAAGCTAATACGCAAAGAACCCCACCACACCCGAAAGCACAATGAGCAAAATCGGATTGGCTTTGAAGAAATACGAGGCCACGAAGGCCAAGACGCAGATGATGACGCTGATATTGTATTGTCCGCGACCGAAATCCACGAAGTTTTGCGTGTTCATCATGGAGAGGCCAGCGGCGAAGATGAGTCCGGCAATGGCAGGTTTCAGGCCTTTCAGGGTGTTGTCCATCAAGGCGTTGTTTCTCTTGCTCATGAAGAGCCTCAGGATGAGATACACCATGATGACGGAAGGCAGACAAAGCGCAAACGAAGCCAACAGAGAGCCGCCCAAGCCTGCCGTGTTATAGCCCACGTAGGTCGCCAAGTTGATGGAGATGGGTCCAGGGGTCATTTGTGAGATGGCCACCATGTCGGCAAACTCGGTCGTGGTCATCCAGGCATAATGCTCTACCACCTCATGCTGGATAAGCGAGAGCATGGCATAGCCGCCGCCGAAGCCAAGCACGCCGATTTTCACGAAGACCCAAAGCAGTTGTAGGTAAATCATGGCTTGACCTCCTTTTCTTTGGCTTTTTTGTTGATTATCAGTGCGTAGATAAGACTTCCTGCAATGGCGGCAAGGATGACGTAAGCGGGCGAAATCTTGCACCACCAAATCAAAAACACTGTGACGATGGGGATGATGGCGGTCTTCCAGGTCACCTTGGCCGACTTGATCATGCGCAGGGAAGGGGCGAGGATGAGGGCCACCACGCAGGGACGGATGCCCTTGAAGATGCGCTCCACCACAGGCTGGTCGCGGTATTCGCGGAAGACCGTGGCCAACAGCAAAATGATGGTGATGGAGGGAATGATGGCACCGAGCATAGCGGCAAAAGCACCACTTCTGCCAGCCACACGATGCCCGACATACAAAGCCGTATTGACCGCAAACACACCCGGAAGCGACTGAACCACGGCAATCATGTCCCAAAACTCATCGTTGGGTATCCATTTCTTTTGGTCGACGACGGCCTTCTCCACCATTGAGAGCATGGCGTAGCCACCACCAAGGGTGAAGGCCCCGATTTTGAAGAAAGTCAGGAAGAGTTGCAGCGGCTTTTTCATGGCGCAAAAATACGGGTTTTTCGTTCATTGATTGAAAAATACCTTATCTTTGCGGGCAGAAAATAGTAAAAGTCCGTCGTTTTTTGTTGCATTATGATTCTTACCACTACACAAAACATTGAAGGCCGTACCATAACGGAATATGTGGGTGTCGTTTCTGGAGAAGCTTTCGAAAATCAAGCATTTCGTGGACATAGGTCCTATGTTCCTACGTTATCCAAGGCTCGTATGATGGCACTCAATCAATTGGAAGAGCAGGCAAGCAATTTGGGTGCGGATGCTGTAGTGGGGGTAAATATTGATTTCGAATTGATTGATATGAGTTCGGGCGTATTGGTATATGCTTCTGGCACTGCAGTAAAGACGGAATTAAATAAAGTTTAATCAAATAATATGGTTGCATTATGATACTTACAACTACACCGACTGTTGAAGGCAGAACAATCATTGAATACAAAGGCGTTGTATTCGGGGAAGTGATTACTGGAGTGAATTTTATTAAGGATATTAAGGCCAGTCTCCGCGATATAGTTGGCGGACGTTCAGGCTCATACGAACAGGAGTTGATCAATGCTCGCGCCCAAGCCCTGAGGGAATTGGAAGAACGGGCTCGACAGATGAATGCAGATGCTGTTGTGGGTATTGATATAGATTATGAAGTGTTAGGCCAAAGCGGTTCGATGCTGATGGTCTCTGCTTCAGGTACCGCTGTGAGGCTTCAATAAATGATAATCAAATAAGTAGATATTATGCTTTTAGATGTTTCTGTGATGACCTTTGACCGGCCAGAGGCTTGGCAATGGTTGGTGCAATTTTGCATTTTGGCGACGGCCTTGTTGCTTGGTAACGTGCTTAGAACCAAAGTGCCATTCCTTAACAAGAGTTTGTTGCCTTCGGCCTTATTAGGCGGTTTGTTGTTGTTGATTTTCAAGCAGTTTCCTAGCTGCCGCGGAATCATCAACAAACCGATGATGGAAATCGTTACCTATCACGCTTTGGGTCTTGGCTTCGTTGCCTTGGCGTTGAAAAACAACAAGATAGAATCGAAATCCACTCCGATGAAGGTGATAGAGACAGGCGCTTTGACGGCTTCCACATACGTCATTCAAGGCATTGTGGGTCTCATCGTCTCCATTTTGTTCTTCTATTTCGGCAAGCGTTTGTTCTATGCCGCAGGTCTGCTGCTGCCTATGGGTTATGGACAGGGTCCGGGACAGGCCTTGAATTTTGGTAAGATTTTCACGGGCTGGGCCACACAGCAGGGCATTGACTTCCCTGGCGCCGACTTCGGCCTTTCCATTGCTGCAACCGGCTTCGTCGTGGGCAGTTTGGTGGGCGTGATTTACATGAATATCCTTCGCCGCAAGGGGATACTTTCAAGAAAGAAAATCGCTCATGCCCAAGTGAATACCTTGGAAGACTATGAAAGCAAAGGCGAGATTCCCGATGCCGAGTCTATCGACAAGCTCTCGGTGCAGATTTGCATGGTGCTTTTCGTCTATTTCCTTGTCTATCTGTTCACTAAGTGGATCCAAGGCATGGAGTTGGGTGACTTTGGCACCAATACGTTGAAACCTATGCTTTGGGGATTCAACTTCTTGATTGGTACACTGTTTGGCATCCTTTTCAAATGGTTGTTGGGCCGATTCAAGAAGGCCAGACTGATGAGTCGCGAATATATCAACAACTACATGCTGAACCGCATTAGCGGCTTCTGTTTCGACATCATGATTGTGGCGGGCACGGCGGCTATCAACTTTAATGAGCTTGGCAAGTTTGTTTTGCCTTTCGTCCTCATCGTCACTTTGGGAGCCATTGTGACTTTCGTGAATGTCCTGTGGATCTCCAAACACCTCTATCCCGATTACAAATACGAGGGCTTCTTCTCGATGTTCGGCATGCTGACGGGCACGGCCAGTAATGGCATGATTCTATTGCGCGAAATCGACCCGAAGTTTGAGACCCCTGCCGCCAACAACCTTGTGCTGCAAACCCTTTCGGCCATTGTGTTGGGCTTCCCCGTGCTGCTCTTAGTGGGTTACGCGCCGCAAAGTCTCAAAGCCACATGGATTACTTTGGGAGTCTTGGTCGTCTTCTGGATTGCACTCACGGTCTTCATGCTGCGGACAAAGATATTCAAGCGGAAGAAAAAGTGATGTGAATTGTAACAAAAAAGCCGAGTGGAAACTCGGCTTTTTTTGTTGGCTTCTGAAGGTTTATCCTTTCTTAATACTGACCCCTTTCTTTGGTTTAGTCGTTGTGCCGCCTGTGGAGGGCTTTGAACCTGTCGAACTGGGTGTAGTCATCTTGTATCCCGCAGCCTCACACATTTCCTTGATGTGCGTGGCACGTTTGTGCGTGTCGGGGTGAGTGGAGAGCAATTCAGCTAGTTTGCCTTGTTGTGCGCTTTCTCCGCTTAGTTGAATCAACACGTTGAGTGCGTGATACATGGCGTAGGGGTCAACGCCGTTTTGGATGCAGAACTGGAAAGCGGTCTCGTCGGCTTGGGTTTCTTGGCGGCGCGAGTAGGCGCGACTGGCCAACTCCTGCCCGAGGTCGCCGAGGAAGCCCGTCGAGAGGGCACCGGCGGTCGTGTTGACGGCTGCGATACCATAACGGGCTGCCACAACAAGATAAGCGGCACGATAGGCGTCGCGGACATCTTTATTAATAAGGTGTCCCAACTCGTGGCCGATGACAGCAAACACCTCGTCATCGTTCATGGCATCCATTAAGCCAGTGTAGACACGCACGCTGCCGTCGCCGCTGGCAAAAGCGTTGACCGTGTTCGACTGATACACCTTGTAGTTCAGGTTCAAGTCCTTGATGTTGTGGAATCGGCCCATGATGCGGTCAAGGCGCTTGGTATAGTCGTTGCTTGCGGGCAGGATGGTGTTCTGTCCGTCAGATTCCACCATATATTGACTGCATAGTTGGGCAATCTGCGCATCACTGATTGTCAAAGCTTGCACGGCAGCTGCACCGGCATTCGCGGCTGCGTTTGGGTCTACAATTTTCATGGTACTGCAACTGGCCAAGGATATGACCACTGCACAAATTAATGCTAACTTCTTCATATTGATTGAGTTTTGAATTTGTTCCTACGATGTCACTGCAAAAATAGTGCATTCGATGAAATTTTTTTCAAAAAAAGTGCATTTTTTTCTTGCATGTTTCAAAATTAATGTATCTTTGCCACATCAAAATAATATCAAAATAATATCATAAAACTATAGAACTATGGAAACAAAAGAATTTGAATTCAAAGGTTTCGCGATGAACGGATTCGTCGCATTGTTTGTTGAACTCGTTATCATTGCTCTGAGCATTTTGGGCTTGGTAGCATTTGCGCAAGGCACATTTGCCTCGCCGCTGTTTTCCGTTATTGGTTTGCTGTTAGCCTGTATCCTGCCCATCGGTTTCCGCAAATTGGAACCCAACGAGGCCATGGTGATGCTGTTCTTTGGCAAGTACAAAGGTACTTTCACCAGAACCGGCTTCTATTGGGTCAACTTCCTGATGACCTCAAAGAAGGTCTCACTCCGCGCCCGTAACCTCAACCCTGACAACATCAAGGTGAACGACAAGACGGGCAACCCCATTATGATTGGCCAGATTTTGGTGTGGAAGCTGAAGGACACCTACAAGGCCATGTTTGAAATTGACTCGCAGACCATGGCGGGTGGCGGCTCGGGCACGGCTCCCGTTTCGGTGTCGAGTCGCATGAGGGCTTTCGAGAGCTTCATCCAGGTGCAGAGTGATGCCGCCTTGCGTGAGGTGGCGGGCATGTACGCCTACGACGAGAATGAGGCCGAGAATGGTGAGTTGACCCTCCGTTCGGGCGGCAACGAAATCAACGAGGTGCTGCTGGCCAAGCTGAACGAGCGTCTGGCCATGTCGGGTCTCGAAGTGCTTGAGGCTCGCATCAACTACCTGGCTTATTCGCCTGAGATTGCCGCCGTCATGTTGCGTCGTCAGCAGGCTGCCGCCATCATCTCAGCCCGCGAGAAGATTGTGGAGGGCGCCGTCTCGATGGTCAAGATGGCTTTGGACAAGCTGAAGGACGAAGGCGTCGTCGAACTTGACGAGGAACGCAAGGCCGCCATGGTGAGCAACCTGATGGTGGTGCTCTGCGCCGACGAGTCGGCACAGCCGGTGGTGAATACTGGTAGCCTATATTAATACGGACTGCCGCTTTGCGTCACTGCGAGCGAAACGAAGCAATCCAGAAAACAGGCATCCTTGCTTCGTCGTTCCTCCTCGCAATGACGCAAAGCGCGGCAAAAGACATCAATAACAACAAAAAAACAGAATCAAATGGATATCGCTTTAACTATCTTATTAATTATAGGCATTGCGTTCATCGGCATAGCCATATTCGCAAAGATTCGTCCCGACATCATATGGAAGGACAGAGTGAGTGAAACTATCCTACCGCCTGAACGACAAAAGTTTGGCTTTATCCTATTGTTGCTTTTAGGCATTATGATGCTCGTGTCTGCAGGGGCAATAAGCATTCCACAATGGCAGAGCCATATTGATGCGATACTTATTTCCATTGTTATGGTGACGATTTCGGTGGTGTTGTTTATGATGTGGAAATACATTTTGAGCCAAGACAAAAGATGGAGCAGAATTGCTTTAGCGGCCGTGTTGCTACTATCAGTTGGTTTGTTCGTCTTTGCTGGATATTACTGGTATACATCAGTTCTAAAACAAGCTGTTATGAATGGAACTCTAAAACAATCCATTATGTTTGAAAAGATTGTGTTTTTTGTTGTTTCGCTTCTCATAGTTTCTGGCTTTGTTTGGCTCGCCATTCGGGTGAAACGGCATCCAGAGAGAGACAAATTTATGCAAAAAGTAATGAAAGAACAAAAGGGCGTTGATTATGAGAAGGGGATGCAAAAATGTTTGATATTCTTTTACCTGTCTTTTGGAGTCTCTTTGGTGTTGTTTAATTGGTTAGGAAATTTAGTTGACCCCCCTATGATACTGACTATTAATGTGGCATTATTCTTAGCGCTGTTCATTGTCGGATGGCGTTATACTGGCGATTTCTCTAAATGGGTCTTTGTAATCTTGGCAGTGTTGTTGTCTTTGGGTATCGGCTATCACATTTGGGCTTCCCAAAGCAGCAAAGTGGAAGTGCTTCCCGATATGCTTTCCATAGGAGGAAACTATAGTCAAACGATTCCTTATGAAGGCATTGATTCCGTGTTTGTTGTGAATGAATTGCCTAAGACAAAGTATTGCAAGGATGGACACAATTTATTCCGTGGCAAGAGAGGCGAGTATCGTTTGGAGAACGGTTCTGTCGCCAAGTTTTACGTGTTGGGGAATGAGGGGCCTTACTTGTTGATGTACACTTATCCAGGCTTGGTTTTCGTCAATCGGAAAACGCCTGCAGAGACCGAGCAATTGATTGAAGAATTGAGAGATAGAATTGGAGACAAAATGATAGGTTCGGTAGGGTTGGCTTTGCCGAAGTGATGCTGCTTTTGTTGTTGCTGATTGGGTTCAGCGTATATTAATGGTGTATTACTTTGAAATAAACTATTATGATGGATAACATATTAATAATCGCTTTATTGCTCCTCATGGCTTCCTTTTTTGTATGGCTTGCCATTCGGGTGAAACGGCATCCTGAAAAGGATGAAAACATGAAAAAGGTGATGGCTAAACAACGAGGCACTGAATACGAGGAGGGAATGCAGAATTTATATATGGTTAATTACTTGTCTACTGGACTCGCTTGGGTGTTGGCAACGGTGCTTCAATTCTTCTTCGACATGGAGGCGTTCCCTTCCATGCTTATTTCTGCAACTTGCCTTTGTTTGGTGTGGGTTATTGCAAAGTTGCGTTTTACTGGAGAGTTTAGCAAGTCGTGGTTCGTTGCTTTCGCCATCGGGCTTGCATTGCTGGTTTATTTTATAGTAAAATAGATGAAAAACAAATAGTTATGATTTGGACAGATTTAATAACAGGCGCAATTTTAATGCTCACGGGCTGGGCGGTTTACAAGTTCCCGATGCTGATTTCAGGCGTGAACACCATGTCGAAAAAACGCTTGGCCAAGGTCAATTTGGAAGGCCTTAAGCTCGGTTTTCGCAATGTGTTCCTCATTTGCGGCGGGGCGATAGTGCTTCTTGGCGGCATCTTCACGCTGGCGCATTTGCCATTCGGCTTTCATTTGGTGATGCAACTCGTGGCGATTCTTGCCCTCGTTGTTACCTGCTTTGTGCTCAGCAAAAGATACGACATGGGCATGCAAGGTGAGGAAGGCAAGAAGGAGAGAAGAAAAAACTGGATAGGCATCATTATTACCGCTGTGGCTTTTGCAGTAATATTGTTTTTCTTCTTCAAAGGCAGCAAACCCGCAACGGTTGAAGTGTCAGAGGATTACATCACGGCTAAAGGTGGCGGATATAGTGCTTCGATACCCGTACAAAACATCACTTCGACCACCATGTTGTCCCGCTGGCCCGACATTTCCCTCCGAACCAACGGACTCTCTACCGACAAGGTCAGCATCGGGCATTTTCGGCTAAAAGGTGGAGAAAGCTGCATGTTGTTCCTCTGCGACGATGGCGGCCCTGTGCTCGAAGTGCGCACCGCGGATGGCAGTTTGTATTACTTCAACTGCGCGACGGAGGAGGAAACGCTTGAAATGATTGCAAAAGTCAAACAACAAATCTCTGAACAATGAAAAAAGCAATAAGATACTCAATAGTCGTCTGCCTCTTCAGTTGGGCGATGTTTGCCTTAGCCCACTGGGGGTTCGGCATTGGAGCGGACACCCCTACGGGACTCATGGTCTTCTCCGCAGTGTATATGTTTTTCCCGCTCATCACGGCCTTGGCGCTGCAAGCCATCGACAAGGAAAAATTCAACCATACGGGTTTGGTCAACTTCAAAGTGTCCTGGACATGGGTCGTGGCATGGCTCTTGCCTGTGGTGATGACATTTCTCTGTATTATCATCAATGGTTGGATGCCAGGTGTGGAGCTGCAATATAACTCCGAGCAACTCATCAACCAGTATCATGTTCCCGAGGAGCAACAGGAGATGGTGCGTGAGCAGTTGGGTAACATGCCCGGCTATTTGATGTTGATTTCCGTTGTTTTCAGTGGGTTGCTGGCAGGCATCACCGTCAACGCCATCGCCGCCTTCGGCGAGGAATACGGCTGGCGCAACTACCTTGTCGGAGCCATGCGCGGGCTGAAGTTCTGGAAAGCCGCCTTGTTCATCGGCATCGTGTGGGGCATTTGGCATTTCCCGCTCATCCTAATGGGCCACAACTACCCGAACGAGCCTTATTGGGGCGTGCTGCTCATGGTGGTGATGTGTATTCTGCTGGGCATCATAGAATTGTATTTCGTGCTGAAATCCAAGTCCATGATTGTGGCAGCCATCCTGCACGGCACTATCAATGCGGTTTCAGGTACGACCATTTATTTCACCTTGGGTGGCAACGACTTCCTGAACGGTATGGCAGGCCTGTCGGGCTTCATCGTCATGATGGTGACCATTTTGTGCATCTGGTTTTACGACAAACGCATTTCCAAGGAAAACCTCTGTGGGATGACCTTGGGCGAAGCATTGGAGAGATAAGTTATGGCAAAGGAAAAAGAAAATAGTACCAATAACAAGACCTTCCTGCTCCGCGTCGATGCCGAGACGATGGAAGCTGTCGAAAAATGGGCTGCCGACGAGTTCCGCTCCGTCAACGGCCAGCTGCAATGGATTATTGCGGAAGCATTGAAGAAGAGCGGGAGGAAGAAGAAATGATTATGACCATTGACTATGACTATGACCACTTTCCCCAAGGCGTTAAGTGATGGCTTCCCATTCAGTGGTCATTGTCATTGTCACAAGTCATAGTCGAAAAATATAAACAAAACCAATTGAATAATAATATGGACAAAGAAACTTGGATCATCATTTTCTTGGTATTCCTTTACATCCTGCAAGCTGTAGCGGGTGGTTTGGTTGCCCGAAGCCGTGGCAAATCGTTTTGGCTCTGGTTTGCCGTTTGTTTTCTCATCATACCGCCTGTCGGGTGGATTCGTATGTTCATGGGCACTAGAGATGACTTTATGCCCTAATTTGTAGTTGTAATTTAATCAATAAAATCTGTGTAATCCGTAGTTATACAAATAAAATCTGTAGATTATGAAAACAAAAATTCTAATCCCATTGTTATTCGTAGTCCTGCAATCCCATGCCCAAATCGAGGGCTATTGGAAAGGCAAAATCAATTTTAGTGAACAAGAGGTGGAGATGGCTTTCGACATCAAGGCAATTGAAAACGGCTTTTCCGCTACTTTTGACGTACCTTCACAAGGTGGGTTCGACATTCATGTAGACGAAACGACTTTCCAAGATGGGCATTTGCAATTGACGATGTCGGCGATGGACGCAAGCTATTCAGGAACACTGAAAGAGGGTGTCATCGAAGGCGAATTCACGCAAAGGGGTGTGACCTTCCCGCTCAACCTTGCCAAGGCAGAGAAGAACGATCGGAAAAAGGCACGTCTCCAAGACCCACAGCCGCCGTTCAACTATCGTATTGAGGAGGTGTCATTTGTCAACGGAAAAGAGGGAAACACTCTGACCGGCACCTTGACCATTCCCGAGGGCAAAGGCCCGTTTACGGCAGTGATACTTGTCTCGGGCAGCGGACAGCAGAACCGCGATGAGGAGATTGAAGGCCATCGGCCTTTTGGGGTCATTGCAGATTACCTGACCCGAAGAGGCATTGCCGTGTTGCGCTACGACGACCGAGGCATGGGTGGCTCGACAGGTGAGGTGATGGCGGCCACATCATTGGACTTCTCATACGACACCGAAGCCGCGTTCGACTATTTGCGCAATCGCAAGGAAATCAACGCATCAAAAATCGGCATCTTGGGCCACAGTGAAGGCGGTATCATCAACTTCATGGTGTCGTCGCGTCGTCCCGAAGTGGCGTTTTTGATATCTTTGGCAGGTCCTGCAGTGAACGGCATCGAGATTTTAAAGGCACAGTCGGAGGCGATGCTGAAGGCTTCTGGCTATTCGGAAGAAATGATAGCATTCACACAGAACTCCAACAAACAGCTGTTTGACATTGTTGAAGCTTCAAATGACAGGGAAGAGGCTGACAGCCTCTTGCGCCAACTTGTGAAAGGCTGGGGCTATAACGAGAAGCTGACCGAACAAACGGTGTCGCAGATGACCATGCCGTGGATGTACTATTTCCTGAAATACGACCCCACGGATGCTATCGTGAAAACCACTTGTCCCGTCTTGTTGTTGAACGGTTCCAAGGATTTGCAGGTATTAGTTACGCAGAACTTCACTGCTTACGAGAAAATCATCGCCGAACATGGCAAGACCAACCTTACCCTTCGCGAGCTGCCCGGCCTGAACCATCTTTTCCAGCATTGCGAAACGGGTTTGTTAGAAGAATACTCCGACATTGACGAGACCATTTCGCCCGAGGTGCTGGAGCGCATCGTTGGATTTTTGAAAGAAGTTGAAAAATAATCCAATAAGTTTTATAATTTCCTTATTTTTGCCGTCGGAAAAACCACAATCTATCGACTTTGAGGAAGCGGCTTCGGAAATTTGACAACTTGTCGGACCGACAATTGGTCGACCTCCTTCTTGCCAACGACGAGGAGGCTGTGGAGTATGTCTTTTTCCACCGTTGCAACAGGATGTTTGCCCATATTGCTAAGGGCTTGTTCCATTCCAATGTCAAGAAGGAAGAGCTCATTACGGAATTCTATCTTTATCTTAGGACCGACGACTGGCGTCGACTGCGTCAGTTTGAGTTCAAGTCGGAGTTGGCTACTTGGTTCACTGTGGTGGCCATTAGGTTCTTCAATGAGAAAAAAACGTTTCAACCCACCGAACTTGAGGAGTCGGACACCGAGTTGATTGACGAACTCACTTCAGTCACCAATGAGCCCGACATCCTCAACGAGATCTCGAAGCTTGAGCTTTACAAGGCGGTCGAGAAGCTCCCAAAGGCTCGAGAACGGCAGGCCATGATTGGCTTTTTGGTGGGCAAACAGGTTGAGACAATTGCGGACGAAATGGGTTGCTCGTCATCGGCGGTCTATAAAATGATCAAAAGAGCCAAGAATGCCGTCAGCAAAATTATGAAAGGGGTAGAGTTATGAAAAACGGCACAATGCAAATCACGGATGAAATGTTGGCTTGTTACTTGGAAGGTAAACTGACGGATGAGGAGAAAGAGGCCGTGGAAGCTTATCTCTCTTCAAACAAAAAAGCCATGGATGCTCTGATGATGGCGCGTTATGAGCTTGGATTCCGACATGTCAAACGACGCTTTTATGTCATTGGCATCATTGGGTTTGTGTTGTTGGCTTGCCTCGGCTTGTTGGTGTGGCGCTTTCTTACGCCCATACAGATGAAAGTCAACATCATGGAAGACAAGGCTTTTGTCATTCCCAACCTGCCTTTCGAAAAAGGCAGGCTCGAATGTCATTATGCCGACAATGCCTTGCAGTGTTTTTCCATCAGTACTGAAAGCAGGACGGTGTTCCTTAACGACATACCCTACCGACTGAAAGGCAACCCAGTCCACCTTGTGTTCGAGGCCGAGGGCTACCAAACCATCGACACCATCCTGAAAGCACAACGTTGCGTCAAGCTTTGCATCAGGCGCAACAACGATTTGGGCGTGGTGTTCGGTCGGGTGTGCGACTTCGAGAATGGTCAGCCCATCTCAGGTGCTACGGTGAGCCTGCTCGACCTTGTGGTCACCACCGATGCCTCGGGGCAGTTCCGCATCGATATTCCATTGGAGAAGCAGGACGAGACGCAACGGGTGATGGTCAGCAAGGCCGGTTATCTTACTTGGGATGAGATTTACAGGCCTTCGGCCACGGAGCCCTGGCTCATCAGTTTGGAAAAGGAGGTGCAGCTATGAGAAAGCTAATATTTGTCATCATGATGCTTGCCTCCACGACCTACGGCCAGATGGTACAACACGGCAAGGTGCTGGAGATTGACGAGCAAGGTAACCTGATGGCAGGGGTGACGCTCACCGTGCCTTCAGTGCACGACTGCCAACCTACACAAAGCGACTCAAAAGGCTGTTTTCGCCTGTGTTTCGGCAAACATCAAGTGGGCGATGTGGTGCGCAACATCACAGCGAGGAAAAGCGGCTACGAGGTGGTCAACTTGCATGTCACCCGCAGTTGGACACTGACTTCAGTCGACACGCTACGCATCGTCATGGCACCCAAAAACAAGGTCAAGGAAGCAAGGAGGCAGTATTACGAAATGAGTGGATTTATTCCCGATGGATTTTTGATTGACGGTATGTCGCTTTACGAAGTGGAGTCACAACTCTTCACCTTCCACATCAGTCGGTATAGCCATGGCGTGACACCTTCGGATGTCGACATTGACATCCCTGTTGCCGATGTGGTGAACGACAAGACCTTTGCAGTCATTATCGCTAACGAGGATTACCAACGGGAACAAAACGTGCCTTTCGCCATCCACGACGGTGAGGTGTTCAAGGAGTATTGCACCACATTGTTAGGCATCCCTGAAACCAATGTCCATATTGTGACCGACGCGACGCTCAACGACATCCGTTACGAGGTAGACTGGCTACAAGCCACTTTGGGAGCATTCCAAGGCGAGGCCAAGGGCATCTTTTATTATTCGGGTCACGGCATCCCCGATGAAGTGAGCCGCAGCGCCTACCTGTTGCCTGTTGACGGTTACGGCTCCAACATGGAGTCGAGCTATGGTTTGGACGAGCTCTATGCCCAATTGGGATCTGCCAATGCCGAATCGATGATGTATTTCATTGACGCATGCTTCAGCGGTGCCACCCGTGAGGGCGACATGATGTCCGAGAGTCGTAGCGTGGCTGTCAACTCGAAGGCGGGCGTCTTGTACGGCAATGCTATTGCCTTTTCGGCGGCACGGGGCAACGAGACGGCCTTCGCCTACCAAGAGAAGTCGCACGGCTTGTTCACTTACTATCTGTTGAAGAAGCTGAAAGAGACCTATGGCGAGGTCACGGTGGGCGAGTTGGCTGACTATATCAACGAGAATGTAGCTCGCACGTCGGCCTTACAAAGGATGAAGACACAGCGACCATCGGCGAATGGCGCTTTTGAGGATTGGAGGTCAATGAAGTTGAAATAACGTAAGGAAATGAAAAGAATATTGGTAATAATGGTCTTACTTGGCACCATGATGCTGCAAAGAGCGTTGGGTCAAGAGGCAGCGAACATCGTAAGAGCCTATCCGCGAGGCAAAGCCATCGTGGTGGAATACGACCTCGGCGCCGATGCCGACTTGGTTCGATTGTCGGTGTCGTTGGACGGCGGCAACACTTATCGTGGTCCCTTGCAGCAAGTGAGTGGCGATGTTGCCGACGTGAAGGCCGGTTTCGGCCACACCATAGTGTGGGACGTGCTGAAAGAGATGGCTGTAGACGAGTTCGAGAACGACAACGTACGTTTCAAACTCGGCGTGAAGCTGAAGGAACGTTGGCCCAAAGAGACCTTTGTCACCCTCAATGCCGCCTACAGTTTCAGTCCGCAAGCATCGTTTGGAGTGAGTGTGGGACAGGTGAAGCGTTTCGGCTGGTTCGTGAGCCTGATGACTAACGGCAGCTTTGGTGGTTTCCGCTATGACGGTGACTGCGACCGCGAAGGTTTTGTCGACGGCGACTATTATCCATATTATACTGGCGAGTCCTCCAAGATGCGCCTATCCGTCATGACTGGTGGTCTGATGCGGGTGACGGGATCTTTGTCGCTCCGTGTCGGTTTGGGTTATGGCAATCGAACCCTGCGCTGGCAGACTACCGAAGGCCACTGGTACCGCAACACAGCTTTCAGTTGTCAGGGACTCGACCTCTCGGCCGGCATTCAGCTGCATTGGTATGGCTTTGTGGGCTCGTTGGAGGCCGTCACCACACAATTCAACTGTTTTGAAACTAAAATAGGTCTTGGTTATGCGTTCTAAAATCTTCTTATTTGCACTATTATGTTCCGTTGCGTTGCTTTCGTCATGCGAAAAAGATGTTCTGCCAGAATCACAAACCATCCAGATTCTGAAAGAAAAGGAAAAAATTGAGATTGGCGTCGATAGTGTCAGCATCCGAGGCGAATACGCCTATCCAGGCCATATCAACAGCCTGAAACTGAGGGTGAGCAAAGAAGAGCATCTGCATGGAGCTGACGACTATCAAGCCTCGCTCAACGGCAAGTCCTACACCGTGAGTATCACTGGGCTTGAGGCCGGTACCTTGTATTACTATTGCTACATCGCCGACTTTGGCGCCATGACAGATTGGCACAGCGAGGTGTATACGTTAACTACCGCTTCGGAACTGCCTATAGTGCAAACCCTTGAAGTGCTGATGATCGACAGCCTGATGGCCAGGGTGAAAGGCGCGGTGAGCTACGAAGGTGGCGCCACGGTGACGGAGCGAGGTGTGTGCTGGAACGACTACGGCGACCCTACCACTGACGACAATCGGCTTGTCCATGCCGAAAGTGGGTTGGGCGAATATACCTGCAAGCTGACCGACTTGGAGCCGTTTACGAAGTATTACGTACGTGCCTATGCCAAAAACACTTGCGGCACAAGCTATGGTGCGGTACTGGACTTGATCACTGGTACGGAAGTAAATCTCCCGACAGTGGTCACTGTCGGGATGAATGACGTTTCTGTCACGACGGCATCCTGCTTGTGCAACGTGGTTGACGATGGTGGTGCACCTGTTTATGAGCGTGGTGCCTGTTGGGGCATTGACCCTAACCCCAACATTGCCAGTTACGTGTATGCTAATGGTGGAGGGTTGGGCGACTACGTCATTGGTTTAAATGAACTTGATGCTAATACCACCTATTACGTGCGTGCCTATGCAAAAAACAGCAAAGGCATCAATTACGGGGAAACAATTTGTTTCAGCACGTTGGAGTATATCGTAGCTCCTTTGGGCGCTCTTGATGGACGGTTTTCCGTGGCAGAAAATCGTCAGGTGTGGTTCTCGCAAGGCAACCTTCAGTACAATCCATCTTTGAATGAATGGCGCTTCTCTGAAAACCAGTTTGACTATATTGGTGAATGCAATGCAAATGCGTCAGAGGATTATCCCGGCTGGCTCGACCTTTTCGCGTGGGGGACCAGTGGATATAACCATGGCGCGATAAGCTATCAGCCTTGGAGTACGATTAATATTACGGGAAACTATTTGGCTTACGGAAACGAGAACAGCCATTTGTATGATCAGACGGGTATGGCAGATTGGGGCTACAATGCCATCTCGAACGGAGGAAACACTGAAAGCCAATGGCGTACCCTCATGGATGAGGAATGGGATTTCATCTTATATTATCGCAGCACGCCTTCGGGCATCCGTTTTGCCAAGGCACAGGTGGAAGGGGTGAATGGTTTGATTCTACTTCCCGACGATTGGAGCAGTTCAATGTATCATCTGAACAATGTCAATCAGATAAATGCAAGTTTCGGAGGCAATGTCATGCAACAAGGCATTTGGGAATCCTATTTGCAGCATTATGGGGCTATATTTCTGCCGGCAGCTGGCCGAAGGTCAGACCTATATGTCGAACAAGCAGGATCGATAGGCAGTTATCAAACTTCGGTGTGTAGGAGCTTGAAATATGTTTATAACGTCATGTTCAGCCATGATGATATCGAGATATATACTGTATTTCGCAATTTTGCGTGTTCTGTCCGCTTGGTTCAGGATGTTGGCAGGCGTTGATTCCGACAATTTTGTCAGAATCCGTTGTGGACGACACTTTTTTTGCCAAGAATGGATCTATTTGTTATCTTTGCCGCGAAATAATTGATTATGTTAGCATTAGGCGTCCAGTTCGACCGTGACACAATGAACCTCGGGACGTATCTGGTGGCGTGAATAGCCATGTCACTATTTTATTTTCTTCCTATAAACCAGAGAAATAATCAATTTTTTGAATATTTCATGAAACTTTTGTTCCAATAATTTAACTCTCAACCCCTCTATTGTTTTGAATGATGGTTTAATCATAATTCAACGCAATATGGAAAAAACATATCCTAACGAAGAATTCCACTTGGGCTCGCGCATCAAGGCGGAGTTGGAACGGCAGGGCCGCTCGGCTGCTTGGCTCTCGCGTCAGGTGCATTGCACGCCTGAAAACATCTATAAGACACTACGCCAGCAATGGGTCACCTTACCAAGGCTGTTCATGATTAGTGAGGCGCTCAATCACGACTTCTTCAAGGACTGCTCGGATTATCTCCTAGCTGAAAAAGCTAAAAAATAGTAATAGATTTCTGGTAAAATAATTCCGTATTATTGGTAAAACAAGTTGGTGTAAAAATGTGAAATGGGTTTTGAAATGGCCTAATTTTGACCATCTGTTTTGGGTATGAAGAGCGCATCGGAGATAAATAGCGACTTCCACATGGGCAAGCTCATTAAAGCGGAGCTGGCAAGGCAGGGACGCTCGTCAGCCTGGCTCGCCCGACAAGTGCATTGCACGCCTGAGAACATTTACAAGGTGTGCCGGCAGCGGTGGGTCACTATGCACCTGCTCTTCGAAATCAGCAAGGTTTTGGATCACGACTTCTTCGAGGACTGCTCTAGTTATCTTACCCTCAAAACAGATACGATGAATTTGCGCAAATAAATCTCAAATCGAAATCAATATGAAAAAAACTTTACTCTTAATTCTCGGCTTGATGATAACCCGATGTGCATTGAGCCAAACCATCGTGGTGCTTAATGTGCCAAATCCGTGTTCGGAAATTGGCGTGGAGGAGTTCGATACTCCCGACTTTGATTTTGGTGTATTTCCTAATCCAGCTGATGATGCGGTGACACTTTCATTTTCCGGTACCAACCCTATAGGAAAAGTTGAGGTGCAAGTTACTGATATGCGTGGTGTGGTGTTGATTAAGAAGCAGTATTATTCCGCTTTCACCGAACTACGCACGGAAATGGAATTAGGCAAACTCGCCCCTGGTGTCTACACCATTAGCGCAAGAGGCAAGGAGTTTTATTCTGTTAAGAAACTCATCATCAAAAACTAAGATGCCATGAAAAGAATCAATACTATTTTCCTATTGGCCTTGTTATTGGCCATGGTTTTGGGGAATGCCAAAGCCCAACAGGTGGTTGACGTTTGCGCAGGCGACGACATCGTGGAACTACACCTTGGCAACTATCAATATGGTCTTGTACAGTGGCAGGTTTCGGACGATAACGAGTTTTGGATGGACATTGACGGAGCCATCGATACGGTTTATCGTTTCATGCCCGAACGTGCTCGGTACTATAGGGCGAAAGTGAGGTTTCCCAATTGCGCACAAAACGATTATTTGTCGCAGGTTTCCTATGTGCAGGTTCCGCCCAAGGCAAAAGCAGGTGTCGATTTTGACATCCCCGCTGGCACTGTCTACCGACTCAGAGGCAACGCTATTGATGCTGCTGTGGGCCAATGGAATGTCATAGAAGGCACAGGTTTCGAGTTGCAGGATCCGAGCGACCCCAATTCGGGTTTTATCGGCGAGGAAGGCACTTACAAGCTGACTTGGACGCTGACCAACTCTTGTGGGTCGAGTACCGACACGGTGACTCTGAATTGTATGAAAGTGGAATACAATTCCAATCTCGTCGTTGTCGATGAGACCGACGAGATTTTGAGCGATTCCACCATGCTGGTCAATGGAGACTACGTGATTCGTTTCGCTGACCCAGTACCATATATTGACACGGCCAGCATTCTGATTGGTTATCGTGACGACTCGTTTCTGCGGCGGGTTGTTTCGTTTGAAAAAGAGGGTGATGTTTTTTATTTGAAGACAGAGCAAGGCTACTTGAACGATGTCATCAAGAGCGGAGCATTCTGCTTCAACATTCTTACATCAGAATCGGGCGACAAATCTTCGTCGGTAAAGTATCTTGACCATTATCCTACCCGAAAGGAATTGGCGGAAGACCCTTTCCTGTTGCGTGATGGAAGTATCTATGTGATTCAACGCTCTCAAGACATTGAGGAGGATAAGGATGACATAGAAATTTCTGTGACCATCGATGATAGTTCCATACAACTTGGTGCAGATGTCAACATGGGCCTTTTGGACGATGAGCTTGAAGGCTTGATGTATGAACATACCATCTCCTTGACCCCCAGTTTCGATGCCGACATCGTTTTTGATGATTTTGGTCATCTGTCGAGATTCTATATGGGCTTCTATGATGCTCAGTTCGAAGTCACAAGGAGATTTCATATTGATCACGAGATGACTTCTGTCGGTTTTAAGAAAAGCGGAAAGTTCAACAAGAAGCCCAAGATTGTTACTGGTTTCATGGTGGGCGTTTTGCCTGTAATCGTGAAGTTGGATTGGCCTTACACAGTAGAGCTATCCCTTGCCCTCAACGGACTGGAAATGACTTGCACCCGAACTACCACCTTCACATGTGCCGTTGAGTACAATCCATTAAATGACAGTTTTGAAGAGATTCTTGAAAAGGACGAACCTGTGGAGACTATTGAATGGGGTGATTTGAATGGGACCCTTGAGTTGGACTTCAAAGCGGGACCTAAATTCACTTTTCTGATTGCCGGCATTTTTGGCCCTTACGTCAATGTCACGGGCAGAGTTGCTCCTTCGTTATGTGTTTCCATGCTACAACCTTTCGACATCAGCACCCGGCTCCGATTAGGTTTGGACTTGAGCCTCGGCTGCAAGTTCCAATTATTTTCAGAGTTGCTCTCCACCGAGCGTAGTTGGGACTTTCATATCATCGACCACACGGAGTCGTCTCCAAAGTCCGTGCTGAAAAGAGGCGGCGACCATCAGGTGTATTCTTTCGGGAATTACTTGCCCCAGCCTATCAGCGTTGATGTGAAGGGACTTTTTGGAATGAATATGAAATTTGCCAATGTGCGTTTCGAACCCCAAAATGGGGGTGAAGTTTCGCAATCAATCGTAGCTTCCGGCCTTGATGGAGTGGCTTCCACGCTTTGGAAACCAGGACTACCTTACGGACACGATAGGCTAAAGGTCAGAGTGTTTGACTGTGAGGGCAATCCTGTGGCTGGCACTCCTTTGACATTCCACGCCTATTCTTCTGCCACCGATCCTTGTATTGAATCCACTTTGGCAGTCGAGGCATATCATGTCAACGAGAATAGTATCATTCCCTTGGTTACGGGTGGTGTGCCCCCGTATTTGTATTCGCTTGATGACGAGTCCTACTCCATCCAGCAGCCCACCATCGTTACTTCTCCAGGCCAGAATTACACCTTCTATGTGCGCGATGCCATTGGTTGCGAAGCCATGACTACATACAATGTGCCTTTTTACGACTGCACCAACTCCACTTTGCAGCTTACGGCTAATGTGTATGGAAATACCATCATGGCCAGTGCTTTAGGCGGAATTTCACCTTACTGGTATTCCATAGACGGAGTGAATTTCCAGCCAATGGGCACTTTCACTCATCTCTTCGACGGTGATTATACCGTGTATGTTCGTGACGCTTTGGGCTGCGTGGAAACAAAGCAAGTGACCATCAATCAGCCTGGCCATATCTATGTTGAAATCTCCAACATTGAGAACAATCAAGGGACAGCTTTTGCGTATCCTCTTGATACTGAAACTCTATATGACAAAGGTGTGTGCTGGAGTACCCACCATGAGCCCACTGTCAATGATTTTAGCACCTCTTATGGTCCTGCAATAGAGCAGTTTCCATTCGAGATTACCTCCCTCGAGCCTAATGTGGAATACTATGTAAGAGCCTATGCAGTAGATTCATCAGGTACGAGCTTTAGTAGAGAGGTGGTAGCCCAATCTCAACAAGGCATTACCGAGCCATACGTGATTGCCACCAAGATAGAAGATGTCACCTTGACTTCGGCAATCGGCACGGGAAGCGTGTTTTGGGATGGTGGCGCAGAAGTGACGGAAAGAGGCATTTGTTGGAGTTTGAACCCTAACCCGACAATTAATGACAATCATGCTTCCAGTGGTGAAGGAATGGGCCATTTTTCCGTCGAAATCACGGATTTGACCCCACATGCCACATACTATGCGAGAGCTTATGCAATAAACAGAATAGGCATCGCTTACGCCAGCGAAGTGGATTTTGTGGCACAACCGGGAGGAAATCTCCATGCTCCACAAGGTGCTATTAATGGTTTGTTCACGGTTGGCGAAGGCCAGCAAGTATATTTCTCGCAAGGTAATTTGCAGTATAGGGCAACCACCAATACTTGGCGTTTTGCCAATCATCAATATGATTATATAGGTAGTGACAATGACGCGGCCTCTCCGACCTATGATGGTTGGATTGATATATTCGCATGGGGTACCAGCGGCTATAACCACGGTGCAGTATGTTATCAGCCATGGAGCCACAATGATGTTCCCAGTGACTATTACGCATACGGTGACCCCGGTCTTGACCTTGGGGATCAGGATGGTCGGGCAGACTGGGGTTATAACCCAATAAGCAATGGTGGCAACGTGGCCCAAGCTTGGCGAACATTGACCATGGAGGAATGGAGGTGTTTGCTCTATTTCCGTGACACGCCTTCTGGTATCCACTTCGCCAAGGGTAAAGTGAACAATGTGAATGGTGTGCTGCTTATCCCAGATAGTTGGAGTACTAGCACTTATCCATTAAACAACCCTGATGACATCTATGGCTCTTTCAATGACAATGTGATTTCCGCCGCACAGTGGCCGGTTTTGGAGGAGGCGGGCGTGGCGTTCATGCCAGCTGCCGGTGGCCGATCCTACTATTCGGTCGGAAGTGTGGGTGAGTTTGGTTATTATTGGACTTCTTCCCATTATTTGAGCGATTATGCCACGGACATGTTTTTCGAAGACTCTTATTTGGGACCAGGCTATGCAAACAGTCATAACAGTCCTCGTTTTTATGGTCGTACTGTGCGGTTGGTCAGCGAAGGTGTTCCTGTTCCCTCTGGGCAGTTGCCACAAGTGACTACCATGTCGGTGACGGAGTTCACTTCATCCTCGGCAACTTGTGGCGGCATTGTCATGTCCGATGGAGGTTCTGCGGTTACGGAACGAGGCGTGTGCTGGAGTACTGATCATAATCCGACGGTTGGAGTCGGACATGCTAGTGCCGGTACAGGATCAGGGTCATTTATGGTGTCTGTTACTGGATTGGCCGAAGGCACTACCTATTATGTTCGAGCATACGCCATTAATTCGACGGGAACTTCTTATGGCGATGAAGTGAGTTTCACTACGCTCTCAGGAGGTAGTGGGGAGGTTCCAGAAGGCGCCATTAATGGATTGTTCTCGGTGGCACCAGGTTATCAGGTGTATTTCTCGCAAGGGAATTTGCAGTATCAACCTTCCACTAGTACTTGGCGATTTTCTGAAAACCAATATGATTTGCTCCATTCTATAAATGAGATGGTGGAATATGATGAGGAATTGGGAGCCTATTATTGCGATGTCACAAATGAATACAATAGTTACTATACAGGGTGGATAGATATGTTCGGTTGGGGTACGAGTGGTTACAATCATGGAGCTGTTTGTTACCAACCTTGGAGTGTTAGCCAAAATGATGCTGACTATATGGCCTATGGAAATGTCAATAACAGTCTGAATGACCAAACTGGACAAGCTGACTGGGGATACAATGCCATCAGCAATGGTGGGAATCAGCAGTGTCAATGGCGTACACTGAATGGTGGGGAGTGGGTCTTTCTTTTGGATTGCAGAAACACTGGTTCGGGGGTAAGATTTGCCAAAGCAAAGGTCGGTGGAGTGGATGGTGTTATTGTGCTGCCTGACAATTGGCAAGTGTCGACTTTTTCTTTGAACAATGTAAATCAAAAGGATGCGGGTTTTAGTAGCAATAATATAGGTTTATCGTCTTGGATGGTACTGGAAGAAGCTGGTGCTGTGTTTTTGCCTGCTTCAGGAACTCGTATTGGGACTAAACTATTTAATAAAACAGTAGATGAACATGACCCAATGGAGGAATCAACCTTGGGTGAGTATTGGTCTTCTTCTATTTCTCCTAGTTTTGTTGATGAACACTATCCTAATAATTTGAGTTTCGCTGAAGAAGGGCTTCGTCCAAGAGATTATTTTTATAGATCTTTTGGGTGTGGAGTCCGTTTGGTTCATGAGGGCCAAGGAACACAACTTCAAGGTTATTCGCCATGGGAATTCGGTCCTACTGGAGGGGGAACTGGTCCTGGATATTGGTGGATTACAACAGAATCATATACATTCTTAGGTCTTCCGTATTATGGCTCATGTCCAATACTTGAAAAAGGAGCGTGTTGGAGTCTATCGCCAAACCCAACATTAGCTGACAACCATATCGCAGGGGAAGAGGGAACGGAATATGTTACAGGGACCATACATGGTTTAACTCCCAACACCACCTATTATTTGAGAATGTTTGTGTCCGATAGCCTTTATACCTATTATAGTGAGGAAATTGTTTTCACCACCCTCCCCGAAGGTGGCGACACTCACGAATACGTTGACCTTGGCCTGCCAAGCGGCACCTTGTGGGCCACCTGCAATGTGGGCGCCAACGCGCCAGAGGAATATGGCGACTATTTTGCTTGGGGTGAGACGCAGCCGAAAGAGATTTATGACTGGAGCACCTACCAGTATTGTATGGGCAGCTCCAATACTTTCACCAAGTATTGCAACTATCCAAATATGGGTTATAATGGATACATAGACACCCTTACTATTCTTGAATCAGGTGATGATGCCACTACAGCTAATTGGGGCAATGGTTGGTTTACTCCAACTATGCCTCAATGGATAGAAATGTATCAGAACACCACTCGGATTTGGATGACGAAAAACGGTGTGAACGGATGTCTTTTCACTGCATCGAATGGAAATAGTATCTTTTTGCCAGCTGCAGGTAATCGTATCGAAGATGCTTCCAATGAAGTTGGAAGTTCGGGAACCTATTGGTCGAGTTGGCTCGGCCCAGAATACCCAAATACTGCATTAGATTGTTTTCTTGATACAGATACATGCTATGTGAGATTGTTCAACCGCAGCTGTGGATTAACCGTTCGCCCAGTCCGTTCCAACTCCAATCCTACAAGTGAAGTTCCCGAAGGCGCCATAAACGGAGTTTTCTCTGTGGGAGTAGATGAGGGTATAAATGGCCATTGTAATCGGCTGGTTTATTTCTCGCAAGGCAACCTGCAATACCAAGCCTCAACCAATACTTGGCGTTTTGCAGAAAACCAATGGGATTATGTAGGGACTCAAAATCCAGCCTTTGGAGCAGCTCCAGGTGGAACGGTTGCAGGAAGTGATAATAATGACATTTCTCCAACAAATGCTGGGTGGATAGACTTATTTGGCTGGGGTACAAGTGGCTATAATCATGGGGCTGTTTGTTATCAGCCATGGAGCACTAGTATGAACTCAGGTGACTACTATGCATATGGACAGGTTAATAACAATCTGTTTGATCAAACAGGACAGGCCGATTGGGGCTACAACGCCATTAGCAATGGCGGCAACCAAGAGAGTAGCGGTTGGAGGACAATGACTCATGATGAGTGGGCGTATCTCTTGGATGAAAGAAGTACAGCATCAGGTATGCGTTATGCCAAGGCACAAGTGCAAGAAGTGAACGGAGTGATATTGCTTCCTGATGACTGGAATGAGTCGTATTATACATTGAATAATACGAATGAGGGGGGGGCGACTTACAACAGCAATGTGGTCAGTGAGTTTCAATGGAGTGTTCTGGAGAGTTATGGAGCAGTATTTCTCCCTGCTGCGGGTGACCGTATAGGGGGGACGGCTTGCCGTCCAGGCTCCCATGGCTTCTATTGGACTTCATCGCATGGGTCTGATGAAATGGCATTTGAGTTATTTTTTGAAGATTCTGCGTTGATCAATTGGATTTATGAAGACTATTACTATGGATTTGCCGTCCGCCTCGTCCAAGACGCGCCCAACGGCAGTGGTAGTGGTAACGGAGGTGGAGGCGGTGGACCTCACTAAAATGAGATTTTGTGAGGATAAAGTTATGAATACTTAATAATCAATAAAATAACAATTAAACAAATCATATTATGAAGACATTAAGAAAATCAACTTTAGTGATGCTCCTCCTTGCCGTAGTGCTGATGGCAGGATGCAAGAAAGATGAAAACGATGGTAACAATGAAAACACAGAAACTGTAGGTCACAAGAATCCTAACCCTGCGCAAGACACACCGCTCAGCGAGCACTTCCTTTCAGAGTTTGAAAGCATTTACCAACTCTATCCTAACCCTGATGGTTCGTTCTATGCTTTGGCAGCTGGAGAATATACCGATTATCTACTGAGATTAGACAATAGTGGCTATGTGCAGCAACGTACTGAACTTGGTTTTCGTAGCTGCAGATGCATTACCAAATCGGGTGAAAACATTGTGGTGATTGGGAATTTAGGGAAAACAAGTTCTCCTTACACTATGTTTGAGCAAGGCTATATAGCCGTTTATGACCACAATATGCAACTTGTCGCAACTACCATCTTGAAGGAATCTCAATACAAGATTACGATTTATACTTTACTACAGGATGTCCAAGACCCAACATTGTTCTATGCAGGAGGTGTGGCCATTGATGATTCTTATATTCAGTATCCCTACCTTTGCACCCTCCAGTTTTCAGAGGGACTAATGACCAAGGTGTCAAGCAAGGTTTATACCGAATATGCGAAATACATTGTTGTTGGCATGATCGAAAAACAATTGGCGGGTCAAAAGGATTTGATTTTGGAGACCAATCATTATAAGGTTCTCGACCAACCCAATAATACTGACAGTGGAGAGATTCATATCATTAAAATGAATTATTTTGAAGAAGAATCGGGCTGGGGCAGCGAGACTTGGGATGTCGCCATCACAGGTCCGCATGGCGATAGCTATGTGAGCAACAACTCTATAGATTCAGATGAGAACAACGTTTATTTCTTTGGCCAATGTTGTGATGACAAGGAACCTGCACCAACCAGTGGATATTGGGATAGCGGTTGCGTTGCAGCTGTCAACTGGCACAATGGACAACTAGTTTGGATGAAGAAAATTTCTCTGACGAACAAAGATGAATGTTTTGTGGATGGTTTTGTGTCAGAGGGCTATCTCTTTGCTTGGGGAGATCATAGCGGATTGCGTTATAATAATACCATGAAACATTTTGCTAATGGGTTAATTACCAAGTTAAACCTATCAGGAGAACTCGTTGCGTATAAAACTTTTGGAGAACCAGAAAGAAGGTCATGGTTGTTTAATGTTGTCAAAGACAATCAAGGCAATTTGGCTTGTGTAGGTCATTCAGACGAAAACCTTGGTGACGGCAATTTAAAGTGGTCGGGTTGGTTCCTGAAAACGGACTTGTCATCAAATGGCTCATCAAAGGGAACGTCTGCCGATACAATAGATGAATGGTTTGAGGATTTGGATGCAGAAAGCACAGGCGTCCCTTTGGATGTCGAAATGCAGTACGGTGGAATGTGATGATGGATGGCTTTCGGGCAAAATCGATTCAAAATTGGGTAGATTTCGTCCAAAATGCGTTTCTAAAACTCTGCCAAAAGTTTGGAGATTTGTGATGGATTGTTCTATTTTGCAGAGAAAAGTGTGGATGTTGTTTGAATAATACATGGAAATTTGCGATGTCTAACACATTTGATTGGTAATTAGTGAATTAAAACTATTTGAATATGAAAAAGCTTTTACTACTATTCGTGGGCGTCGTATTGGCCCGGTTTGCGGCGGCACAGGCCGTTGTGGTGCTCGACCTTCCGGCACCGTGCTCAAACATTGGGGTGGAAGAACACATGGCCCCAGCAGCAAGGATCTCGTTTGAGGTGTTTCCCAACCCAGTTGAGGACTTTGCACTCTTTACCGTTGAATCTCAAGATAACGCCCTTGGGAAAATCAGCGTCGAATTGTCCGACTTGAGCGGCCGAGTGGTCCGGAAAATGGAATTCTATTCCGCCCACAACAGCCTTCAGTCTAGGTTTGAAACTCATACTTTGGAGACAGGCGTTTACATCATCACGCTGCGTTGCGAGGCGGGCGTGTTGAACAAGAAAATGATTAAGCGATAGGAGGGGAGGCCATGAGAAGAATGACATTATTGTTGATGCTGCTTTCTCTGGGCTTTGCCCATGCGCTAAAGGCACAAATCACTGATGTTTACGCAGGCAACGACACCATAGAGTTGCGGGTGGGCAATTATCAATATGGGTTTGTGCAGTGGCAAACCGCCTTGGACACGGCAAATTGGACGGACATTGAGGGAGCCATTGACACCGTGTATCGTTTTCTGCCTACAAAAAACGGCTATTATAGAGCGCGTGCCACTTTCCCCAACTGTCCCGAGGAATATTCCGCGGTGTGTTACGTGCAGGTGCCGCCCAAGGTGGACGCGGGTCCCGACCGTAACCTCGCGGTAGGGGATGGTGCCACCATGTTCGCTTTGCTCGAGGACGGCTGTGTGGGCGAATGGGAAATCATCGAGGGTGAAGGCGGCGTGTTGTCGGACCTTCATTCCAAGAACGCCTATTTCGAGGGCACGGAGGGCGAGTACAAGTTGAAATGGACTGTGACCAACGCTTGCGGCAGTGCCAGCGACACCTTGACCATCAAATACTTCCACACGGTGATGAATGACAATTACTTGGTAGTTGATACTACTGATTTCATCCTCAGCGACTCGACTCAGCTCCTCAACGGGGAGTACATCATCGCTTTCAGCGAGCCAGTGACTGTCAATGACTCGATGTTGCTTGTGGGGATGGGCGAAAAGTCATTCTTGAGGAAAGTGATTTCCTATAGTTATGACAGTGAGAATGGGTTTTATATATTTGAGACTTCGCAAGGAACCATCGCTGACTTTTTGATAGAAGGAGTATTCTCTTTTGATTTTGCTTCTGTGTTCAGTCAAAACAGAAAAGTGATTGTCAGCAATCGGTTTCCGACAAGAAAGGATATTGCCGAACTAGGATGGGACGGAGTTTTCATCCGGCAACCCAAAGCTGACGAAAACACTGTAAGGTGGTGTGTGGATATCGGCAATCCGAAGTTGAATTGGACTCCGTCCGAGGCTATAAAACTGCCCTATGATTTTGCAATACTCCCTTCCTTCACTATGGACGAACCTAATTTCATGTGTGAGTTGAAAAAAAGCGGATGGCATGTGGAATCTTTCAAGTTTGGCTTGTATAACACGGCATATATGAAATCCTACCAAGTCTATTTTCCGGGAAAGACCTCATTCTCGCTGAAAAAGAAATTGCCGGTGATGCCTAAACTCCCTTTACCTACTCCTCCTATTATTATTGGACCGGTTGAGATAACCCTCGAATTGAGCTGCGACCTCAACCTGAATCTTACGTACACATTGGGTCCGGAGATGTCCTATTATGTGGTGGAACAAGGCTTTGTGTGCAACTACATCATGTATGATGATGTCAACGGTTGGAGGGCAAACAGCGGAAGAATCAACAGGCAGTATGATTTCGATGCCGACTGGCCAGAGTATGGCGACCTGACGGTGAAGGCTTCGCTCGATTTGAAGCTGTCGTTCCTGTTCTATAGTTTCCTTGGTCCCTATGTAGGTTTCTCTTTGGGTTTCGAGGGTACTCACAATACCTTCGGGGCTGGTTTTACAGCTGAACAATTCAAGATCAAGGAAGAATACAAGCTTGGAGCCAAAATAGAAGTGTTCGGATACGACCTCCTCAGTTTTGAATGGCCTTTCGTCACGTTCGACATGCTGAACTATCAGGATCCCTATTCCATACACTATCATTCTGGTAATAATCAGTACTACACTCCCGGCCAACAATTGGCTCAGCCACTGTCGGTTCTCGTGAAGAACTCGCGAGGAAGACCCTCGAAAGGCGTTGGGGTTAAGTTTGAGACAGGTGGGACGTCACATCTCTATTATACGAACAACCAAGGTCTTGCCTCCGTGAATTGGATAGCTGGAAGTAATGCTACGGGAACCATACAGGCTAGGGCATACTCCTACAATGTGAAAAACGAACCCGTGCAAGGAGCCCCTGTGGTTTTCAATGCAACTTCCATAACGCCAGGAGGTGGCGGAGGTGGCGGGGGCGGTGGCTCTTGGGGAGACCCCGACTGCACTACTTTGTCGGTAACCGCGGTTTATAACAATGGGGTCTTGAAACCGAATGCATCTGGCGGCAAAAGACCTTGGCTGTACTCTACAGATGGAGTGTCTTATGGATCCCAGCCAACCATTATTCCTGTTGAAGGTCAGACCTATCATTTCTTTGTGAAAGATAACAACCAATGCGTTGCCGACTGTTATTATACCCATCCCACACAGGATTGCAATTCCTCTACACTTAGTTTGAGGTTAAGTGCCCAAGGCAACACCGTCACGGCACATGCTTCTGGCGGTCAGTCGCCTTACCAATATGCACTTGATGACGAACCTTATGGCGATGCATATGTTTTTCCCAACTTGATGAATGGAGATCATGTGGTAAATGTTCGTGACCACAATGGTTGTGTGGAGGTAGAAACGATTGATCTTGACGCTTACGGTGGGGGCGGAGGGGGTGGTACCATGGGTGCCGTGACCGTGACCACCTCGCCCACGGTGAATGTGTATGACGCGACTTCGGCTCATGGTAGCGGCAGCGTTAGCATTACAGGGAATGCCACGGTTTCTATAGTTGGCTTATGCTGGAGCAGACATCATGCACCGACCACAAGCGACGAGTATGTGCAAAACGCCTATAGCGGCAACACCTTTGGCAATTTGATGATTAACCTCACTCCCGACGTGATGTACTACCTTAGGGCATACGCTGTGACCAACACGGGAACGGTGTATGGCAACGAGGTGGGCTTCTCGACTACTGCTGTCGCTCCTGTGGTGACTTGCGGAGGTGTGGGAAACACAACCTCCACCTCGGTGAGAGCCTTGGGTAACGTGTCGAACATCAATGGCACTACGGTGACCGAGCGCGGTTTCTGCTGGAGCAGAAGCCATAATCCCACGATTAGCGGAAGCCACTTGGCTTGTGGGGCTGGCACGGGCGTTTATTCCGGCAACATAACGGGACTGAAGCCTGACACGCCTTATTATTTGCGCGCCTACGCCACCAATAGTGTGGGCACTTCCTATAGCGACGAGGTGAGTTTCCGGACGTTTGAGGGAGGCGGTAGCATTGGCGACCACGACTATGTCGACCTCGGCCTGCCAAGCGGCACTTTGTGGGCGACTTGTAATGTGGGTGCCAACGCACCAGAGGAATATGGCGACTACTTCGCCTGGGGTGAGACGCAACCTAAAGATTACTATGACTGGAGCACTTATCAGTATTGCAATGGTAGCGACAGCACGTTGACCAAGTACTGCACTAATCCCGAGTATGGCTATAACGGTTTTATCGATAACTTGACAATTCTTCAACCAGATGATGACGTAGCTACAGTGAATTGGGGTGATGAATGGAGTATGCCTACTTTTGAACAGTTTAAAGAGCTTTATCAGAATACCTCATGCACTTGGACAACTCAAAATGGTGTGAACGGTCAACTCTTTACTGCCACGAACGGCGCAAGTCTCTTCTTGCCTGCCGCTGGTAACCTCGAAGGAGACAGCCTTTTTGCCGTTGGCAGCTTTGGTAACTACTGGTTGAATTCACTTGACACGGATGATCCAAACTTAGCGCGGTATTACTGTCTTTGGTGGTCGGCTATCTACTATTTGCGTGTCAGCGACCGCTGCTATGGTTATTCTGTTCGTCCAGTTCGTTCCAACTCTGGCCCTACCAGCGAAGTTCCTGAAGGCGCCATCAACGGCTTATTCTCGGTAGGTGTTGATACAGGCTCGAATGGCTATAGTATTCGTAAAGTATATTTCTCTCAAGGCAATTTGCAGTACATAGGTAGCGCGGCCACACCTTATTGGAAGTTTGCTGAAAACCAATGGGATGTTCTTGGTGATAATGGTCAGGGCAATTCAGGCCAAAACATTGACCGAGACCTCTTTGGTTGGGGTACGAGCGGATGGAACAATGGCAATATCTATTATCAACCATGGGACACAGAGTGGGGAAATTATTTTAGCAATGGTCAAGGGTATGGCCCCACTGATGGAACAAATTATTCATTTAGTTTAACGGGTTCTTATGCCAATGCAGATTGGGGTGTGTATAACTCTATCAGCAATGGAGGCAACCAACCCAACCAATGGCGCACTATGACCAAAGAAGAGTGGGAATATGTATTCTTTACTCGCAGTACTGCTTCTGGTATTCGATTTGCTAAGGCACTGGTTAATGGAATGAAAGGTGTTATTTTGTTGCCCGATGATTGGAGTACGAGTTTCTATAGCTTGAACAACACAAATATCAGCGATGCAGTCTGTAGCAGCAATACCCTGACCGTTTCACAATGGAATCTCTTGGAACAACATGGGGCGGTGTTCTTACCTGCTGCTGGCGAACGCTATTCAATATTAGGAACAATTGATCTTTTTGGCATCGGAGGTAACTATTGGTCGTCCTCATGTGATAATTGTGCTTATGCATATTATGTATATTTCTACGATTCAGGTGTGGGACATACAGAAATATATCCTCCACAAAATTGTGTTCGCATCTATGGCTTTAGCATTCGTCTCGTCCAAGACGCTCCCAACGGTAGTGGTAGTGGTAACGGAGGTGGAGGCGGTGGACCTCACTAAAATGAAATTTTGCGAGGATAAAGTTGTGAATACTTAATAATCAATAAAATAACAATTAAACAAATCATATTATGAAGACATTAAAAAATTTAGCTTTAGTGATGTTCCTCCTCGCGGCAGTGCTTATGGCAGGATGCAAGAAAGAAAACTCAAGCACATCTGGCAATAGTAATCCTAATCCAGCGCAAGACACGCCACTCAGTGAGCATTTCCTATCAGAGTTTCTGGGCATTTACCAACTCTATCCTAACCCAGACGGTTCGTTTTACGCCTTGTCGGGAGGCGAATATACAGATTATTTGTTGAAATTAGACAACAATGGCTACGTGCAGCAGCGTATTGAACTCGGTTTTGGGAGTCGTAGATGCATCAAAAAATATGGCGATTATATTGTGTTGATTGGGAATTTGGGAAGTATTAGCAACCCGTATGAGATGTTTGAACGAGGTTGTGTGGCTGTCTATGACCACAACTTGCAGTTGACGGCGATGACTTATGTGAGCGAGCCCCATTACAAGATAGAATTGAACAGCATCATTCAGGATGGGCAGGATTCAAATCAATTTATCGTTGGAGGACTTGCTATTGATGATGACTACTTGCAATATCCTTATTTATGCTGTCTTGAGTTTTCCAATGGAATTCTGCGAAAGATGGGTGAAAAAATTCTTTCTAACTTTGCCAAATACCGCATAGTGGGTATGCTGGAAAAGAACTATGCAGGTCAAACGGATTACATATTGGAAACAGTACATTACACGGTTTTGGATCATCCATATCATGAAAACAGTTGTGCTGTTCATATCATCAAGCCGAACATTTTTGAAGAAGAATCAGGTTGGGGCAGCGAGACTTGGGATATTGCTATTACTGGGCAACATGGTGATAGCAATACTGGCAATAACTCTATCGATTCAGATGAAAACAATGTTTATTTCTTTGGCCGATATTGTGATGACAAGTCGCCCGCACCTTCTGGTGGTGGATATTGGGATAGTGGTTGCATCGCAGCTGTCAATTGGCACAATGGCCAACTGGTTTGGACAAAGAAGATGTCGCTAACAAACAAAGATGAGCAGTTTGAAGACGGACTTTTCTCAGACGGTTTTTTATATGCATGCGGTATGTATAGTGGGGTAAAATATCCCACTTCTGAAAAGCAGTTTGGCAATGGAGTGGTTGCAAAGTATTCGTTATCAGGTGAGCTTGTGGATTATAAAACTTTTGGAGATTCTGAACGGGATTCGGGCTTTTATCATTTAGCCAAGGATGTCAATGGTAATCTGGTTTGTGTAGGATATTCAGGCGAAAATTTGGGCAATGATGAGTGTAGGTATTCTGGCTGGTTTTTGAAAACAGACATGTCGTCAAATGGCTCATCGAAGGCAACGCATGCCGATACAAAAGGCGGAGGGTTTGAGGATTTGGATGCAGAAAGCACAGGTGTCCTTATGGATGGCGAAGTGCGGTTCGGCGGAATTTAAATATTTAAGAAGCTGTTTAAAAATGGATGAAAAAGAAATGTATCGGTGGAAATTAAAATGTAAATTATCGATAATCATTGTGTTGAGCGATTATTTGAAATAAAACGGCAAGATAAAAATGATGAGGGTGGTTACAAAAACAATTAGAATAATTTGTACGGCTTCCATGGTATGGTTGGCTATAACAAACGCCTTCGGGCAAGTGTCGTTCGTCGAGAACGATGGTAAAGTATCTATGATTAATAACAGCGGTAAAACCGTTGTTGAGTTCCAAAAGAATGAGGATTCCTGGGTGATTGACGATTTCAAGGATGGCTGGGGACGCATTCGTGTAAACGGGAAAATAGGTCTGGCTGATTCAAACGGCTGGATAGTGAAGCCCCAGAAAAAAGCAGAGTTGTTTTTGCACGACGGCTTTTATGTCTTGAGGTACATCGACAAGGTGGGTGTCAAGACCCGGGACGGGAAATGGCTGCTTGAGCCAACGAAACGCGTCTATGATTGGTATGGTTGCGACAAAGTTTTGCCAATAAAATACGATGGGAAATTCGGGATAATGGACAAAACAGGCTGGATTGTCGAACCGACATACGACGAAATGGAATGGTACTCTGAGGACATGCTTCCAGTCCGTAAAGGGAGACTGTGGGGCTTCTTTGATGAGGAGGGCCGTCTGGCCATAAAGCCTCAGTTCAAAGCGGTGCGCCGCTTCAACGAAGGCTTGGCTGGTGTTGTCATTGACCACAAATGGGGCTTCATCGACAAGACAGGGGAGATAGTGATTGAGACTGCTTACGACAACATCGACTGTTTCTTTGAAGGCTTGGCCGCAGTGGAGGTTGACGGCCTTTGGGGCTTCATCGACAAGACCGGCAAGATGGTCATCAATCCGCGTTTCACAGCTGTCGGCATATTCTCGGAAGGCTTGGCTGCGTTTATGGGCGATGAGGGCTTGTGGGGGTATATGGACAAAACCGGCAAGGTGGTGATCAAACCACAGTTTGATACTGCTAATCCTTTTGATGAATCGGGTAGGGCCATGGTGAGAATCGGTGACTATGAAACAGGCGTTATTGGCTATGTGGATAGAAATGGGGTGTTTACAACTGATGAAACAGAAAACAACACAATTGATGCAGAAGTTGACGAATAGAGTTGCCCGGCCTGAACCATCTTTTCCAGCATTGTGAGACGGGTTTGTTAGAAGAATACTCTAACATTGACGAGACCATCTCGCCCGAGGTGCTGGAGCTGATTGTGGGGTTTGTGAAGGACACCCATATCTCAACGCCGTGAAACCCATATCTGCCGTGTGTGAGATATGGGTTTGCCGTATGGCAGATATGGGTGTCCTGAAATGCAATGGTAGGGTGTGGATATTGTAAAAAAAATATGCGTAATTTGTGTCCAACAAGGGATATCTTATCATACACACATGTTTATTCATTTTAAAAATAAATTGTCTTGTTTGGACTATTTTTTATTTTTGCAGCTTGTTATTGAGGATTTTGTCTCATTGACATTGCCGTGAGAATAATTAAACATTCAAATGTGTTAGCTATGAAAAAGATATTGCTATTCTTTACAATCTACCTCTTAGGTTTTTCTGTCTTTGGACAAACGAAGATAGGTTTACGTTCGGTCGACAAGGCCGAATGCGTTAAAAGTGACATGACGAGTCTGAAGGCCACGTTTTCGTTTTCAGGCCTTGAGGTTAACGATGTAAGTACTGAGCGAGGCATTTTCTCCATGCTTTCCATGCCCAATACGGTCATTGGCGGCAACGAGGGCGACCCTCAGATTCCCGTCGTGAACCAACTTATTGCTGTTCCTTTTGGCGCTACGCCTAACATTCGAGTGACCCATTATTCCACGATGGATTATGACCTTGGGGAATATGACGTTCACCAGCTTTCACCGCGCCAACCTGAGGTTTGGAAAGGCCAAGATGCCCCATTCGTCATTAACGAAGCCGCCTATCAAACGCGTGGCCTCCGCTTGGAACCTTTTGCTGCGGTAAGTATCGACGGCACTATGCGAGGCATTCAGGTAGGCAGAATGTGCATCGAGCCGGTCAGCTATGACCCTGTCAACAACAAAATCCGTGTGTTTAATGACATTGAGGTCGAGGTCAGTTTCGACGGTGCCGACGCCCGCGCCACAGAGGATATGTTGGTCAAGACTTACAGCCCTTATTTCACAGGGGTTTATGACCTGCTGTTCAATGGCAGAGCCGTCAGAGGCGTCTATGAAGACCACCCCGACCTGTGGTCCGCTCCCGTGAAGATGCTGGTCATTGCCGACCGCATGTTTGAGAACTGCATCCAGAATTGGGTGGCTTGGAAGACCTTGAAAGGCATTTATGTGGATGTGAACTATACAGACGTTATCGGCACTACAGCTGAAGAGATTAAGAGTTTCATTCAAGAAAAATATGCCCAAGATGCGCCCACCTTCCTGATGATTATGGGCGACCAAGCCCAAGTGGTGAATTCGGGCATTGGAACCAAGACAGGTTTCGTTACCGACCTTTACTACTCCAGCGTGGACGGAGACCAGTTCCCGGATATGTTCCACAGCCGTCTTTCCGCTGAGACCGTCGATGAGATGACGGCCATGCTCAACAAAGGCATGGAATACGAGCAATACACCATGCCCGACCCGAGCTATTTGAATAACGTGCTTTTTGTTGCAGGTTATGACAATACAGGTTGGGACATTATCGTCGGTCGCCCTACGGTTTGGTATGCCACCAACTATTATTACAATGCCGAGCATGGTTTCACCAATGTCAATGAGTTCAGCCATGGCATCTTTGATGGCTGTTACGATTATCTGAACTCTGGTGTGGGCTTCGCCAACTACACGGCTCACGGTAGTGAGACAGCCTGGCTAGACCCGTTGTTTTCCGTTGATGATGTCAACAACCTGACCAACGAGCACAAGTATTTCCTGGCCATGGGCAACTGCTGCAGAACCGGAAACTGGGGCTATAACGAATCCCCATGTTACGGAGAAGTGTTGACTCGTGCTGCGAACAAAGGCGCTTACGCTTATATCGGTTCCTGCCCTCCCACGACTTGGTATAACGACTATTACTTTGGCGTGGGTGCCACGACGGTCAACACGAACCTCTCAACTGGTCAACTTGGCGTTATGCCGACCTTTGAACAGACCACTATGGGCAGTTATGATGCCATTTGGAGAAATGACGCCTACAACACCGTTTGCTCCATTCTTTTCGCTGGCAATCTTGCAGGTAATGCTGCTCGAGCGCTTGGATACAGTGTCCATTGCAACCCGCTTTATTACTGGGAAGGCTATCATGTGTTGGGCGATGGCTCCATCATGCCTTATCGTGTACAACCTACGGTCAATAACGTGAGCCACATGAACGTCTTTCCTATAGGTTGGGAATCTTTTGAGGTGAATGCTGTCGCAGGGTCATACGTGGCTATCAGCGTGGATGGTGAGCTTATTGGTACTGCGCTTGTGGACGAGTCGGGTAGGGCCTACGTCCCCATTACTCCCGTCCATACAAGCTGCAATGTCACCATTTGTGTGACTGCTCCCCAGCGCATTCCTTACATTACCACAATTCCGTCTTCTATCGTTGAAGGACCTTATCTTTCTGTAGATAGCTTTACTCCAACCCTTGCTCATGTTGGCGATGCCATTGATCTGAGCATCAGTTTCAAGAACACGGGCACTGAGGCTACTACGGGCATCACTACTGTCACCTTGACTTCGGCAAATTCTGATGTTATCATTGATGAGGAAACCAGTAGCTTTGATGCTTTGGCTCCCGAAACCATGACTACCGTGAGTGGTTTCCAGTTCCACATTGCCCAAGGTGTGGCCGATGGCACGGATGTGACCATTCGCTATGCTGCAGTCAATGGCGACGATAGATGGGAAGGCAATATCGTTGTCACTGCCAACGAGGCCGTGTTGGCCTATCAGAGCATGAAATGGGATGGCAGTTTTGTTCCTGGTGAAACGATTACCGTGACCGCCAAGTTCAAGAACAGGGGACATTACCAAGCTTCCAATGCAGTGGTTACGATGAGTTCGCCCAACGGCTATATCAACATCACCAATCCGTCGATTAATGTAGGTACTATTGCTGTGGATCAGGAGGTGTCATGCCAATTCACCGCCACCATTTCGGCTGATTGTCCCGAGGACGAACAAATCCCCGTCAACTTCACTATGACGGCCGATGGCGGGCTTGAGGTGCAAGCCAATGAGACGTTGAAGAACGCCTGTAAAGTCATATTCGAGCTTAGCGACTCCTATGGTGACGGATGGAACGGGAACAAGTTGATTGTTTCTTTTGACGATGGAAGCGAACCTCAAGAGCTAACTATTGAAAGGGGTGGTGGCGCGCTCTATGAATTGGAAATAGGTCACGGTGTTCATGTGACGTTGACCTGGCATTCGGCAAGTCATGCAAGTGAATGTTCGTTTGTCGTGAAATACGAAGGCGAGATGTTGATCTACCAATCGAGCGGTACCCCAACTGCCGGTGTGCTCTATGAATTCGATTGTGACTGCGCCATGGTCTACCAGACCTTTTTCGTCACCGCTGTTCCCGATGATGACGTGCATGGCATGGTCAGTGGAGGAGGAGAGTTCCATTATGGGGCGAGCTGCACAGTGACTGCCACGCCTGCCGCTGGTTATCTCT